>Ga0299906_10003027_pt1 | contig 13880 bp, 7 predicted proteins | sample RVTome_14_FD_200259 | JGI IMG/M metagenome (GOLD analysis project Ga0299906, IMG submission 200259) | Soil microbial communities from uranium-contaminated site in the Upper Colorado River Basin, Wyoming, United States - RVT145D125 (version 2) ... | reverse complement strand
GTCGTCGGCTGCCGGATCGCCAGCGTACGGGTTCGTCGCGATTTCCTCCGCGAGATACTGACAGGCGCGAACGAGAAAGTGACCAGAACCCATCGCCGGATCAAGTACACGTAGGCGAAGTACGCGGTTATCGTAATCGCAAAGTAATCGATTGAGCTGTTCCTCAAAGGCTCGCCGACTCGCTCCGCGAGAACGATTGTGCTTCTTCTCAATGTTGTTGATCTCTTCCGACAGCTCTTGTGAAAGCTGCGTGCAGCATGGTCCGAGAGTATGCTCAACTATGTATTGCACGATGTGATCAGGCGTATAGTAAGATCCCGTCGCACGGCGCTCGCCCTTATCGGTCTGGAGATAGACGTCCCCGGGTTGATACTGAATTTCTGTCCAACTAAACCCTGTCGGCAATGGATCACTCCGGGGAACGATCTTATCCACTGTGCGCCCTCGCTCGCGCCCCCGAGCTATTGCCATCGGTTCGGTAGCACAGTATGGATGAAGCTCCAGCAAACCTTCGTATACACTACCAAGGTGCTGAATAGAGAGATCGCGGTAGTCCACGCGAAATAATCCGCGCTCCGGGTGCTGTGGATCAACGGCGCGACCGAGATGATCAATCACACGGGCAATATACCAATCCGGTAGCTGTTTCTCTGTGAAGAAGGTATGTCTGTCGGGATCGAACAAGCCCCCATTGTACGCCGGCACACCGTAACGGGCGTGCCCGCGGTCTATCAAATCGAATAGGGTATCGAGATCATCCCAGATCGCCGTCTCGTTCGTTGCGAAGTCTGATACCCGTTGTTGTTCGATTCGCTCAAGTGTGGTTGCGATGTCATCTCGATGTCGAGCGAGGCAACGGTTCCGTGTATAGAGATCATTGCGGCGATACGGCAACAGCGACCGATCTTCGGCGTACATGATAAACAATAGGCGATACAAAAGCACCAAGCTTTGCTCACGACATAGCTCAAGATCGTTGGTTGAATCAAGGTGATTTGGTTCGTGTGAGAGAAATCCTTCGATACAAAGACGTAGGGCTTCGAAAACACGCTCTTTCAAATCTTCTCCTACTGCCAGTGCGTATTCTGAACTCCCACGCTGAGCGCGTTCGACAAAGGGAGCCCTGTTATGCCGGCGCTCGAAACCGCGCGGGCTGAAAAAGAGATAGAACCGAAAGAAGTCCTCGGCGGTTGCCTGATCAGCCTCAAATGTCACCTGCCCGCTTGTTGCTGCCAGTCGAGAGTCAAGCAACTTGGGAATGTTCACCTCAAGATAGGTCTGGAACCGAGCTCTCCCTCGTGGCAACTGGCGAGGTACAAGTCGCCATAGTCGCCCGTTGGTAAGCATTCCGTAGTCGCACCTGCTGCGATCAAGGTACCACTCAATCTGCTCCGGAGGATATTCACGTCGATTATCTACGCAAGTCGGGCGATCGAGGCTTACATGCCAAGCTTTCGCGTCAGCAACGATTGATGAATGGTTCCAGAATGTCGGTTCTTGCCGCACCGCCGCGAGCGCAGCGTCTTTCGCCGCATCATCAAAGAACAAAGCATAGTCAGGCTTTCGGCCTTGTAACCGAGTCTGGTAAATCAGTTTCCAGCCTAGGATCTCGAACAACGGTTGAATAAACGCTTGTTCTAGGCCTGCCTCATTACCGTACTGCTCAACACGGTTTCTCTCTTGGGACCACAGATCCGTGGCGCGAGCGAGCGTAGCATCTGATTCGGCACGAAGTTCGTCCCATTCTGGCTCAAGCGATAGTCTGTGCTCCAACCAGTGATTGGAGAACAGATCACAGTTCGACATCGCTCCGAAGGGGAGGAGAGGTGTGCTCTGTGGTTGGCTGCGGCGATTGGACATTAGCGAACGGTTACGAAGGTGACATTGCTCTTTTTTCGGCGGATGGTGCAGCACCATTGCCGCCCATTGACTGATCAGTCATATTCTGCCCTCATCATAAAGTTCATCGTGGCTGAAACCAAACCTCTGTTAAACCATGCAGTGAACCTCACCGCGGTTCCCGAACACTCTCACGCCCCGTTCGGCAACAGCACGGCTTTGATTGCTTCGCTTTGGTGCATGGCTTCGAAGCCCTCGCGCCAGCGGTCGATGGGGAGGCGGGCGGTGATGATCGGGTCGACCTCGAGTTGGCGGGTGGCGAGCATGTGGAGGACGCGTTCCCAGAGCAGCCAGTGGTGGCTGAACGAGCCCTGGAGGGTGACGGCCTTTTGGACGAGCGGGTCGAGGCTGAAGTTCATCGCCCCCGGACCCCAGCCGACCTTGACGATCCGGCCGGCGGGCCGGACGATGTCGACCGCGTCGCGCAGGCCGGCGTTGGCGCCGACCGCGTCGATCACCACGTCGAAACCCATGCCGTCGCCGAATCTCGTGACCGCCGCGCGCAGGTCGTCGCGATCAACGGCGATGGCCTGATCGACCCAATGCTCCCGGGCGAGGGCCAAGCGCGACGCGTCGACGCTCAGTCCGGTCATCACCAGCGGGTTCGCCCCGCACAGCTTGGCGACCTGGGCGCAGAGCAGCCCGATCGGCCCGCAGCCGAGGACGGCCACGCTCATGCCGGGCTTGATGTCGGCGTGAATCGCGGTCGCGTGGTAGGCGACGCAACAGGGCTCGCACATCGCGGCCTGATCGAGCGGGAGCCCGTCGGGCACGCGGTGCAAACACCTTGCGGGCACGTCGATGCGCTGCGTCATCGCGCCGTCCCGACCGTAGCCGAACCCTTTGCGCTCGGGGCAGAGGTGGTAGCGGCCCGACCGGCACAGCGCGCACCGGCCGCAGATCGACGCCGCCGTCTCGGAGACCACCCGGTCGCCGGGCGCGTATTCGGTGACGTTCACGCCGACCTGTTCGATCTCGCCGGCGAACTCGTGCCCGAGGATGACCGGGATGTTCACCGCCCAGGAGTGTTCGTTGAGATACTGGTGCACTTCGCTGCCGCAGATGCCCACCGCCCCGACGCGCAGCAGCACGCTGTCGTTCGGCACCTCGGGCACGTCGACCTCGCGCAACTCGACACCCCGTTTGACCAACGCATGATGTACGACCGCCGGCTGCGACACGTGACTGCCTCCGAACGCAGATAACTTCGCGGGCAGGAATTCCCGCATCGACCGGTGCGAGAAAGGATTCACGCACCAGCATCATCCCGCCCGGACATCGTACCCGATCGGTGTCGGGTGGTCATGCGTCGGAAGGTGTTTCGGTTTCGGGAGCGTCCGAAGCCGGCGACTCGACCCGCACCATATCGAGCTTCCAGGCGACCGCGGCGACGCAGAGCGTCACGGCCAGGTAGACGCAGATGACGTAGCGCGTGCGGATGTACATCGTCGCGCAGCCGAGGACGACGAAAAAGGCGGTGAGGGCGTAGCTGATGGCCACGACTTGGCGCACGGTGTAGCCGCGGTCGATCAACTGGTCGTAGAAGTGGGAGCGGTCGCCGCCCATGAGCGGTCGTCCGTTGCGCCACCGGCGAACGAGCGTGAGGAGCATGTCGTAGATCGGCAGGCCGAAGATCATGAGGGCGCCGACCATCCAGCGGACGATGCCGGCCCGGCCCATGAGCAGGATCAGCACCGCGGCGTTGAACCCCAGCAGCATCGACCCGGCATCACCGAGGAAGATACGGGCCGGGTTGCGGTTGTAGGGCAAAAAGCCGAGCGCTCCGCCGGCCATGGCGAGCGACAGGGTGATGCACAGCGGGTCCACCGGCTCGGGCTCGCCCCACAGGGCGAGATGGGCGGCGAGGACGAAGAAGCCGATCGAGATGATGCTCAGCACGCCCGAGCAGAGACCGTCCATGCCGTCGATCAGGTTGGTGGCGTTGCAGGCGCCGACGATGATGAACACCGAGATGGGCACGGACAGCGCGACGATCCAGACGCGCGAGGCGGGCATAGGCATGAACCAGCGGAAGATTGTGAACAAGTCCTCTCCGGTGCCGGTGGCAAGGAGGATCGCCGCGACCGCGACCGAGCAGACCACCTTGGTCACCGGCCGTATGTCGAGGATGTCGTCGACCAGACCGGTGGCGGTGATGGCGAGACCGGCGACGAGGATGCCCACCGTGGCGACGAGATCGAACTGCGACAGACCGACCTGGGCCAGCCCCACGAGGATGCCGGCGATCCAGCCGCAGAACACGGCGATCCCGCCCAGGTAGGCGATGGGCCGGGCGTGGGGTTTGAGCACGCCGTCGGGACGGTCCACGTAGTCGAGCTTGATCGCGGCCAGTCTACATAACGGAGTGGATAACAATGATACCGCGAACGCCGCCGCCGGCACCGGCCAGTAGGCCAGAAGAAGTTCCCGAAGCGACATTTCCGAACCGGCGGCCAGCAACGCGTTTTCTCACCCGAATCCCACACGCACACGGTGGGCAGTGTAGCACATTCCGTACCGCAGCTCGGATAGGTGTTTAGCGGCGACCCGCTTCGTGTGCCACTGCTGTGTCAGCAGTGGTTCCGCCAAGTTGAGGAACCTTGTAAACCAAGCACTGCTCACAGAGCAGTGACACACCGCATGCATCATGACGGCTCGGGGTTATCGTCGTCATCGGCCCGCGTGTTCGGCGAAGCCGGCATCGTGGCGATCCCGCCGGCGTCGGCGGCCTGGTAGTCGTAGAACGCCCGGTACTGCTCGCGGTAGTAGCCGCCGCGACGGACCTGGGCCGCGTTGAGCACCGTGCCGAGAATGCGGGCATTGACGTGTTCGAGACCGTCGCGTGCCCGCAGCACCACGCCGCGCGAGTTCGCCTTGGCCCGCGTCACCAGGATAACGCCGTCGACGGCTCCGGCGACCACCAGCGCGTCGGAAACGAGCAGCAGCGGCGGGCCGTCGAAGATGACCTGGTCATACTTGCCGGCGGCCGCGTCGATCAGCGACTGCATGGCCGGGCTGCCCAGTTGCTCGACCGGGTTGGACGGAATTCGTCCGCAGCACAACACATCGAGCCTGTCGACGCCCGACGGCGCCACCAGGGTTTCGAGCGAACCCTGACCGGCGAGCAGGTCGCTCAGTCCGCGGGCGCCGGGCAGCTTGAACACCTGGTGCAGGGCCGGCTTGCGGAAGTTCGCGTCGACCAGCAGCACCCGTCGGTGGTTGTTGGCCTGGGCGACGGCGAGGTTGACCGCGATCGCGGTCTTGCCGTCATCGGGGCGTGGGCTGGTCACGAGCAAGGTGCGTCGTTCGTCGGCCGGCGCGCTGCGTTCGAGGTTGGTGCGCACGGCGCGGAACGCCTCGGCCACCATCGAGTTCGGCGCGTTGCGCACCACCGACGTGATGTCGTCGATGGCCACCTCTTCGTCGTCCAGGTCGGGGATGATGCCCAGGAGCTGGCGTCGCACGTGACGCACCATGTCGCGCCCGGTGCGGATCGAGGTGTCGGCGAACTCGAGCAGCATGGCCAGACCCACTGCCGCGAGCAAGCCGCCCGCCGTGCCGACGAAGAGGTTGACCAGCCACCGCGGCGTGCTCCGTTCCTTCGGCGGGACCGCGCGCGTGTGTTGCACCTGGAAGGTCTGTTTGGCCTTGATGGTCAAGTCGAGTTCCTGGCGGTAGGTTTCCGCTTTGGTGTAATCCTCCTGGAGACGACGTTCCTCCTCGAGCATGTTGTCGTAGGTGAGCATCTTGGTGGCGAGGTCGCGCTGCTCGGCGGCGGCGTACTCGTACTGCTCCCGGAGATCGGTCACGGTCATGTTCGCGTTCATCCACGCGTTTTGAGCCAAGGCGGTGAATTGCCGCTGCAAATCGCTCACCAGCTCGCTGCGCTTTTGATTCAGGTCCGCGGTGGTCGTCTCGATGCGGGCCTTGATCTTCTTGATGTAACGATGGTTCGGTAGATAACCTTCCATCGTCCAGGACCGCCGCTCTTCTTCCAATTGCAGTAGGCGGTTGTTCAGGCCGGCCACGGTCGGGTCGTTCTCGACCATCTGTTGAATTTCCGGCGTGACCGCCAGATCGGTCGGCGAGCGATTGGCATAGAGTTGGTACTGCGAATAAGCGAGGCGCTCTTCCTGTTCGGCCAGGCTCACCTGTTGGGCCAGCATCTGATGCCGCATCGTGATCGCGTTGTCGCCCCACACCGCGCCCGCTCCGGCCATTTCCTCGGTCATGAAGCGTCGACGGTTGTTGCGCATGGCGTCCAACTGCGTTTGGAGATTGGAGGCCCGGGCGGTGACCACCCTGAGTTCGTCCTCGAAACGGTTCGAGAACCGTTTGTCGGCGATGTCTTGGTATTTTTCCAATACCGTGTTGATGATTTGATGGGGATCTTCAGGCCGCCGACATTCCATTTGCACGCGAACGAAACTGGTGCCGCGCATGGGCACACATCGCAGGTCGTCCTCCAGGGTCAACTGCGCCTCGTCAACGTCGTCCTCGAACGCTTTGTACCAGCTCGTGTTACGAACGCGCGGATCCTCGAGCGTCGCCCGCAACACCGTGTCGCTCTTGAGCAGCACCGACTGGTCTTCGAGCAGCCGGTCCATCAAATCGACGCGTAGCGGTTCGGCGCCCTCTTCGAGCAGGCGACCGGGCGTGATCGACACGATCTGGATTTGTCCGATCGCGCGATAGCCGGGGATGTACTTGATCCAGGCCGCGGTGCCGCCGACGGTCGCCCCGATCAGCAGAAACCACACGAAGATAATCAGCAACATACGTTGCCGGATGATGCGCAGGTAATCGCCCGCGGTCAGTCCGCCCGCGGCCGGTCCCGGGCCGCCGACCGGCACCCGGACCCTTTCCTGCATGGTTTCAGGCATGCGCGTCATGACTTTTCTTCCTTGATCCTACCATCGCCCGCGCAATACGCATTCGGCGCAAGCGGTGTTCCGGCGGCGACTCAAGCCCCCCGTGCTCCGTCGTCCGGAACGTCGACGAACAGATGATTCAGTATGTACGAAATCAAACTGAACAACCCCAACGCCAGGCCCAGCACGACCAGGCCCAACAGCGTGTGCGGTGCGCCGGTGGCCCAGTCGGGGTGGTCCGTCACCCACAACAGACCGGTCACCGTCACCCGCACGATGTTGCAGACGACGGCGATGGGCAGAATGCTCAACAGCAGCACGCCGCGGTGCCACCAGACCCGCTCGAACAGGTAGGCCATGGTGACCCCCACCGCGCCGAAAGCCATGATCAAACGCATGCCGGCACAGGCCTGCTCGACATCGAGCTTGCCCACCTTGCCGTCGGCGCCGACGTATTCGATGATCGTTCCGCTCGCGACCGCTTCCAGCGACGGCACCACCGTCGAAAGAATCCCCGCCGAGATCCAACTGCTCAGCTTGCGCAGCGGCATGGTCATGGCCACATACACGTCACCCGGCAAGGGCAGGGCGAACAGCAGGAAAAACAACGCGAACCAGACAATCCGGGTGACCCGCCATCCACAGAGCGTCAACACCAGACCCGAGGTCGTGATGACGATCGACAGGGCCTGGGTGTAGCCGATCTTCCCGTAGATGCTCGCGCCATACAACGCGATGCCCATCAGCAGCACCGGCAAGCCCCAGAGCGACGTACGGAACGTCGCCGCCGCGAGGCGGTGCCGCTCGAGGTAGACGAACAGCAGGCTCCCGACCGGAATCAGGAAGCCGTGCGACCAGTCCTGATCCGTGGCCCAAGTCACCACGAGCCGGCGCAGCTCGTGCCGGTACAAACAGATCATCAGCACGAGCAGCAGCCCGAGACGCCACACCACGCCGGGCGTGAACAGGTCGGCGAAGCGACCCTGTCGACCGTGCGTCCCCGCGTAGTCGGCCGCCGGGTGTTCAGATGACGTCGCCACGTCCGCCTCCCGCACTAGATTCCGAATCGTGACCGCAGGTCGTTGCGACGTCGAGCCGTGGGGTTGACGTCCGGCCCGTACGAATCGATGTCGGCAAAGTTACGATCGTAGACAAACCCGAACCCGTAGCTGACGCGGAACGCCGACCGGATCACGGCCAGGAACGACGACACCGCGCTGGTGCCGACGTTCACGATGTCGCCCGGCCGGAGCAGCACGTCCTGGTCTCGGCCGTCGAAAATCGCATCGAGATCGATCGGTACGAGAACCTCCCGCCCCTCACCGATCCGTCGCGAGATCTCGCAGCGCGTCGGCCAGGCCTCGATCGACAGACCGCCCGCCGAGGCGATCGCCTGCTTGAGCGTCACTTCCCGACCGGTCAGGGTATAGGCCCCCGGCCGCTGGACGTGCCCCATCAAGAAGAACTCACCGATTTGCCCCGCCGGCACCCAGATCAGATCGTCGTTCTGAATCACGATGTTGTAGCGCTGTTCACCGTGCCGAAGCCGATCCAGCGGCACGTGGATGATGCGCTGCCGACCTTCTTCCGCCAATGCCACCCAATCCACCGAATCCTCGTCCGGAGTGGTTTCGCCGTCAACGTCGCCCGCGCGATCCGTCGGTTGCGTCGTCTCGACGTCACGCCACGCCTGGCCGTCAAACCTCGGCGTGGGACCCGGATCGTCGGGTCGGGCCGCCTCGAGCAACTCCTCCGCCGCTTCGGAGGGTTCCGCCTTCTCAGCTTCCTCGACATGCGTGTCCGTTTCCGCGTCGTGTGCCGCCGGCGTTGGCGAGGGCTCGGTGTCCGGCGGGGGATCGTTCGAGGCGGAGTCCGTGTCGCCGTCATCGGCTTTCGCCGACTCGCTCGCCGCCGACATCTCGCGGTAAATGTAGGCGTCCTTGTAATTTTCGGGGACGCTCCCGGCCATGATCAACGCTTCAATCAGCCGGAAATCCGTCTTGATGATCTCGTACGTGCCGACCCCTTGGACCATGCCGTCAATGGAAAACGTGCGCTGACGCCGCGACAGCAACGTCACTTCGACGAGCGGCTCGGCGAGGATGTCCTCGGCGTTCAGACGTTGGACGATGGTTTCCTGGAGCTGACGCACCGTCAGCCCGGACACTCCTTCGATCCACCCCAGCACCCGGAGATGGATGTTGCCCAACTCCGAGATTTGCACCTGTTGAACCGATTCCTGCTCCGGATTGAGCAGCGCGAAAATACTGATTTGCAGGATGTCGCCCGGACCGATTTGATAGGCTTCGGTGACGGCCACCGAATCTTCCGGCAAGGGCTCGGTCGCGCCGGGAACGCCCAGCGGCTCGTCGTGAATGGTCAGGGTGCGGCGGATCTCGCCCGGCTGCGGCGCGGTGCCGAAATGACCCACCTGCGACGGGTCCATCAGTCCGTTCCAGATCGACTTCATCGACGTGCAACCGCTGGTCAGCACGGCGGCACAGACCATGACGGCACAGACCATGACCCATCCGAGACGCAGGCCATGACCCGGACGATCGGGCCCCGACAGTACTGAAAGGCGATTCTCCGTGCTCATCCTTGCCACCGTGCTCATCCTTGCCACCGTGCTCATCCTTGCCACCGTGCTCATCCTTGCCGGTGTCCTCATCCGCCCGTGATTGTAGGGTGCTCACCGCGGGGGCGGAAAACCATCGGCGTTGCTCGGCGGCGGGTAGAATCGATGTACAAGAATCGCGTCGACACCTGCGTCCGAGCCGCGGCATGCATGCCGCGCGGTTGTCGATTCCGTACACGTCACTCGCCGAACCCCCCCCTAATGTACCAACGGCCGCACATACGGCCATAACGATTATCGGCGCTTACGGCTCGCTGGTTCAGCGATAAGCCGCGCGCAAACCGATTCTCACACGATATTTCGAGCATACGCTATGGTTCGAGCGCACTGTCCAATTCATCGAGCGACGTAATGGTCACGTCGGGTTCGCCGCCGTTCGGCGACGATACACCGGCATATAAACCGTCACGGCGGTCGATATGAATCGTACGCCAGCCCAACCGCCGCGGTGCGAGGAAATCTTTACCGAGGTTGTCGCCCACATACGCGCAGCGGTTACCCGAAACTCCCAACTGCCGGTTCATTTCCTCGAACGCACGCGGATTGGGCTTGAAAAAAGCTTCACCCCATTGGCCGGTGATCACCACCGCGGCGAAGCGATCGGCAATCCCCAGGATGTCGATCTTGTGCTGCTGGAGGTCGACGCGGCCGTCGGTGATCAGTCCCAACGGCACCCGATCCGACCACCGCCCCAGCGCGTCGGCCGCATCCGGATACAACGTCAACCGGGGCCGATGGTAACGATAGGTTTCGATCATGCGCGGAACCAGCACATCAGCGTCATCGCGGCCCAATTCATCAAGAACGATGTCGAACACGCGTCGCCGATGCTCGCTATCCATCAGCTCACAGAACCGCTCGTGCAGCCGGTCCGCCGGGCCGAGCTCGGACGCGAAACGGTCGGCCACCGCACGCAGCGACGCGACCGCATGGCTCCGCTCCGGATAGAGCGTGTCATCCAGGTCGAACACCAAAGCGTCGATGGTGAATGAGTCACCCATGCGTCGCGTTTCCCGTAGCGGTCATCACCCCCCGACGTGTGTGTACGACAAGATCGCGTTGCGCACAAGTCAGTCCCACGGGTTGCATCCCGTGAAATTCGTGAGCGATTCGAACATCGACCGCATGCTTCGAGAAACGCACCACGGCTTTCGTCCCCGTGACGAATCGTTTATGGTTGCCGCATGCGGTCCTGAAAAGGTTCACGACGAAACCATGCAAAGCACCATCTGCACAAGGTTCATTCCGATTCTCCTGGTGCTGGCGGCCGTCGGTTGTCAGGACAACAATCAAGAACCACCGACAGCCTCCGCGGTCTTACCCGAGCTGCCGGAGGTCGACCTGTCGAGTTTCGAGCCGGTGGTCCGTGAGCAGATCGCCGCGGCGCAGGAAGCCTGTCGCGCCGATCCCAACAGCGCCGAGGCCTGCGGCCGGTTGGGCATGCTCTACCACGTATACGAGTGGCGGATACCGGCCCGCACCTACTATCAACGCGCGACGCAGCTCGCGCCCGAGGACGCACGCTGGTGGTATTATCTCGGCCGCCTTCAATCCGAGGCGGACGACCTGGCCGTCACCCTCGATGCGCTGGAACGGTCGGTGTCGATTCGGAGCGACTATCTGCCGGCTCTGATCCAACTCGGCCGGCTGAATCTCCAGGAGGGTAAGCTCGACGACGCGGAGCGATGGTTCACGCGCGCCCTGACGACAACGCCCAACTCACACCACGCGCTGCTCGGACTGGGACAGGTCTGCGCAAAGCGGGAAGACTTCGCAGGCGCGATCGCTCGGTATCAAGAGGCGCTCGAGGCCGTACCGGACTATCGCGAGGCGCAGTACGCGCTCGGTCAGGCCTATCGATCACAGGGGAAACTGGAGCTGGCCCGCGAGCATCTCGACAAACACGCCGAAGCCGGCCGGTCCACACCTCTGCACGATCCGCTCATGAACGAACTCGCCTCGCTACGGCGCGATGTCGGAGCCGTGCTTTCTACCGCGAACAAACTGATGGCGCGGGGGCGGCACGAGGAAGCGCTGGAACACTATCGCCAGGTGCTCGAAAACGATCCGACGAACGTGCAAGCGGAATACAACCTCGGGCTCGCACTCGAGCGTTTGCAGCGCACCACCGAAGCGGTCGACCAATTCCGGAAAGTAATCGAGCGCCGGCCGGAGTATGTCGACGCCCACAACAGTCTCGGCACGTCGCTGATGGACTTACGGCAGGTGCCCGAAGCGATCGACGCTTTTCGCAAGGCCGTCGCGCTCGATCCCGACTACGCGAAGACGCAGTTCAATCTCGCCACCGCGCTGGCTCAAACCCGCCAATACGACGAAGCGATCGAGCACTATCGCGCCGGTCTCGAACACCGACCGGAAAACGGTGACGGCCATCTGCAACTCGGCACGCTGTTGCTTCAAATGGGCCAACGCGAGGAAGGTTTCACCCACTTGCGCGAGTCGATCAGGCTTCGGCCGAACCACGGAGCCAGCCTGTTACGGCTTGCGATTGCATTGCAGTCGGTCGGGGACACCGACGGCGCGATCGAGCACTACCGACGTTGCATCGCCACCCGCCCGCCGTCGGGCATGCCCTATCGCAACCTGGCCGGCATTCTCGTGGAGCGTCGCGCGTTCGCCGAGGCGGTCGAGGTCCTGCGGCAACGCACCGACGCCGACAAGAACGATTGGCGAAGCGCCATGACGCTCGCACATATTTTGGCCACCTGCGCTGAGGCGTCGGTGCGCGAACCCGCCGAGGCGGTCCGGCTCGCCGAACCCATCTGCCGCGACCACGCCGGCAACGAACCGATGGCCTTGGACACCCTCGCCGCCGCCTACGCCGCCGCGGAACGATTCGACGACGCCGTGCTGACCGTCGACAAGGCCGTCAAACTCCTGGCCGAGCGGCCGCTAACCGCCCACACCGAGCGAATCACAGAGCAGCTTCGTGCCCGACGGGAGCTGTACCTTGCGCGTCAGCCCTACCATGCCCGGTAACCCGCGACCCGCGCCGGTCTTGCAAGCGCTGGCGACAACACTGGCGTTGATGGTTGCTTGTGACCAAGAGCCCGACGTCCGTACATCTCGCAACCGACCCGTTCAATCGGCGCCGGCGACAGACCCGATCTTCACCGACATCACCGCCGAGGTGGGGTTGAACTTCGTTCACCACATCGGCGCGACCGGCCGACACTACGTTCCCGAGATTGTGGGCGGCGGCGGCGCGCTGTTCGACTTCGACCGCGACGGGGACCTCGACGTCTACGCGATCCAGGGCGCCATGTTGGAACCCGGCGCGTCGACGGATGCTTCGACGTTCCCGCTGCGCGGCATCGACGCCGACGACCCGCCGACGCGCAATCGCCTCTATCGCAACGAGCTGATCGACTCCGACGGCCGAACCGGTCGGCTAACCTTCGTCGACGTCACCGATGCCGCCGGCGTCGGCGACACCGGGTACGGCATGGGCTGCGCGGTCGGCGACTACGACAACGACGGGGCCCCCGATCTCTACGTCACCAACTTCGGCCCCAACGTGCTGCTGCACAACAACGGCGACGGCACCTTCACCGATCGGACCGAGCACGCCGGTGTCGGTGACCCGCGTTGGGGATGCGGAGCGGCGTTTCTCGATTACGACCGCGACGGCAACCTCGACCTGTTCGTCACCCACTACATCGATTACAGCCTCGCCCAGCATCGGCCTTGCGAGCGCGAAGGCGGTCGCGACGATTACTGCGGACCGCTCGCATTCGAGCCGATCGCCGACGTGCTCTTCCACAACAACGGCGACGGCACCTTCACCGACGCGAGCGTCTCGTCGGGCATCCATCGCGCGTTCGGGTACGGGCTCGGCGTCGTTTGCGCCGACTTCAACCGCGACGGATGGATCGACATCTACGTCGCCAACGACGCGACGCCCAACCAGCTCTGGATCAACCGCCACGACGGCACGTTCGTCGACGACGCGATGCTCGCCGGCGCGGCCGTCAACGCGGACGGACGCAACGAAGCCGGCATGGGCGTCACCGCCGGCGACTTCGACGGCGACGGCGACGAGGACATCTTCCTCACCCACGAGATGGAGGAAACCAATACGCTCTATCGCAGCCGGGGCGACGGGCTGTTCGACGACGCGACGTTCGACGTCCGACTGGCCCGACCGAGCATGGGTATGGCGGGGTGGGGCACCGCGTGGTTCGACTACGACAACGACGGCAGCCTCGACCTGTTCGTCAGCAACGGCGCCCTGCGCCGGCTCGAAACCCAGCTCGACGATCCCTGGCCGTACAAAATGCCCGATCAGCTTTTCCGCAACGCCGGCGAACGATTCGTCGAAACCACCGACCAGGCCGGCGCCGCCCTGACCACACCGCACACCGGTCGAGGCACCGCCTTCGGTGACGTGGACAACGACGGCGACATCGATTTACTTTGCTTCAGCAACAACGAGCCGCTACGTCTGCTCC
>Ga0299906_10003026_pt1 | contig 13883 bp, 10 predicted proteins | sample RVTome_14_FD_200259 | JGI IMG/M metagenome (GOLD analysis project Ga0299906, IMG submission 200259) | Soil microbial communities from uranium-contaminated site in the Upper Colorado River Basin, Wyoming, United States - RVT145D125 (version 2) ... | reverse complement strand
CGCGTCGGCCACGCCCGCGAAGTCCGGATGCACATGGCCGTGCAGGGCCGGCGTGCGCCGAACCGGCCAAGCGAGCGTCTCGAGGGACAGGGGCGTCACGCGGCGAGTCTCACCTCACTTAGGTGATGGAAAGGATGCGGGTGTGCAAGTCCGGTTGCCGGTCGGGAGCGCGTTGCTATAGACGACCCCTTCATGTCCGGTCTCGTCGCCTGGCTTCGCGCGAGCCCCCTCGGCCAACTCGGGATCGCCGACGTCGTGGACATCCTGGTCGTGTCGCTGCTCGTCTCGGCGCTCTTGGGATTCATGCGGCGGACGCAGGCGGGCTTCGTCGCCATCGGGCTCGGGCTCCTCGGGGCGCTCTACGTCGTGGCCCGCGCCTTCGCGATGGAGCTGACGGCGGCGATTCTGGGTGCGTTCTTCGCGGTCTTCCTCGTCATCGTCGTGGTGATCTTTCAGGAGGAGCTGCGCCAGCTCTTCGAGCAGATCGCCACGCTGAGCCTGCGCCGGCTCGGGCGTCCTGCGCCGGCCGTGGCCGGACAGGTCGACACGCTGGTGGGGTGCCTGCGCGACTTCGCCCGCGACCGGATCGGGGCCCTGGTGGTGCTGCCCGGTCGCCAGCCGCTCGGGCGGCACGTGACCGGTGGCGTGCTCTGCGACGCGCAGCTCAGCCTGCCGTTGCTCAAGAGCATCTTCGACCCGCACTCCCCCGGACACGACGGTGCCGTCGTGCTCGAGCGCGGGCGGGTCACCCGGTTCGCGGTGCATCTGCCGCTGTCGCGCAGTCTCGCGCAGCTCGCCGGCAAGGGCACGCGGCACAGCGCCGCCCTGGGACTGGCCGAGCGGACCGATGCCCTCTGCCTCGCCGTCTCGGAGGAGCGCGGTGAGATCTCGGTGGCGGAGGAGGGGCGGCTCGAGGTGGTCACCGACGTGCAGGTGCTGCGCGCGCGCATCGCACGGGCCACGGAGGCGTCCGAAGCGTCGCCGGTGGGTCGCCGGTCGTGGTGGAGTCGCCCGGCCGCGTGGCGCGCGCTGGTGCGGCGAAACTGGCGACAGCCGGTCGGCGTGCTGGCCCTCGTGAGCGCACTCTGGGTGGTGGTCGTGCCGGGGGGGCGGCCGGTCGAAGTCACGGTGGCGGTTCCGGTCGCGGTGCGCGCCCTGGGCGAGCAATGGGAGCTGGAGTCCGTGGATCCGACCCACGTGGAGGTCACGTTCCACGGGCTGCGCCGCGCCTTCTACCTCTTCGACGGCGCCCGCCTGGTCGTGGAACTCGACGGCAGTCTCGTCGACGTCGGCCGGCGCACCTTCTCGATCGGTCCCGACGACGTCTCGTTCCATCCGCCGGATATCCGTGTGCAGGCGGTGGAGCCGTCGGCGGTCCGGATCTCCGTGAAGCGCAAGGCCAGCGCGTGAGCCGCCGGCCGGGAAGGGAAGGATGCCTGCCAAGCGATCCCCGCTGATGCCGCTCGTGCACCGCTTCTTCGAGGTCGACGCGGTGGCGGCGAGCCGCGTGCTGGAGACCATGAGTACCGAGGAGGCGACCGCGGTCCTCAAGGCCGTGCCCCCGACGCTCGCCGCCGGCGCCTGTCGCCACCTGCCGGCCCACCAGGCGGCCGAGCTGCTCAAGGAGGCCTCGCCGCGGCTCTTCCGCGAGGTCGTCGACCGCCTCGAGCCGACGCAGTGCGCGGCCATCCTCTTTCACCTGCCGGCCGAGGCGCGCGAGGCGCTGCTCGCCGAGCTGCCGGCGGGAAGCCGCCGCCAGATCCAGGAGTTGATGACCTATCCCGACGACAGCGCCGGCCGGATCATGAGCGTCGACTTCGTGGCCTTCCGGGCCGACGTCCGCGTGCGCGACGCCATTCTACGCGTCCGCGACCTGGCACGCCGCAACGCGCTCTCGTCCTACACCTACGTGATCGACGAGCAGGACCGGCTCGCGGGCGTGATCAACATGCGCGATCTCTTCCTCGCGCAGGGGGACGAGCCGCTGGCGAAGATCATGCGCGGCCAGGTCTTCGCCGTCGACTGCTTCATGGATCAGGAGCAGGTGGCGCACGAGCTGACCCGGCGCCGCTTCTTCGCGGTGCCGGTCGTGGACCCGGACCGCCGCCTGCTCGGCGTCGTCAAGAGCGACCAGCTCCTCGGGCAGGTGCGCGAGGAGGCGGCCGAGGACATCCAGTTGATGTTCGGTGTGAGCGCCGACGAGCGGGCCTTTTCGGCACTCGGCTTCTCGCTGCGCAAGCGCCTGCCCTGGCTGCACGTGAACCTGGCCACGGCGTTCCTGGCCGCGTCGGTGGTGGCCCTCTTCGAAGGCATCATCGGCCGGGTGACGGCCCTGGCCGTCTTCCTGCCGGTGGTCGCGGGACAGGGCGGCAACGCCGGCGCGCAGTCGCTGGCCGTCGTCATGCGTGGCCTGGTGATGCGTGAGATCCCGTCCCAGAAGGTCGCGCTCCTGCTGCGCAAGGAGGTGCAGATCGGGGTGGTCAACGGCCTCGTCGTCGGCGGGGTCACGGCGGCGGTCGCCTGGGCCTGGAACGGCAACCCCTACCTCGGCCTGGTGATCGGGCTCGCCATGGTGGTGAACCTGGCGGTGGCCGGCTTCGCCGGCGCGGCGATTCCACTCGGCATGCGGGCGGTCGGGCTCGACCCGGCCCAGTCCTCCAACATCATCCTCACCACCGTCACGGACGTGGTGGGATTCTTCGCCTTTCTGGGCTTCGCGGTGCTGCTGGAGTCTCGCCTCACCTGAGCCCCGGCGGCTCGCTGCCCCCACTTTGCTTGCAATTCGGACGACTTCCCGGCTTCCTGACCAGTGGGGTCGTGGTGGGGTTGCGGATGGTGGTGGCAGTCCTCCTCGTGGGGGGACTGACGGTGGGGTGCGCGACGGTGCCACCCCCACACCCGCGCGCGGTGCCCCCGCCGCCCCAGGCCGAAGGGCTGCCGAACGGCGACGTGCTCGACCTCGCGATGCGCGCCTGGCGGTGCGGTCGGGAGGCGGGCGTGTCGGACTCGCCGCTGCTGACCGTCATCGACTACTCGCTCCCCTCGACGGCCCGGCGTCTGTGGGTGCTCGACGTCCCGGCCAGGCAGGTGCTCTTCCACGAGCTGGTCGCGCACGGTGAGGGGAGCGGCGACGACCAGGCGATGTCCTTCTCGAACCGGCCCGGCTCGCGGCAGTCGAGCCTCGGCGTGATGCGGACCGAGGACACGTACGTCGGCTCGCAGGGCTACTCGTTGCGCCTCAGCGGACTCGAGCCGGGCGTGAACGACCGAGCGCGCGAGCGCCACATCGTCATGCACGGCGCGGACTACGTCTCGGCGGAGACGGCCGCGGCCCTCGGTCGCCTCGGCCGGAGCTGGGGATGCCCGGCGCTTCCCCGCGGGGCGTCACGCCGCGTGATCGACCGCATCAAGGGCGGGAGCGTGGTCTTCGCCTACTATCCCGACCGCGACTGGCTGACGGGTTCGCGCTTCCTGGGCTGTGCCGCGGCCAATGAGCAGGGCATGCCGCCGGGCCGGCGGGTGGTCGCCGGCGGCTCGGTGTTCTGAGCGGCGTCGCTCAGCGCTGATGGATCTTGCCGCCGGCCGGGAGGCCGCTGGCGCCGAGGATGGCCGACGCCGTGCCCGGCTCGGGCACGACCAGCGACGACGCGGCCTGCCGCCGCAGCTCCTGCAGCTCCTGCATCGTCTCCTCGATGGCGACCTTGGCGGCGCTGCCGAAGTTCTCGGCGGCCTGGCCGAGGGACGTGGCGTCGATCTCGAACGAGATCGGCAGCGTGCCGGCGGGGGTCGAGATGTGGGCCTGCCCGACGAAGATCACGGGCCGCCCCGGATCGTCGGCGCCGTTGCGGTCTACGGGCACGAGCCGCCGGATCGTGCCCAGCCGTTGATCGGTGTAGACGTCCTCGCGGTAGAGGGCCCCGGCGTTCATGCGGAGATCGTCGTCGAGTGAATCTGCCATGACCGGGTGTCTTACAGCATCCCTTCGCGGTCGCGGCAACCCGCGGGCCCGAAGCGTGTCGAGCTGAGGCCGGCCGCTCGGCCGGAGTTCGGGGCCGCCGGCTTCAACGGCTCGATGGGCGGCCTCCTTCGCGCGCACGTTCGCTGTACGCCGGGGAGAATCCGCGGAAACCGAGGAGGCGAGCCCCGGGCGCGACGAAGAACCTGAAGGCTCGCATCATCAGACCCTGGAGCAAGCAGAGATCGAGGTGTCACGCGGGCCTCCCTCCAGCGACGAAGCGAACCCGCTGGTCACCCCGGTTCATGGGCCGATACGCCGTACCCGGAGGCACGACGAGCGTCTCGCCGGGTCGGACCTCCCGCTCCTCTCCGGCGAGCGACACGGAGAGGATGCCCTCGACGACCGTGTAGGACTGCTCCACGTCGTGATGAACGTGTTCGAAGGCCACTGCACTGTGCGGATCGAGGATGAGGTCCCCTTCGAAGGACCTGCCGTCGGTCTCCGCGTGCGCCTTCAGGAGGACCAGGGTCTCGCCGGTCAGCGGGTTGTGGACGGCGTCGCCGGCCCGAGGGAGGAGTGCCAGCGGCATAGGCGTCACGGGGAAGACCAGCCGATGCAGGAACGTGCCGATCGAAACGTACGCCAACAGGGTGCCCCGATCCAGAGAAGCACCCGCCGCGTTCTCATCACTGAGGTCTCGTCAGGTAGTCGCTCAGGGTGAGGGAGCAGGAGGGCGAACCACTTCTCTGCCGGCCTTCCATCTCAGACTTCCTCGGCGCTGACGACGACCGCAAACGGGACATCGAGTGCCTCGAAGTGCCTCTGGCCGCACCGCACCTTGTCCGCCTCCGCGGTGCGGAGCTTGAGGAAATCACGCGTGCCCTTGGTCTCGCGGACGAGGTAGAGTGCCGTTTCGTCGTGCTTCAGGATGGCCCAGTCAGGGTTGTACTTGCCGATCGGCGTGTCGATCTGGAACCAACCCGGCAACTTCACGAAGAGCTTGATGTCGTTGCGCTCGTCGAGCTTCCTCGCGAACTCGCGCTCCACCTCCGAGTCGTAGACGACGTATTCGTAGACGGACTTCTGCACCTGGAGAGCATTCAGATAGTTGACGAGTTCCTCGTTCTTGAAGAGCAGCATCTCCCATGCCGCGCCCGGGCCGTCGTCGGGGAGACGGTCGTACTTGATGCCATCCACCAGCAAGCGATGGAGTTCGTGCTTGAGGATGGACGCCACCTGGTCGAGGAAAGGCTGTGGGTTCTCGAACACGTCCGTGAGGCGGCCGGACTCATTGAGGATGCGCACGAGCGTGGAGCGGGTGAGCTCGGTCTCGTTCTGCAGGTAGGCAAGCAGATCCGGCATGGAGCGCACCCCGTAAGCCGGTCGTTCTTCGGCCACGCTCGTGGCCCTGGTGCTCACGCCGGCCTTGCCGATCTGAACTTGCCCGGTCGTGACGCGGATTCGAGGCGCCTGGATCTTCTCCATGCCGCGGATCGCATCCACCGCCCGCCGCACGAGCGACTCGGTGTCGAACTCCACACGGTAAGTGGTTCTGGGCTTGATCCGCTCCCACAGCGCCTGGAATTCGGGACTTACGGCCACCTCCCTCTTCAGCCGGTTGGTACCCTCGTCTCGGTCCCGGCGGATGTGCCGCTCGATCTGGTGGCTGGCCAGCAGGTCCACGACCGCCGGGCCGAGGTCGCGCGCCGCCTCCGGCAGCTCCAGCCTGAAGTCCTTCCGCTTGGGGTCGAAGGCCGGCTGGATGCGGCCGTCGGCATCGAGCATCTTCTGCTCGACCAGCGACGTTCGTAGTGCTTCCGCGGCGTCTCGCCCGATCGGCTGCTCCACGCCGTCGACGATGCGGGTCAGCTTGACGAGCGCCGTGAACGGAACCTTGCCGAAGGTCACGCCACACTCCTCCTCGTACTCGGTCTGGAGGGCGCGCGCGAAGTCCTCGTAGCTCTCGTTGGCCATCACGTAGAGCTTGTTGACCGACTCGTCGAAGACGCGCACGCCGTTCTGATCGACCGGAAGTCGCAGGCCGCGTCCGATCTCCTGGCGCTTCTTGACCGCGCTCTTCGTCTCGTTGAGCGTGCAGATCTGGAACACATTGGGGTTGTCCCAGCCTTCGCGCAGCGCGGAGTGGCTGAAGAGGAAGCGCAGCGGCTCGTCGAGCGAGAGCAGCCGCTCCTTGTCCTTCATGATCAGGTTGTAGACCTCGTCGTCGGCCTGGGTGTCGCCGCGCGTGTCCTTGAGCAGGCCCTTCCTGTCCTGCGCGAAGTAGCCGTCGTGCACGCGCTCGACCGGCTCGCCGAGCCAGGCCAGCTCCCGATAACGCTCGTCCCGGGCCAGCTCCGCCAGCACCGCCTCGAAGGCCTCGGCGAACTGCCCCTTCACCGGCTGGCCGTCCGCGCCGTAGTCCCGGTAGTTGGCCACGCGGTCGATGAAGAAGAGCGAGAGCACCTTGAGGCCGCGCGCGCGAACCTGCAGCTCCTTCTCCAGGTGTTTCTTGACCGTGTGCTTGATCTGCGCCCGCCAGACGTCCTCGCGTAGGCCGCCGATTACTTCGCCGAGCCGCAGCGTCCGGCCATTCGCAAAGCGCAGCGACTCGCTCCCCGGCTCGGCGTTGATCTCGGCCACCTCGAAGCCGTCGCGATAGCAGGCGCGCTCGCCCGAGAGCACGAATAGGTCGGCGCCCTGCCGGGCCGTGACCGACTTCTCCTTGGGCCCCCCGGCTGCCTGCACGTGGATGCGAAGCTTCGCCTGGATCCTCGGCTGGTACTTGATCTGCTCGACCCGCACGAAGGCATCGTTGGCCGCGCTCTCGGCGACCGCGCTCGCCACCACGATCTGCTTGACCAGCTTCAGCTCGAAGGCGCGCACCGGATCGAGCCGGTAGACGAGGTTGTAGAGGTCCCGGTGCGTCGCCGAATAGCGCAACGTGCACAGGGGGTTGAGCGCCTTGATCGCCTCCTGGGCCCTCTCGGTCGAGTCCACGCTCTGCGGCTCGTCGATGATCACGATCGGGCGCGCCGCCTGCGCGAATTCGATCGGCTGGCGGCCCGAGAGCCTGTCGCTCTCCTTGTAGATGACGTTGCTCTTCCGTTCCTCGTCGCTGCCGGTGAAGTTCTTGCGAAAGGCGTCGATGTTGATGACCAGAATCTGCAGCGTGTTGCTGGTGGCGAACTGCCGCAGCCGGTTGACCCTCTTCGCGTCGTAGACGAAGTGCTCGAAGGGGAGGTTGTTGTAGAGGGCGCGGAAGTGCTCGCTCGTGATCTGGATGTTCTTCAGCACGCCCTCGCGGATGGCCACGCTCGGCACCACGATCACGAACTTCTGGAAGCCGTAGCGGCGCGACAGCTCGAAGATCGTGCGCAGGTAGACGTAGGTCTTGCCGGTTCCGGTCTCCATCTCGACGGAGAAGTGCGGGCAGGCCCGCGCCTGGTTGGCCGGGCCGTCGAACAGCTCCCACGCCTCGGGCGCGGCAGCGGCGTCGGCCACCTCGATGTCGTTGCGCGTCTGGACCGCGCGCAGGTTCTCGCGCAGCCGGTCTTCGTCGAGCAGCAGGCGGTTGCCGACGCCGAGCTCGGTGCGGTCCTGCCCGGCGAAGAGCCCGCCGAAGTCACCCAGCTTGATGACGGCGTACTCTGGCGCCCCTTGCGGCTGGCCGTCGAAGAGATCGGTGACGGCGGCCACCGCCTCGAGCTGGAAGGCCTGGTTGGGGTCGAACTGGATCTTCATGTCCCGTTGTATTCCAAGCACTTGTGCCGGTCAGACCGCTTGTCGCTCACAGGTGAACCAGCACCGGCGTTGTCGCTCACTTTGGCTGATCCATGACCGACAAACGCGCTTGGCGCTCATCGGTGAGCTAAAAGGCACTCGTTCCCTCCGCGATGTTCAGGAGCTCGGGAAACGCCAAGATCGCGCGGCGCGCGGAACCGTCGAGGAGGTCTTGCGGCTCGGTCTCGGCGAGGTCGGGGAGCAGGAGATTCTGGGAGGGTGCACCGGCCCCGTCCTGGCGCCGAGCATCACGGTAGCCGGTGCCCGCGAAGGCATCCACGTACCACTTCTCGAACGGCGCCTTCTTCAGCGCCGTCGTGTAGCCCTGCAAGTAGTTGGCGAGGACATCGAGCTTGCGGGTGGTCCAATCCCCGCCGAAGCGATGTCCGCTGTCGCCTCGTTTGCCGGCCATCGCAGCCTTCCCTCACACCGTCTTGAAGCTGGTGACGCCCTTCGTCTTGAAGATCTGCACGGCGTTGGCTTTGAGCTGGTCGTTGCCGGCGAAGCCCGCGTCCAGGCAGACCACGCGCTCGGGCTTTCTCTCCGCCATGGCGCGGATCAGCTCCAGGGTCAGCTCGCGGTCCAGGCAGAGGAGCAGCGCGCCGCCAGACACGCTATGGACCCGCTTGCCGGCGATGTCGAGGGTCTCGACCGGCGTGGTGAGCTGGAAGCCGCTCTTGAGCAGGATCTCGTGGAGCAGGTCGTCCGGCGTGCGGTCCGCGCGGATGTGGTCCACGTGCAGCTCGAGCTGCCGGGCGAGGCCCTCGGCGTCCTTGGACCGATCCGCCTCCCAGGTCGTGAGGTTCGACTCGGCCAGCTTGAAGACGCGGAAGCCACGGTTGGGCTTGGTGCTGCCGCCCAGGTCGAGCTTGCCGGCATCCTCGTCGTTCAGCTTCTGGATGACGCGGCGAACGCGTTCCTTGGTGATGTCGGCGATCGTCGGGTAGTCCTCGCGGCCGGTGAGCTCGGGGAGCTGGACGAGGATGAACCTGCGGTTGCCGCTCTCCTGCTTGTTCAGGTCGAGGACGGCGTGGGCAGTGGTGCCGGAGCCGGAGAAGAAATCCACAACAACGTCGTCTTCCTCCAGTACCTGTTGGATGATCGCCTTGATGAGTTTCGAGGGCTTCGGGAAAGAGAATACGTCTGCAGCGAAGAGGCTGCGAACTTCTTGCGTTCCATCAGCGGTGTGGACGTCGTCGATAATTGACCGAAACGCAATGTACTCGGACTGCATCTCGAACCTAAATTTCTTCTCCCTCGGCCTTCCGTCGTCCTTCTTCGGAAATAGAACTCGATCGTCGGCAATCAACTGCTTCATCTTCTCTGGAGAGTATCGCCAACCAGTGGCAGGATTCGGTGGAAACACACGGCCAGTGGTTGGCTCCACGATGGGGTAGTGAAGATTCGGACGCTGCTCCTGAGTCGCCAAGCCTAGAATGCTCCGGCTCATCCAGGCACCGCGAGGATCGTTGTCTGGGTTCGAAAATTTGGACTCGTCTCTCTCTGTCCCACGCAACGAAAACTCCATGCTTCTGGCATAAGCGACGATGTACTCGTGGTCTGTCGACACGTTCGTGGTCGCTCTCGTGTCGGTGAACTGACGTGCCTTCCAAACAAACTGAGCAACAAAGTTCTCCTCGCCGAACACCTCGTTCATCAGCGCCCGCAGGTTGTGCACTTCGTTGTCGTCGCACGACACGAAGATCACCCCATCCTCCCGCAGCAGGTTCCTCGCCAGGTACAGCCGCGGGTACATCATGTTCAGCCACTTCGAGTGGAAGCGGCCATCCGTGTCGGTGTTGGTCCCGAACTTCCGTCCCTCGGCGTCCACCTGCCCGGTGTACTCCAGGTAGGTCTGCAAGCTCTCGGTGTAGTTGTCGGGGTAGATGAAGTCTTTGCCGGTGTTGTAGGGCGGATCGATGTAGATCATCTTCACCTTGCCCAGATACGACTTCTGCAGGAGCTTCAGCACCTCGAGGTTGTCGCCCTCGATGATCAGGTTCTCGGTGGTGTCGAAGGCGACGCTCTCCTCGCGGCACGGGCGCAGCGTGCCGAGGCTCGGTGCCTGGATCGTGCGGAAGCAGTCGGCCTTGCCGGGCCAGGTCATGCCGTAGCGCTCCTTGCCCACGTCCACGGCCTCGCCGAGCGCGAGTTTGAGCAGCTCGAAATCGAGCTTGCCGCCCTCGGTGTGGACCTCGGGGAAGAGGTGCAGCAGCTCCCGCCGCCGCTTCTCGGCCACGTCGTGCGAGCGCAGGTCGAGTCTCTCGGGTCGGTCCTCCGTCATCGTGCTTTCCCGCCCATGTGCAGTCTTCTCCGCCGGCTGAATGCTAGTCGGACCTTCGGCTGTTCGCTAGTTCCTGGAGTCATTTCCAACCTCGCCGACTTCACGCCAGCGACCAGCGCAAGGTGAAGAGCGTCTCCTGCTCCAGCTTCTGGGTGAGCTGCCGGCCCATCTCGTCGAGCAGCGCGTCTTTCTGGCGGTCGAGGTCGCGGCTCGCCTGGTCGAAGGCGCGCCAGGCGTCGTCGCGTTTGCCTTCCAGGGCCCGCGCCTCGCGCTGGCGCTCGAGCTTTTCGGGCAGCGTCGGCGCGTGACGGGCCGCCTTCTTGGCCGCCTTGAGCGCCTGGTCCAGCTCCTCGAGCGTGGCTTTCAGCGACGAGCGGCGATCCTCGGCCCAGCGGTCGAGCTTGTCCATCTCCAGGTCGAACCAGCGGCCGTTGCGGGTGGCCAGCTCCTCGAGGAGCTCGCGCTGGCGACGCGCGTGGGCATCGGCGAGCCGTGCAGCGATCGGTTCGGGCATCCCGCTCGCGTGCTCCACCGTCGCGGGCAGATCGAAGAGGCGGCGGCACTGCGCCTCGTCGAGCGCCTCGCCCGCGTCGGTCGCCCCCGCGAGGGAGAGGTGGTCCTCGGTCTCCATCGCGCTCACGGTCAGGCGCGCGCAGCCGAGCCAACCGGAGCGGCCGACGAGCGGCTCGAGGATCGCGATCTTCTTACCGCCGCCCGTGTAGCGGAAGCCGACCTCCGCCGGGGGCGTCTTCAGGCCGCGGCCGAGCGCGAGCACGCGCTGCGCCAGGGGGTGGCCGACGCGGTAGGTGTTGGCGTCGTCGGTCCGCTTGCCCATCCGGTACGGGCCGGAGTGGATAATCTCGCCCGCGAATGGGTTCTCGTGCAGCAGGAAGCTGAAGTCGCCATCGTGGAAGCGCGCGTGGTCGCGCAGCAGGTGCCGGGTGAGGCGCCACAGGCGCTCGTTGAAGCGGTCGAGCACGTCCTGGCTCTGGATACGGACCTTCTCGACGACCTCCTGGTCGAAGTTGTCGAGCAGCTTCTCGCGCGCGTCGCGCTGGCCCAGCGCGATCGCGTCCCCCAGATCGCGCTGGAGCTGGTCGAACTCGAACTGGATCTGCTCCGCCGTCCGGCATTTCTGGTAGATCGACGCGATGCGCTTCTCGAAGTCGACCCCAGACTCGACCGCGCCCAGCACCTCGTCGCTGGCGCCGAACACGCCATTGAAGAGCCGGAACTTCTCGTCGAGCAGCTCATAGACACGCTGGTCGGCCGCATTGGCCTTGTTGAGGAAGTTTACCACCACCACGTCGAACTTCTGTCCGTAGCGGTGGCAGCGGCCGATGCGCTGCTCGACGCGCTGCGGGTTCCAGGGCAGGTCGTAGTTCACGACCAGATTGCAGAACTGGAGGTTGATGCCCTCGGCGGCGGCCTCGGTGGCGATCAGGATCGCCGCCTCGTCGCGGAAGTGCTCGACAAGCGCGGCGCGCATGTCCGCGCTCGCGGAGCCGCTGATGCGATCGGTGCCGGTGTGGCGCGCGAGCCAGCGCTGGTAGATGGCCTTCGACGTGGGGTCGGTGTTCGTGCCGTTGAAGACCATCACCCGGCCGGCGAACTCCGTCCGCTCGAGCAGCTCGAACAGGTAGGTCTGGGTGCGCCGCGATTCCGTGAAGATGACGGCCTTCCGCTGGAGTGCAGCCCCGCTCTCTGCCGCCTGCGCTTCGGCCGCGGCCGCAAAGCCGCGCCGCAGTGCGGTCAGGAGAACCTCGCCTTTCGAGTTCTTGAGGATCGACCTGGCGAGCGCGTGGAACTCGCGCAGATCGGCCATCTCGCGTTCCAGATCGGCGAGCTGCTCCGGGGTGAGTCGCGCCCGTTCGGCCGGCGCGCTGGTTTCGTCGTCTTCGCCCCACTCGTCGGCCAGCTCGTCGAGCTGCTCCCAGTCCTCCGGGAGGCCGTCGGGTGGTGCCTTTACCGCACCCGCAGCCGCCGCGGCGGCCTGAAGGCGTTGCACCATGCCGTCGAGCGTGCCGGCGATGGCATAAGTCGAGGAGGCCAGGAGCTTGCGCAGAATCAGCGTCACGAGCTGGCGTTGGCTGGCCGGCAGGGCATGCAGGGTCTCCCGCTGCAGGTATCCGGAGACGAGATCGTAGAGTCGCTGCTCCTCGGCGGTCGGTACGAACTCCTGCACCAGCGCATGGCGGTTGGTGTACTTCACGTACTCGAGCACCTGGCGCCGCAGCGTGCGCTTGCAGACCGGCGCGAGGCGCGCTTTCAGCTCGGCGAAGTCGGCGTCGTTGCCGAGGCGCGCGAAGCGCGCGCGGTAGCTCTGCACGTCGCCGAAGGCGAAGTCGTCGATGATGCTGACCAGCCCGAACAGTTCGAGCAGTGAGTTCTGCAGCGGCGTCGCCGTGAGCAGCACCTTCGGAAATGGCGCCACGGCCTGCTTGATCGCGAGGGCGATCTTGCTCGTGTTCTTGTAGACGTTGCGCAGCCGATGGGCCTCATCCATGACCACGAGGTTCCAGGGCGTCTGGCGCAGGTAGGGCTCCTTGTTGCGCGCGAACTGGTAGGAGCAGAGGACGATCGCGTCCTGCTGGAACGGGTTCAGGTTGCCGGCGCGAATGGCCTCGTTGAAGCTCTTGGTCTCGAGGATCACCGACGGCAGGTAGAACTTGTCCTCCAACTCCTGGCTCCACTGCTTGCGCAGGTTCGCCGGGAGAATGACGAGCAGTCGCCGCGCGCGCTCGGCCCATTTCTGTGCGAGGAGCAAACCGGCCTCGATCGTCTTGCCGAGACCGACTTCGTCGGCCAGGATTGCCCCCCTCGAGAACGGGCTCTGAAACGCGAAGAGCGCGGCTTCGACCTGATGCGGGTTCAGGTCCACCTGAGCGTCAGCGAGCACCGGCGCAAGCTTCTCGACGCTGTCGGAGGCGCAGCGCCGGGTTAGCTCGTACGCGAGGTACTTGGCGTGGAAGTCGGTCACGCCCATGGGGCCCCGAGTTGTCCGATCCGTAGTCGTGCCGCTCGTCGTGCCGGTTCTCCGGCCCGGGAGCAAGCTGAAGTCAGTACGCCTGGAGAGGAGGTGCCCCACCACGGACCGATGAGCTTGCAGGACCCACAGCCTGCATCAGGGATGTCTGGTCAGATAGTCGCTCAGGGTCAGCCCCACGAGCAGCGCGAACCACACGAAGCCGCTCGCCACCACCACCCCGGTGAGGCGCGGGCTGTAGCGGACGTGCATGAAGAAGAGCACGACGAGCGTGGCCTTCACGACGGCGATCGCCAGCATGACGACGACGTTCATGACGCCGAGGTCGACGAAGGCCACGGCCGTGGTCGTGGCGGTGAGCGCCAGCAGGGCGGCGAAGATCGTCAGGTAGACGCGCGGGGGAACGACGTGGGTCGACATGTGCGTGCTCCTAGTGCCTGCCGATCAGGTAGAGGAGGGGGAAGAGGAAGATCCACACGATGTCCACGAAGTGCCAGTAGAGGCCGGTGAGGTCGACCGGGGTCGCGTAGCCCGCGTGGAAGCGGCCGCGTAGGGCGCCGACCACCAGCCAGGTGAGCAGCCCGAGGCCGATCACCATGTGCAGCGCGTGGATGCCGGTGAGCGCGAAGTACAGCGAGAAGAACAGCTCGGCCTGCGGCGCTTCGGGTCCGGCGTAGGTGAAGCCCGGCCCGGGGACGAGGCCCTCGTGGAACTTGTGCGCGTACTCACTGCCCTTGACGACCAGGAAGACGGCGCCGAGGGCCATGGTGAGGACGAGAGTCGTCGCCAGCGTGCGCCGCCGGCTCGTCTGGGCGGCCCACACGGCGAGCGCCATGGTCAGGCTGCTGCCGATCAGGACGACCGTGTTGAAGGTA
>Ga0299906_10003025_pt1 | contig 13884 bp, 13 predicted proteins | sample RVTome_14_FD_200259 | JGI IMG/M metagenome (GOLD analysis project Ga0299906, IMG submission 200259) | Soil microbial communities from uranium-contaminated site in the Upper Colorado River Basin, Wyoming, United States - RVT145D125 (version 2) ... | reverse complement strand
CCGGCGCGCTCGCCACGTCGACCGATCCCTCGCGGCAGGCCGCATCGAGATTCGCCCGCGCCCCATCCTCCAGCACGCGGCAGACCACGTCCGGATCGGCAAGATCGATTTCCAGGTGCCCCGCCACCCGATCACGCCGCAGGGCTGGCGTCGCCCTTCTCACGCTCTTCCGCGGCTCTCAGGATGCCGAGGATCAGGCTGAGCCGGTCCGCCACGCCGTGCATGTCGTTCGGACGCTTGGACGCGTCGACCTCGACGCACTCCATGATCAGCTCCTCGAGCTTGGGGTGCACCGCGGGGCACAGCTCGTGCACCGGGCGCGGGCGCTCGATGAAGTCGTCGTCCAGCGAGCTCACCAGCGAGTTGCCCTTCGGCATCGCCGTCGGGATGTGCGTCCCGGTCAGCACCCAGTACATCGATGCGCCGAGGTTGTACAGGTCCGTCTTCGGCGTGATCGGACGACGGTGCACCTGCTCCGGGGCGATGTAATCCGGCGTGCCCTGAATCCGCGGCTTGACCGTCCCCGTCTTGCAGCTCTGCCCCAGGTCGATGATCTTGGCGACGTTCTGGTCGGACACGATCACGTTGTTCGGCTTCATGTCCGCGTGGACGAATCCCCGCTCGTGCATGTAGGCCAGCGCCTGGGCGACCTGGTGGAAGATGTCCACCGCTTCGATCATCTTGGTGGGCCGGTGGCGCTCCAGGCTCTGGCCGTCGACCAGCTCCATCACCAGGTACAGCTCCTTGACGGTGATGAACTGTCGCTTCTTGCGGATCATCCGCGTGATCCGCCGGATGCCGGGGTGATCGAGCTTGCTGGCCACCTGATATTCGGCCTCGGCCTGGTCCAGGAAGCGCTGGTCCTTGGGGCTGTCCTTCTCCACGTGCTTCATCGCCCAGATCTGCTTCGTCCGGGGATCCTGCACCAGATAGATCAACGACGCCGCACCCTTGCCCAGCTCGGACAAGACGCGGTAGCCTTCGACCAGATCGCCCTGCTTCTTCCCTTCCACCCGATGGCTACCTCAAACGCCGATCGGCTCGCGCCGACAGGACCAAGTCTTCAGACCGACGTGCCCCTCATGGGCGCTGAAAACACCCGGCTGGCACCCAGAGCCGGCACGAGGCGATCGCGTGCAACCGGCCGTGTTCCCCTGAGGGGGCAATGCTAGCACAGAGTCTCACGCCGTCGCCGTGGCTGTTCCCCAACCGGCAACGCCCGCCGATCGCCTCGATCACCGTGTCAGGTCGCCCTTAGATGCCGCCGGAGCTGAGCTGCTCTCGGAACGCCGCCTCTGGGAACTGATGCCCCGGGCTGTCGACCCGCATCAGGTCCGACGCCAGCATCACCTGGCTGTTCGGCAGATCCAGCTCCTGCTGAAGGGCCCGAACCACCTGAACCAGACGGGCCATCTGGGCCTCGGTGAACCCCCCACGACGACCGTCACCCACCAGGCAGATGCCGACGGCGTGCTCGTTGTACCACTCGCCGCGCGGGCCCCCGACGTGGGCGCCCGGCAGTTGATCCAGCCACCGATACCCCGCGTGGACCTCTCCATCACCGATCCCGCGACCGTTCCCGATCACGAAGTGATACCCCAGACCCGCAAGCTGATTGGCGCGGTGCTGGTTCTCGATCGACTGCGGCGTCCCCGACGACGACCCGCTGTGGTGGATCACGATCGCCTGCCAGCGGTCCTGATCCAGATCGGCGCGCGTTTCGAAGATCGCCTCGATCGACGACACGCCCGGCCCGGCTTGCTTCGCCAGCGCCAGCCCGTCCGTCCGCGGCAAGCCCCGACCCTCGAGCGACCACATCAATGCGCCCACGACCGTCATGGCCCCGGCCAGCGCCCCCCACACCAGCTTCGAGCGCGCGGGGAGTCCTCCCGAGGTCGTGTCGTGCATGATCGAGCTTCCCTGCTCAGTCGCATTCATCGGTGTCGCCGGCTGTTGCGCATCGCTCGTCCGAGAGCGACACTGAGACACATCGGGAAGACGCCGGCAATTTCTTGCCAAATCGCCGGTCGTCAGACCACCTGTTTCATCGGTCCAAACGCCCGGCAACGTGACTGACACAGGTTATCGGGGACCTTCGCGCGCTCGCAACTACACGTTGGGGGTCCGCCCCTCAATACCCCTTGCGGAGCAATCGAGCCCGGACGTTCTCCTGCGGATTGCCGTGACGGTCTGTCACGCGCGCATCTGGAAGCTCGCCGCGGATCGCGTCGTAACGGTCGTACTGAGTGCGCGGCTCGTCTTTCGGGAAAAGCGGCTTCTGGCACCCCCCGATGCCCGCCAACGAGCTCGCGCCCATAACCGCGACCAACCAACACGTTCGACGACGCTGCGTGCTCATGACACAAAAGCGTACCGCCCGGTGGAAGTCCCGGGCGGTACGCCGGAGGAGAAAGAGAGATGCTCTGTGTGAAACTCAGTCCTGGTCTGCACTTCCATACGTCCAGGGAGTTTGTGCAGTTCGATGTTGAGAATCAGTCTCAGCGCGTTTTTGGAACCGAACAAAAACCATCCAGTACCGCCACCTCACCCCGTGCGAGGCACTGGCGCACACCCTCGTACACCACCGCGCACACCGCCGTCGCGACGTTCAGCGAGCGCTCGCCACGCACCATCGGCAGCCCGATCATGGATGCCTCGTGCCGGCTCAGCAGGTCCGGAGGCAGCCCCCTGGTCTCAGATCCGAAGACCAGGTGGTCGCCGGGCATGAGGTCCACGTCGAAGACGCTGCGCCGGCCCTTGGTCGAGAGCAGCCACCGCCTCGCCCCCGGCGTCGCCGACTCGTACTCGTCCCACCCGGCGTGCTCCCGGACGTCGAGCCGCTCCCAGTAGTCCAGCCCCGCCCGGCGGCACGCCTTCACCGACGTGTCGAACCCCAGCGGGCGAATCAGGTGCAGGGCGCACCCGGTCGCCACGCACGTCCGCCCGATGTTCCCGGTGTTGTTCGGGATCTCCGGCTTGTGCAGGACGACATGGAACAGCGGCCGGCCCGCACCCGGACCGGCCGCCGCCTTAATCCTGTCGTGGAGATCTCCGACGCTCAGCGCTTGTTCTCGATGTACTCGCGCTCCGCCTTCCGGCGGGCGGTGATCGCGGGGTCCTTGGCGAGCACGCTGTCCAGCGCCGCCTCGTATTCGCGCCCGTGCGTCACGCCGATCCAGCGCAGGGTGTTGTCCGTGCTCACGACCAGCACGCCCGGGATCGGCACGGTGTTCCGGCCCCTGCCGCCCGAGTTGATCGACCCGAGCACCTCGGCCTCGAAGTCGTACAGCAGCTTGTGGTCGAACTCTCGAGAGGCGGTGAAGCGATCCCACGCCTTCCGGAAGTCCTCTGCCGACTCCTCCCGGTCGCGCCGGTTGCGCGACTCCAGGTTCCCGATCCCCGTCATCACGCCGACGACCACGATGTCGCGGGAGTGCTTGCGCTGGAGCAGGTCCATGTTCTGCATCATGGGCCAGTAGGTGAATCGAAGCTCCGGATGCCAGAAGTAGAGCACCAGCGCCCGACCCTTCAAGATCGGCGCGCCGCCGAGCCACTCCGGCGAACCCGGCAGCGAGACCTTGATCGGCGGCGGCTTCTCGCCCCTGTTGCTGTTCACACGCTGCCCCACCAGGTCGCGCATCTCGTCCGTCAGCTCGGGGAGCTTGGCGTTCTTGTAGTCGTCCTCCGTCGGGTCGCCGAACGGCAGCTCCGGAATCGACGCCAGGTCGTTCAGGTCGGTATTGATCGACGTCAGTGTGTTCTGCTGGCGACGGGCCTCCGCGGCTCGCTCCGCGATCAGCGCCTGCACGTTGCCCGCGTGCGCTTCGTCCTCGCCCACCACCGTCTTCACGGCCTCCTCGATCGAGCCCGCCGCGATGTCCGCGAAGCGAAGCTGCCCCGCCCGGTCGATCACGTAGAAGTCCGGATCGTTGTCCACGTTGAGCGCGTCGCGGAACTTCCCTTCCGAATCGTGCGCGATCGGAAACGTGATGTTGCGCGACGAGACCGCCTTCGCCGCGCTGTCCCAACCCTGCTGGTGGTGCACGCCGATGACCACGAGCCCCTTGGACGCGTTCGCGTCTGCGATGCGCTGCACCTGCGAGAGCGCCTGCACGCTCGTCGGATACCAGCTCGCCCACGTCACGATCAGCACCGGCTTGCCCGCGACCGACCCCTGGGTGACTGGATCGCCGATCCACTCACCGAGATCGGTCCACGAAGCAGGCGACGCCTTGAGTTCCATCGAGTTCAGCGTGTCGCGCCGCGCGCCGCTCCCCTCGCGAACCACGTCGCCAAGGCCCTCGCTCGCCACCATCGCCGCCGCACTCGCGACCAGCACCCATCCACTTCGCATCGTGGTACCTCCCGAATGAACAAGAAATCGAGTGCGCCAGCATACCCGACAGAGGCGACGCCCCTCTCATATCTACGCACGCCAGAGCAATTTGTGCCCCCTCTCCCCGCCCGAACGTTCGGCGAACACCATTCACCCCCGCAGCCGGTGCAGCGCGATCCCGCACGCCACCGAGACATTCAGCGAATCGATGCCGGGCGCCATCGGGATCCGCACCAACCGCCCCACGCGTGCCCGCCCCTCAGCGCTCAACCCCTCTCCCTCCGACCCGAGCACCAGCGCCCGGCGCCCCGCACCCTCGACCTCTTCGATCGCCGCCGCAGACGCCGCCGGGCTCAGCCCGACCACGTCGAACCCCGCCGCGCCAATCGCCTCGAGCCCCGACGCCAGCGACTCCAGCCTTGCGAACGCCACCCGCAGCACGTGCCCCATCGACACCCTGATCGCCTTTCGATAGAGCGGGTCGCAGCATCTCGGGCTCAAGAGCACGCCGGCGCGCTCCCCCGCCAGCGCCGCCACGTTCCGAAAGATGCCCCCCATGTTGTCGTGATTCGAGAGGTCCTCGAGCACCACCAGCGTCTCGCTCTGCTCGATCACCTCCCGCGCCGTCAATCCCGCCCCGCGCTCGCACGCCGCCAGGATTCCGCGGTGCAGGTCGAATCCGACCGCCTGCTCGATCGCGCCCCGCGCCATCCGATACACCGGCGTCCCGGGCGCCAATCCCCCCAACATCCCCGCGAGCGATTCCACGCGCCCCGGCGTCGCCAGCACCGACTGCACCCGGTATCGCGACCCGATCGCCGCCTCCACCACCAGCACGCCTTCGGCGATGAAGAGCCCCGCCGCCTCGTCCGCAGGAGTCTCCCCCCGCGTCACCGCCAGGTGTGCGTCCTTCAGGTTCATGTACGGCGCGACCCGCCCGTCCCCCGCGTCGTCCACGTCGATGATGTTCAGCGCCCGACCCGACATCGCCGATCCTATGGGCCGCTCGCGACGGCGCTCACCCTACGCGTCCGACATCGAGCCTCGATACGCTTCGGCCCCCCGGAGTTCACGCGTGGAGTGGTGGCAGGCAATCATCCTCGGCCTCGTCGAAGGCGTCACCGAATACCTCCCCGTCAGCTCCACCGGCCACCTCATCCTCGCGTCCGCCCTCATGGGCCTCGACGAGCCTGAGAAGAAGGCCGCGGTCGATGCCTTCAACATCGTCATCCAGGGCGGCGCCATCCTCGCCGTCCTCGGCCTCTACTGGCCGCGAGTGAAGCAGATGCTCTTCGGCCTCGTCGGGCGAGACCCCAAGGGCCTCCGCCTCGCCCTCCTCCTCTTCGTCGCCTTCCTTCCCGCCGCCATCCTCGGCGTCCTCTTCGACGACTGGATCGAGGCACGACTCTTCTTCGCCGGCCCCGTCCTCCTCGCCCTCGCCCTCGGCGGCGTCTACATGATCGTCCTCGACCTCTGGCAGAAGCGCCGACACCGCGAGCACCCCGACGCCGAGACGCCCGACATCACCGACCTCACCTTCGCGCAGGCCGTCATCATCGGCCTCCTCCAGTGCGTCGCCATGTGGCCCGGCACCAGTCGCAGCATGATGACGATCACAGGCGGCATCCTCGTCGGCCTGCGCCCGCGCCAGGCCGCCGAGTTCAGCTTCCTCCTCGGCCTGCCCACACTCGGTGGCGCCACCGTTTACAAGCTCGCCAAGAACGTGAAGGAGGCCCACGACACCGGCGGCGACAATCTCTTCGAGCAGCTCGGCGTCCTGCCCGTCGCCATCGGCCTCGTCGTCGCGACCATCTCCGCGGCGATCGCCGTCAAATGGCTCGTCTCATTCCTCAACCGCCATGGCCTCGCCATCTTCGGCTACTACCGTCTCGTGCTGTGCGCCGTGCTCGGCGCCGCCATCCTGCTCGGCTACGTCTCGATCGGCCCGTCCCAATGAACGCGCACCCATGAAGACGTCATTCCCCAAGAGCGAGATGCGCGTCCTGCTCCTCGAGGGCGTGCACGACCGCGCCGCCGAGCTGTTCGGCGCCGAGGGCTTCGACGTGCGACGCGAGCAGGGCGCGCTCACCCACGACCAGCTCGCCTCTCGCCTCGACGACGTCCACCTCCTCGGCATCCGCTCAAAGACCCAGCTCGAAGCCGCCCACGTCGCCGGCGCCTCGCGCCTCATCGGCGTCGGCTGCTTCTGCATCGGCACCAACCAGGTCGACCTCCGCGCCGCCTGCGCCGCCGGCATTCCCGTCTTCAACTCGCCCTTCTCCAACACACGCAGCGTCGCCGAACTCACCATCGCCGAGATCGTCGCCCTCCACCGGCGCCTCGCCGACCACGTCCGGCGCATGCACGCCGGCGACTGGCGAAAGGAGTCCGCCGGCGCCCATGAGGTCCGGGGGCGCACGCTCGGCATCGTCGGCTACGGGCACATCGGCTCGCAGGTCTCCGTCCTCGCCGAGGCCCTGGGCATGCACGTCGTCTACCACGACGTCCTCCAGCGACTCCCCCTCGGCAATGCCCGCCCCATGCGCACCCTCGACGACCTGCTGCGCGCCAGCGACGTCGTCACCCTCCACGTCCCCGCCGACGCCTCGACCCGACATCTCATCGACGAACGCGCCATCACTCGCATGCGCCCGGGCTCCACCCTCATCAACAATGCCCGCGGCTCCGTCGTCGACCTCCCCGCCCTCGCCTCCGCACTCACCTCAGGCCACCTCGCCGGCGCCGCCATCGACGTCTTCCCCGAAGAGCCCGAGGCATCCATCAGCGCGTTCTCCACCGCCCTCTGCGGCCTGCCCAACGTCATCCTCACGCCGCACATCGGCGGCTCCACCTGCGAAGCCCAGGAGGGCATCGCGAGCGACGTCGCCACCAAGCTCATCCGCTTCGTCAACAACGGCTCGACCACCGGCGCCGTCAACGTGCCCGAGGTCGAGCTCCCCGAGCAGGCCCACGACTACGCCGACGCCGAAGGCGACCGCCCGCACCGCATCCTCCACTTTCACCGGAACGTCCCAGGCGTCCTCGGCAAGATGCACGCGCTCATCGCCGAGCGCGGCGTCAACGTCTCCGCCGAATACCTGCGCACCAACGAATCAATCGGCTACGTCGTCCTCGACGTCGACCCCACCGACGCCGCCCCGGTCATCGACGGCCTCCGTGCCATCCCCGAGACCATCCGCCTCCGCGTGCTCTGGTAGTGATCGCGACGCGAGTCCGAAGGGCTCCCATTCGGCAGCCGGGCGTGGATGTTCGTGCATCAACAACGACACGCCTGGTAGGCTCATATCACTCCCCCTCGACAACCACCTTCAGCTGCCCCTCCTCCGCCGCCGCCCGGATCGCGGCCACGCCCTCCCCGAGCTTGAACCGCCTCGTCACCAGCCCATTCACGTCGATCGTGCCGCGCTCGATCGCCGCGGCCCCCTCGCCGATCGACCCGCCGCGCACGCCGATCACCTCGATCTCACTCTCGATGATCGGCGCCGCGTCGACTTCAGCTTTCGCAGGCGCCCCGTGCCCCAGGAGCAGAATCTTCCCACGCGCTCTGAGCATTCCGGACGCGATCGCCACGTCACGCCCCGTCACGTCGCACACCACCACCACGTCCTGGTCCTGCCTCCGCCCCGCCTCGTCGACGTGTCGGTGACGAATTCCCCATTTCTCGCACATGTCCAGCGCCGCCCTGTGCCGCCCCAGCACGCGCACCGACGCGTTGAGCCGCTGCATTACCTGCGCGCACAGCAGCGCCGTCACGTCGTCGCCCAGCACCGTGATGTACGCCTTCCCCTCGATCCGCACCACCTGCGCCGCGTGCAACGCGCCCGCCGTCGCCGCCGAGAATACCCCCGCGTCGTCGTCGACTCGATCCGGCAGCGCCCACAGATTGCGTACCGGCATCGACACCCGCTCCGCGAGGCAGCCGTCACGCCCAATGAGCCCGATCGCCTGCCTGCGCCGGCAGTGCGTGCTCAAACCCGCGCGGCACATGTCGCACGTCGCGCACGCGATATCCGGTGACGCCGTCACGCGCCGCCCCTGCCAGCGCTTGCGCGTCGCGCCATCAACGCCCTCGCCGAACCCCTCGACCACGCCCGCCAGCTCATGCCCCAGCACACCGTCGAACTCGATCTCCCCGCGGCAGATCGCCAGGTCCGCCCTGGACACGCCGGCTCGAACGACGCGAACCACCGCTTCGCCTTCCTCAGGCGCCGGTGCCGCCGACGCCTCGTCCAGCCAGACATGTCCATTCCGATAACGGATCGCGCGCACAGGCGTCTCCCCAGTGGCCTGCAAGTCCATCGGTCACGAGCCGGCGAATCGTTGCCTTTAGCCGTCGCCGAGCGTCATCCCGCTCGGCGTCGAGGGCGTTTCATTCGGCGGCCCCGGCACGAGGGGGATGTACTCCCACCAGAGCCGGCTCCGCGAGAAGACGGGGTATTCGTACACGCCGCGCGCCGCGAACAGGTCCGACGAGTGCGCGCCGCGCCATCGTGACCATGCCGCGACGTCGTGCCCGAAGTCCTGCCCCGTCAGCGTCGTCAGGGAGTCCAGCAGCGCCCGCTGCACGACCAGCGACGAGTCGTCCAATGCGACCATCAGCGCGTCGACCACCGATGGATTCGCATACTGGCCGAGCGCATACGCCGCCTCCACGCGCACCTGCACCTCCGGTTCAGACGCCGAGTTCGGCTTGCGCGGGTCGGGCTCGCGGCTCGCTTCGATGAGACTCAGAATGACGTCGGGATTGTGGATGCGCTGGAGTGCGCGAGCCGCCTCCGCGCGCACCTCGACATCCCCATCCTGACGCATCGCCCCGGCCAGGACGAGGGCGTACTCGGGGCCGGCATGGTTGCCCAGCCCGCGAGCGCACACCGCGCGGATGCTCGGATCCCTGTCATGCTCCAGGTATCGCGCGAAACTCCTCAGATAGACGTCATTCTCGCCCGCGAACCACGCGTTCGTCAGAAGCACCGCGCCCCGGTACCGATTGTCCGCATTCGTCATGTCCTCGAAGAGGATGCGTGCCTCCTCAGGCGTCGGCGGCGCGAGCACCTCGAGGATGCTCTCCGCCCCCGGACGCGGCTCTCTGAGACCGAGCTGCTCGCACCCGGCCATCCAGGCCGCGAGGACGACGATCAATCCGGCACGTCGTGTGACCGACTGGCGACCCATCATTCCCAGTATAGAGGCAGCGTCAGAGATGCTCTTGGCGCATCGAGACCGGCGGCGCCAGCAGCTCGCTGAGCACGATCGCGCGCCGCCATTGATCCAGATCCCGCTTCACCTTCGCCCGCGAACGCGCCTCGGCCTGCTCGACCGAGCCGATCGCCGAGGAGGCCACCTTGAGCGTGCCGAGCACCGGAGGCGCCTCGACCTGGCGCGGCCGCTCGCGACGCCGCTTCTTCGCCGGCTTTGCGACCGGCTCCGCGCCAACGGGACGAGGACGCGGCGCCGGGCGCGTCTGAGCCGTCGGCGGCGCGGGAGGTCTCGCCGGTGTCGGCTGCGGGCGTCGCATGGGTGCCGGTGGGGGTGTTGGCGGCGTTGGCCGGCGCATCGGCGCAGGCGCCGACGCCACCGGCGCCGGTCGCGTCCCGGTCTGCGCACGCGCCGCCTGGCGACGCCGAAGCTCCTCGAGCTGCGCCTGGCGCCGCCTCGTGATCTCCTCGAGATTCGTTCGAGCCGCCGAACCGCCCTGCGCAGCCGGGGTCGCCCGAGGCGCGGGGCGCGCCTCGGACGCGCCGCCGCCGCCGGTCCGGCCCGTTCTCAGCATCTCGTCGCGCATGCGCGCCCGCTCGAGCGTGACCTGCTTCTGCTCGCGGTGCTCGGCCAGCTTCTTCACGATCGACCCGATCACGGGAATGATGATGAACGCGATCAGCGCCAGAATCTGAAAGGTTGAGCCACCCATACGTCCATCATTCTATCGGTTCACGCCGTTGCCGGCAGCACATCCTCTCCCGACCGCACGAACGGGGCGGCATACACCTCCGCCAGCAGCGACGGCTCGCATACCTCGCGCGTCGCCCCCGCACCCCCGACCGAGCCCTCACCAGTCAGCAGAATCGTCCGGTCAGACGTTCGCACCGCCGTCGTCACGTCGTGAATCACGATCCCCACGCCCACGCCGTCCCTCGCAAGCGCCCGGAAGATGCCCTGGCACCGGCGCGTGTGCGCCGGGTCCAGTGCCGACAGCGGTTCGTCCGCGAGCAGCCACTTGCCCTCTCCGGGGCCGTCGAGCTGCGCCAGCGCCCGCGCCATTCCGACGAGCTGCTGCTGGCCGACGCTCAGTTCGCCGATCGGCGCGTCGGCCAGGGAGCTGACGCCCGCCCGCTCCATTCCCCGTTCGACCGGCCCCGCGTCACGACGCCCGGCAAAGCCGTGCCGGCCCAGCGCCACCACCTCCCGCACGCTGAATGCGAACGCGATCGCGGGCCGCTGGGCCATGTACGCCATCCTCGACGCCCGGCGACCCGGCGCCATCGACGCCACCTCGAGACCGTTCAGCCTCACGTGCCCGGTCGAGGGGCGGCGGAACCCCAGCAGTAATCGCAGCAGCGTCGTCTTTCCAGACCCGTTCGGCCCCAGGATGGCCGTCACCCGCCCCGGCTCGATCTCGCAAGTCACGTCGCGCAGCACCGGCATCCCCGGCCGATACGCAAAGCTGACCGACTCCGCACGCAGCGTCATGCCACGATGGTACCGGCCACGCCGAACGCCTAAGCTGGCCACCCAGGGAGAACCACATGGCCCAGCGCACCATCGCCGTCACGGGCGCGTCCGGATTCGTCGGCCGCCACGTCGTCAAGGAACTCGTCAGGCGAGGCCACGACGTGCGCGCCCTCGCCCGCGACGAAGACAAGGCGCGCCGCTCGCTCGGCGCCCAGCCCCTCCTCGTCAAGGGCGACGTCACCGATCAGGCCACGCTCGATCACCTCGTCGACGGGGCCGACGCCGTCATCCATCTCGTCGGCATCATCCGCGAGGCCCCCGGCGGCCAGACCTTCGAGCGCATGCACGTCCTCGCGACAGAACGCACCCTCGGCGCCGCGACCCGCGCCGGCGCGAGACGCTTCCTCCAGATGTCCGCACTCGGCGTCGGCGCCGAAGGCGTCTGCGAATACCAGCGAACCAAGTACCGCGCCGAGCAGCTCGTCCGCGACTCGTCCCTCGACTGGACCATCTTCCGGCCCTCGCTCATCCACGGCCTCGAGAGCGAGTTCGTGCAGATGGTCGCCGGCTGGGTGCGCGGCAAGGGCGTCCCCGGAACCCGGCTTCCCTACTTCACGCGCAGCGTCGAGGACACCTCCGTCTTCCTCGGTCCGATCCGCGCCGTCGACCCGGTCGTCGCGCCCGTCTACGTCGATGACGTCGCCTACTGCTTCGCCGAAGCACTCGACCGCGACGTCGCCATCGGCGAGATCTATAACCTCGCCGGACCCGACGAGATGACCTTCCCCCGAATGCTCGTTCGCTATCGCGACGCCGTGAAGGGCGCTCGCTCGGCGATGACGCCGCTGGGCATCCGAGAGAACGTCGCGGCCATGGGCGCCAAGGCCGCCAAGGCCCTGAAGCTCGACTCGCTGCTCCCGTTCGACGAGGGCATGGCCCTGATGGGCAGCCGTGACAGCGTCGCCGAGCTCGACAAGGCCGAGTCTCACCTGTCCTGGGCGCCGAGCCCATTCCAGGCTCGTCTCGCGTCGTATGCCGGGTCGCTCTGATCCGTCTGTATCGTCTGGCGCGATTGCCCAATCCGCGTAAGTGGGTTCGTGCGTGCGAGCCGACCCGACCGATCAAGCACATCCCCCCGTATGTCGACCTCTTGCGTCGTCACGCGCGCTGCCGGAGCCCCTTCGTGTCAGATACACCGATCGCCGAACTTCGAGGGATTTCGCAGGGCGCCATCGTCGCCCTTACGCGGATGAGCATTTCGACGATCGAGAGCCTCCTCAAGGCCGATTTCCACGAGGTCGCATACGCCCTCGACTCCTACGACGATGCCGAAGAGCTCATGCGCACCGCGATGAAGTATGCCAAGACCGAATCGCCCACGCCGGCCGCCACGACCAAGGGTGCGCCCGCCAAGGGCAAGAACGCAAAACGCACGCGTCAGGAACCCGCCATGAAGCAACCGCCGCAGAAGCCGCAGCCGAAGCAGCAGCGGAGGGAGGCTAACGTGCACATGGAACTCGTCGGATCCGCACTCGCCGCCGTCTGGGACGACCTCTGCGAAGGCAAGGGTTGTGCCGACGCCTTCGATGAGCTCATCAGGCGCATCGAGCAGGCCCGCCTCGTCGCCGAACTCGACGAAGACGGCGCCGCCACCGCCGCCGCCCTCGCCTGCGACGAGACCGGCAGCCCGATCGAGGGCACGCCGGAGGAGATCGCCGAGCTCATCGCCGGCGCCGAGGAGCTGCTCGTCGTCTCCATGACGCCCGGCTCGGGTCGCAAGGCCCACTCCGAGCGCGTCGACGAGGCGACCGACACCGTGCGCCTGCTGGTCTCCGCCCGCGCCCTCACCAGCGTCCGTCATATCCTCAGCGAGCTCGACGCCAAGGGCCCGTCGATCTGGGAGAAGATGGACGCCGGGCGAGAGGGAACGCTCTGGTACTACCGAACGATGGTCGATTCGCTCGTCGCCGCGGGCAAGTCGCCGCTCACCGACAAGCTCAAGAAGGCCGTCGACCAACTCGAGAAGGCGCCCACCGCCAAGGCCGCCTGAACGCCCTTGCACCCTCTCCCGCGTCGCCTCCGATCTCGACCGCCCTTGATTCACGCGCTCCCCCCGCCTTCACGCGCTATCATCTCGCTTTCACCAAGCACCTCGCTTCTTCCCCTATGCTCGCTACGTCGGCCGACCCGACTCGGAGCCATCCATGTCCCTTCGATACAAGCGCCAGCTCCTGAGCCACCTGGCTCACGACGCCTATCAACCCGCCACCTTCGAGACCATCGCCGAGGATCTCGGCTTCGAGGACCTCGCCGAGGCACGACAGGCCGTCGAGGAGATGGCCGGCGCCGGCGACCTCGAGATCGGCCCGCAAGGCAAGCTGCGCCTCATCTCCGTCTGGGACCTGGCCCAGCGCAACAACGGCTGTGTGGAGGGCAAGTTCAGCCGTGCGCGCAAGGGCTTCGGCTTTCTCAAGACCGATCATCCCGTTCGAGAGGGCGATCTCTACATCCCCGCACGTGCCACACGCGACGCCATGACCGGTGACGTCGTCCGCGTGGAGGTCAAGCAGGACAAGCGGGGCGGCGGGCGCGGCGTCGCCGGCTCGTCCGGATACGTCGGCGAGGTCGTCGAGATCATCGAGCGCAAGCAGGCCGCCTTCACCGGCACCGTCGAGCGCCGCGGGAAGGACTGGATCGTCGAGCCCGACGGCAAGACGATCACCGACCCGATCATCGTGCGCGACGCCGAGAGCAAGAACGTCAAGCCGGGCGACAAGGTCGTCGTCGAGATCACCGAGTATCCGGAGGACGACTATCTCGCCGAGGGCGTCATCGTGCGCGTTCTCGGCGACGCGGGT
>Ga0299906_10003022_pt1 | contig 13893 bp, 5 predicted proteins | sample RVTome_14_FD_200259 | JGI IMG/M metagenome (GOLD analysis project Ga0299906, IMG submission 200259) | Soil microbial communities from uranium-contaminated site in the Upper Colorado River Basin, Wyoming, United States - RVT145D125 (version 2) ... | reverse complement strand
CCCTGCATGATGCCGGGCAGGTCGTTGTTGCGGAAAACGGCGGGCTGCTCGACCGAGCCGGTGGCGAGCACGAGCTGGCGGGCGCGCAGCTTGTAGAGGCGGTCACCCCTGATCACCGGCAGGTAGTTGTCGGCGAACCAGCCGTTGCAGACCGCGCCGGCCATCACCTCGATGCGCGGCTCGGCCGCGACGGCCGCCACCAGTGCCTCGCGCCGCTCGTGATCGGCGCCCTCGGGCGAGAAGCGTGCGTAGGCGAGCGAGCCGCCGAGGATCGGGTTCTCCTCGATCAGCATCACCTCGGCGCCGGCGCGCGCGGCGGCGAGCGCGGCGGAAAGCCCGGCGGGCCCACCGCCCACCACCGCGACGTCGCAGAAGCGGTACTGCTTGTCGAAATAGCCGTGCTGCGCGTGCAGGTCGACCTTACCGAGCCCGGCGCGCCGGCGGATCATCGGCTCCCACCAGCGATCGAAGCGCGGCCGCATGAAGGTGCGGTAGTAGAAGCCGACCGGCAGGAACCGCGAGAAGCGATCGATCACCATGTCGCGATCCTTCTCCAGCGAGCCCTTGAAGTTCTGGGCTTCGACGGAGAGGCCAGGACGGATCGGCAGGCGGTCGGCCAGCACGTTGGGTTCGTCGCCCACCTGGACGAGCGTGTTGGCGTCCTGCCCGGCCATCGTCAGCAGGCCGCGCGGACGGTGGTACTTGAAGGAGCGCGAAAGCAGCCAGACGTCGTTGGCGGCGAGCGCCGAGGCCACGGTGTCGCCGGCAAGGCCGCTGTACTCCTTGCCGTCGAAGCGGAAGCGGACCTGCTGGCCGTGCTCGATCAAGAGGCCGGCGGGAGCGGCGAGGCGGTTCTTGCCGCCGACGCTACTATTCGCTGGCATCTCAGGTCCTCCCGCCGCCCTCGGCGGCAAAGACCACGCGCTCCTTGAAGAGCTCGCTTGCCGGATAGGTGCGGACGATCTCGTCGGTCACCGTGTTGCGCTCGGCGATGAACCAGTAGCTGGAGGCAACGTGGCACCACCACTCGCGCACCACGCCCGCGGTGTTGTTGGCGAGGAAGAGCTGGTCGGCCCAGGCCTCGTCGGAGAGCGTGCGCGGGTCGGGACTTTCCACCAGCTCGCCGGCGCAGGCGAACTCGGAGATGTTGCGCGGCCCGTTCAGCGGGCAGGTCAGCAGCTTCATGATCGCCTCAGTGGCTGGCCGCGGTCGCACCCATCTCGTTCACGAGATCGAAGGTGCGGAAGCGGGTGTAACGGAAGGGCGCGAGGATCTCCGGGACCTTTTCCTTGGCGACGCACTCGGCCATGCGCTTGCCGGTGACCGGCGTCGCCTTGAAGCCCCAGGTGCCCCAGCCGGCGTCGAGCCACCAGTTGCGCAGCGGGCTGTCGCCCATGACCGGGCTGTAGTCCGGCGTCATGTCGGTGATGCCGGCCCACTGCCGCAGCAGCTTCACCTCGGCCAGGAAGGGGAAGAGCTCCAGCGTGTGGCCGATCAGGCTCTCCTTCAGGTCGAGCGTGGAGCGCGTCGCGTAGAGCTCGTAGGGGTCCGAGCCGCCGCCGATCACCAGCTCGCCGCGCGCGGTCTGCGAGACGTAGGCGTGCAGCGCCGAAGAGGAAACCAGGGGATCGAGGAAGGGCTTCAGCGGCTGGGTCACCATGGCTTGCAGCGGGAAGCTGCGGATCGGCAGGCGGAAGCCGGCGAGCTTGGCCACCACCGAGGACATGCCGGCCACCGCCTGGATCACGTTGCCGGCGCGGATCGGACCGCGGTTGGTCTCGATGCCGACGCAGCGGTCGCCCTCCTTCAGCACGCCGGTGATCTCGGTGCGCTGGTGCACCTCGACGCCGCGCTCCATGGCGCGCGCCGCATAGCCCCAGGCGACCGCATCGTGCCGGCCGGTGCCGCCGTCCGGATGCCAGAGGCCGCCGATCACCGGGTAGCGGTGGTCCTCGGGAATGTGCAGGCAAGGCACGATGTCGAGGATCTGCTTGCGGTCCACCATCTCGATCCTGGTGCCGAGGTGCTTGCCAACCTCAGCGCGCATGCGGAAGGTGCGCATGGTGGCATCCGAGTGCGCGAGCGTGAGCTGCCCGCGCCTGGTGTACATGACGTTGTAACCGAGCTCGTTCGACAGGTTCCGGAAGAGCTCGACGCTCTCCTTGTAGAAGCGCACCGACTCCGGGGTGATGTAGTTGGAGCGGATGACCGCGGTGTTGCGACCGGTGTTGCCGCCGCCGAGGTAGCCCTTGTCGATGACGCAGACCCGCCGGATGCCCCAGTCCTTGGCGAGGTAGTAGGCGGTGGCGAGCCCATGGCCGCCGGCGCCGACAATGACGACGTCGTAGGCAGGCTTCAGCTCGGGCGCGTGGCGGAAATCGGGCCGTGGCCTGTACTCGCGCCGGAGCCCGTACTTCAGGAGGGCAAGGACCATGGGGAAGAGTTCCTAAGGCCGGCCCCGATCAACCGGCAGCCTGCAATCGACGGGAAATCGCCCAACCTCGTCAAGCGGGGCAACGTCGCCCTAGCCGGGTGCCAAGAGCGCATCGAGGTCAGGCTGCGCCGGGTCGCGGGGCCGGAAGGCCTTGGCCGCGGCCAGGGCTGCGGCGCGCAGCGCCGGGTCGAGCGCCTCGCCCAGCCGCGTGGCCAGGGCGTGGGCCGCGAGCCCGCCCCGCAGGTCGAGCTCGGCCGCGAAGCGCCGCGCGGCGATCAGCGCGGCGCGGTAGGCTTCGTCCGGCTGCTCGGCTTGCAGCACGGCGGCGTCAAGCGCCTCCGCGAGGCGCAAGGCGGCCTCGGCGTCGCCCAGCTCCAGGGCGCCGCGCAGCAACCGGCCCGCGGCGCCGATGCCGTCTGCGTCGCCCGACGCCAGCGACTGGAGCGCAAGGGGGACACCGAGCGGCAGCAGGACGCGGTCTTCCGCCGCCGCGGCAAAGTCCGCGGCAGGGTCCCAGTTCCAGCTCGCGGCCTCGCGAGAGGCGAGCGCCGCGAAGGCCGCGGGATAGCCCTGGCGCGCGGCCTCGACATAGAGCCGCAGCCCTTCCTCGATGGCGGCGTCATCGGGAGAGACATCGGTATCGAGAAGCGCGCGCGCCAGCTGGACGCGCAGCCGAGGGTTGGACGGGTCCTCCGCCAAGGCGGCGCGGCAGTCATCGACCGCCCAAGGCTCGACCAAGCCGACGGAATCGTCGACTCGATAGGGATCGTAGGCCGCCGCCGCCCAATAGTCGCAGGGGGCGGCCGACCCCTTGTCGGCCGCCTCGGCCGGCAGGGCCCCGTCCTGCCAAGCCGCGTAGATCAACAGGTGCAGCAGCGTCCAGCTTCGGAGGTACCTCGTTTGGCTCTGCGGAATCGGCCAGCCGGCCTTGCGCACGGCCTGACGATCGACCCGCTCCAGGAGGCCCAGGAGATCGCCGGCGGGAAGCACCGCATCCGGCAGGGTGAGCAAGGCAATGTAGGCGGTGTTGATCGAATCGAAGGTCTCGTCCTTGTCCGGATAGGCCTGGAATGCCAGCAGCTCGTCGAGCGAGTCGCGCGCCTCCGCAAGGAGCCCCACGTCGACGAAGATCTCGACGGCTCGCTCGAATTCGTAGGTGGCATAGTCCGAATGGTCCGGGTCGAGCCGCAGGGCTCGCTCGAAGGCACGGGCCGCCTCGCGATGCGCTTCGGCCGCCAGCGCCCATTCCTGCGTGCTCTGCGCGTAGGTGCCGATGGCCCAGGCGCGTTGCGAATGGGCATTGCCGAGGCCGGTCAGCAGCGGCCAGGCCGGCTGGCGCTGCGCGGCCCACTCCAGCACGAAGACCAGATCGAGCATATCGTCCGCGATCGCCCAGTAGATCCCCGCCCCCGCGCCCTCGGGCCAGAAGGGCTCGTAGGCGCGCAAGGATTCCTCGGCGCCGAAGCTGCGGCTCGCGATCAGCTCGGCAACGCGCCTGCCAGGGCCGGAGAGCGTCCGCAGCTTGGCGGCAAGGGAGCGCGTACGCGCCACCTCTTCGTCGTAACTCCCGCTACCCGACCAGCCCAGGAGAGCGAAGACGAAGGCCTCGCCCATTGCTTCCAGTTCGGCGTCTCCGCCGGTGTCGGCGACGAGGCGCAGCTCGTCCACCAGATCGGACATGGTGTCGCCATCGATGGCGAAGGCGTAGCCGCCCGTGGACCCGGCCTGCAGCCAACGCAGCAGCGGCGGCAGGGTCGACTTGGCCAGCTCGGTCCGGCCGGAGTCCGCCGCCAGCCGCTGCACCGCGACGGCGAGGCGCAGGAAGCCTCGCGCCTGCTCGGCGTCGAACTGGGCCGACCCGCCATCGGTGGCGTCGTCGTCCTGCAGCCAAGCCAGCAGCCGCTCGATCAGAAGTGCGGGCGGATCGATGCCGTCGCCCGAAATGCGGTTGAGCGCAGTCAGTCTTGCCAGCAGATCGTCCGGATCGACCTGGCCGCGCAACAGCGCGGCTTTGGCATAATCGGAGGCGAGCCAGGAGAGCAGCTCGGCAAGCTGCGCCCGCACCTGCGGCGACTGTTCCGGCGGCGGCGCCTGCAGCAGCCGCGCGACCCAGAAGCCGGTGAAGGCCGGGGCCAGAGCCTCATTGCCGGCGAGCCTGCGCGCGGCCTCGAGAAGCGCGGCTGCGCGGGCAGCGGGGTCCGCCGGATAGACAAAGGTGGCGCCCGACGCCGCCTGCGCGTTGCGCTGGGCCTCGGTGTCGTCGAGCGTCTCCTGCAAGGCATCCGCCAGAAGATCGCGGCCAGCGGCGGAGGCAGCCTCGCCGCGCTCCCGATAGAGGGACTTCTGCAGCTCGACGGTATCCTGATCCGGCACGTGGCGCAGCGCCAGCATCGCCATGCTGAGCGCCCATACTGCCTGCCGGGCCGCCGACGCGCCCGACATGTCGCGCCAGCGCTTCATGGCGCGACGGCCGATCGCCACCAGCGCCAAGGCATCTCCGCTTTCGGCGCGGGCTTCGACCTCCGCCAGCGCGGCGGGTGCGACGGCCTCGGGCAGCAGGCCCCGGCCGGAAACATAGGCCACCGTCGGATCGGCCGCGTCGGCCGCCGCCCGGATCGCGGCCGCGACGTCGAGCTCGTCGCGCCGCTGGTAGAGCCACGCGAGATTCCACAGCGCCGCCCGGTCGCCGGCCGCCGCAGCGAGGAGCAGCAGCTCCTCCGCGTGATCCAGGAAGCCTTGGTGCATCAAGAGGCGACCGTAGGCGGTGCCGATCGCCACCGGCACGGCGGCCCCCCGGACGACCTCCTCGCAAGGCACCGCGGCTTCCTCCGAACGCGCCATAGGGGGCTCGGCCAGCGCCTCGTCGGTTAGCCGCAGGCAGGCGACCGCGGGGCCTTCCTGCCGCGCCCCGGTCTCCGGGATGACCGGGCGCTCGGCTGCCGGCAGACGGAACACCGATTCGTCCGCAGGCAGGCTGAAGGGCGCGGTCACCAGCAGCAGGTCCACCAGCGCGCGCAGCTTCTCGGCAGCGCGCGGCAGCTGCACGGGGTTGCCCTTCTCGATGGCCAGTTCGGGAGCGGACACGAGGAAGCTGCCATCGTGATCGAGCGCGGCGAGGAAGGAGGGCGCTTCGGCCAGCAGCAGCCACTCGAACTCCGCCTTCGCGCTCGCTTCCCGCCCCTGCTGGCGCAGAGTCCAGCGCGAGACGAACTGCCGAGTGTCCCTGAGCCAGACCCGCGAGGTCCGCGTCGCCCCGGAGCAGGCGTCCTCGGCTCCCGGAAAGAATCCGGCCTGGAACAGCTTGCCGGTGTTGATGAAGCGATGCACCACCCGCCGGTCGCAGAGGTCGACCAGGACGGCCTTGCCGCCCGCGCTCACCAGGGCATGGCCGCCGCCGCCCGCGATCTCCACCGTCGCGCCGCCGCCGTCGTCGATCGGCTCTGACGAGAGATCGATCCGCTGCAACGAAGCCTGCGCCTGATCGCGCCAGAGCAGGATCTCGCCGGGCAGGGCGACGGCTACCGTTCCACCGTCGCCGGAGACGGCCAGCGCCGTGGCCTCTCGCAGCCGCGGATCGACCTCCTGGCAGCGCAGCGCGAGGCCCTCCACCAACAGCCGCGGCTTCACCTCGGCGCAAGCTGGCCGAATGCTGCCTTGCTTGGCCTCCAGGGTCCAGAGCTGCAGCGCCGTATCGTCAACCAGGACAAGTTGCCGCCCGTCGTCGGCCAGGGCCAGCAGCGGCTGGCGCAAGGGATCGGCCGAAGTTCCCGGGAAGCCCTTCGAAATGACCTGCCCCTCATCCTCCCACAGCAGGCAGAGTCGGATTTCTCCCGTCGCCTCATCCCGTACCAGGACCGCCAGCAAACCAGTCCCCGTCGGTCCCCCAGAGCCCGCAATGTCGGCGGCGAGGATCGGACCGGAGAGGCAGTCGATGGGCTCGCGCATGGCAGTGGTCACGAGAGAGAGCGCCGCTGCGGGTCCCTCCGTCTCGCGCACGGCCGTAAAGGCGCCGCGCCCGCGGGCCAGCTCGGCGGCGAGGCGCCCATCGGCGGTGCTCACCGACACGACCGACGTCATGTCCTCAGCGCGGGAGAGGTCGACGACGCGATAGACCCCCGCCTGGTCCGTGTCGCCGAGTGTGCGTTCCTGGCCGATCACACCCAGGGCCAGACCGCCGGCCGCAGCCCACAGGCCGGTCGGGGACAGCGACACTCCGTCCGACAAGGAGATCTCCGCCTCGCGCAGCCCGGCCGGCCCGAGCAGGCGCAGCAGAAGCTCGTTGCCGGTACCGCTGAGTTGCATCTCGATGATCAGCGCTTCGGACTGATCGAAGAGGCTCTGCTGGTCCAGCGTGCCCAGCTCGATGCCGGACCTCAGGTCGTAGATGGCGATCTCGATGCCCAGGTCGGTCGACGCGGCGATGGCGAGTGTGCGCTCGTCGTCGCTGAGAGCGAAAGCCTGCACGTCCGGGTGCAGGCTGCGCGCGGCCCACCCTCCCCCGACGAGGTTCCAGAGCCAGAGCTCGCGCTGCCCGTTGACCGCGAAGAGCAGGGCGCCGTCCCGCGTCACATAGGGGCTGAGACCGTACCAGTACTGCGGATCGCCCACGGGCGGCTCCGTCGTCCAGAGCTCGCCTGCGGCGAAGGGCATTGCGGCGACGTCGCCCGGAGGATCGAGATAGCGGGGCAGCGAGGAGTCGAGCGGCCAAGGATGGATGGCGACACGACCCGTGTAGTCGAGGCCCAGAAGACGCTGTCGCTGCTGGTCGACGAAGATGGCCGAATAGTCTTCCGCCTCGTGCAGCACGGCCCGCGCCTCCGGCAGGACGCTGAGCTCCAGCAGTGCCTCGCCTGGCTGCAACGCCACCAGGCCGCGGCCGTACTCGACGAAGAGGAAGCGGCCGTCCGGGGCCGCCGCCAAGGCATCGAAGGAGGCGAGTTCGACATCGGGCTTGAAACGAACCGCGCGGCCCGAGTCCAGGTCGACCACGGCGAGCGCGGTCCGATCGTCGACCAGGGCGGCGAGCCAACGGCCTGACGTGTCGACGGCGAAGCTGTGCTCGAGGATCGTGGTGTCGAGACTGCCGAGCTCGATCTCGGGCGCCGACTTGAGGCGCGGATCGAGCGCGAGCTCGCTCAGCAGCAGCTCGATGCGATAGGCATCGGGCATGCCGTCGAGAGCGGAGGCCGGAATACGGACCTCCGGCCGCGGGTCGAGCCGCTGGGGCCAGGCCAAGGTCAGGAGATGCCGCCAAGCGGCATCGCCCAAGGCCTCGCGGTCGCGGCCACCTAAAAAGGTGGCGAGGTAGCGCTGGTACTCGTGCAGCGTCTCGTCCTGCGCCTGCTCCGCCGCGGCGCGCAGCTGCTGGTTGTTGGCGCTCTGCCGGTCCGCCTCCTCGCGGGCCACGACTTCGTCCCGGCGAGCCTGGTCCGCATCGAGCCAGAGCCACCCCACGATGCCGAGGAAGACCACCGCCAACGCGCTGGCGACGCCGACCAGCCGCGCCCGCCGCTGCCGGCTGCGCTCCATGCCTTCGCGCCGGAGGCTTGCCGCCAGGTAGTCGCGCACCCGCTGCAGGTCGCCCTGGCCCTGACCGTAGCGGGCCGCCCAGGCCAGGCTCGGCCGCTCGCGCCGTTCCCACTCCAGCGCCACGGCCAGGTCGGCGCCGGTCAGCAGGGCGCCGCGTCCGGCGGCATGGTCGGCCGCCCGCTGCAGGTAGCGCTGGAAGCGCTCTGCCGACTGCTGCTCCTGCCGCGTCCATTCGCGCAGGCGCTGCCAGCCGCGGATCAGGCTCTCGTGGCTGATGTCGAGCACCCGCTCCGGCGTAAGCGGCACGCCGGCCGGCAGCAGGAACGAGCAGGAGCGATGCCGGAAGGCCTCGACCACCGGCCGCAGCTCCTCGAGGCTCGCCTCGGCGATGGCCATCACCTCCGAGAGCGCGACGGGCCGGCGCGTGTCCTGAGTGTCGCCCGCGGTCAGCGCGCGGAAGAGGTGCTGCGCCAGCTCGCGCTGCCGCTCGTCGGCCAGGCCCTCGTAGATGCGGTCGGCATGCAGCGAGAGCGCCTGCTCCAGGTTGCCCATCGCCTCGTAGTCGCGGTAGCGCAGGATCCGCTTGCCGGCGCCATCGGGCGCGGTGCCATCCCACAGCAGGCGCAAGGCATGCTGCAGCAGCGGCAGCCGATCCTGCTTAGCGCCCATCTCGTTCAGCAGCGCGTTGGTGAGCGCCGGCTCGATGGTGCCGCCGCAGACGCGCGCCGGCCCCTCGATGGCGCTGGCTATCTGCTCGCGCGTCATGCGCGGCGTCAGGTACTGGGAGGCGTTGACCTCTTCCGCCAGGCCCTCGTACTCGCCGCAGCGGCCGAGGAAGTCGGAGCGCATGGTCAGCGCGATGTAGACCGGCAGCTCGCCGGTGCCCTCCTGGCCCCGCGCCAGGCGCAGCGTCGCCAGCAGCAGGTTGATGAAGCTCTCGGCGGTCTCTTGGCTGAGCTCCTCGTAGGTGAACAGCTCCTCGAACTGGTCCACCAGGAGCAGCACGTTGAACGCGCCGGCACCCAGCCGCTCCAGCGCCTCCAGCAGCGCCGCGGGTCCGCGCTTGAGCGCGCCCGCCAGGCGGGCCGCGTCGTGCTCGGCCCGCGGCTGGTCGAAGGTCGCGAGCAGCGCTTCGGCCAGGTTCTCGAACGGCCGGTCCATCGGCCGGAAGATCGCCATGCGCCAGGCCCCGTGCGGCGCGTCCATGTCGCCGCGCTCGAGCGCCGCCAAGAGTCCGACCTTGGCGATCGACGACTTGCCGCTGCCGGAGGATCCGGTGATGGCGAGGAAGTGGCGGGCGCCCAGGCGATCGACCAGTTCGTCGATGTGCTCCTCGCGGCCGAAGAAGATCGCCGTTTCCGTCCGCTCGAAGGAGCGCAGTCCGGGATAGGGATGCAGGCGATTACTCATCAGAGTTCGCTCACAGCGCGCCGACGACGGATTCCAGCTGATCGGGGCGGATCGGCCGCAGCTCCGGCGGCACCATCGGCAGATCGTCGATGCGCTGCTGCGGCTCCTCGGCGCAGAGGCCGAGCAGGCTGAAGGCACGGGTGCGCACCTTCTGCGATTCCGCAAGCTGCTCGTAGGCCCAGGAGGCCGGCGCGCGATCCTGCACCAGGATCATCGCATCGCAATCGCTGATCAGTTCCCGGCGGACCTTGCGCTTGGTGCGCGCCGGACCGCTGAACAGTGGCCTCTGCACCACGACCTTGCCGACCAGGCGGCCGGCCAGACTGTTCAGCACCTGCTGGTCGTCCTGGTTCGCGTTGAGGAAGACCTTGCGGTGCTTGAGCTCCGCGCCCGGCCCCGGCGTCGCCGCCGCGACCGGCTCGGGCGCCGGCTCGCGCAGGCGGGCCAGGCGCTTCTCCACCTCCTGTTTGAAGCTCTCCAGCGTGCCGCTGAACACGTTCTCCGACTTCAGCAGGTCGCGCAGCGCTTCGTTCGACACCTGGCGGGGATCGAGCGCCGGATCGCGCCACAGCAGCCGCGGCGGCCGGCCCCGGGCCGCTGCGCGTTCGTGCTGAAAGAGCACATAGGGCCGCTCGATCTGCGGAATCGCCCGGCCCTCCGCCGCGCCCAGAAGCTGCACGTAGAGGTCGCTGGCCGCGAGGTCCTCGTCGAAGGGCTCGCGGAACCTGGCCGAGCCGAAGAAGTAGCTGCCGGCAGGCCGCACCTCGTAGCCCGCGTCGCGCAGGAACTCGCAGAGCTCGCGGCGCGCACGGTCGAGGTCGTCGCTCGATTCGGCCACCAGAACGCTCTGCGTGCGGCTGAGCTTCGGGGCGCGGATCGCCACGCGATTGGCGTCACCCTTGGGCTTGCGGTAGCCGAGCTCCAGAAAGCGCTTCTTGATGCTCTCGACGAGAGCATTGAGCGCACTGTAGTAGTTGGCGTAGACGCCGTCCTTGGACTGCGCGCAAGACTGCAGCGTCGGATAGCCGTAGCGCCGCAACTGCTGCACCGCCGAGGGCGGATCGAAGAAGCGGACGCGGACGGAGCTGCGCGCCTCGGCCGGCAGATGCTGCAGCTCGCTCTCCGGCAGCATCTCCGCGAAGATCAGCCGAGCGCCCAGCCCCGGGCCGCAGTGGCGCACGAAGTGGGTCAGCTCGCCTACGCAGTAGTCCTTGCCGACATAGGCCGGAGACAGGATCGCCAGGAAGACCGCGGAGCTCGAAATGGCGCCGCCGAGCAGTTCGGAGAGGTGCTCGCCGCCGCGCGCCTGGTTGCGGTCGCGCCACAGCAGGTTCGGGGACTCGCAGACCAGGAGCTGCTGCAGATGCTTTTCCAGCTCGCCCGCGAGCTGCGTCACCCAGCCCTGCTCGAAACCTGCCGGTGCCTGGTCGTCGACGTGCGCGTAGCTCAGGAACACGCCGTTCTGATAACCCGGCAACAAGTCCGAGAAGGCTTGGCCCATCGGTTTCCGGACTCTCCCCCCGCTTCGCCAAAGCTTCGCACCGCGGGCGGCCGCTCGTCAAACAACGGCGAGGCTACGCTTTCGTGTTTTCGTCAAGCGCGCGAGGCGCAAAGCCACAGCGCCGCTATGGCAAACCCCCTCGTCTTGCCGGCCGCCGCGCCGGACTGCAAGGTGCGTGGCGTGCATCACGGCGTCCCCACCCGACGGGAAGGCGACAGCCTCGGCGAGGTCGAACTGCCGGCGGATTGCCTCTGGGGCATCAACACCGCGCGCGGGCTGGCGAACTTTCCCATCTCGGGACGGCGGCTGGCGGACGAGCCGGAGCTGCTGGAGGCGCTGCTGCAGGTCAAGCGCGCCGCGGCCGAGGCCAACGGCGCGACCGGCCAGCTTGCGCCAGAGCAGGCCGCAGCGCTGATCGCCGCCGCCGACGAGCTCCTGGCGGGGCGTCACCGCGCGGCCTTCGTCGTCGATCCGCTCGAGGCTTCCGGCGGCACCTCGATCCACATGAACGTCAACGAGGTGCTGACGAACGTCGCGCTGCTGCGCCTGGGCGCCGCACCCGGCGACTACGCCAAACTCCACCCGAACGACCACGCCAATGCCGCGCAGTCGACCAACGACGTGTTGCCGAGCGCCGTCGTCCTGGCGGCGCGCAAGCTCGCAGCCCAGGCCGTGGGCGGACTGTCCCGCCTGGCCGAGCGGCTGGACGAGAAGGCCCTCGCCTTCGGCGCGATTGCGCACCTCGGCCGCACCTGCCTCATGGATGCGCAGCCGACCACGCTGGGGCGGCTCCTCGGCAGCTACGCCAGCCTCGCCTGGCGGCTGGCGAAGAGCCTGCAGGCACAGGCCGACCGGCTGCTGGAGCTGCCGCTCGGCGGCACGGCGGTCGGCGCCGGCTGGGGCAGCCGGCCGGGCTACCGCGCCCGCGCGATCGCCGCCTTGCGCCGACTGACCGGCCTCAGGCTGGAGCCGGCCGCCGATCCCTACGACGCGCTGGCCGACAGCGACGGTCTCGCGCGCCTGTCGGCCGAGACGCGCACCGCGGCCGACGCGCTCGCGAAGCTCGGCCAGGACCTGCACTTCCTTGCCGCCGGCCCGGCCGGCGGCCCGGCGGAGCTCCGCCTGCCGGCGCTGCAGGCCGGCTCCTCGATGATGCCGGGCAAGGTCAACCCGGTGATGCCGATGCTGCTGATCGAGGCGGCGGCGCTGATCGAGGGCTACAACGCCACGGTCGCGCGCATCGCTTCGCTGGGGCAACTCGCGATCAACGCCTACGAGCCGGCGCTGGCAGTCTCGCTGTTCGCCGCGCTCCGGCTGCTCGCGCGCAGCACCACGCTGGTGGCCGAGCGCTGCATCGCCGGGCTCGAGGCCGCTGCCGAGCACAGCCGCGCGCACCTCCTCGCCTCGAACGCGATGGCTGTCCTGGTGCAGGAGCGCCTGGGCTATGCCGCGACCGCGGCCCTGGTGAAGCGCGCCACCGCCGCGGCACGCACGCTGGTGGACCAGGCGATCGACGAAAAGCTGCTGGACGACCAAGCCGTCGAAACTCTGCTTGCGAGCCTTGCGTCGCAGGGCCCTGGCTAGAACCGATGCTCGTGGCCCATCCTTCGAGACGCGGTGCTGCGCACCGCTCCTCAGGATGAGGTGGGTGAGTTTGTGGACAAGCAAAGAACCTCATCCTGAGGAGCCCGGCGCGGCCGGGCGTCTCGAAGGATGGGCAACAAGCGCGAACCGACGCGAGGAAGCCATGCCGAAACAGGGAATGCTGGTCGCGCCGCAGCCGGAGGCGGTGGAAGCCGGGGTCGAGGTCATGCGCGCCGGCGGCAACGCGGTCGACGGCGCGCTCGCCTGCGCTTTCGTGCAGGGCGTGGTCGATCCCTTGATGTGCGGCATCGCCGGCTTCGGCAGCGCCGGGCTCTACCTGCCGGGCAAGGGCTTCCACGGCTACATCGACTTCCACGCGCCGGCCCCCAAGGCGGCGACGCCGACGATGTGGACCGATCTCCTGATCGGCGAGTCGCGCGACGGCTATGGATTCATCCTGCAGGGCCAGGTGAACGATCTCGGCTACGGCGCGGTCTGCCTGCCGGCCTCGCTCGCCGCCTACGAGACCATGCACCGCGCGCACGGCAGGCTGCCCTGGCCGGAGATCGTGGCGCCGGCCATCGCCTGGGCCGAGCAGGGCTGGGCGGTGCGGCCGCACGTCCACAAGTTCTGGTCCGACGAGTCCTCGCCCTCGCTGGCGCACAACCCCAAGCGCCTGACCGCGACGCCGGCGGGCCGCGCGCTCTACTGCCGGCCGGACGGCAGCCCCAAGCGCGTCGGCGACATGGTGGTCAACCGCGATCTCGGCCACACGCTGCGCCTGATCGCCCGCGACGGCGCCGAGGTCTTCTACCGGGGCGAGATCGCGCAGGCGATCGACGCCGACATGCGCAAGAACGACGGCCTGATCCGGCTGGCGGACCTGCGGGACTACGAGCCGGTGCGAAGCCAGCCGCTGTGGGGCGCGTACCGCGGCTTCCGCGTCGCCACCAACCAGTCGCCGGGCGGTGGTCCGATGCTGCTCGAGATGCTGAACATCCTGGAGAACTTCGACCTCCAGGCCCTCGGCCACAACACGCCGGAGTACCTGCGCGTCGTCTGCGAGGCAATGAAGCGGGCCACGGTGGACAAGGACCGCTACCTGGGCGACCCCGCCTTCATGGAGATTCCGCTCGACCGCCTGCTCTCCAAGACCGAGGCCAAGCGCATGGCAGGGGAGATCCGTGCCGGCCAGAAGGCGCAGGTGCCGCGCCTCAATACCGGCGCGCCCAGCAAGGACACCACGCAGGTCTCCTGCATCGACGCCGAAGGCAACTGCGTGAGCATGACGCACTCGCTGGGCATGCCATCGGGCGCGGTCAGCCCCGGGCTGGGCTTCATGTACAACGGCTGCATGGGCGTCTTCGACCCGCGCCCCGGCCGCCCCGGCTCGATCGCGCCCGGCAAGGCGCGCTGGACCTCGCTCTGCCCCTCG
>Ga0299906_10003019_pt1 | contig 13904 bp, 12 predicted proteins | sample RVTome_14_FD_200259 | JGI IMG/M metagenome (GOLD analysis project Ga0299906, IMG submission 200259) | Soil microbial communities from uranium-contaminated site in the Upper Colorado River Basin, Wyoming, United States - RVT145D125 (version 2) ... | reverse complement strand
AGGGCTGCAACGACTCCTGGTGCGCGGCCAATCCAAGGTGAAGACGGTCTTCACCCTCTTCGCCATCGCGCACAACCTCGTGCGGGCGCTCACGCTGCGCGCGACGCTGGATGCGCTAGCCTGAGAGTGCGCGACGAGAGCCACGAGAGACCGCACAGCGCCGGCAAGGCACATCGGGGCGCCCCGGCGCGGGTCGGCGAGCGCCCGCCGTGCAAGGCGGCCCCCCCCCGGGGGGGCATGGGGGCGCCGCTCGCAGCCCGCTTGGGTACACCCTCATCCGCGGGACTCACCCACCGCAAGCGCCGCAAGGCGATTCTCCGACAGCCTCTGAGGCCAGGAGCCGCGGTTGCGGATCCTGGAGATCGTCGAGCACCACGAGCTCTGTACCGTTTGCGTACGCTATGCGGCGACCATCGGAACTCCACGCCGGATCGCGGATCGTCCAGCCCGAGAGGAGCGCCGTGTCCTGGCTGGAATGGACCGTGCTCGGAGCGGTCGGATTCCCGTCCCAGGCAACAGCCAGCAGCATCAGCGTCTCTTGCTCCTGCTCGAAGTCCACGTAGGCCAGCATTCCCTGGAAGCCTGGCGTGTAGGGATCGAGGTCGGGGGACCACTCAGGGTGCCACACGGCCTCGCGCACGGCCGGATCCCAGATCTGGCGCAGGCCGAGTCCTTGTGGCACCCCGCCGACCACGGCGACGTCGAGGAGCCAGATGCCTACGTGAGAAATCGGTTGAACGAGGCCGCGGCTGAACGCGAGAGTCCCCTGGTAGCCGTTGGTCGGGTTGCCGTCGAGGTCAGGCGACCAGGCAGGAGGTCCCCCGAACAGTTCGACTCCCAACGAGGTGACGTTCGTGCCGTCGGCGTTCATGACGTGAATCGTGGCTCCGCCGGTGAAGGCGATGGCCGGGTCCGCCGGCGGCGGCGGAGGCGCGCCGCCGCCCCTGCCCTGGGCCGCGGCCTTGGGGGCGAGAGCCAACGGGGCGGCGAGGGCCGCCAGGAATCCGCAGGTCGCGAGACGCTGGGAGCGAGAATCGATCCGGGACGTGCGCATGGTCGTCTTCCTCCTAATCTCGGGTTTTCCTTCGGGCCGGCGGCCGACGGGCCGTCTCCACATCAGGTCGCGCAAGTGCCCGCCAGACCGGCTGGAGAACCCGGTCCAAATTCCCCTCGGGTAGAGTGGGAGTTGGATGGGGCCGAGATTGAGCCCGTCGAACGACACGAAACACCTGCTCTCCGCCAGTCGCGATGGTGACGCGCAGGCCACGGAGCAGCTCTTGGCCCTCCTCTAACCCCGAGCTGCGCGCCCTGGCCGCGCGCTTCATGCAGCGGGAGCGGTCCGACCACACGCTCCAGCCGACGGCGTTGGTACACGAGGCCTACCTGCGGCTCGTGGACCAGGACGACGCGCAGTGGCACGGCCGGGCGCACTTCTTCTCGGTCGCGGCCGAGGTCATCCGGCGCGTGCTCGTCGACCACGCCCGGCGCCACCGGGCGGCCAAGCGCGGGGGCAGCCGGGAGCGAGTGCAGCTCACCAGCGACGAGCCCGCGAGCGACGAAGGCCTGGACCTCCTTGCGCTGGAAGACGCCATGGAGCAGCTGCGGTCGCTCAACGAACGCCAGGAGCGGATCGTCGAGTTGCGCTACTTCGGCGGGCTGACGATCGAGGAGACGGCCGCGGCGCTCAGGGTGTCGCCGGCGACCGTCAAGGCAGAGTGGGCCATGGCTCGAACCTGGCTCAAGGGGAAGCTCGAGCCGTGATTCTCGCCGGTTCTCCCAGCCGATGTCGTGCTCGTTTGCGCGACCAGGGTCGAGGGAGCCCCTGAAGCCGGCCATGGACGCCAAGCGCCACAACCGCGTGCTTGAGATCTTCTCGGCGGCCTTCGAGCTCCGAGCGAGCGAGCGCCAGCGCGTCCTCGAGCGCGAGTGCGCGGGGGACCGCGACCTGCGGGCGGAGGTCGCAGCCCACCTCGCGCGGTACGACGCGCAGAGCTCCTTCCTCGAGCCCCCCGCGCTCGGAGACGGCTTCCTCCTGGAGCCGGCCGCGCTCGGCGACAGTCCCGACAGCCGGCTCTCTGGACAGCAGATCGGCAAGTACCACCTGCAACGCATCCTGGGCTCGGGCGGGATGGGGTCCGTCTACGAGGCGCTTCAGCGGAGCCCGCGGCGAACGGTCGCGGTCAAGGTGATGAGGCCGGGGCTGGCTTCGTCTCGCGCGCTGCGCCGCTTCGAGCACGAGGCGCAGATCCTCGCCCGCCTGCGCCACCCAGGCATCGCTCAGATCTACGAGACCGGCGCCCTGGAGTCCGGCCCGCGGGGCGAGGTCGAAATGCCCTGGTTCGCGATGGAGTACGTGCCGGAGGCGCGTTCGATCACGCGTTACGCCAGCGAGGAGGGCCTCGGCATCGTGGAGCGAATCGAGCTCTTCGCGCGCGTCTGCGACGCGGTCCACTACGGGCACCAGCGCGGGATCATCCACCGCGACCTGAAGCCCGACAACATCCTGGTCGACGGCGACGGCGATCCGAAGGTGATCGACTTCGGCGTGGCGCGCGCGACGGACGCGGACGTGCAGCTGTCCTCGCTGGGCACGGACGTCGGCCAGCTCGTGGGAACGCTGCAGTACATGAGCCCCGAGCAGTGCGGCGTCGATCCGCACGAGCTGGACACGCGCAGCGACGTCTACTCTCTGGGTCTGGTGCTGTACGAGCTGTTGTGCGGGGCGCTGCCCTACGACCTCTCGCGGCTGGCGATTCACCAGGCGGTCGCGGTCATCCGCGAGACCGCACCCCCTCGTCCCGGGACGACCGACCACCGGCTGCGCGGGGATCTCGACACGATCGCAGCGAAGGCGCTCGAGAAGGAGCGCGAGCGCCGCTACGGCTCCGCAGCCGAGCTGGGGCAGGACCTGCGGCGCTTCCTGCGGCACGAACCGATCATGGCGCGCCCGCCGAGCGCCGCCTACCAACTGCGCATGTTCGCGCGCCGCAACCGAGCGCTCGTCGGGGGCATCGCGGCGGTCTTTGTCGCGCTCGTGCTGGGGCTCCTCGGGACGACCTGGCAGGCGCAGGAGGCCGAGGCGGCGCGCGTGGAGGAGACGCACCAGCGCGAGGAAGCCGAGCGCGAGGCGGCGACGAAGACGGCGATCTACGAGTTCATGCACGAGACGCTCACCGGCTTCGAGCCCGGCGAGAAGGACATGAGCGTGCGGGAGATGATCGACCGCGCCGCCCGGCGGATCGAGGGGTCGTTCGCCGCGCAGCCGCGGGTCGAGGCCGAGGTGCGCGGCATGATCCAGTGGACCTACCGGCGGATGGGCTCTCCGGAGCTGGCCGAGCCCCACGCCCGGCGGGCTGCCGAGCTGCTGGAGGAGGCCCTCGGCCCGGACGACGAGTGGACCGTGAGGGCCTGGCACGAGCTCGGCCGGGTGCTCCAGGACCTGGGGCGCGCGGCGGAAGCGGAACCCATGGCCCGCCGCCTACTGGAGTGGCGCCGCGCGCACCTGGGGGAGGAGCACGGGGAGACGCTCGACGCGCTCAACGACCTGGCGATGAACTACTGGGCGCAGGGAAGGCTCGACGAGGCGGAGCCGCTCATGCGCCAGGTCGTCGACGCCCGGACGAACGCCGCCGACCTCGGCAACCTGGGGTGTATCCTGCAAGGCCAGGGCAAGCTCGACGAGGCGATCACCTGCTACCGCACGGCGCTGGAGGAACAGCGTTTCTCCGGAGCGGACGAGCTGGACGTACCCGCGTCACTGACGTCACTGATGAACCTGGGGAAAGCGTTGACGGAGGCAGGGAACCTCGACGGCGCGTTCCGCGCGTTCGGGGAGGCGCTCGCCGGGCGACGGGAGCGGCTCGGCGACGACCACCCGGCGACGCTCGACGCGATCAGGGAGCTGGCCTGGTTGTCCAAGCGGCGCGGCGACTTCGAGACGGCCATGACACACTACGCGGAGCTGCTCGCAGCCCAGCACGGTCGATTCGGCGAGAGGAGCGTCGAGGCGGCCTGCACCCTGCACCATTGGGCTGCGTGCGCGCAGGCCCTGGGCGAGCTGGAGATGGCCGAGGGCCTCGCCCGCGAGGCGTTGGAGGTCTACCACGCGCTCCCGAGCGCGCCGCCCGACGAGCACCGCCACGCGACCGAGGCGTTGTACGAGGTCCTGCTGCACACGGGCGCGCCCGAAGACCGGATCGCGGCGTTACGCGAGGCGTTGGCGTTTCAACGTCGCAACGTGCACCCCGGGCACCTGGAGCTGAACGCCGCGCTGAGGTTCCTCGGCGCCGAACTCTTGGCGCAAGGCGAGGCAGCCGAGGCCGAAGGGCTCTTGCGAGAAGCGCTCGCCGCCGTCGAGCCGCACTGGACCCCGGGCTCCGAGAATCACTGGCGGGTCATGGACCTGAAGAGCCAGGTAGGTGACGCGCTCTTGCAGCAGGGCCGGCTGGTCGAGGCGGAGCCCCTCCTGCTCGAGGGTTACGAGCGGCTTGACGCCTCTAGGCTCGCGAGCGGGGAGAAGGCGCGCGCCGGTGACCGCATCCTGAAGCTCTACGAGGCGTGGCAGCGTCCCGACGAGGTGGCCGCCTGGCGTGCTCGCTTGGCGGCGGACAGCGCCTCGCGTGGGCACTGATCCGCGGGAAGCTTGCGGGGACCTCGCGGACGAGGGGCGCGTCGGTCCGTGGCTGCGCGGCATCGCCTGGAACCTGTTCCGCAACTGGCGCCGCGCTCGCCTCCGAGCGCCGCGCCCGGTCGAGCCCGACCGCGAGCTGCCCGCGCCGCACGAGGCCGTGGACCCGCAGGTGGAGCACCTGCGACGCGAGCTCGACCGCCTGCCTTCCAAGGAGCGCACCGCGCTCTGGATGCACTACCTCGAGGAGACCAGCGTGCGCGAGGTGGCGGCGCTGCTGGGCGTGTCCGAGAAGGCGGTCGAGGGGCGCCTCTTGCGCGGGCGGCGGCTGCTGCGCGAGCGCCTGGCCGAGCGCGGCGCAGCCATCGCGAGAGGAGAGCGAGCATGAGCGAACGACTCGTCGAAGAGGACGAGCTGCGCGCGGCGCTTCGTGCGCGGCGCCCCGACCCGGACGCGTTCCAGCGCGCCGTGCGCGAGAAGCTCGAGGCGGCCGAAGCGGCCGCGCCACCTGTGGGCAAGGCCGCGGCGTTCCTGCCGCCCGGCCTGCTGCAGATCTCCGTGGCCGGGATCGCGGGCAAGCCGACGCTGGGGAAGCTGGGCGCGAGCCTGGTCGCGCTGCCCGTCCTCGTCCTCTTGATGACCGCGCTGACGTTCGTCGCGGGCGTGCGCTCCCTGCGCCGCCTCGACGCGAGCCGCGACACGGGCGGCGACGACGCTCGGGCGCTGCACGAGGCGCTCGGGTGGTGGCGCGCGCACGGGCTCGTGAACCTGGCGGTGCTCGTCTTCATGCTCTGGCTCGCCCTCGCGGGCAACGTCGATCTGCTGCTCGGGATCCTCGTGGTCTCGATGGGGTTCATCGTGTTCGTCCTGCGCAGCCTCTCGAGCCGCGGCTGGGCGAGCCGGCGCTTGGTCGGCGCCCAGTGCGGCGGGTTCCTCGGATCGCTCGCGATGTGGGTCTGGATGGCGACCAAGGACCGCTTCGAGCCCGGCGCGGGATGGGCCGCGCCGCTCGCCTACGCGCTGATGCTCGGCGGGGGCTTCGCGTGCATGTACCTGGCGCTCCCTGCGGAGCGCGACGTCGCACGCAACGCGATGCGCATCGTCGGCGGACTCGTGCTGGCGCCGCTCGTGCTGCTCCTCTTCCTCCTGGCGCCGCTGCGCACGGGCGCGAGCGCCGGCGAGCTGCGCGCCTGGGCCGAGGAATTCGCCGCCCCGCCCGGCAGGAGCGCGGCATGGGGCGACCTGCGGGACGTGGCCCTCGCGCTGCGCGCGCTCGCGGACGGCGACCCGCGCCTCGCCCCGGACCTCGCCCGCGCGGAAGCCGCCTACCGCGCTGGGCTCGCGCGCGGCGAGGACGTCTCGCCGATCGTCGACGGCTACGCGGCCGAGCTCGGCCTCTTCGACGAGCGCGACTGGCCGCGGCTGCTCGCGGACCACAGGGCGAAGGGGCTGTTCGCGGCCGCCGGACCCGTGACGCACCTCGACCAGCGGCGCGCGGCGCTCGAGGCGGCATGCGCGAGCGGCGTCCTCGACGCCGCGCAGCGCGACGTCCTGGCCCGGCGGCTGGTGGCCACCTGGGACGGCGACGAGGAGTTCGCCAACCTCTCGGAGCTGGCCGAGCTCTGCCGCGCGCTCGAGCGGATCGAGCGCGGCGCCGCCGTCGAGGAGCTCGCTCGACCGGCGCGCGCGGCGCTCGCGCGGGCCTGGCTCTCCGAAGGAGCGCGCGTGAAGTCGCAGCTGGGCGGGTTCGTGCGCTACTACCAGCGCGGCGCGGGCGAGGAGCGCTACACCGACCAACGCACCATGACGGCGGCGCTCGAGCTGCTGGCGCGCTTCGGCGTCCCCGAGGAGATCGACCTGACGCGCGTCCGCGCCCACGTCGCGCACGGCGCCCAGCGCCGCGGCCTCACCGGCGGCCCGCGCAGCTACGAGCTGCGCGCGTGCCTGAACCACGCGCTCTTCGAGCACGAGCTGGGCGCCCGCACGCAGCCGCCGAGCCTCCTGGAGCGGGTCCTCGCGCTGCGCCTCCTGATCGGCGTGGCGCTCCTTGTCGGGCTGTGCGTGTACGCGACGGGGCGGGCCCCGCGCGCGTGGGGATAGGCGCTCCGTCAGCGCAGCACGAGCCCCGGCAGCGCGCTCCCCAGCGGCACGATGTCCGTCGGCTCGCAGTGCCCGCGCGCGCCCGGCTCGACGCCGACCCAGGCGAGTCGCGCGCCCTCGACCGGCGCGGAGAACGACACGCGCAGCGGGTCTCCGGCGGGCGGGCGATCCACGCGCTCGCAAACGGCGAAGGGATCGTCGACGTCGATCGAGCGCGTGCACTCGCGCAGCTTCCGTGCCGGAAGGACCAGCAGAGCGTCGGGCTCGAGCACGAGTTCCGCGGACCGCTCGGCCAGGGTTGCCGCGAGGTGTCCGGGCGCGCGCAGGTCGCAGGGCGGCGTCGGCGCCTGCACCGGGCGCCCGCCTTGCTCTCTCCGACCACCGAAGCCTGCGATGCCGTATCAAACCACCCGCGAGGAGGGCCAGGTCTGACCGTGCCTCCCCGCTTGGGCAGAGCAGAGTAGCCTGCTAGGATGGCGCTCTCTGGAGAGCCCCTGGTTGGGTGCTTGGAAGCGCTGGGGAGTGCCCAACTTCCGAGGTATGCGATGGAGAACGAGTTCACGGCGATCATCGAACGCGACGACGACTGGTTCATCGCGTACTGCCCCGAGGTGCCCGGCGCGAACGGGCAAGGCAAGACGAAGGAAGAGGCGCGCCAAAGCCTGGCGGAGGCGATCTCCTTGATCCTGAAGGATCGCCGAGAGGATGCGTTCCGCGGTCTGCCGCCAGACGCACTCCGCGAGACCGTGCGCGTCAAGTGAAGCGAGCGGCGCTGCTCCGCCACCTGCGCCGGTTCGGATGCCACTTGAAGCGTGAGGGGCGGGCGCACTCGCTCTGGGCGAACCCTGCTACCGGAGCCGTAGAGGCGGTCCCGAGGCACAAGGAGGTCGCGGACAGGCTCGCACGGAAGATCTGCCGAGGTCCCGCGGAGGGATGATCGCCGCGTCAGCGCAGCACGAGCCCCGGCAACACGCTCCCCAGCCGCACGAGGTCGGTCGGCTCGAAGTACCCGCGCGCGCCCGGCTCGACGCCGACCCAGGCCAGTCGCGCCCCCTCGACCGGCGCGGAGAACGACACGCGCAGCGGGTCTCCGGCGGGCGGGCGATCCACGCGCTCGCAAACGGCGAAGAGGCCGCGCCACTCCCAGCCGATCCGCCAGTTCCTGTCGCAGGCCGAGGGATCGACCTGGAGCTCGAGCTCGAAGCGGCGCTGCTCGACCGCCCGGTAGCGTCCGTCCGGAGCGCACTCGAAGGCGCGCACGGGTCCGGAGGAGTCGCCGGGGAGGTAGAGGACGAGGCCGCTCGGCTCGGACCACGGCCGCCCGGTCTCGCCGCGGGCGCGCAGGTCGCGCAGCTCGCCGTCATCGATGTGAATCCCCATGGAACCATCGAGCCCGAGCGAGCCCCAGCGCACGTTCCAGTCCTTCGACGGCTGGCCCGCGACCTGGAGCTCGGACCACTCCAGGCTCGCGGCGGAGAGGCTGTGCCCGGGCGCCAGGACGAGATCGGGCGCGCGCGGAGCGAGCCGCAGGTCGCCGAGGTCGAGCTCGCGCGCCGCACCGATGGCGCGCTCGACCTCGAGGGGCTCGAAGCCCGGCGACTCGGCCCGCAGCCACAGGCTGCCCGGAGGATCGAGGGGCGTCTCCCTGCGAACGGGAGGATCGCGCGGGCCGCGCAGCTCGAACGACCCGTCGGGCGACAGATCGCAGGAAGGCGCTTCGGCGAACCAGCCCCAGTGTCGCTCGCCGCCGACGCGGCACTCCCAGACCAGGGACGCCCGCGAGAGCGGCGCGCCATCGCGCGCGTCGAGCAGGCGACCGAAGACGCGGAAGGCCTGGCCGAGAGTCAGTCGACGGGGACTGCCATCGTGCTCGAAGAGCAATCGCCCGTAGGCCTTCGAGACCGGATCCTGCGCCACCAGGGCGAGCGGGACTCCAGTGGGGACGAACCCAAAGTCCAGCTCGTCCCGGTCCGGGTCGAGCCCTCGCTGCTCGTCGAATGGGTCCGCCGGGTAGTACAGGACCTCGCCCCAGTCGTAGAACTGACGCGAGGCGTCGGCAGGACCCGAATCGAGCCGTGCCACGAACACCTGGACCTCCCCGCGCCGCTCCCGGGGAAGGCGCTCGATCGCCACGTTCAGCGGTGCGCCGGGGACGAACGCATCGCAGGGGACGTCCCATCGTCCGCGCGCGCCTGGAACCGCATCGAAGAGCACGTCCGCACGCCGCTCGTCGGCCCAGCGCAGGACGATGCGCAGCTCCTCCTGGTTCATGACGCGCAGGACGGCCTCGGCGGACAGCGCCACGGCCCACTCCGATTCCGACAGGAATCCGTACGTGCAGACCTCGCGACGCCGGTTGTCCTCGGGCGTACCGAGCATGGAATCGGACAGGAAGGGATCGTCGACGTCGATCGAGCGCGTGCACTCGCGCAGCTCCGGTGCCGAGAGGACCAGGAGGGCGTCGGGCTCGAGCACGAGCTGCGCGGACCGCTCGGCCAGGATTGCCGCCAGGTGTCCGGGCGCGCGCACCTCGCAGGGCGCCTTCGGCGCTTGCACCGGACGCCCGCCTTCAGCGAGCTCGACTCGCTGCCAGTCGCCCCTTGCCGCGCGCCAGTCGACGAATCGCAGATTCAAACCCGTGCTGGAGAGGAACCTTGGTGTCCCGCGCTCGGCCGCCGCCTCGGCCGCAATCGCGGGCGCCGCAGCCTCGGCTACCGGCGCGCGCGCTTCGAGCTCGGAAGAGGCTCGCAGTCGGGGAGGCTCTCCCGTCCCGCGACCGACCGCGACGGGCGCCGAGACGTGAACCACCGCATTCCGCGGTGCAGCGCACAGCGCGAACCACAGCCCACCGGCCAGAGCGATCAGGCCCAGGGGAATCAGAGCTCGACGCATGCTCTCCGACGACAGAAGTCCTGCGACACCGTATCAGAGCACAGATCGCCGGGTCGGGCTGGTTCGACCGCGCTCCTGAGCGAGCCTAGCATGCTCCACATGGACTACCGTGAGCGCATCGTCGTCGACCCCGAAGTCCGCTTCGGAAAGCCGATCGTCCGTGGGACGCTATCACGGTCGGGGACGTGCTCTCCTACCTGGCCAGCGGAATGCACGAGGACGAGATCCTCGCCGATTTCCCGCAGCTCTCGCGCGAGGACCTCCGCGCCTGTCTAGCTTTCGCCGCGGAACGCGAGCGCAGACTGGCGAGCGTGCCCGGCAGCTGAGGCGGCCGTGGGGGACGCCCACGAGAGTCCGGCATGAAAGCTCCTGTAACCGTGCCCGACGATCTAGACTTGTTCACGCTGGAGATCGCGGACGGAGAGGAGGCGCACACGACGGAGATCGTGGTTTCTTCGAAGGAATGGTTGGCCGATGGCCCGCGCTGAGACTCTACGCTGGCGAGGAGTGCTCGTCATGCTCGTCCTGGGCTGTGTGGGCGCCCTCCTGGCCCTGGTCTACCTCGGGTGGACCGGGGGGGGGGCCTCCGGCGGTCTCCTCCCCGCAGGCGGCCGGACTGGCGAGGCTGTCCCTCTGGCATCGCTGGGGCAACCAGGGGCCACGGAACGAGCGACGTCGCACGCGACGCGGCGAGCGGTCGACGGGGACGAGGAGGAGACCGGTCTCCGCTCGACTTCCCTCGCCCGAGTCGAGCTGACGGTCGTACGTTCCGAGGATCGCAGCCCGATCGAACGCTACCGTGTGTCGTGCTTCGACGACGCGGTTGGCTGGTCGACGGCGGGCGTCTCGGACGCGGCGGGTCTGGTCGTCTTCGACGGGCTCGCGGGCACGTCTGCGACGTTCCGTGGCGAGCGGGGCGGCGAGCTGCCCCTCGCCTGGGAGCCAGGGTCGACATCCCGTGCCGTCCTCGAGGTCCGGGCGGGCATCCGCCTGACGGTGGACGTGCGCGATGCGCAGGGACTGCCCGTTCCCGGTGCTTCCGTGTTCTTGGGTCCGGACCGAGGCATGTATGAGCCCACTTGCGTCGGCACGACGGACGCGGCGGGGCGCCTCGCCCTGACCGATGTCGAGGAGGGCCTGGCCGTCGTCGTCCACAAGGCCGGCTATGGCCTCTCGTTCAGCTATCCGGTGTTCTCGAGACTGCTGGAAGAGGGGGTCCTACCCGTGGATCTGCTCCAGGCGGGCTCGGCTCTGCGCTGCGTCGTGACCGACGCGCACGGACGACCCGTTCAGGGCGCGCTCGTCCACGCGCGTGCGGCGGCGCTGCCCCGTTCCGACCACCGCCCGCCCTTCAAGAACATGGTCCTGACGGGCGGCGCGCTCGCGGCCCGCAGCGATGTGCGCGGCGTAGTGCTCCTGGAAAGCCTGGCAGGGAGTACCCAGTATGCGGGGTCGGTCCTTGCACCCGGCTACGCCGCGCAGGAAGCGCGCGTGTGGATCGACGCGGGGGAGGCGAAGACGCTCGAGGTCGCCCTGCCCGAGGGGTTCACCCTCGAGGTCCGTCCGCGGGACGAGAGCGGCGGGCTCCTCGAGGGATTCCTCGTGACCCTGACCGGCATGGGGCGCACGCGGGCGGTCGGTGCGCGTGGAAACTACCGCTTCGAGGGCGTGGCCCGCGGCACCTATGGCCTGCGGGTCAAGACGAGCTTGGGCCACCTCGGCGAGGCTTCGGTCACCCTCGACGGCGACGAGGTGGTGGAGCTGCGCTGCGGGCGGGAGGGAGTCGTCGAGGTGCGCTTCCGGTCGGAGGGGAGCGAGTCGCGCAGGGTCTTCGTCTACGCGCCGCCCGAACGTCCAGGCTTTCCGCTGCGCCACCTCGGCCTCGTCGAGAACGACGCAACCCTGTTCGTGCGTCCCGCTGAGCTCGGACCCCGGCCGAGGATCGGGCTTTCCCTCGTCTCGGGAGTAGGCTGGAACGCCTGCGCCGAGGTCGCGGTCGAGCCGGGCGCCTCCACTCTGGAGGTGGTGCTGAGCGATGAGCTGCTGCAGGTGGGCTGGATTCTGATGGGCCTCGCGGCCTCCGACGCGAACGCTGCCGGCGCCCGAGCACGGATCGGTCGCGAGGACGCTGGGTCGGCCGAGGAATACGAGCTGAAGCAGGGAGAGACGTCCCGCATCGGGCCGCTGGCGCCGGGCGTCTACCGCGTGGAGCTGATCCGCTCCAAGGGGGCGGAGCCCGCGCTGTGGGGCCACTGCATGGTCCCGGCCGGGGAGGATGTCTTCGTGGGGCTCGTCGAACTCTGAGTTTCCCACTGGCGCTGCGAGTCGATCGACGTTCGGCGATCGGGAAGCAAGGCGGAGCCGACCAAGCATTCGTGCCTGAGGTTCCGGAGCTCCGCGGATGTGCACCCCGGACGTTGCCCTCACGAACTGCGGCGACGCGATCGCGCTGTGGATCGACACCGCCAGGGAGAGCGGCCGCGAGGTGCCAATCCCGAAGGGCCGACGACTCCGCCTGGCGTGACGGACCGGGGGTTGCCCCCTACCGCCGCGTCTCCGGCTGCGCGCGGTCCATGCTGCGCCACACGCCCTTGTTCTCCTCCCACCACTCGGCCCAGTGCCGCGGCGTCGGGCCGGGGCTCGCGCCGGTGAGCTTCTGGAGGTTCGCGACGAGCGTGCGCAGCTCGATCTCACGCGTCATCTGCACCGTCGTGCGCACATCGAAGACGATGCCCGACGCCTGGACGCTGACGATCGGGTCGGCGATCGACGCGGCCTGGGCGATCTCGACGTCGTAGTCCATCACGTAGGCCGTCTGGAAGCCGATGAACATGCTCGCGCGCGTGCCCGTCGGCGCGCCGCCGGCCTGCAGGGCGGCGAGGTGCGAGACCAGCGGCTCCACCGCGGCGGCGTGCCCGAGGTTGCCGAGCGCGTCGATGGCGTTGATGCGCACGTTGGCGCTGGCGCTCGCCAGGGCGTTGATCGGGGGTCCCAGGACGGCGACGTCATCGGCCGCGCGCAACGCGCCGGCCGCGCCCTCGCGCACCGTGCGCGAGCCGTCGAGGATCATGCGCGAGGAGAGCTCGCGCAGGAACTCGCCCGGAAAGAGCCGGCGCGCCACGTGCGTGGCGAACGCGCGCCGCGTGGGCTGCGGCGTCGTGAGCTCCGCCTGCGTGAGCTTGCGCAGGTCGACCCGCTCGCCGAGCTCGGCGAGGCGCTGCGTGGCGATCTCGCGCCCGGCCGGGGCCGCGGTGGCCCCGTACTTGATCAAGGCCTTGAGCTCGGCCGCGGGACCCTCGTCGGCCTCGTCGGGGAGGTCGAGCTCGATGAACTCCGTGCGCACGAGCTCCAGCGCGCCGGGATGCTCGGGGTCGTCGCCGAGCACGCGGTTCAGCTCGACGACCGCCTCGGAGTGGAGCCCCTGGGCGAGCATCCAGCGCACGAGCGTCACGCGCTGCGCGTGGTCGTCGCGACCGACCTGGTCCGCGAGCGCGCGCGCCTCGGCGAGCACCTCCTTCTCGAGGCGCGCGCGGACCACGCCCTCCTCGAGCGGCACCCAGTCGCGACCGCGGCGCACCTCCCAGCGGCCGTCCACCTGGCGGCTGCGCTCGCGCAGCACGCGGCCGCTCTCCAGCGCGAGGAGCCGGCGCCGGTCGGCGCCGCCCTGGGCGTCGGAATCCTGGGCGCGGGCCCCGGTCGTGGCGCGAGCGGCAGCGGCGGGCGCCGGCGCCGGAGCGAGCGAGAAGGCGAGCGCCAGCCCGGCACCGGCGAGGAGCGCGAGCGGGCGGGCGATGCGAACAGGGTGCGTGGGCATGGGTCGGGCTCCCGGTCCCGGGACCGGGTCGAGGGGCCTGGGCGCGGGCGGCCCTGCCCCCGCCGCGGACCCCGTAGCACATACCCTGCCAGGGGTCGGGGACGGTCGCCAGCCCCGCGGGCACCCGCGGGCGGCGCCGCCGCGGTGTGCGGGCGGCGCACAGTGTCCTCTCGCTAGCGCAGCGAGCCGAGCCCGCGGCTCGCGTCGGGCTAGTCTAGCTGAGAGAAGACGGCCTCCCGCCGCATGCTCGAGCTCCTGGGGCGCCCGATCCCTCCGCCCCTTTCGGGATTTCGGGAGCCGTGCTACCCTTCCCTCCTGCGGTCGGCAGCGGCACGGAGAGAGTTCGCGCTGTCCTCGACCTTGACGGGCTTGCAGCGCCGCTCTCGACCCACCGGGCTTCGCCGGCGGTTTCGTCCTTCGCGAAACCTCGAGAGCCTGGAGCGAATCATGTTCGCACGAGCTGCTGCTTTC
>Ga0299906_10003018_pt1 | contig 13906 bp, 15 predicted proteins | sample RVTome_14_FD_200259 | JGI IMG/M metagenome (GOLD analysis project Ga0299906, IMG submission 200259) | Soil microbial communities from uranium-contaminated site in the Upper Colorado River Basin, Wyoming, United States - RVT145D125 (version 2) ... | reverse complement strand
TGTCTGGTGGAGGACCCTCAAAGAACTTGGTGTCAAACTGGATTCTTATGTGGTTTGGAATAGTTGAGATAAAATCAAGAATCTTTTCAGTATAATTTTCCCACGAGTTCAATGTCTTGTTTAACTCGTCGCTTAGCTTTACTGAGCCAAAGTCGTACTGGACATCTACTATCTTGTTGGTCCTAAAGATCTTCAGGGCTCTAATCTCTGGCAGGTGTGGGAATCTTTCTTTTATGAGGCTAGTCTCATTTGAGCTGAGGGCAAACTCGCCTTCAACAAGTGTGACTTCTGATTTGAGTTCCTCTGTCATCTCGTCGCAAAGGTCAAGCTCAGAGACCAGTTCTTCTTTGTTGAGTAGCGTTAGTGCCTGCAAAATTGTGGTCTTGCCGCTCTCGTTTCTTCCTACAAAGGCTGCCAAATCGCCTACTTTGATTTCGCCAGAGTCCTGGATGCATCTGTATGCTCTGACTCTGAATTTTCTTAATCTCATCTAGCGCCTATTTGCTTGGCAGCGATTTAACTTATTCGACACATTATTACGCTCAATTTTCGCTAAAAGATATAAAGATACAGAACACCTTAGAAAAAATATTGGCAGCTTCCGGTGTAAAAATTGCAGTATTTGTAATTCCAATTGTGTTTTCTTTCATCTATGGAGGTGCAGTACTCTCACTGTCACTGCAGGAGCCAAACCGAGGAATTGACTTTCAAGGAACTACTCAATTAACCTCGATTGAAATTACTTCATTACAGGATGAATATTCTAGTTCGGATGCAATCACTGCCCAAGTTTTGGTACGTGATCCCGGATTTAGCTGCGGAGATCTCTACATGACGATCTACGATGTATCATCAGCTCAAAGAAAGGCAGTTGCACAAGGCGCGTTTTTTGATCAATGCTATGATTCTAGTGGTACACTTCCAGTAGGTGACCAGTTTTCACAAAAAGTTGATGCTGTAGGACAGTATTTGCTTGAAGTACAGATGTTTGACCAAAGCGGCGACAAGTTTCTAACAACAAGCCAAAAATTCAGTGTAAGATAGCATCTTAATGCGATATTATATATTGAAACCAACTATGAGTACCTGATAAGTACACGTGAGCAAAATGGGAAGGCCAAAAAAATCTGTAATTGATTCTACCGAAATAAAAAAACAAGACAAGAAAAAAGAAAAGAAAACATCAAAGGTAGAAAAGAAAACACAAAAAGAAGACAAAAAAATTCTGCCAAAGGAAGACAAGAAAGACAAGAAAAAAGACAAAAAGATAGCAAAAGAAGACAAGAAAAAAGACAAAAAGGCAGCAGCAAAAGAAGACAAGAAAAAAGAAAAAAAGGCCAAAGAAGAGTCGGAAAAGACACTAGAAGAGGAACTAGAAGAACAACTCACCGACGAAGAAATTGAAAACTTTCAGATCGAAAAGGTCGACATGGATAAGCTCACAAATCGCGTGTGTTTGTTTTTAGCAAATTATGAGGACGGTATTGTTCAAAGCGAGCTTTGGAAAAAATTCAAGCTTACAAGCAGGGACGGCTCGCGTCTTGCGCTAAAGCTTGAGAGGATGGGAATAATCACACGTGAGAAAATACTAGAAAACAAAAGATGGACCTATGTTCTCAAAATAAAGAAAACACCAGTTAGCACTGCATCCATTGAAAATGCTCCATGCCTTGTTTGTCCAGTTGAGCAAAAATGTAGCCTTGATGGTGAAGTAAGTCCAAGAACCTGTCAGTGGATTGAGGACTGGACAATTATTGAACTCTCAAAACCAAAGAAAAAGAAAGAACAATGAGACTAGTAGATGCAAAACGTGATCATTATCGGAAGCTTGCGCGTGAACGTGGGTATAGAAGCAGGGCTACCTACAAACTACTAGAGCTAAACAAATCATACCGAATAATCGGACCTGGGTTTTATGTTGTAGATTTGGGGTGTGCGCCAGGGGGCTGGACACAAGTGGCAGTAAGGCTTGCGGGAAACCGCGGCAAAGTAGTCGGCGTCGACACTGCGTTTGTAGAAGAAATTGAAGGGGCATACATCCTCAAAGGGAGTGTGGAGGATGAATCTGTAGCAGATGAAATATTAGAATACCTTGAAACTAAGGCAAATGCGGTAATATGTGACATATCTCCAAACATTACTGGCCACTGGTCAATGGATCATGCAAAACAAATTTCGTTAAACTATTCCTGCTCAAAAATCATGGACAAGATACTTGCAAGCAAAGGAAACGCGCTCTTTAAGGTATTTGATGGAGAATATTCAATAGAATTTAGGGACTATTTGCAAAAAAAATTCTCGCGCGTGCACCTAAGAAAACCAAACGCAAGCAGAAAGCCAAGCAGCGAAATGTACTACATTTGCCTTGGATACAGGGGCTAGTGTGCAAGCAATTCTCGTATCTTGCTTATTTTACAGTCGGTTCTAAATCCAGTCGGATTAAACGATGTGGGGCTGGACACAAATCCATTTTCTTGCAGACGCTTGATTGATTCTTCAAGTGAAATTGGCGAAGACTTGTTCATTTCAGCAATCTCATCAAGGGTGTAGTAACATGCAGGCATATTGGATTCAAGTACGCATTTTTGTATGATTTTCTCACATTTTTTGTCCACTGAGAAATTGGGAGTCTCGCTTTGCATCGATTCTACGAACTCTTTTTCAAAGAGCTGGCCAATCCACAGCGGCCCGGCAATCTCTACTTTGGAGCCACAAAACTCGCAGCATAGTGGAGGTTCACGTGTGGCGCACCTGTTCCCACAAGCCCTGCAATGTGCAATGAACCCAATTGTGTTTCGTGTATCTGGTTTGTTTAGGACTCTTACATAGACGCGATAATAATGCTGGTTGTTTTCAACAAAGATTGGAGTTATCTCTGCATCTAGTCTTGCTGCAATCATGTTGATGCAGCCAAGAATGAGCCTAATTGAAATCTCATTGGAATATGTGGTCTTAATTGGTGTGCCGTGATACTTTTTTTTGCACGCATCTTTGAACAATCCGTGCAAGACCTGAAGATCTGTTGCAGTAACCGACAAGAGCCCCTTGTGAATTGTTGCGCGTATTGCACAGTCAATGTGTTTTACTGGCGAGCCAAAGGGGTCGACATCGACTATTGCTCCGCGCCTGCCCTTTTCTGAAAAACTGCTCAAAAACCTGCAAATCTCATTTTCTGAAACCTGGTAATTTTCAAGATTGTTGAGGGCAGCAGATTTTTTTGACAGCTCAAGCGCACTGGGATTAAGGTCATTTACAAAAACTTGAATGCCAAGCTCATTCGCAACTCGCAGGCCGCGTGCACCAAGACCTGATAGACCATCAAGAAAAGTTTTTGGACCCTCAAAGTTTTTCAGAAATGCCGAATAGGCAATAATGGAAAGGTCCCTGCTCAGCTTCGCACGCGGATTAAAAAATGCTGGATCGCGCGGCGGAACTTTGTTTTTCAGAGAATCCTGCGGAATGAGTATCTGTGTCTTTCCCTCAATTATTGTGACGATTTGGTCATTGAGTTGCATACTGGTAGTTAGTTTTTGTACGTCTCTAACGGTTTAATACGTTAGGCCATTGTGGTAGGTGTGATTATTTGCGGCGTAGATGAGGCAGGAAGGGGTCCAATGATTGGGCCACTCGTCGTAGCCGGAATAGCAATAGAAAAATCAAAGATAAAAAAGCTGGCTGAGATTGGCGTACGCGATTCTAAGAAGCTAACTCCACTGGCAAGAGAAAAAATGTACAAACAAATCACAAGGATTGTTGATGACTATGCAGTATCAAAAATAACTCCAAAACAGATTGATGTCCATGTTCTAAAACACCAGCTAAATCATCTTGAGGCAATACAGATGGCAAAGATAATCAGAAAACTACAACCATCGGTGTCATATGTTGATTCGTGTGATGTGAATGCGACGAGGTTTGGCCAAGTGCTAGCAAAACTTGCAAAAACTGGAAAAATCAAATCGTACCATCACGCAGACAGCAGGTTTTTGGTAGTTTCTGCCGCATCCATAATTGCCAAGGTGACTAGAGACAGGGCAATTGCAAAACTCAACGAGAGCTTTGAGATTGGGAGCGGATATCCGTCTGATGCAAAATCTGTTCAATTTGTCAGAGAGTGGTTTTGCAAACACGGGCAGATGCCTGATTTTATTCGCAAAAGCTGGGCACCTGTAAAGCTAGTTGTAAAGAATTATGCCTTGGCGTGATATATCGCTACGACCATGGCGTGGTCCTTGTCATATGGCTGCAGGTCCATGTTCTGAATGACTGAGAAACTCTGGTGCAGTTTTTTTATCTCATTTTCAATTATTTTCTTTGGCGACTGAGTTACATCGATGCTCCGTGTTTTGATAGTCATAAACAAATAACCACCGTCCTTTAGGAACATTTCGCAGTTCGTTATTGCTATCTGTGTTTGGTCTGGCTGCGCAATGTCAGAATACACAACATCGACTTTGCCGTAAATTGAAAAGTATTGCTTTGGATGTCTTGCATCCTGCAAAATTGGAATGATATTTTTTCTAAAATTTGCAACACGGTCCAAAAAGTCCCGCGCGACCCTGCTTGTGTGCTCTACTGCAAAAATCATTCCATTGTGTCCGACAATGTCTGAGATGTGGCTTACAGTCGTGCCAGTCGAGGCGCCAAGGTACAGTATCTTGCTTCCTTGCTTTATCGGAAATACGTCTAGTCCAATCATTAGCGCTGCTGCAAGCTTGCTCCTAAATGGATCCCACATCCGGTACTCGACTCCGCCTTTTTTGTATAATTTTTCGCCGTAGACCTGGTTTCCCTCAACATAGTTTATGGTGGCAAGTCTTTTTTGGCCATCCACTGTCAGCCAAAAGATTTGATTATCTTCTTTTTCCAAACTTTTTTCGCTTTTTTAGATCCGCTCTAAAATCTCTTCGGGGACCTCTGTGCCTAAAGTTGTCCCTTTGTTTTTCAATTCTTTGTGGCGGAATTGGTCGGTGTGATGGCTCTTTGTATTTTTGTCCAATTTCAGTTACCCGGACATTTAGCTTTTCAAGCAAGGTGTGGTTGATGCCTCCTCCATACACATCAACTCTGGCTGCTATGGCGGCCTTTGATGCAATTGCCCGTGCCATCTTTCCTCGCTGCCATTTTGGTGAAGCGTGAACAACTGGGTGTTGGAACAGGATTCCGTGCTTTGGTGGCTGCGTTCCAGTCTTTAGCGACCTAAAGAGCGCCTTTTCTGCACCTAGGATCTGGATGGTACTTGCAGGCATACATGCTAACTTTTTGAGGCTTCCTGCCTTGGCAAGAATCCTTGCACCAACTGCGGTCCCCAAAATTATCGCCAGGTTTGGTGCAATCGTTTTCATTTCGTTTTCAATGTGAGACTCAATCTCCCTTCTAATTTGTGCCATCTCAAGGATCTGCTTTGCAATTGACTGGACAATTACCAAGTTTTGATCCGAGATGTCGCCTCCCTTACTTTTGTCTTGAATGACAGATAACATTTCTACTTTGGATTCTGGAAAGCCTGCGTCCTCGTACACCTGCTTTGAGAGCATATCGCGCTTTCCAGTCATGACAATCTGCGCATATCCGTTGATGCTATCGATAATGTTGTCGAGCTCTGGAAAATGAAGACCGTACCACTCTCGAAGCCTTGATGAGAGACCGTTTACCATGACGTCAATTTCGTCTAGTGCCTTTATGGACTGGATTATGTGCAAGTCTGGGCTTTGCGAGACCTCAGTTACCTTTGCAGCCGAAAGCTGCAGCGCAAAGTCGCGCAGTTTGCTCATTGCGTCAGCCTGGTCTTTTGCAAACCCGCAGTCAATTAGGATTTGGGGCTTGTTTGTTTGGATCTCTTCCATCTGTTTTTCATCCATTAGCTGCACATCGAGAGATTCTTTTTTGAGAGTCTTTAGGAGCGATTCGTCACTTAACAAAAAGACGCCATTGGTCCTTCTTAGAAAATCAATCAGAGAGCCAAGCCTGAGCTGGCCTTCCTTTACTTTTACAAAATCAGATGCCGGTTGTGCAAAGGCAAACGAGTTGACCATTTTGCCATTCTCCAAAACCACAATGCCAAGTTCTGTTAGAACTACAAAATACATACAGCATTCTCTCATTCCCTCATTAAAAAAGCTAACAATCGCAATTCATAAATCAAACATTATAAGACTACAAAATCAACTCAATCAAGTGAATCCAGACCTTTCTGTCTTGATTGGATCAATAAGCCTCAAGCGGCCAGCAATGTTGGCTTCAGGAATTTTAGGCATCTCCCTTGAAGTCTTTGAAAGAATTCACAAGAGTGGTGCCGGAGCAGTAGTGACAAAATCGCTAAGCAAGGAGCCGTGGGACGGATATCCGAATCCGACCATAGTAGGAATCAAAGGCGGATATCTTAACGCAGTCGGCCTCTCAAATCCCGGCGCCCCGTACTTTGCAAAAATGATTTCAAAAAATACGGACGTTCCAATAATTGTGAGTCTTGTTGGTTCTCTAGAAGACGAATTTGAATTCATGGTAAAACAGTTTGAGGGAATCAAAGTTGTTGCATATGAGCTGAATCTCTCATGTCCGCACGTAGACAAAGTCGGACTCGAAGTCGGTGATGATCCAAACTTGGTCACAAAAATTGTAAAGAGAATAAAATCAACAACCAAAGTCCCCGTAATTGCCAAAGTGGGGCTTGGCACTACTAACTATCTTGATACGGTGGCAGCAGCAATAGATGGGGGAGCAGACGCAATTACTGCCATCAACACAATTAGGGCAATGGGAATAGATGTGGAAACACAAAGGCCGCTTTTGAGCCACAAGATTGGCGGGCTGTCAGGTACTGCAATAAAGCCAGTGGCAGTAAGGTGCGTCTATGAAATAGCATCAGAATATGACATTCCAGTGATTGGGTGCGGCGGGGTGTCGGGCTGGGACGATGCAGTCGAGTTCATCTTAGCTGGAGCATCGGCAGTACAGGTGGGCAGTGCAATTGGTGATCGGTGGATTGATGTGTTTTCTGAAATTAACGACGGAATTGCAAATTACATGAAAAAAAAGGGGTTTTCAAAAATCCAAGAGATGGTGGGGCTTGCAAAACGCTTCTAATACTCCGTCGATTAGAATTATTGAAAAGGTAATCGATGAAACACCGACAGTAAGGACGATGATAGTTTCAGATGAAAAATTAGCCGACGTGTTGCCTGGGCAGTTTGCAATGGTCTGGATTCCGGGTGTAAATGAGCTTCCAATGAGTGTGATGATAACAGAACAAAAAGGAAAAGCAGCGTTTACCGTTCGAAAGCGCGGCGAGTCGTCTACTGCCATGTATGATTTGAAGGAAGGGCAGCAAATAGGCGTTCGAGGCCCATATGGAAATTCTTTTGACATCAAGGACGGCAGGATTTTGCTTGTGGGAGGGGGGACAGGACTTGTTCCGCTTATGCGGCTTGCCAAGTTTGCAAAACCAAACAACGACGTGACGATTTTGATAGGCTCTAAAACAAAAGAAGAGGTCTTCTTTGAGGAACTCGCAAAGAGGATTTTAGCAAAAAATAAACACAAAATAATTGTTGCAACAGAGGATGGATCTTACGGGGAGCAAGGATTCGTCACAGATGTTTTGGAAAGACTAGTACAGAACGAAAAGTTTGATGCAATCTATACGTGCGGGCCGGAAATAATGATGTACAAAATAGTTCAGCTTGCAAACACAAAAAAAATCTTTGTGCAGGCAAGCCTTGAGAGAATGATGAAGTGCGGAATAGGAATCTGTGGCAGCTGCTGCATGGACCAAGTGCTTGTATGCCATGACGGAACTGTCTTTGATGGCGAGTTTTTGAAAAACTCAAAGGAGTTTGGGCACACACATAGAAGCAAAGCGGGAATTTTTGAGAATTACTAAAGTGCCACAAAGTACCATCCTACGGGCGTAAAAATACCTAAAGGTTTAAAATAAATAAAATAAGAGACGCGACAGGAGAAAATTGGCACACCCAAAGATCGTACTTACTGCAGATCGTACACTAATGTCAAATTATCGTGGTATATCGCTTGCAACATTTTTTGGCTGTGCGCCTGCACTTGACCCACACAGGGATCATAACAGCTTTTGGTACAAGATTCTAAAAAACCAAGTGACTCCAAAGGTTCTCTTTGATTTTATATGCAACACGGTTCCTCACACAAACGGCGTTGCAAACTATGCGCCGTACGGCCTCCGAAAGGTGGAAGCCGGGCTTTTGCGCGACGGCTTTTCGCGTCAGGACGTGGTTGTAGCACATCCAGATCACGTTGACAAGTTTATTGGACCTGAGACCGAAGTCGTCGGAACATACGAGATGGATCCACTTGGCATGGGCCCAGTCACCATGACATTTACCTATGGAAGAAAGCAGATCTCATACGATGAATATTACAACATTTATCTTCACAAAAAAATTAACGAGGCCAAAAAGAAAAACGGCAGCCACGCCAAAGTGATTTCCGGGGCGTCTGGAACCTGGCAGTACAACTATGACCCAGAAAAGATTGAGGAATTGGGCCTGTACGCCATACTAGAAGGGGAGCTTGGGGGGATTGCGCCAGAAATCGACGGGCATGCGGGCAGATTTTTCAATTATCTGATTAACGGCGAATTTGACAACATGAACCCGTTTAGAAAAAGAAGCGACTTTAAAGTTGACATCAAAGAGTACCAGCGCGGGGATCGTACCATTCACGGAAGATTTGTGAACTTTTGGGATCGGCCAGAAATAGACGAGATTCCAGATATAGTCGAGCCATCAATGCACGGGATGGTTGAGGTGATGCGCGGATGCGGACGGGGCTGCAAGTTCTGCGACGTTACACTGAGGGCACTGAGGTACTATCCTCCAGAAAAAGTCAAAAAGGAAATCGAAGTAAATATCAAAAAAGGCGGACTTAAAAACGCCTGGATTCACAGCGACGACATTTTTGTCTATGGGATGGATCCGAGAACAAGCAAGCAGATGGAGCCAAACAGGGAGGCACTAGAGGAATTGTTCACAGCAGTAATGTCAACTGGTATAGTGCACACCAATCCGACACACGGAACACTTGCTGGCGCAATTGCAGACGAAAAACTAATTCCAAACATTTCAAAGATAATAAAGGCTGGCCCGGCAAACCTAATTGGAATCCAGTGCGGATTTGAGACTGGAAGCCTTCGACTGATTGGAAAATATGCAGACAGAAAGCTTGCACCATTTATGCCAGAGGAATGGCACTGGGTAGTAAAAGAAGGCGTAAAGACACTAAACGAGAACTATTGGGTTCCGGCATTTACGCTAATCATGGGACTAGATAACGACGAGACACCTGAGGACTCGTGGGAGACAATCCAACTCATAAGTGAACTAGAGCGGGAGCAGCCAGAGGCGATGTTTACAACAACACCACTCACATTTGTCCCAATCGGACTGCTTGAAAAATCGGAATTCTTTAACATTGGCAACGAGATGAGCCCTGCCCAGCTTGGCGTAATGTATAAGACGTGGCAGCACAACTTCAAGTACGGAATCCAGAAATTCATGACAAAGACTGGTGCTAGTCAGACTGCCATGCAAAGAAAGTTCTTTAACGGACTTGCACGCTCTCTTGGCGGCGTGCCGCTTTCTGCAATGGAGAAATTCGCAAGAAGAAAGAGCAAAGAGCACGAACAAGTCATCGAGAAAATCAAAGTCAAGTACTGGTAAACCCCTAGTAAAGACTCATAAGTGCAATTCTAAGACTCAATACACATGGCAACTCACGGATCGATTACAAAGGCAGGAAAGGTAAAGGGCCAAACACCAAAAGTTGAAGGACGAAAGCGAATAGGAACAATCGCTATTTTGCGAAACAAGAGCAACTTTAGGAAAAGATTCTCACTACACAGGACTCCTGGTCAAAACAAGCCCGGCCAAAGAAAGAGAAGACGATAAACACACTTTTTTATTCATTTTGTAGGCTCGGATCATCAAATTTCTAAGCAAACCTAATTTACTTGGGGGTACATAGATACTGCGGCACAGAATTGACATGCCGTTTTTTAGAACGGAAAATGAACAAAGGCTTGGGACGTGCGAATCCCCGGGCTTTTGCTCATTGATTTATTCTGTGTTTGTTTGATTCGAATAAACTATCTCATAGATTCTCTACCAGATTAACAAAAATGGAATATGGGACTAGGTATAGCGATAGCTGGTGGAATCATTTGCGCAACTGTACTTGCGGTATTCTCTATTGTTTTTTCTACTAGTGGGCAGATCTACGAAATCAATTCGTCTAGGACTTCTGCTGCAGACCTGCAGAGTGTAGTTTTTCAGACAGACATGGCAGTTAGTGATCTCACGGCCCAATCAGGAAGCCAGTTTGTTAATTTCACCCTGACTAATACTGGAAACGAAAAACTTTGGAATTACGAAAAATTTGATGTCATAGTAAATTATACGGCAGATGTACTAGGTTTTCCCACCCAAAGAATAGAGAGCATTACCTATACGACAAACTCTGATGACATCTCAATTGAAGCAGTTTCAAGTAATTCACAAACTTGTATTTCATGTACCCTATCACATACCGTTGCTGGGACAAACAAGCTGCTGGTTGTGGGCATATCAATATCGGACGATACGGCTGTGAGCTCGATGACATATTCGGGCCAAAGCCTTACTCTGATTCGCTTTGACGAAGTTTTATCAACTGATAGGCGCTCTGAGCTATGGTATCTAGTTGATCCTCCTTCTGGGACAGCTGATGTAGTGGTGACACTGGATCAAGTTGAGAGAGCGATTATCGGGGCAATCTCGTTTACCAACGTTGATCAGTCAAATCCAATTAATGTCGATAATGGTGCTATTGATTCGGTGGGGGCGACTCATCCTTCGGTAAGTCTAACGACTACTGTAGATAATACCTTGATTGTTGATGTGGTCAGCACGGTACAGGGGTCAATGACGCCTAGCACATCTCAAACAGAACGATGGGACTTGGTTCGAGCGCAGCTGGCTGGCAGTGGAAGCACAAACCAGACAACTACGGCAAATACTTACACGATGAGCTGGACAAACGAGGGGGGACTGGATCAGTGGGCAATGAGTGCTGCGGCTATACGGCCTGCAGACCCAGCATGTGGTCCAGACGGAACCATCGCGACAAACAACTGGCTACTAAACAGCATTTCAAATGATTATGCAGATCCAAATCTGGTTAACACAAATGAAAGCGCGTTGATATGCACAAGTCTTGCGTATCCAGTTTATGCCAACGGAGATGTGAAAGTTACCGTTTCAACAGACAATGGCTATACCAAAAGCAGTTCTACAACAGCAACCTAGTCTGTAAAACAAAATTTCGAATCAGATAATTCTAGTGGAATCCGCCCCAAACTAGAAATCAATTTAATGTAAATCATTTCCAAATCTGGAAATCTTACAAGTCTTTTGTATCACTTGTGCAAAAATTTTGATCAAGTTTAGAATAAACCTTATCACGCATAATGTATGAAGATAAGAGGTATACCTTGAAAAAATGTGTTGTGTGTGGAAAGGAGTTTGACGGAATAGAGCGCGATGTGTGCTCTTGGCAGTGCGATGAAAATCGTCTTGCCCGACTCAGAAAAAAACTAGATGATGCGGTAAAAAACGATAAAGGGCATACAAAAAAGTTGAGCGAAGATTCTAACGAAACGACAAATAGATAATTTAAGTTGCATCCTTTGAAGGTCAGCTGTTAGCTGATCAATTACATTTTATCGAAAACCGATCTTAGATAATCCATGTCATATGTATGCGATGAATGCAAAATCATGTTTTTTCGCAAGATGGTCTTGATGCTCACAACCAAACAAAACACAGAAAAATTGAAGAAAAAGACGACAAAGTTTTGGATTCGTTTGTATGAGTACAAATGAGCACAATCGTTTTAAAAAAATACAATTGTCTGCAGCAATTTCAAACAACTTAAAGAGCACGACCTGATAATTTTATCAGATTCGTGCGAAATGAAACATAGAAAATGGTCTTGACCGGAGCTTGGGATCGTCTGCTGTTCTTTTTCTTAGGCTCTGGCCTTCATTACCAATATAGTAACAAGCGGATCGTAGAGCATAACAAAGTCAAAAGGGGCCCGGTATTAGAACCAGTCATAAACAACACGATTTCATTTTTGAAAACCGGCTGAGCGATTAAATACCTTAAAGCTCTAGTGATTCCATAACTAAATGAGCGACAATCTACTTTTGGTGAAATTCCGGTTTGACGGCGAAACAAAATCCCAAGTTGGCAAGTTCACCTATGAACAATATGATAATCTACGTTCCCTTCCTATTACGGTAGAGTGCAAAATTATCTCTAATGAAAAACCCACCCTGAGTAAGGAGGAGATTGATATCATTAATCAAAAGGTAATTGACGCTTGGAAGGCAGACAGGAGCCATACCTCAAAACTTGCAAAATAACTAGTTCGTAAGAATAACAAAACTACAAGAAAAAGTATAAAGAATGCATACCAGAAGATGAATTAGGCTATGACATTAGCCTTGGTTTGACCACCTAAACCGAGTCTGTGACTCTGATAATGTCTACTAGAGGAGAAAATGGTAGGCATGAAAATAATAGAACTTGCATTTTTGGCGATAGGTGGAGTCGCAGGGACATTCCTAAGATACAAGATTTTGACAGCCCCATACTACATCGGGGCGCTGCAAGCCAACGTGTTGATTGTAAATGTAATTGGCAGCTTCATTCTTGGGATTTTTGCGGTTTTATCACAACAATGGAACCTTGATGGGAAATATGCGCTGCTTGTCGCGTTTGGGTTCTGTGGGTCACTTACTACGATGTCTGCACTGGCCTATGACGCCCATGATCTGTTAAACAACGCCAAGCTCGGTCTTATGGCAGTAAACATTCTTGCAAACGTTGGCTTGTCTGTGGCAGCCATATTTGGCGGAAAAGCTTTGTTCAACTTGATACTGGGAAACGATCCACTGCAATGATTGATTGATCCACCTGAAAAATGAGTACTAGAATCGAAGGCCAGAATAAACGGTTCACCCTAATTCAAAACACCTCAGCAAAAAACACTTAAATTTTATAAAAACTTGGTCAAAACAGTGTCTACAAACTATTTGCCATAAACAGTAGTATTTTGGATTCTTTGCGACACTAGATTTTGTAATTTTTCAATCATTGTCTTGTTCGTAAACATCCTCAAGTAGACCAATTGATGTGATATGGAAAAAAAGAAAAACACAGCAAAAATTGTGGACAGATCAAGTGTTAACTATACTTTTAAAAATAACAATCCAATCTATCTTCAACCAAAAGACAAGCAGAATGATGAATTAAACCAAAAAAAGTCACAGAATCCTACCAAAAGAGCAATTAAGGATGTAAAAAGTCACAATCGCCACAAAGTAAATAGTAAAAAGATCAAGTCATTACAAGGCCATTCACCAGTCTACGAATAAGATCAACTAAAGAGGCAACAATTCTCACTACAATAACCTTATAAAGTACTAGTACGGTACCTTACGGTATGGTAGACGACATAAGATTAGACAGTCTTGATGGCGTAGGGCCAGTTACGACAAAAAAACTAAGCGATGCGGGAATTCACAACATTTACGATCTGGTTATCAGGGGTCCAGTAGATGTAGCCGAAGTAACTGGCATGGACAGGGACACAGCCGATAAAATTGTGACCAAGGCGCGACACCTTTTGATGGAACAGGGCTTGATCACAAAGGACTTTGTTACTGCAACTGAAATTTACAAAAGAAGACTAGACATAGGCAAGATCACAACTGGAACGCAATGTTTAGATGACTTGCTTGATGGCGGTCTGGAAACCCAGGCACTAACCGAAGTTTATGGCGAGTTCGGTTCTGGTAAGACACAATTTTGCCTCACAATGTGTGTGA
>Ga0299906_10003017_pt1 | contig 13907 bp, 8 predicted proteins | sample RVTome_14_FD_200259 | JGI IMG/M metagenome (GOLD analysis project Ga0299906, IMG submission 200259) | Soil microbial communities from uranium-contaminated site in the Upper Colorado River Basin, Wyoming, United States - RVT145D125 (version 2) ... | reverse complement strand
TGCGTCGGACCGCACCCCCTCCTTGCGAGGAGTGCCGCCGCGCACGAGCGCGTCGCCGTCCCGGAAGCCCTGGTCGGCCGTCACCCACAGGCGCAGCAGATGCCGCTTGCGCGCCGGTTCGTCCCAGTCGTCGTACTCGGTGCGCGCGTGCAGAATGGCCGCGTTCTTCAGGAGCTGCACGTCGCCCGGCACCAGCTCCATGTCCAGATGGACGGCCGGATCGGCCGCGACGGCGTCGATCAGGTCGAGCAGCTCGTGTTGTCGGTCGGTCAGGCGCGGCACGCTCGCATGGCGCTGCGCCCCGCGGATGTACCAGCCGATGTAGAACGTCCGCAGGTGATCGCCCTGCCAGTGGCAGATCGGGAGGGCGAAGCTCGGTGGCTCGCCAGGCGCCTGCTCCTCGTTGCGATCGAAGTGAAAGGGCTCGAAGAGGAGCGGCACGAGGTCGGGACGGCGCCGGCGGATCTCGTTGAAGACGGCGGCGGAGCTGGCGATGCGACTGGTGCCGCCGCGGCGAGCCGTGCGCAGGCACAACAAGCCGATGACGTCGGCGCCGTCGGTGTGGAAGCCGAGTCGCTCCCGCGTCTTGTAGAGTCGCACACTCGGGTCGTGCGGGTCGGCGCCGGTGTCGCGCACGTGACCGAGCAGGTCGCCAGCCGCGTTCTGCGACACGAGCGTACCCAGGTGCAGCCCCAGGCCGACGTAGGCCAGGGCCGAGAGTTCGTCGCCCCAGCGCGCCACCGGCAGCCCGCGCAGCAGGAGAAACCCACGGCCCACGTCGAGTTCGCGGAGCCAGGCCGACGCGCGGCCGGGCAGACTCGCCGCCGGAAAGTCGGACCGCTCGAGTCGCTCGAGCGGCTTACCGGTCGCACCGGCGTGGCGAGCCGCCGACTCGATCTCGCCGACCAGCGCGGCGGGACACGGCTCGATCCATTCGGTTCGGCGCCCCTGCTCTTCACCGCGCCAGGCGGCGGGACCCTCCAGCGGCCGGTCGATCACGGCGCCGGCTGGCCGGCCAACGCCTCGTGTACCTTCTTCCAGCTCGACTCGATCTCGCGCGCGTCACCAGGGACCTGGACCGCGACGGGCTCCGCGTCGACGGGCTCGGCCGGCGGCGATGCGGCCGGCGCAGCCGCCGGCGCGGCGGCCGCCTCTTCGGGCGCCTCGGCCACCCAGCCGTCGCCCACCGTCCCGAGCTTCTCGGCCTCGCCGGCGAACGTGCTGCCCTCGGGAGGCGTATCGCCATAGTACAAGCCGCCGTCCGGCGTCTCCCAACGCAGCAGGCCGGCGGCCAGCCCGCTCGAGGCGAAGAACGCGAAGCCTGCGCCGAGCAGGAGAGTTCTCATCCCAACCCCACACCACCAGTCTCTCATGGAACGAATCCTATCACGCCGCGGCCGTCGTCACACGTCGGCAAAGGCCGTGTGATACCGCACCCAGCCGCGGCAGTTCGCGACCGTCCCCGGCACGATCTCGCGGACCTGGAAGGCCGCGTCGAACTCGGGGGCTTACGGTCACGCCTCGGCTCCGTTCGCGTCGTTCGGCTCGTAGTCGACGACGACGTCGACGCCCAGGTCCATCGGCCAGGTGAGGCGTTTGAGCACGACGGCGGCCTCGACCGTCCGCCACCGCACGCGCTCACGGTCCGGCTCCCGGGGCAGCGCCTCGCCGGCGCCGTACTCGGCCGTGAGGGCGGCGAGGAGCCCCGCGTAGTGCTCCGCATCGCGCAGCTCCAGCCGCACGGTCGTGAGCGTGGTCCCGTCACGAAGAGCCCGAAAGGACACGTCGAACTCGAACGGTCCGATGACGGCCTCGGCCACGGCGAGGGTCGTGAAGTCGTCGCCGGACTGCCCTTCGCGCTCGTCGGCCTCGATCCTCCGCGCACAGCCCTCGGACGCCGCGACGATCTCCTCCGCGGTCATGCCCCAGCGGACGAATCGCCAACCGCCCGCCTTCATGGCACGCGAGATAGCACCAACCCCGCCGGAGCGGTCAACCGCGGCTCACTCGTACGACAGGTCGAGGCCGGGGCCGTGGTCCCGCATCCACGCGGCGACCTTGGCGGCCTCGGCGGGTGCGTACTCGTCGGCGAGATGCACGATCCGACCGTCCCGAACGGTGGCAATGGACCTGCCGTCGAAGGTCAGCGTGGGGGCGCCGGCATGGTCGTAGGTGGCGCGCCAGGGGGCGGTCACGGTGTCCCCCTCGGTCGCCGGCTCGCCGGTCAGCTCGACGTGCCGTGTGCAGTGCCGGTCGAAGCCGTCCACCGACTTCTTCAGGCCGCGCAAGACCTGCGCCCGCCCCGAGATCCGGCAGGTGAGGCCCTCGCCTCGCACCTCGTAGACGGCGTCGGCGGCGAAGAAGGGCTCGAGACGAGACCAGTCGTCGTCGACGTAGGTCTGCTCGAACGCCACCGCGTACCCGTAGAAGCACCGCTCGGGAGTCGACATGCCCCCGTTATCGACCAGCATCCCGCCATTGCCAAAGGCGAATAAAAGACGAATACATGCCCACGTGGCCCACGACTACGTCGAGTTGCGCTGCCGGAGCGCCTTCAGCTTTCTCGCCGGCGCGTCCCTGCCGGAAGATCTCCCGGAACGGGCCGCCGCGCTCGGCTACGACGCGCTCGCCCTCACCGACCGGCAGGGGGTCTACGGCGCGCCGCGCTTCTTTCAGGCCGCGCGGCGCGCCGGCATACGACCGCTCGTCGGCGCCGAGGTCACCGTCGACGGCGCCGGCATACTCTGTCTGCTGGTGGAGAACCGGCAGGGGTACCGCAATCTCTGTCGGCTGCTCACCGCGAGCGCGCTCGGACGACCGAAGGGGCAGCCGCGCACCCTGTGGGACCACGTCGAAGCGCACGCGACCGGGCTCCACTGCCTGGCCGGGGGCAGCGAGGGACCGCTTGCCGCCGGCGACGTCCACGCCGCCGGGCACCTGGATCGTCTGCACGCCATCTTTCCCGGCCGCCTCGCCGTCGACGTGCAACGACACGGGGAGCGGGACGGTGAACGGCTGGCCAGGCGTCTGATCGACCTGGCGTCGGCACGGCAGGTGCCCGTCGTTGCCACCAACGACGTGCGGCATGCCAGAGCGAGCGACCGGGCCCTTCTCGACGTGCTCACCTGCATTCGTCTCGGGACGACGCTCGATCGGGCCGGCCGCACGCTCTTCGCGAACGCCGAGCGACATCTCCGGCGCCCGACCGACCAAGTCGCGCGCTTCCGCGACCTGCCCGCCGCCATTCGGCAGAGCCGCCACATCGCCGAGCGCTGCGAGTTCACACTCGCCGATCTGGGCTACCGCTTCCCGGTCTACCCGCTGCCGGACGGCGAGACCCCACTCGGCTTCCTGCGCACCCTCACGTACCAAGGGGCCCGCGAGCGCTGGCGCGCCGTCACGCCGAAGGTGCGCCGCCAGCTCGAGCACGAGTTGACGCTCATCGGCAAGCTCGACCTGGCGGGCTACTTCCTCATCGTCTGGGACATCGTCCGTTTCTGCCGCGAGCAACGCATTCTCTGTCAGGGACGCGGCTCGGCTGCGAACAGCGCCGTCTGTTACGCGCTCGGCATCACCGCGGTCGACGCCGTCGGCATGGAGCTGCTCTTCGAGCGCTTCCTGTCGGAGGAGCGGGGTGAATGGCCCGACATCGACCTCGACCTGCCGTCGGGCGACCAGCGCGAGCGTGTCATCCAGTACGTCTACCAGCGCTACGGCGCGCTGGGCGCGGGCATGACGGCCACCGTCATCAGCTACCGCACGCGCAGCGCGGTGCGCGAGGCCGGCAAGGCTCTCGGGCTCTCGCTCGAGCAGGTCGACCGCATCGCGAAGCTCCTGCGCGTGCACGGGTATCACGATCAACACGACGAGCTGGCCGCACAGCTCGCGAGCGGTGGGGTGGACCCGCGCGCGCCACGCATCGCCCTGCTGACGAAGGTCGTGCAGCGCATGCGCACTCTGCCACGGCACCTCGGGCAGCATACCGGCGGCATGGTGATCGCCGCCGGACGGCTCGACGACGTGGTGCCGCTCGAGCCTGCGTCCATGGCCGGGCGGCACGTCGTGCAGTGGGACAAGGACGACTGCGCCGACCTCGGGCTCATCAAGGTCGACCTCCTCGGGCTCGGCATGCTGGCCGCGCTGGAGGAAGCCATCCCGCTGGTGCGCGACTGCGATGGCGTCCAGCTCGACCTCGCCCGCCTGCCGCCCGACGACCCGGCCGTCTACGCCATGCTGCAGCAAGCCGACACGATCGGCGTCTTCCAGGTCGAGAGCCGCGCCCAGATGGCCACGCTGCCGCGCATGCGACCGGAGCGCTTCTACGACCTCGTCGTCGAGGTCGCGATCATCCGGCCCGGGCCGATCGTCGGCAAGATGGTGCACCCGTATCTGCAGCGCCGCAGCGGCCGCGAGCCCGTCACCTATGCGCATCCGGCCCTCGAGCCCATCCTGAAGCGCACGCTCGGCATCCCACTCTTCCAAGAGCAGCTCCTGCGCATGGCGATGGCCGTGGCCGGTTTCAGCGCCGGCGAGGCGGAGGAGCTCCGCCGCGCCATGGGATTCAAACGCTCCGTCGAACGCATGGAGTCGATCGAGCGGCGGCTGCGCACTGGCATGGCCGAGCGCGGCATCACGGGCCGGGTGCAGGACGACGTCGTCCAGGGCATCACCTCCTTCGCCCTCTACGGGTTTCCGGAATCGCACGCCGCCAGCTTCGCCCTCATCGCCTATGCGTCGGCGTACCTGAAGGCGCACCACCCGGCGGCCTTCGTCTGTGCCCTGCTCAACTGCTGGCCGATGGGTTTCTACCAACCCGCCACGCTCGTGAAGGACGCCGAGCGGCACGGCGTGAGGTTTCGTCCAATCGACGTCACCCGTTCCGCCTGGCGATGCACCATCGAGGACGGCACCGTCCGGCTCGGCCTGCGCTACGTGGCCGGACTGCGCCGCGATGCGGCCGAGCGGCTGGTGGCGATCCGACCCATCGGCTCCATGGGCGACGTCGCGCAGCGCGCGGAATTGACGCGCGACGAATTGGAGACGCTGGCCCACGCCGGGGCATTCGCGCCCTTCGGCCTGACGCGCCGCGCGGCGCTCTGGCAGGCGGCCGCCGTCGAGCGCGATCGGACGAGCCTGCTCGCTCGTCTCCGGCCCGAGCCCGAGCACACCGCCCTGCCCGAGATGAGCGCTTTCGAGCAGACGACCGCCGACTACGCCGCGGTCGGTCTCACCATCGGCCCGCATCTCGTGGCGCACCTTCGCCCCGCGCTGCAGACGCGAGGCGTCCTCCCGACGGTGGCGCTACGCACCGTTCGGAGCGGGGCGCTCGTGCGGACGGCCGGTCACGTGATCGTGCGCCAGCGTCCCGGGACCGCCAAGGGCATGTGCTTCCTCACGCTCGAGGACGAGACGGGACTCGCCAACGCCTTCCTCACACCCCCGGCCTACGAGCGCTTTCGCGTGCTGCTCAACACCTCGCCGCTGCTCGTGGTCGCAGGCGTCCTGGAGCACCGCGACGGGGTGATCCACGTGCGCGTGCGCGACCTCGAGCGACTGGACGTCGGCGCCGTGCTCCCCGAAGGGCACGACTACCGCTGAAGCGCCGGCGTCGTCACCTCGATCTGCAGGGTCTCGATACGGGAGCGTGCCACGCTCGCCCTGTCGTTCAGCGCCGCGGCCACCTCGAGCGTGATCTTGCCCTTCTCGGCGAACTTGGCGACCTTCTTCTCGAACGACGCGACCTTGCGGCCCGACTTCTTGAGCAGGTTGCCCTGCTTCTTCGCCTTGGTGTTGCCGCGCGCCTTCTCCACCAAGCGGCCGGCCGCGACGATGCGGTTGCGCAGGCCCTTGGCCTTCCTGGACCCGCCCAGCTCGTCATCGGGGCGTAGCGTGAGGTCCTCGGCCAGCAGACCCACCGCGCATTCCACCGCGTCGAAGCCGAGCAGCGGCTCGTCCAGACAGCTCAGCGGCAGCGTCGAGGTCGTCGTGGACGTCACCGTGGAGGTCGTGGTGGAGGTGACGGTGGTCGACGTGGTGGCGAGGCTCGTCGAGGACGTGCTCGACACCGTCGTGACGGTACTGCTGGTGGACACCGTCGAAGACGTCGTGGCCGGGACCGAGGTCGTCGTCACCGGGACGGAGGTCGTCGTCACCGAGACCGAGGTGGTCGTGGTCGCGAAGGTCGTGGTCGTGGTCGTGCACACGCCGCAGCACGGCAACGCCTGGTTCTGCGTGATGACCGGCGCTGGGATCACCACGGATCCGCCGAGAAGGACCGGCGGCGCGGCGCGCCACTGCAGCGCCACGCCGGTCCCCGCATGAACGGTCCCGCCGATGCTCATCGAGTTGCTCCCGCGCAACGTGATGACGGCGCGCGGCGCCTGACCCGGCTCCATGGCCAACAGCGAGGCTCCGGCCGCCACCGTCAGGTCACAGGCGAGCACGTCGAAGGTGCCGCCGCCGAGGAAGCCGCCGGTGCCCGAGGCGTTCACGACGGCCGTGGACATGAACGTGGTCGGACCGCTGCTCGTCGCATCGAACGACCCACCGATGATACCCGCCCGCAGATCGACCAACGCCCGCATGATGATCGATTCCCCGTCCAGGAAGACGTCGCCACCCGTCCCCTCCTGGGCCCCGGTGACGATCATGTCCTTCTTCACGTCGATCTCTCCCAAGGCGAAGATGTCGAGAAAGCCGCCGCTGCCATCCGGGCCTGCCCCGGTGAGCTCGACGCGACCGTTCAGCAACGCGTCACCGCCGTCGGCGAACACGTCGAGATCGCCGCCGTCGCCGCCGCCTTCGAGGAGCGAGCCGGAGCCGCGCGCGTAGATCGGCCCGTTCACGAGGATATCCTGCACCGCGGTCAGGGCGACGGCACCGCCGGAGCCGAACTCGAACGTCGCCACGGAGTTCAGCTCGGCCGCGGCCGAGGTGGTCAGGGTGCCCCCCGCGTCGAGGTCGATGTCGCCGCCGTCGCCGTCACCACCCTTGACGAGGATCTGCGCGGTGACGCCGATGTCGCCGCCGGTGAGCACGTCCACGTAGCCCCCGCTGGCGAACCGGTCGCCACCCGAGGCGTTGATGCCGGCCCCGCCGATGTTCGCAGCTTCCGTGGTGATGATGGTGATGAGACCGCCGTCACCGTCGCGCGTCGTGCTGCTGGCCCGTAGCTCGCCGAGAAGGTCGAAGGTCGTGGCCGCGATGTCGATGCTACCGGCATACCCGGAGTTGACCTCGATGCGGGACGAGGTTGCCATCGTGACGACCCCGTCGGCGAGGATGCTCACTTCTCCCCCGTCCTCGGTGCTGCCGTTGGCCAGGATCTTGGCGCTGTCCTCGAAGGTGACGTCGTTGGCGAAGATCGTGATGACACCCAGGCCCGTCACGTTGACGGTCTTCCCCGCCGCGATGACCAGGTCTCGGCCGGCGAGATCGAAGACCGACCCCGAGTCGACGTTGATGGTGTTCGCCACGACGCAGGGGTTGGCGTTGGCCAGACAGAGCGGGGGGATGGCGCGTGCCCCGGAAGGAACCAAGAGGAGGAGGGCCGGCAGAAGGCGGAGCAATGCTCTGGACATCGCCGCGAAGTAGAGCAAAGGCCATGCCCGTCACGCGTGAGTGAAGACGGCCTTTTCCCGTCCCGAGCGAGGGTACGAAAATCGCGCACGTGCGGCATTCGGGCGAATCTGCAGGGTTCACCGTCCATCGGGCGCGCTTGTGGGCGCGCCTGCATCCGAGTTAGACGACCGCAATGGCGACGGTCGCGAGCCAGCCCCTCTCCCCGCAGGCCTTCCTCGAGGAGTGCGTCGACTTCAAGCGCTCGCACGCTCCCGTCGGGCGCTTCTACCCCGTCTTCCTGGGCGGCAAGCTCTCGCGCCAACGACTGGAGTGCTGGGCGAAGGACATGTACCACTTCATCCAGCCAGGCATTCCCGCCCTGACCGCTTGGCTCGCTCACGCGCCCACCACCGTCGAGCGCGACAGCGCCCGCTTGATCGCCCGTAACCTCGCCGGCGAGTTGGGCTTTCTCGACGAGCCGGACCATCGCGACCTCTATCTGCGCTTTCTGGCCGGTCTCGACATCACCGAGGAGCAGGCGAAGGCGCACCTGCCGCTCGCCTCGACGATCGGCGGCGCCTCGGTGCTGGGCGCCTTCTGTCGCTCCTCGTTCGAGGAGGGGCTGGGCTCGTTCGGTCTGGGCCTCGAGCTGCAGGTGCCCGGCCGGCCCAACGGCGCCGCCATGATCCTGAAGGCCCTCGAGCACTACGACATCCCGCGCGAGGCGCTGGAGTTCTACCGCGTACACGTCGAGGCCGAGGATGAGCATGGCGCCAACGCGGCGGCCATCGCGCCGTTCCTCCGCTCCCCCGAGCAGCAGGCCCTCGTGCGTCATGCGTTCCAGTGGACGGTGATCGCGCTGGCCGGCATGCAGCTCGGCTTCGATGCCTACGCAAGCTGAGCACGACTGGGGCGGCCGCGTCGTGGTCGTGACCGGCGCCTCGTCGGGCATCGGCCGGGTGACGGCGCTCGCCTTCGCCCGCCGCGGCGCCACGGTGGTCGCGGTGGCCCGACGCGAGACCTTGCTGGAAACGCTCGCCGCCGAGTGCCGGCAGGACGCCCCCGACTCGTTCCATGTCGCCGGCGACCTGGGCGAGCGCGCCTTTGCCGAGCACGTCGTGGCCGCGTCCATCGCCCGCACCGGCCGCCTCGACGTGCTCGTCAACAACGCCGCCGTCCCCAAGCACAAGCATGCCCTGCACCTCGACCCGGACGAGATCGAGACGGTCATGCGCGTGAACTTCCTGTCGGCGATCTGGACGACGTACGCCGCCCTGCCGCACTTCCTGCGCACGGGCCGCGGCGCCATCGTCAACGTCTCCTCGTTCGCCGCCATGGTGACGCCCGCCCGGGAAGCCGCCTACGCCGCCTCGAAGGCGGCCATGAACGCCTTCAGCGAGGGCCTCTGGCACGACCTCGCGGGCACGAACATCCACGTCGCCATCGTGAACCCCGGCCCGATCGACACCGAGATCTGGGACAAGGCCGACGAGCCGATTGCGTATCGGGGGCACAAGTACTCGCCCGAGATGGTCGCCGACGTGATCCTCGCCGCGGCCGCCGGCCGCGTCTGGGAACGCACCGTGCCGCGCTTCGACCCGATGCTGTTGACGGCCCGCCTGCTGCGCCTCGCCTCGCCCGCACTCACCCGTCTCGGCATGGCCCGCATGGACCCGGTGGCCCCCGCGCTCATCGAAGAGGCACGGCGGCGGGCGCGGGAATCCTCGTAAGTCGTCGGACGGGCGAGGCTCGGGTCGGGGCGCTACCCCCCGATCCCACGATGACGGGCGCTTGCGCGCCGAGTCGAGCCTCAGAAGAGCGAGAGCTGGCGGCGCAGCCCGGCGACCTCGTCGAAGTCGACTCCCGGCACGAAGCGCAGCACGGCGTCGGCCAGCGGCTGGAGCTGCTGCGTGACGTAGTGGTCGTAGTCCGGCGAAGCCGTCAGCCCGTCCACCGGCTCGGGCCCCGCCCGCGTCATCACGTAGCGTACGATGCGCGCGTCGCCAGCGCCCGCCTTGCGGGCCGCCTTCACGTGCGGCGGCGTCGTGCGCGTGTACTGGTCGAGCGGCTTGCGGACGGCCTTGCGGTAGACCAGCTCGTCGTCGAAGTCCCCGGCGTAGACGGCGCGCACGAAGGCGGCCACGAAATCGCGGACGGGCTCGTCGCGAAAGATCTTCAGCAGCAGCTCGCGCTGAAACCGGCGGGCGACACCGCTCCAGTCACGGCGCACCGCCTCCAGACCGACGATCTCGAGCCGGTCGCCGACCATGCCCGCATAGCGCTTCTTGCTGCCCCCCTTCCCGCCCCGCACCTCGGGCATGAAGAAGCGGCGGTAGACCTTCTCGAACTCGAGCTGCAGGGAGCTGGCGCAACCGTAGTCGGCGGCCAGCCGCTCGCCCACTTCCCGCTCGATCTGCTCGCGCAACGCCTCGCCGAGCCGGGTGGCCGCGGCTTCGCTCTCGGCGCCCGCGTCCACGAACACGGAGTCCGTGTCGCCGTAGATCACCGTGTGGCCGTAGCCGGCGACGAAGCGCGCCGCCAGGTCGATCACGTGACGACCCGCCCCGGTGATGGCGTTCGCCACCGCCGGCGAGAACAACCGCGAGGCCGGCGAACCGAGCACCCCGAACATCGAGTTCATGAGGATCTTGAGCGCCTGCGCGCCGATGGCGTCGCCCGCGGCCGTGGCCGCCGAGCGCTCGTCCCAGAACCGCGCCACCAACTCGGGCAGGATGCCCACCTCGTCCGCGCGGAAGCGGGCGCCGCTCGGCGTCGAATGCGCCGGCACGTCGTCGCGTGATGCCGGGACGTGCGTGAGCGGGTCGATGTTGAAGGTGCGGATCAGGCTCGGGTACAGGCTGCGGAAGTCGAAGACGAGAATGTTGCGATACAGGCCCGGCGCCGAGTCGAGCACCAGGCCGCCGCCGATGGCGACGTCCTCACCACGGGCGACCGACACCGACGGGGCGACGCGACCACGGGCCCGTAGGGCACCCAGATAGAGCGAATCGATGGCCGCGATCTGCGCGCCGACGCGGTCGAGCTGCATGCCGGTCGCGAGGCTGCGCCGCACCGTGAGCTCGATCAGGTCGAGCCGGGTCAGGATCTCGAGCACCAGGCGCGCATCCTCGAGGTTGTAGGCCACCAGCGCTTCCGGGTCGTGTCGGTAGGCGTGCTCGATCTCGCTACCTCGTTGATCGGGGCCGAAGAGCTTGCCGCGCCCGAGGACGACCTGCGCCGCGGTCTCCAGGCGATAGTCGTCGAGACGTAGGTACGAGCTGCGCACCAGCGCCAGTCCGTCGAGCACGACCCGACCCAAGAGGATCACGCGCGACTCACGCGTGAAGCTCTGGTCGCGTTGGAAGTCGATCTCGTCCTCCGCGCGGCCCAGCGCGCACCGCAGTCCGGCCGCGCGGCACAGACGGCGCAGCACCGGCAGGTCGAAGTCGCCCACGTTCCAGCCCGTGAGCACGTCTGGATCGGCCGTGCGCACGTGCGCCAGGAACGCGTCGAGGCAGGCGCGCTCGTCGGACAGGACCTGCGCCCCCACGACGGGGCGATCGTACACCAGGAAGACGCGCTCGCCCCCGGCCCCGGCGCAGGCGATCGAATAGAGCCGCCCGGCGTCGGGACTGGTTTCGATGTCGAACGACAGGACGCGCAGCGTCGGCGTCCAGCCGTCTCCTTCGAGGTGTGCATTCCGATAGACGCGACCGAGGCGGGGATGCGAGGTGGAGCGGCCCCGGACGCGGAAGCTGCCCCGCACGCCGCGGTCGATGAGATAGCGGTAGGCGAAGCGCACGTCGGCCTCGAAACACTCGACGCCCAGGTCCATGAGCCGGTGCCGGAGTGGTCGAACGTCGCTCGGCGAGGCCACGGCGACGCGTGAGACGGGGTCGCCCGAGAAGGTGGTGAGGCCCCCGGCGTCGCGCACCCGCGCGCCCCGGACGCGCTCCGCCTCCGCCGTGCGCACGAAGAAGTAGGCCTCCTGTCGGTCGTCCACGAGCAGCGCCGGCGTTCCGTCCTCGAGCACCGCATACAGGCGCACCTCGGGTCGCCCGTCGACGACCCGGTGCGTGGGCGTGAGGACGAACCCGCGCGCGCTCGCCGCGCTCACGACGACGCGGCGGCCATCGGCGTGGCCTCGCCGAGCAGTCCGGCGATCGCCTGCAACAGACGCGGCCGATAGCGCTCGAGGCGAAGCTCGTCGCACCAGAGCCGCGCCTGGGAGAGGACGTCCTGGAGCGATCCGGCTGCGCGACCCATCTCGGCCCGCCCGAGCCCGGCACGCCCCACGGCCGCCTGCACGAAGAGGGAGCGAGCGCGCATCGAGCGTGTCAGAGCCAGCGCCTCGTCGTAGGCGGCGCGCGCGCCGGCCACGTCGCCCTCGGCCGCCACCAGGTCGCCGTGGGAGATCGCCAGCAGGGCGCGACGGAATCGGCCGCCGCCCGTGCGCTGCATCGCCTGCAGGCGGACGAGGCCGGCGTCACCCGCACCCGACGCCAGCCATCCGTCGCTCACGAAGCGAAAGTTCATCTGCACGAGGCCGCCGGGGTCGAGTCCCCGGTCGATCAGGTCGAGGTACCGCCGCGCCTCGACGGGCTCCCCCAATTCGCGTTTGGCCGCCAGCACCACGGCGGCGGCGCCGGGATAGGCGTTCACGTTGCCGATCGTCTCGGCCATTCCCAGGGCCGTCTCGGCTCGATCCCTCGCCTGCACGTATTCGGCGCGCAGCAGGTGAATCTGCGCGACCATCGTGCCGAGGATGCACTGGATGGTGCGGTTGTTCATCCGGCGCGCCGCGACGTCCGTCTCGCTGGCGAAGCGCAGGGCGGCGTCGAGATCGTCGCTCGCGTACATCACGAACGACTTCACCCAGCGGGAACTCAGATGAGCATCGGACGGCGCGTCCAGGCTCTCTTCCGCTTCGAAGCGCCGTACGGCCGACTCGCTGAGTTCGCGGGCCTCGTCGAAGCGTCCGTCGAGCGCGTAGTTGACGGCCAAGCCGCGCTTGAGCCGGTCGGCGTGCCCGTCCAGGCCGGCCTCGGTCGCGAGCCGCACCCCGTCCTCGGCGAGCGCCAAGCCGGCGGCGAAGTCGCCACCCGGGATGCTGAGCGTGAGCGCCCCCTGGAAATAGACGATCGACGAAAGCGTCTCCGCGCCCCCCGCAGCCTCCGCCAGCTCGCGGGCACGCGCGGCGGACGCGTGCGCCTCGAGTATGAAGGGAAGGCCGAAGAGGACCGTGAGCCGCACGAAGGAGAAGTGCGCGGCCAGCGCCTCGGCGCGCATCGCGGGCGTGTCGTGCTCGGCCAAGACGTCTTCCGCGAGTGCCGCGGCTTGTCGGAACAGCTCCGCCGCGGTCTCGTACGAGGGGACGTCCTCGGCGTCGCGTGCCGCCTGGTTCATGGCGTGCACGGCCCGCTCGCGGTCGTCGCTCAGCGCGAGATGGTGCGCGAGCAGCGCCGAACGGTGCGGGCCGCCGTCGTCAGCCTGGGACTCGAGCAACCCCGCCACGCGCGCGTGGAAGTGGCGGCGCTGACGCAGCAGCAGCCCTTCGTACGCGACCTCTCGCGTCAGGCTCTCGCCGAAGCGCAGCTCGTCGCCGTCTTGCGCGAGCTTGCTGTGCAGGAGCCCGCGCGCCTCGAGGTCGGCGAGCGACGCGGCGACGTCGATCGACTCGTCCTGGAGCAGGGCCACGACGTCGGGCAGACGAAACGAGCGGCCGAGGACCGCGGCGACCTGAAGGACCCGCTTGGCGTCGGCCGGTAGCCGATCGAGGCGCGCCGCGATCACCTCTTGCACCGTGCCCGGGACGGGTAGATCGCGCGCGGGACGCGTGAGCCGACTCCCCCCGTCTTCGTCGCGGACCAGCCACCCTTCCTCGACGAGCGTGCGGGTCAGCTCCTCGGCGAAGAAGGGGCTCCCGGCGGCGCGCGAGACGACCAGCTCCTCCACGGACCGCGGCAGCACGGCGCCCACGACGCCACGCGCGATGGCGCGCACCTCGTCGTCTTCGAGCGGGGAGAGCGCGATCTCGGTCTGCGTGGCGCGCGTGCGCCACCCCATCGCCTCGTCGGGACGGCAGGTGCTGATCACCATGATGCGGGAGCGCTCCAGACGTCCGATCAGGTCGCCGAGCAGCTCGCGGGAGGCTCGGTCGTACCATTGCATGTCCTCGAGGAAGACGATGACGGGCTCGTGCTGGCTGCGACCGACCAGCAGCCGGCCGACCGCGTCGAAAGTCTCGCGTTTGAGCTCGTCCCCGGCGGCGTCGAGGCGTTCGTCGCCGGCCACCGACAGGAAGCGGCTGAAGCGAGGATACATCTGTTCGAGGTGATCGAAGCCGA
>Ga0299906_10003015_pt1 | contig 13908 bp, 12 predicted proteins | sample RVTome_14_FD_200259 | JGI IMG/M metagenome (GOLD analysis project Ga0299906, IMG submission 200259) | Soil microbial communities from uranium-contaminated site in the Upper Colorado River Basin, Wyoming, United States - RVT145D125 (version 2) ... | reverse complement strand
TTGGGATCCGCAGGGCCGTGCGTCCAGCTTCGGGCCCGCGCGGTGGCGGGCGGGCCCCGCGGCGGCCGACCCGACGCGCCGCCGGCATCAGAGGATGGCATCGAGATAGAAGTCGAACCGGAAGTCACGCGGCTCGACGAGGCCGTACGCGCCGTCGAACCGGATGAGACCGTCGAGCAAGGAAATGCCCGCGCCGATGGAGTAAAAGCCGTCCGAGAGCTCCAGGTCGCTTCGCGCGCCCGCCCACCCGTAATCGGAGAACAGCGCCACGGAGCCGAACGAGTACGTGCGCGCCAGCTCCGCACGCGCGCGCGCGAACGAACCTCCGGCGGCGGTCCTCGGACCGTACCCCCGCAGCGTCCTCGGTCCCCCCACGTACCAGAGTCTTTGCGTCGGCGGAGCACCCCATGAGCTCCCTCCACCGGCCTCGACCGCGAAGCGAAGGTCGGAGGGAAGGGGAAATACGAGGCGGCCAACGAGCGACGCGCGGGCGTACTCGCTATCCCCCGTCCCGGCCTGGGCCATGACGTCGAGGCCGCCCTGCACCAGTCGCGGATCCGTGCCCCACCACGGATTGAGGTCGACGATCGCCCCGTACTCCCATCCCTCGTCGGCCACCAGGTTCGGTCGATACGCCCACCCGTCCTTCCATAGGCGGAACACCGCGAATCGGGTCTCGATCGCTGCCGGGCGGTGGTACTCGGCGTAGGCGCGAACCCGGTAGCTCCGCCGCGCCGCGGTCGGGGGCGTCCACTCGAGCGTGGCGCCCGTCCTGCGGTAGTAATCGCCGTCGTCGCGGCCGAACAACGCCGCGTTCAGTGAGTTTCCGAGACCCAGATGGCGAGCTTCCTCGTCAATCGACGTCAGCTCGTTGTATCCGCCGAGGGTGATCCGGCGCCGCAGCGTCTCGCGCCCGATGTCGAGGCGCGCATTCGGCTCGAGATCGCCGACGCCGAGCCGGGCAGTGGCCGTCACCGACAGCGGACCCAGGAACGTCCGGGGCCGCACTTGGCCCCGGACGCCGACGCTGAGCGCCTCGACCCGGTTGAAGCGAAGCAGGTCGGGACGCTGCAGGCCCCAACGAAGCGTCGCCGGCACCTGCGCCGCGGGGGCCCCGGGCAGATCGGCCAGCACGTCGAACATCTCCCGCAGCTCGCCCTCCGACGCGAATCCCGGCCCCGATTCCCAGATGGGCGGCGGAAGCTCCGCGCTCTCTCCGAGGAAGTCGCGGTCCTGCGGCACGATGTAGCGCGTCGGTTTGTCGTTCGAGCCGGACGAGCCCTGTGATGCCCTATACGGCACCTCGTGGCCGAACGCGAGCTCGTTCAGGTACGACATCGCCTCGCTGCGGGTGCGAAAGTGTACCGAAGGAAGCTCGTCGGGCTCGCCCTCTTCCATGCCCGCGACGGTCCTCACGGACTCCATCTCGTACGAGAAGTCCATGGTCACTGGTGCCTTCAGGATGCCGGCCGACACGACACCGTCCATTCTCATGGTCCTGGGCATCCACACCTCGAAATCCCACAGCGCGTAGTCCACGGAGATCATCGTGATCTCGACGGTCCACGGCTTGAAGATGCCGGGAATGAAACCGAGATCCTCGTCTTCCTCCTCCTGCAGCTCGGGGATGTCACGAAAGGCGTCGAAGGTGTCGGCCAACCGGTAGGCCGCCCGCACCAGGGCTCCCGACTCGGGCTCGATCCAGAGCGCGCCCATCATACGGTGGACATCGGCCTCTCGCGGCACGACGCGCAGCTCGACCGCAAGAACGCGCCGCCCGTCGGGCAGCGTAACCGCGATCGTGTCACCCGTGCTGAAGCGGTATCGGTCGACGTACTCGGGATACAGCGGGTGCTCGAACCAGAAGTCGTCGTCGCCCGGCTCACCGAGATCCTCGTCGCGGGACGCGAAGCCGAAGAACATACGATCGTTCACGGGATCGAAGGCCACGTCGAAGCGGTCGAGCTCGAGGTCCTCCCGGTTCACGCCAGCGGGCGTTTGCTCACGGAACGCGAGCACCTGCACGAGGTTCTCCCCGTCCTGGTTCCACCATAGACGGTGGGAGGCCTCCGAACGGTAGAGGGTGCGGTCCTTCAACGGCATTCTCAATGAAGCGCCGATGCGCTGACGAACCACCGCGGTATAGCTGAGCACGGCCTGGTCGAAGCGTTCATGATCGGCCATCGCGGCCTCGTGCAACACACGCGCCGTCGGGTCGAGGTAGCTCGAGCCCCGATCGTCCGGGGTGGACTGCGCCGCCGCGCCACCCACCGCGACGAGGAGAGCGAACGCCGCGGACACCGTGGGCACCGGGAAGCGCCCCTTCACCAGACGAGCTCCAGGCGCTCGAAGTCCCGCCAACGAACCAGGCGCCGTGGCCGGCCATCGGGCTTCACGAACACGCCCTTGTTGCGTTCGTCCACGCTGGCGGAGCCCGACAAGGCGAACGTCCGTCCGTCGAGAAGCGTCACCGTCACGCCGTCCGTGGAGGACTTCGCGATGGACCGAATCGCGGCGAGCTCGACGTCGAGGTCGACGTCGCCGCTCCACCCTTCGATCGATTCCCATGCCGCGGTTTCGTCGTTGTCCCAACGGATCTCCCCCTCGATAACGCGCCCATCGGCGGCGTGCACGGTTCCCCGTAGCGGACGCCCGGGCTCGACCGCGGGCCACGGCAGCCGCTGTCCCGGAGGATGGAAGCGGACCGACCGGAAGTCTGCCCAGCTCACCGTCGCGCGGCCGAAGCCCGGGTCGGAGACCTCGATGCCACGGTTGCTCCGGTCCACGTCATTCGTCCCGCGCAAGACGAGCTCCTCACCGGTGCGCAGGAAGACGCGGGCGCTGCGCTCGCTCTCCCACGCGATCTCGGAGATGTCTCGAAAGGCGATCTGCATGTCCTCGCCGTCGGCCCGGCCGTCGAGCACGTCCTCGTCCAGCACCTCATCGAGATCCCATGCGACGTTACCCGTCAACTCGATCCCCTCCCACGTCGTCACCGTCCCGTGCAGCCGCAAGGCCGCAGGGCTGTGGGCGTTCCGAGGCACGGGCAGGAAGTCGATACGCTCCAGCTCGCTCCACCCGATCTCCTCCGCGCGACCCCCGGGTCCTTCCACGACGAGCCTCCGCATGCCGGTGCCGAGGTCGCTCCCGGAGCTGTCGAGCCGCACCTCGCCGCCCCCCACGAGCCGAAGCAACGCGCTGCGCCCGTCGAGCACCTCGAGCGACTCGATATGGCCGAAACGGATCCCCGCGGGGGTCGTGAGTGGGTCCGACAGGTCGTCTTCGTCCCAGCTGATGCGCCTGCCGAACGCGACGATGCTCCGCGCCCGACGCTGCCGCTCCGCGAACTCGGGATCGAGGCTCTCCGCCTCGCGCACCTGCTCGGCCGGAATCCCCTTAGCGCCGTCGAGAAAGTCGGTCCGACTGACTTCGTTGCGGTCCCACCGGAGAAAGCCCTCGACGACCGAGCCGTCCTTGGTGTGCACTCGGCCGTACAGGCGCTCGGAGGGGTCGTCGGACTCGAGCCCCGCCGAGACGAGGAGCGCGAACACCACGCCCAGCCCAGTGACCCCCATGTCTGCCCTCATCCACGAATGTGCGTCGACTCGTCGACCCCTACGCCACCGCGACGCGATCCGTTTCACGCGGATCCGTCGTCCGGCGCCCGGGTAGTCTCTCGAGTCCGACATGCGAACCGCCCACGTCGCCGGCGGCACGCGCCCTTGATACGGCCCGGACGGCCCGCACGATCCTTCACCCCGCTCCGGCATGCCCACTCCTCCCCCGAAAAGCTACTGCGAGGCCGCACGTGGACACCCGGTCCACGGACCTTATCACGACCGGGAGTACGGCTTTCCGCTCACAAATGACGATGCGTTGTTCGAGCGCCTCGTCCTCGAGATCAATCAGGCCGGCCTGAGCTGGCTGACCATCCTCAGCAAGCGCGCTGCCTTCAAGGAGGCGTACGACGCCTTCTCTGTCGACGCCGTCGCTGCCTACGGCCCGCGCGACCGCGAGCGCTTGCTCGCCGACTCCGGCATCGTGCGCAACCGCCTGAAGGTCGACGCCGCCGTCGCCAACGCCCGACGGATCATCGAGCTCCGCTCGACCCACGGATCGTTCGCCGGCTGGCTCGACGCGCACCACCCCCTCGACAAGGCGGAGTGGGTCCGCCTGTTCAAGGCGACGTTTCAGTTCACGGGCGGCGAGATCACTGGCGAGTTCCTCATGAGCACCGGATACCTTGCCGGCGCGCATCACACAGCCTGCCCGGTGTACGCCCGCATCACCGCGCTCGGACCCAAATGGATGGCTCGGGGATGACGAGTGCGCGCGAGGCATGGGCCGGGACCTTCGCCCCCGCCTGGTGGGCACGGGGACCGCACGCGCAGACGCTCCTGGCGCGGGTCCTGCGCCGGGGAGCGCTCGACATGGAGCGAGAGCGGCTCGAGACGCCCGACGGCGACTTCATCGATGTGGACTGGGGGCCCGAGCCGGGTCCCGACGCCCCGCTGGCGATCGTCCTGCACGGGCTCGAGGGCTCGTCGAGGCGAGGGTACGTGCGAAGCGCCTGCCGCGCGCTGTTCGACGCCGGCATCCGCCCACTCGCCATGAACTTCCGGGGGTGCAGCGGCGAGCCGAACCGGACGCTCCGCTCCTACCACTCGGGCGACACCTCGGACGTGGCCTGGCTGACCGGCGTCCTGCGCGACCGCTATCCGGGGCGCCCGGTCGGTGGCATCGGCTTCTCGCTCGGTGGCAACGTGCTGCTCAAGCTACTGGGCGAACGCGAAGACCGGGGCGTCGGCCTCCTCGACGGCGCGGTCGCGATGTCCGTGCCGTTCGATCTCGCGGCGGGCAGCGCGTTTCTCGAGCGCTCCCGCATGGGTCGGGCCTACACGGCGTACTTCATGCGCTCGCTCAGGCGCAAGATCGACGCCAAGAGGGATCGGCTCGGAGAAGTCCTCGACTTGGACGCCGCACGGGCGGCCCGCACGATTCGGGAGTTCGACGAACGGGTCACGGCCCCGCTGAACGACTTTCGCGACGCCGCCGATTACTACGAGCGCTGCTCGAGCGTGCGGTTTCTCGGCGACATCCGGGTGCCCACACTACTCCTTCACGCCGTAGACGACCCGTTCCTCCCGCCCGACGCGATCCCCATCGAGACGGTGCGCGCCAACCCCAGCCTCGAGCTCCAGCTGGTGGCCACCGGCGGCCACGTCGGCTTTCTCGAGGGATCTCCCTGGGCTCCGCGCTTCTGGGCCGACACGGCCGCGGCGCGCTTCCTGGCGAATGAGCTTCAGGCCTCGGCGCGTTCGTTGAAGTAGACGCGCCCGTGCCACGCGTCGCTGGCTGGACGCTCGAGCTCGCCGTCGCGAGCCTCGGCCACCTTGGTGAGGCTCGTGTCGAAGACGGGCGTGTCCGACGTCGCCGCACCCCCCTCGACGAGCGCGCGAAAGTCCGCGCGTGACACCGTGCGGATGCCGTCGACGTCCCGATACCAGATCGGGGCGTGGTCGATGAAGCTCACTCCCAGCTCGGTGCCGAGCGCGCGCAGCCGGTTGACCAGAGCATCGATCGAGCATCCCGAGGGAGCTTCGGCGTCGATGTCGACACCGACGAGCAGAAAGCGCCCGTCGGCGAGCCGACGACCCGACCGGAGCGGCACGCCATGCGCCGCCCACTGGTCGAGGAAGGCATCGACGACGCCGAGCGTGCTCGCCCGCTCCTCGTCCGTGAGGTCGCGCGTCAGAGGAAAGACCCAGAGCCGCCCGTGATCGGGCAGCTCCTCGAAGGGAATGCGTGGCATGTCAGTCTCCCGCGTCGCCCGAGGCCACGGCGGCCTTGGGCGGCGCCTTGTCGAGGAGGATGGCGACCCAACGCAGGTCGGTCGTGTTCTCCAGCCAGATCTTCAGGATCACCGTGAGCGGCACCGACAGCAGCGCGCCAAGCGGGCCCCATGCCCATCCCCAGAACAGAAGGGAGAGAATGACGACCAGCGTCGAGAGGCCCAGCCGCCGGCCCATCAGATTCGGCTCGATGATGTTGCCGAACACGGTGTTGACGACCACGTACCCCAGAGTCACCAGAATGGCGTGCGCCGCCGTCCCCACGAGGATGATGCTGAGGAGCACGGCGGGGAGCGCCGCGATGATCGACCCGACGGTCGGAATGTAGTTGAGCAGGAACGCGATCAGGCCGAGCAGAACGGGAAAGTCCAGGCCCATCAGGTGGGCCCACGCGCCGAGGAGGAGACCCGTCGTGAGCGAGATCACCGTCTTGATGCCCAGATACGTCTGGACCTCGGTCACCACCTTTGCCATCCGGTCCTCGTCCGTGGACGAATCACCCGTGATGTAGTGCAGCTTTTCCGGAAAGACGGTCGCCTCGCTCAACATGAAGGCCATGATGAGGAAGACCAGGAAGGTCATGGACAGGATCTGTGCGATCCGACCCACCGCTCCCCTCGCGAAGCCGATGATCGCCCCGGGATCGATGAGCTCCATCGTGAGGTAGTCCGTCAACGCGATGGCCGTGCGCGCCTCCAGCCGGTCCATCCAAGAGGCCTGGATCTGCGTCAGCGTGTTCAGGTACGTGGGCAGCTCGCGCTGGAGCTGGGACACCGATTGGCTGGCCACCAGAATCAGGAGTCCGACCACGGCTACGTTCAGGAAGACCGGGATCACGATCGCCGACGCCTTGGGCACGCGCCTGTTGCGGAGCCAGATCATGATCGGCAGGCTCAACACCGCGAGGAAGAGCGCAAGCGCGGACGGGAGCAGGATGGGCGCCGCGAACTTGAGTCCGTACACGATGACGACGACACAGGCCAGGCTGAACAGAAACTTGGCGCCCGGGTTCTGGTCCGTACGATCGAGAATCATGGACGGCGTGTCGGAGCGGTCGGTGCGGCGGCGCCGTAGAGTAGCCACAACAGGGGGGGAGTTCCATAGCGTCTCCCCGCCGAGAACCGGCGCACCATCGCAATGAGCGACGCAGACGCCCCCGTCCCCATCCCGGCCGACGACGAGGCGCTCCTGACCCAGTGTCGGGTGGAGACGTTCCGGGCGGGCGGTCCCGGCGGACAGCACCAGAACAAGTCCGAGACCGCGGTTCGACTCGTCCACCTTCCCACGGGAATCCGGGTCGTGGCCCGCGACGAAAGGAGCCAGCATCGGAACCGCGCGCTCGCCCTGACGCGTCTACGCGCCAAGCTGGAGGCGGTGAATCAGGTCCACGAGCCGCGCATCGAGACCAAGGTGCCCGCGTCTCAGCGGAGGAAGCGGCTGGAGCGGAAACGAAAGCGCGGGGAGAAGAAGAAGCTCAGGAAGCCGCCGGACGTGGAGGAGTAGGGGGGGGTCAACTCCCCGCCGAGGTCACTTCCAAGATGTGCAAACCAAGGGTGCCGAGTCCCTACGTCACCCTTGGGCAGCGCCTACGTAGACCGACGCACGGACTCCGCGTGGCCCCGCCCCCACCTTCCGTTCGACGAGACGACTCGTCCACGAACGGGAGGTTGGATCATGACCCGGCGCTCGCATCACTACCGCTTCGAGACTCGCTGGCGGGTGGACGCCACACCCGAAGACGTCTTCGCCGTCCTCACCGATACGGCCCGGCTGACCGAGTGGTGGCCGGCCGTCTACCGGAGGGTGGAGGAGACCTCGCGTGGAGACGAGAACGGCATTGGTCGGACGGTCCGCCTCCGAACCCAGGGTTGGCTTCCCTACCGTCTCGACTGGGAGCTCCGGGTCACGGAGTGCCGCCGCCCGGCTCGGATCGCGCTCGCCGCGTGGGGCGACTTCGAGGGGACGGGCGTCTGGACGATCGAGGCCGACGCAAAGTCCACGCGGGTGACCTACGTGTGGGACGTGCTCGCTCGGAAGCACCTCCTCCGTGCCCTCTCCTTCCTGCTCCGGCCAGTGTTTTCCCTGAACCATCGCTGGGCGATGGCGAGGGGCCTCGAGGGTCTCCAGCTCGAATTGCGGCGGCGGCGGGGAGGCACGGGCCGAGCGCCTCGCCGGCCGGTGAGCGCGCTCGGGTCGAGTGCGCTGCTCGCCGCGTCCGTCGGCGCCCTCGCGGCCGGCCTGCTCACGCTCCTCTCGGTGGCCGGACCGATCCTCGGCCGACCGGCTCCCGGCGCGCTTGACGCGATGTCCGAGGAGGAGCTCCGCTCAGGCTTCCGCTCCGCGATGGCCGACATCGTCCTGGTGTGGGACACCGACGATCCTCGCACTCCCGAGGAGCGTCTCGGCGTCCTGTACGACTTCGTCTACCAGACGTACAACGCGTCGGCCTGGATCCCGCAGGCGCTTTTCGATAGCAACGTCTTCACGCAGGCTATCGTCGGAGACGTGGAGACAATCGTCCGCGACGAGGTCGGGCTCGCACCCTGGCCCGGAAACCCGCTCGTGCCCGCCTTCGGCATGGCGCCGAACGCGGGAGCCGACGCGCCGCTCCTCTGGACGGTGAACTGTCTCGTCTGCCATACCGCGGAGATCGACGGGGTGGTGTACTTCGGCGCCGGGACCAAGACCTTCGACGACCTCTGGCTGGGCGAATCGCTCAAGCGGCTGACGAGCGAGCGCTGGCGGAAACGTCTCGAGGGCACGGTGGACTACGAGGTCGCCGCGGAGGCGAACCGGATCCTGAACAGCCACCATCACGACAAGATCGACTCGATGACGCGCGGACGGTCCACGGCGTTCGCCGCCTCGCATGTCGAGCTCTATCTGCGCAACAACGGCAAGCGCATGCCGGCCGTCGAGGACGTGGGTCGAGGGGACGTGAAGACGCCCCCACTTTGGCACACCGCCGCTAAGATGCCGTCGGGTCGCTGGTACTCGGACGGGAGCTTCCGCGGCACCTATCCGCTTATGGCGTCGTCGATGGAGCTGGAGAAGGACCGCTCCTTCGACGACCTCGTCGAGGTGGTGATCCCCCGGATCGTCGCCGAGTTCGACTCGGTGCTCGTCCACCTCCGCCCCCCGCCCTACCCCTACGACATCGACCTGGATCTCGCCGCACGGGGACGAGAGCTGTTCGAGTCACCCGAGGTAGGCTGCGCCACCTGCCACGGAGCCTACGACGGCGAGGGAGACGTGGACTGGCCGGGCGTTCACAGGGACGTGGGGACCGACGCGGCGCGTCGCGATCTCGTCTCCGCTCAGTTCGTGGAGGCGTTCGACCAGAGCCCGCTCGCGCCGCACGGAGACCTGCGCATAAGCCGTGGCTACGCCGCCACTCCGCTGACGGGCGTCTGGGCGAACTTCCCGTACCTGCACAACGGAAGCGTGCCCACGCTCCACCACCTACTCGGCCCCGTATCGGAGCGCCCGCACCTCTTCGAGGTCCTGGCGGCGCGCACGCTCGACCGCGAGCGCGTGGGTCAGCCGCTGTATCGTGACGCCGACCTCGTCCGACTCGGGGAGGCCGGGCTCCTCCGCCGATTCGGAGACGACCGGAGCTGGTTCAACACCGCTCGGCCCGGAAGCTCGAACGCGGGCCACGACGTCTGGTCCCGAATCGGCTCGCACAAGAACCGGCGCGCGATCATCGAGTACCTGAAAACGCTGTAGCGGGACGAGCGGCCGCCATTTCGGTCCGGAAACCCGCGGACTGCGCTCCTGCCCCGGCCTCCACCGAGAGGATCCGGTGGGCCGTCGAACGCCCAGCTTGTCGAAGACGATCAACGGCACGCAGTCACTCCCCCCTCAGCGCCTCCACCGGATCCACCCGCGCGGCGCGTCGGGCCGGCACGTAGCTTGCCAGGGCAGCCACGAGGATCATCAGCGCGGCTACGCCGCTGAACGTGAGCGGATCGAGCTGGTCGACGCCGAACAGGAAGCCCGAGATCACACGGCCCAGGGCCCACGCCCCGACGAGTCCGACGGCCGCGCCGAGTACGGTGTAGGTCAATCCCTCGGCGACGACGCGGCCGAGCACGTCGCGTGGGCGCGCGCCGAGGGCGATCCTGACGCCGGTCTCGCGCGTGCGCTGCTCGACCGAATGCGAGATCAGCCCGTAGATTCCCACCGCCGCCAGAACCAGCGCGAGAAGCGCGAAGCCATTGAGCACCAGCGCCCGGAAGCGAGGCTCGGCGACCGACGCATCGAGGAGGCTCTCGACCGTGCCGGCGTCGTCGAGCGGCAGGTTCGGGTCGAGGCGCCAGATCGCACGCCGCGCCGGCTCGGCCAGGGCCGCGGCGTCGCCGCTGGTGCGAAGGATCATGACCATGGTCTCGACGGACGCCTGCGCGTAAGGCACGTATACCTCCGGCTGCGACGGCTCGCCGAGTCCATGATGACGCACGTCACCGGTGACGCCGACCACGGTCAGCCACGGCCCCGGGCCGCTCCGTAGCATGAGGCGCAGACGGCGCCCGAGCGGATCACCTTGTGGCCAGAGGCGCCCCGCGAACGTCTCGTTGACGATCGCTGCGGGAACCGGGGAGTCGGGCATGTCGTCGACTCCGAATTCGCGCCCCTCCACGATCGGCGTTGCCATGAGCTCGAAGTAGCCGGGAGTCACCACGCGTCGGTCGACGGCGATGGGGTTGTCGGTCGGTACGTCCTCGACCTGCACACCGACCAGCACGTTGCCCCCGGCGAGCGGCAGCCGGTTGACCGCCGCAACCCGCCCGACGCCCGGCATCGCCCCGAGCGATGCGCTCACCGCGTCGAGAAACGCCCGCCGACTCGCGGCGGCGGCCCTGTCGGAGGTGGCGACCTGCACGGGCACCGCGTACAGACCTTCGGCTCGGAACCCCGGATCGACGTTCACCAGCGCCCATAGACTCCGCCCCAACAGCCCGGCTCCGATCAGCAGTGTGACCGCCAGCGCCACCTCGCTCACGACCAGAACGCTCCGCAACCCGCGCCCCGAGGGCGTGACGCGACCGCCGGAGCGCATGGTGTCGGCAATGTCGCCGCGCGAGGCGTACAGCGCCGGGCCGAGCCCGAATACGACCGTCGTGGCGATCGATAGGAAGGCCGCGAACGATGCCAGGCGAAGATCCACGCGCACCTCCGCCGACGGGGGCAGGCCGGCGATGCCGGCGGCAAGCACGTCCGTGGTGAGCCACGCGCCGAGGGCGAAACCCGCGGCGCATCCCGCCGTGGCGATGAGGAGGCTCTCGACGAGCAGTTGATACGCGATCCGCCGACGGCCGGCGCCGAGCGAGCGCCGTACCGCCAGCTCGTGCCCCCGCGAGGTCGCCCGCGCGAGGAGGAGATTGGCGACGTTGACACAGGCGATCAGAAGCAGCAGAGCAGAAGCGCCGAACAACGTGAGCACGGTGCGGCGGGCGTCTCTCGTGACCACGTCGTCGAGCTTCGCGACCACGAGCGTCCTGCGCTCGCTCGTCGCAGGATAGTCCCTCGCCAATGACACCTGGACCGCGCTCAGCTCGTCGACCAGACGCTCCAGGGCCGCGCCGTCACCAACGGTTCCAATGATGTTCATGACGGGGATGCTGCGCAGCTCGGCGTACGGATTGGCCGCGAACGGAAGCCACAGCTCCGCCACGTCACCGTCCTGGTTCACGAGCGAGGCGGTGATCGGAAGCGGGAACGCGGGTGCGACGCCGACAATCGGGTACAGCTCGCCGGCGAGCATGAGCGTCTGGCCGCCGAGCGGGGTCGCGGAGCCGAAGTGTCGATCCCAGAACGGCCGGCTCACCACGACGGCACGCGGGCCGCCGACGGTGTGCTCGACTCGGTCGAACAGCCGGCCCGCCACCGGCGTCACGCCGAGGAGCTGAAAGAGCCCGTCGGTCACGTAGGCGCCGACGACCTGGCGGGGCTGACCCAGGTCGGTCAGGGAGAGCTCCCAGCTCGGGGAAAAGCCGACGAGCGACTCCACTCCCTCGATCCGCTCCCGCAGATCGTCCAGGTAAGGCGGCGCGAAGGCGTAGGTTCCGAACTCCGTGTCGCTCTGCTGAACCACGACCAAGCGGTCGGCGTCCGGGTACGGCAGCGGCCGAATGAGCGCTGCGTCTACAATGCTGAACAGGGCGGTGGCGGCCCCGGTGCCGAGAGCGAGGGTGAGCACGAGGGTGACCGTCGTGCCCGGGTGGCGGGCCATCATGCGAAGCGCGAATCGAAGGTCCTGCCCCAGACGAGACATGATCGGGTCTCCCGCGGGTGGTGAGACGTCGTGACGACGCCCATGTCGGGCGGTCGCGCCGAAGCGGCGCGCCTCTCGCCGCGTGGAAAGCCGCTCGAGCGGTGCGTTCCAAAGCACGTCGAGAACCGCGCGCGCGCTCCAGAAGACGAGGCCGAGGTGCCCCCGCTCGGCAAGCGAGCGGATGCAACGTGCCCGGAACGCCTGGGTCATGTCGCGGCCGTAGGCGGCGCGAAACTGCGTTGAGTAGGCGTGGAGCAGACGGCGGTATGCGCCTGCCAGCAACTCCACTACGCGCCGGTCGTCGCTCACCGACCGATCTTCCCCGGGCCGCTCGGCCCATCGAGCACCCCGAGCTCACGTGCCGCGCCGATCTGATCGGCGAGTCGCGCCGCCTCGGCCCCCGCCACCCGCTCCCCCAGCGCCGAGAGGTGGAATACACGCCTCGGCTCACGTCCCTCGAGTGGCTCCTCGACCGTCTCGAGCAGACCCTGCTTGAGAAGCCGGTCGAGCGCACGGTACAGCGTGCCCGGGTTGGGGCTCAGGCGCCCCGCCGTTCTGCGCTCCACAGCGAGCAGCACATCGTATCCGTGACGCGGCGCCTCGGCGAGCGCCAGAAGGATCTCGAACGCGACGGGCGTCAGCGGTAGGAACGTCTCGGCGTCGGCATCGGCGGAGTTCATCTGCTCTTGGCTCTCCTGATATTTGCTTTGGGCAAATAACGATAGGTTTGCCTAAAGCAAATAGTCAAGGGCGTCGTTCACAACGCCGGGGGCTTCCGGCAACCGCCTCGAAGCAGAGCCCCCCAGCCCAGGGGTGGATCACAGTATGGTGGATCGGTAGATTAGATTCTACCAAGGAGGATTCCGTGGCGCTCAACATCAAGAACCAAGAGGCACATCGTCTCGCCAAGGCCCTGGCCGATGCCACCGGCAAGACGCTCACGGACGCCGTAACGGACGCCCTTCGACAACAGGTCCGGGCCGAGGTCGGGCACGAGATCGAGGACGAGACGCTGCTGCTCGCCGAGGTCACAGGGGTTCAGCGTCTCGTCGCGGCATTGCCCGACCGGGACACACGCGCACCCGAGGAGATCCTCGGGTACGACGCGCACGGCCTTCCGGCCTGAACGGTGCTACTCGACACGTCGGCGCTCCTCGCCGTGCTCTTCGCGGAGCCGGAGGCCACAGCGATGATCCGGGCCGTCTCGAGGGATCCGGTGCGTTTGGTCGGCGCACCGACTTTGGTCGAGGCGTCAGCCGTGCTGACCGCGCGGAAAGGCTCGGGCGGAGAGGTCGCACTTGATGCCTTGCTGGAGCGAATGAAGATCGAGGTCGTCCCGATGTCCGTGGATGCCGCACGGCTCGCCAGGCTCGCCTACGCCCAATTCGGGAAGGGGGTGGGTGACCCCGGCGTCTTGAACTACGGAGACTGCCTCTGCTACGGTATCGCCATGACCGAGCGCGAGCCGCTCCTCTTCAAGGGCGACGACTTCGCGCGTACGGACGTGCCGCCCGTCGCGTATTGAAGTAGCTACCGCCCGCTCCCCCTACCCTTCGCGACCGAAAACCCGCGCTGCGGAAGGGGTTGCACAGTGGGCCCGCCAGGACTTGAACCTGGGACCTACCGATTATGAGTCGGCTGCTCTGACCAACTGAGCTACGGGCCCGAATGGTGAGAAGATAGCCCGACGGCGAGACCGTGTCAGCGCAGTGTGGCGCCGTTCGGCGCCCCGGCCCGCCCAGGCCCGCCCATGGCCCACAGGCCCCAACCCACTAGGTT
>Ga0299906_10003014_pt1 | contig 13913 bp, 10 predicted proteins | sample RVTome_14_FD_200259 | JGI IMG/M metagenome (GOLD analysis project Ga0299906, IMG submission 200259) | Soil microbial communities from uranium-contaminated site in the Upper Colorado River Basin, Wyoming, United States - RVT145D125 (version 2) ... | reverse complement strand
TGTCCGCGGGCGTCGCGGTGGCGACCGGGGTCGGGGTCGCGCCCGCCGGCGGGTCGGCGCAGAAGACGTCGTTGCCGAGGCTCAGGCCGACGCGCTCGAGCTCCATGTCGACGAGCGGCAGGGCATGGCGGATCACGTCGGTGGCGGCGCAGCCGTAGGCGCGGGCGACGCAGCTCGCGATCTGCTCGGCGTCGCCGACCGGGCTCACCCCGAGCGCGACGCAGCGCGCGGCGGCGCCCTCGAAGCCGAGGCCGGCGGTCGAGGTGAGGACGCTCGGGTCGAGGTCGCCGCAGGCCTTGTCGATGCTGCTCCGCAGCTTGGCGACGACGCCGCGCTGGCCGTCCTCGAGGTTGGCGAGGCGCTTGCCGCAGGTCAGGGCGACGCGCTCGCAGTCGCGGCCGCTCACCCGGCAGCGGAAGAGGCCGTCGGCGCACTTGCGCGCGACGTTGACCTGCTTGGTGAGCATGCGGCGGCTCGCGGCCGCGATCTTCTTCTGGCAGCGCTGCACCGGACGCTCGAACTCGGTGTCGACCAGGCTGCCGTGGTCGCCGGTCGGGGCCGGCACGCACAGGCCGCTCTCGGAGACGTCGAAGAAGTGGTCGAGCAGGTCGCCGAGGCGCGGGATGCCGACGGCGACGGCCTCCTCGACGCGGCAGCCGCCGACGACGCGGACGCACGCGGTGATGGCGCTGAGCGACGTCAGCGAGAGCCCGAGCTCCTCCACGCACGAGGGCTCGAGCTGCTCGAAGCCGAGCACCTCGGACGAGCGCATGAAGGGCAGCGGGACGCGCGGCGGAGTCCCGCCGCAGAACTCGGTGAAGGCCTCGGTGAGGTCGACCTGCACCTTCTCGAGACGGCTGAGCTTGCGCTGGCAGCGGTTGGCGGCGCTCGCCAGGCACTTGTCGCGCTCGATGCCTTCGGGCTTCGACTGCACGCATTGGAAGGCGGCGGTGCCGCAGCGCTCGAGGGCGCCGGCCTCGACGAGCAGCATCTTGGCGGCGGTCTTGCCGATCGCGCGCTCGCACTTGAGGACGGGCTTGGACTCGAGGAGGGGCAGGATCGTCGTCGGCGTCGGCGACGGCGTGAGCGTGCCGGTCGCGGTGACGGTGGGCGTGGCGGTCCGCGTCGGGGTGGTGGTCGGCGTCGGGGTGAGGGTAGCGGTGGCGGTCGCGGTCGGGGTGGCCGTGGCGGTCACGGTGACGGTCGCGGTCGGGGTCTCGGTCGGGGTCGGGCCGGTCGGCGTCGGGGTCACGCCGGTCGGCGTCGGGGTCACGGTCTTGGTCGGCGTCACCGTCGGCGTGACCGTGGCCGTCGCGGTGGCGGTGGCGCTCGCCGTCGCGGTGACGGTCGGGGTCGGGGTGGCGCAGACGCTCGCCGAGCAGGTCGCGTCGCAGCAGCCCGCGTTGGCGTCGTCGCAGCCCTCGCCGGGCTGGAGGACGCCGTCGCCGCAGACCGGGCAGGCGGGGTAGAGCGCGGACGTCGGGCTCACGCTGTGGACCGCCGGCAGGTCGAAGACGGCGCCCTGATCGGTGAAGGTTCCGGCCGGATACGTGAAGGTCGTACGCCCGGTCGGGCCGGAGAGGTAGCGGCTGTTCGAGCGCAGCGTGATGCCCTGCGGCGCCACCAGGTCGAGCGTGCCGCCGCCCGTCGGGCCGGCGCCGGTGACGTTGAGGATGGTGCTCGACTGGGCGTCGATGAGGCACGAGGCGACGAGCGCGTCGCCGCGCGAGCCGCCGGCACCCGCGGTCAGGTTGATCGTGCTCCGGAGCGTCACCGTGCCGAGGGCGGCGGTGCCGGCGCGCAGGTCGACGGAGCCGCCGCCGCCCTCGGTCGTCCGCCCGTAGCAGTCGACGTTGCCGTTGATCGCCATGTGGCGGCCGGCGCGGCCGGTGAACTCGCCGCCGTCGCCGCCGCCGCTGAGATCCACGGGCGGCGTCGCGAGCGTCAGGTCGCGCCCGGCGGTCATGTCGAGGTCGCCGCCGTCGCTCTCGTTGCCCCGGCCGCGCAGCTCGACGGTTCCAGTGGCGATCAGGTCGCCGTCGAGCTCGCCGACGTGCAGAGCGTCCGGGTCGCTGCTGTCGATCGTGAGCGACCCGCCGAAGCCGTCGGGCGGGGCGCCGCTCGCCTTCACGGTGGCGTTCATGTTGACGTCGCCGAAGGCCGTCAGGGTTATATCGCCGCCGTCGCACCCGAAGGCGTCCTCGCCGCCGCCATCGGAGCTTCCGTTCGCAAGCAGGAGGCCACCGACCGTGAGGGCACCGCCTGGCACGAGGCCGCCCACGGTCAGGTCGCCGCCGGGCTCGGTTCCACCCAGGGTGTCGAGACCGGCGCGCGCGCTGATCGAGCCGCCGCAGCCGCCGCCGCTGAAGCTGCCGACATCGATCTTGCGGGTGATCGAGATGTCGTCGCCGGCGAACATCTCGACGTCGCCGCCGTCGCTCTCGCCGCCGGTGGCGTCGATGACCTTGAGGCTGTCGACGTTGGTGCCGGCGCGGAAGGATACGTCGCCGCCGCCGCCCTCGGGGCCGCCCGAGACGTTGATGTCGGCGTCGTGGAGGATGAACGAGCCCGCCCGGACGTCGAAGGTGCCGCCCGAGGCGCTGTTCGGCGTCGCGTCGTCCTTGCCGATGCCCTGGAGGATGGCGCTCGAGTTCATCACCACCGAGCCCCCGGCCTCGATCCTGGCGGTGCCGCCGGAGTCGCCGGAGACGTCGATGCCGCCGCTCACGACGACATCGTTCAGCGCCGTGAGCTCGATCCGCCCGCCGCGCGTCACGCCGGAGGTGCTGCGCGCGTAGAGCTTGCCGGTGGAGCCGAGCACGATCTTCCCGGCCGTGGCGTCGAGGGTCGCGAAGCCGACGTCGATGGTGCTCTGGAAGCGGACCTCGCGCGTGCCGAAGTCGACGACGCAGCCCGCGGGCGCCTCGAAGTTCGAGCTCACCACGCACGGGTTGCCGACGCACAGCAGGTTGGCGTTGGCCATCGCCGGGGTGATGCCCTGGCCCGGATTGCCGGGCTGGTCGCAGACCAGTTGCACCGCCGAGGCGGAGACCGGAGCCAGAACCACGAGGAACAGTACGAGGGCGGCCGCCGCCGAGAGGCGACCCGAGAGCCACGGCACCATGACGTGATTTTATATGTGTCATGTGACTTCACGCGCAACTAGGTATTCGACGTGAAACGGCGGATTTCGTGCGACTTTCAGGCACATAGGAGGCGCGCGGGCGTTCGCCGGGGGCGCCGGCATAGGCGGCTCCCGGGCGAGTCGGCGGCGCGTTCTCGACACCCCCCGTGGACCGGGTCAGGGGTCTGACCGGACGGACGTTTCTGCCGACCCCGAATTGCCGCCCGCCCCCCCGATTCCCGCGACTTGTCGAGGCCGCGGCCGCTGTGCCGCCGCTGGCACGGGCTTGCATGAGCGCGGCGTGGTCATGGGTGGTGGAGGCAGGTGCGGGACCGCCGTCGTGCTGGCGGGCGGTCGCGGGACCCGGCTCGCGCCGGTCGTGGACGACCGCGCCAAGGTGCTGGCCGACGTCGGCGGGCGGCCGTTCCTCGGCTACCTGCTCGACCAGCTCGTGCAGGCGGGATGCCCGCGCATCGTGCTCTGCACCGGGTACCGGGGCGACGAGGTGCGCGCGGCGGTGGGCGACCGCCATCGCGGCGTGCCGATCGCGTACTCGCACGAGCCGAGCCCCGCCGGCACCGGCGGGGCGCTGCGCCTGATGGCGGCGGCGACGTCCGATGATCCGGTGCTGGTGCTGAACGGCGACTCGTACTGCGAGGTCGACCTCGCGGCGCTCTGGGCGCGCCACCGGGCGCGCGGCGCGGCGGCGACGATGGTCGTCGCCGAGGTCGCCGACACCGCGCGCTACGGCCGCGTCGATCTCGGCGCCGACGGACGCGTCGCCGGCTTCCGCGAGAAGGGGCCGGAGCGCCGCCCGGGCTGGATCAACGCCGGCCTCTACGTCGTGGCGCGCGCGCGCCTGCTGGCGGTCCCCGCGGGGCGCCCGGTCGCGCTCGAGGCCGAGGTGTTGCCGACGTGGGTCGCCGCGGGGCTCGACGCCTTCCCGACCCGGGGCTGCTTCTTCGACATCGGCACGCCGCGCGACTACGCCGGCGCCGCGACCCTCCTCGAGGGGCAAGGGATGACGCCATGAGCTTCGCGAGCGAGTACGAGCGCCTGCTCCACGCCGCGCTCCGGATCCGGCTGGTCGAGGAGCGCGTCATCGCGCTCTATCCGTCCGACCGGATCCAGAGCCCGGTGCACCTCTCGATCGGGCAGGAGGCGGTGGCCGTCGGCGCCTGCGCGGCGCTGGCGCCGCGGGACCTCGTCTTCGGGACCTACCGGGGCCACGCCTTCTACCTCGCCCGCGGCGGCGACTTGGGCGCGCTCTTCGCCGAGCTCTACGGCAAAGCGACCGGCTGCGGCGGCGGCAAGGCGGGCTCGATGCACTTGGCTGCCCCCGAGGTCGGCCTCATGGGATCGTCGGCGGTGGTGGCGAGCACTATCCCGCACGCGGTCGGCGCGGCGCTGGCGGCGCGCCGGCGCGGGCTCGACCAGGTGGCGGTCGCGGTCTTCGGCGACGGCGCCACCGAGCAGGGCGTGTACCACGAGTCGCTCAACTTCGCGGCGCTGCACCGGCTGCCGGTCCTCTTCCTCTGCGAGGACAACGGGCTCGCGGTGCACTCGCCGCGGGCGGCGCGGCAGGCGTTCGCGATCGACGCCCACGCGCGCGGCTACGGGATGCCGGTCGCGACCTGCGAGGAGGGGTGGGACTTCATGCGGATCCGCGCGGTCGTGGGGGAGGCGGTGGCGACCATTCGCGCCGGCCGCGGGCCGGCGGCGGTGGTGTGCCGGACGGAACGCTACATGGAGCACGTCGGCATCGGGGAGGACTACGACGCCGGCTACCGCGCGCGCGCCGCGGCGGCGGCCTGGAAGGCGCGCGATCCGCTCTGCCGCGAGCCCGAGCTGGTGGGACGTTGGGCGCCCGCGATCACGGCCGAGATCGACGCCGCGGTAGCGTTCGCCGAGGCGAGCCCGTGGCCCGCGCCGGACGCGCTGCTCGCGGACGTGGCCTGACCATGGGCGTCGCCTACAAGCTCGCCGACGAGCGCGGGGAGGTCGCGACCTACCGGGACGCCCTCCACCGCTGCATGCGGGACGCCCTGGCGCGCCATCCGCACACCCTGATCCTCGGGCAGGGGGTGGACGACCACAAGGGCACCTTCGGCTCGACGCTCGGTCTCGCCGCGGAGTTCGGCGCCGAGCGCGTCATGGACACGCCGCTCGCCGAGGAGGGCATGACCGGTATCGCCGTCGGGGCGGCGCTGAACGGCCTCTATCCGATCCAGACCCACATCCGCGTCGACTTCGCGCTCCTTGCCATGAACCAGATCGTCAACCTCGCGGCCAAGTACCGCTACATGTTCGGCGGGCGCTTCGAGGTCCCGATGCTCATCCGCATGATCATCGGGCGGAGCTGGGGCCAGGGCGCGCAGCACTCGCAGAGCCTGCAGGCGATGTTCGCCCACGTGCCCGGCCTGCTGGTGCTGGCGCCGGCGACCGCCGACGCCATCCTGACGGCATACCCCTGGGTGATCGCCCACCACCGCGGCCCGGTGGTCGCGCTCGAGCACCGCCTGCTCTACGACGTCCGCTTCCGCGCCGGCGCCGAGCCGGTGGCGCCGCCGGCGAGCCCGGTGGCGTCGCGCCTGCTGCGCCGCGGCCACGCCGCGACGGTGGTGGCGACGTCGATCATGGTCGTCGAGGCGCTGCGCGCCGCCGACCACCTGGCGCGGACCGCGGGCATCGAGGTCGAGGTCATCGACCTGAACTGCGTCTCGCACCCCGACGTGCGCCTGATCATGCAGAGCGTCGAGCGCACCGGCCGCCTCCTGGTCGCCGACACCTCGTGGAAGCAGTACGGCGTCTGCGCCGAGATCTGCCGCCTGGTGTGCGAGCGCATGCCGATGGCGCTCACCGCGCCGGTGGTGACGCTCGGCATGGCGCCGAGCCCGTGCCCGACGGCGAAGGTGCTGGAGGACCTCTTCTACCCGAACCTGCGGCGGCTCACCGACGAGCTCGCGAAGCTGGTCCTCGGCCGCGAGGACCACGGCGTCCCGCTGCCGGAGGACGCCTCGATGGCCGACGTCTACAAGCGGTTCAAGGGACCCTTCTAGGGGAGCCCTCTGGAGGACGCGATGCGCATCCTGATCACCGGCATCACCGGCATGGTGGGGAGCCACCTGGCGGAGTACGTGCTCGAGGAGCACCCCGGGGTCGAGGTCCACGGCCTGGTGCGCTGGCGGAGCCCGCTCGGCAACCTGCGCGGCTGCCTCGACCGGGTGCGCCTGCACGAGGCCGAGCTCCGCGACCTGCACTCGCTGGTGCGGCTCCTCGAGGGCGTGCGCCCGGACTGGATCTTCCACCTGGCGGCGCAGTCCTACGTCTCGGCGAGCTTCCTCGCGCCCGCCGACACCATGCACACCAACGTGATCGGCACCACCAACCTGCTCGACGCCGTGCGCCTCACCGGCCAGGACCCGAAGATCCACGTCTGCAGCTCGTCCGAGGTCTACGGCCAGGTGACCGCGGACGAGGTGCCGATCCGCGAGACCAACGAGCTCCGTCCCGCGAGCCCCTACGCGGTGTCGAAGGTGGGTGAGGACATGGTTGCGCGCCAGTACTTCCTCTCGTACGGCATCCGCACGCTGCGCACCCGGATGTTCACCCACACCGGCCCGCGCCGCGGCGACGTCTTCGCCGAGAGCGCGTTCGCCAAGCAGATCGCGGCGCTCGAGGCCGGCGCCGCCGACGGGCCGGTCCGGGTCGGCAACGTCGACAGCGTCCGCACCTTCGCGGACGTGCGCGACGCCGTGCGCGCCTACTGGCTGCTGCTCGAGAGGTGCCCGGCCGGCGAGGTCTACAACATCGGCGGCGAGCGCACGATGACGATCGGCCAGATGCTCGAGGTCCTGAAGGGCATGGCGCGCTGCCGCGTCGAGCACGTGATCGACCCGGCGCTGGTCCGCCCCTCGGACGTCACGCTGCAGATCCCCGATACCGCGAAGTTCCGCGCCGCCACCGGCTGGCAGCCCGAGATTCCCTTCGAGGACACCATGCGCGACCTCCTGGCGTACCACCGCTGCCGGCTGCGCGACCCGCTGACGCTCGCGGCATGATCATCGCGCGTACACCCTATCGCCTGTCGTTCTTCGGCGGCGGCACCGACTACCCGGCGTGGTACCGCCGCGAGGGCGGCGCCGTGCTGTCGACGACGATCGACAAGTACTGCTACCTCACGGTGCGCCACCTGCCGCCCTTCTTTCCGACCAAGCACCGGGTGGTGTGGTCGCACGTCGAGACGGTCTCGACCGTCGCCGAAATCCTGCACCCGGCGGTGCGCGAAGGCATGCGCTTCCTCGGCTTCGACGACGCCGTCGGCCTCGAGATCCACCACCAGGGCGACCTGCCGGCGCGCGCCGGCATGGGCTCGAGCTCGGCCTTTGCCGTCGGCCTGGTGCAGGCCCTGACGGCGCTGCGCGGCCAGATGATCGGCAAGCACGCGCTCGCCCTGCAGGCGGTCGCCCTCGAGCAGGAGTGGATGGGCGACGCCGTCGGCTCGCAGGACCAGGTGGCGGCCGCGTACGGCGGGCTGAACCGCATCGCGTTCCAGCCGAACGGCGAGATCGTGGTCGATCCGGTGACGGTGCCGCCGGCGCGCGTCGAGGAGCTGCAGGCGCACCTGATGCTCTTCTACACCGGCACCAGCCGGCTCGCGTCCGAGGTCGCCGCCGACGTGGTCGCCAACCTCGCCGGCAACGAGGCAGTGCTGCGGCGCATGCGCGCCATGGTCGACGAGGGCGTCGCCATTCTCGGCGGCGGCGACGGCGTCGAGGCCTTCGGCGCGCTCCTCCACGAGGCCTGGACGCTCAAGCGTGCGCTCTCGGCGCGGGTGGCGAGCCCGGTGGTCGAGGAGGTGTACGCGCACGCGATCAAGGCCGGCGCCCTCGGCGGCAAGCTGCTCGGGGCGGGGGGCTCGGGCTTCATGGTGTTCTTCGTCCCGCCGCGGCGGCGGGACGCGGTGCTGCGCGCGCTCGCCGGCTACCTGCACGTGCCCTTCGGCTTCGAGCGCGAGGGCAGCCGCATCATCTACTACGGGCCCCGCGGCCCGGAGCCGCTGCCGGCGAGCGCCGGCCGGGGCGCAGCGCGCCGGCGGGGGCGAGGGGAGGCGGACGATGTCCGGGCTGGCGCGGGAGCGTGAGGACGTCGCTGGGCCGGCGGCGGCGGGCGCGCTCGACGCCGCCGGCTTCGCGCGCCTGCTCGGGGTCGCGCCGGCGGCGCTGCCGGCGCCGTGCGCGGCGCTGATCGCGCGCGCCGACCTGCGCTACGACGTGCTGGCCGGCGCCGCGCGCGACGCCGTCCTGCTCGACGCGCTCCGGGCGCTCGACGGCGACCTCGCGGTCGCCGGCCGCGGGCGCATCGGCGCCTGGGAGGACGGCTGGTCGGACGTGCTGGCGCGCTTCGAGGCCGCGGGGTGCCGCCCCGAGGCGCTCTGGCCGCACTACCTCCTGCCGAAGCGCCGCGTCGTCCGGCTGGAGGGCGAGTACGTGCGGCCGCGCGCCGCGACCTTCGAGCAGGACTTCGTGCGCGTCATGCAGGCCTGGCTCGCGACGACGTTCCTCGCCGACGTTCCGGCGGTGTACGAGTTCGGCTGCGGGCCGGGGCACAACCTGGTCGCGTTCGCGCGCCTGCGGCCCGACCGGCGCTACGTCGGCCTCGACTGGGCGACGGCGTCGCAGCGCATCCTCGCGCGCGCCGGCGCCGCACTCGGCCTGCCGCTCGAGGGCCGGCGCTTCGACATGACGGCGCCCGACCCGGAGCTCCGGCTCGAGCCCGGCGCGGGGGTGGTGACGTTCGGCGCGCTCGAGCAGCTCGGCACCGGCTTCGAGCCCTTCCTCGACTTCGTGCGGGCGGCGCGCCCGGCGGTGTGCGTGCACCTCGAGCCGGTGCACGAGCTCTACGACACCGACGTCCTGTTCGACTGGGTGGCGGCGCGCTACGCCGAGCGCCGCGGGTATCTCCGCGGCTACCTCACGCGCCTGCGTGCGCTCGCGGCCGAGGGCCGCGCCGAGATCCTGCACTGCCGGAAGCACCTCGGGAGCCGCTACCACGACGGCTGGGTCGGCCTGGTCTGGCGCCCCTGCGGAGGTGGGTGAGCGATGCGTCTCGCGCTCGCCGAGCTGGAGGAGCGGGCGGCCGCGGTCAGGCGGCGCGTCCTCGAGATGGCGCTCGCCGCCGGCAAGGGGCACGTGCCGCCGGCGTTCTCGTGGGTCGAGATCGGCGTCGCGCTCTTCCACGGCGGCCTGCTGCGCCTCCGTCCGGACGAGCCGGCGTGGCCGGACCGCGACCGCTTCATCCTGAGCAAGGGGCACGGCTGCCTCACGCTCTACGCGCTCCTCGCCGAGCGCGGCTTCCTCCCCGCCGCCGAGCTCGCGACCTTCGTCGCCGACGGCAGCCGGCTCGCCGGCCATCCCGATCCCGCCATCCCCGGCGTCGAGGTGGTGTCGGGCTCGCTCGGGCACGGCCTCGGCCTCGCCGCCGGGCTCGCGCTCGGGGCGCGCGCCGACGGCGCCGGCTGGGCGGCCGTGACGCTGCTCGGCGACGGCGAGTGCCAGGAGGGGTCGATCTGGGAGGCGGCGGCGTTCGCGAGCCATCACCGCCTCGGCCGGCTGACGGCGATCGTCGACCGCAACCGCCTCGGGGCGACGGAGTACACCGAGCGCAGCGTCGCGCTCGAGCCCTTCGCCGACCGCTGGTCGGCGCTCGGCTGGGACGTTCGGCCGGTCGCCGGGCACGACCTCGGGGCCGTGCTCGAGGCCTGCGCCGATCTTCGCCGCGCGCCCGCGGGCGCCCCGCGCGTCGTCGTCGCCGAGACCGTCAAGGGGCGCGGCGTCGGCTTCATGGAGGCGTCGCCGGCGTGGCACCACCGGCTGCCGAAGGGCGCCGAGGTCGCGGCGGCGCGCGCCGCGCTCGCGGGCAGCGGGAGGGCGGGCGCGTGACGCGTCCCGTGTCCACGCCGGGCGGCATCGAGTGCCGCGCCGGCTCGCCGGCGGTCGCGATCGCGGGGCGCGCGAGCCCGCGCGATCCCCGCGACGCCGTCTTCGACGAGGTCGCGCGGCTCGCCGCCGCCGACCCGCGCGTCTGGGTGCTCACCAACGACATGGGGGCGCTCGGCCTCGACGCTCTGCGGGTGCGCTTTCCCGCGCGCGTCGTCAACGTCGGCATCGCCGAGCAGAACATGGTGACGGTGGCGGCCGGGCTGGCGCTCGGGGGCAAGCGCGTCTTCACCTACGGCATCCTCGCGCACGTGACCGCGCGCTGCTACGAGCAGCTCCGCCTCGACGTCTGCGCCCACGGCCTGCCGGTGATCGGCCTCGGCGTCGGCGCCGGCCTCTCCTACGGCGCCGACGGCCCGACCCACCATGGAATCTACGACCTGCCGCTCTTGCGCGCGCTTCCGGGCCTGGCGCTCTACAACCCGGCCGACGGCGCCACCGCGGCCGCCGCCGTGCGGCTCGCCGCGGCCGGCGGCGGCCCGGCGTTCATCCGCCTCGACAAGGAGGCGCCGGCGCCGCTCCACGACGCCGCGACCACCGACTTCGCGGCCGGCGCCGCGGTGCTGCGCGCCGGCGCCGACGCCTGCGTGGTCGCCACCGGGTGCTCGGTCGCGCGCGCGCTCGCGGCCGCCGACGCGCTCGCCGCCGCCGGCCTCGCGGTGACGGTGGTCGACGTCTTTCGCCTGAAGCCGCTGCCGGTCGCGACGCTGGCGCCGCTCGTCGGCGCGGCGCGCGCCGTGGTGACGGTCGAGGAGCACGCCCCCGTCGGCGGCCTGGGATCGGCCGTCGCGGAGCTCCTGGCGGAGCTCGGCGCGGCGCCGCGTCTCCGGCGCCTGGCGCTCCCGGACGCGTTCCACCTCGGTGCGACCAGCCGCGCCGCCGCCGAGGCGGCGTACGGCCTCGGCGCCGACGGCGTCGCGGCCGCGGTCCTCGAGCTGGTCGCGGGGGCCGCCCCGCGACGGGCGGCGGCGCGGACCGCCGTGGAGGCGGAGGTGGCGTCGTGAGGAAGCGCACGCTCGGCCGGAGCGGTCTCACCGTTCCGGTGATCGGACAGGGGACGGCGGGCTACGACACGCGCGGCGCCGCGGGCGCGCGCGCCTGCGAGCAGGCGCTGCGCCGCGGCGTCGACCTCGGGATGCGTCTCGTCGACAGCGCGCCGGCCTACGGCGCGGGCGCCGCCGAGGAGGCGATCGGCCGCGCGCTCGGCGGCGTGCGCGCCGAGGTCGTCCTGGCGACCAAGTTCGGCCCCGAGGCGAGCGCGCCGGATGCCCTCGTGGCCTCGGTCGAGGCCAGCCTGCGGCGCCTGCAGACCGATCGCGTCGACCTCCTACAGATGCATTGGCCGAGCTACGACGTGCCCCTCGACGAGACGTTGGAGGCGATGGCGGGCCTGGTCGCGGCCGGCAAGGTGCGCGCGCTCGGGCTCGGCAACTGCACCGCCGCCGAGGCGCGGCGCGCGCTCGCGTCGCCCGCGGGCCGGTACCTGGTCGCGCTGCAGCAGGAGTACAGCCTGCTCGAGCGCACCGTCGAGGACGGCGTGCTCGCGCTCTGCCGGGCCAACGATTTGACGCTGATCGCCTACAGCCCGCTCGCGTGCGGGCGGCTGCCGGCGGCCGGGCCGGGCGCGGCGACGCTCGCCGCGGTGGCGCGCGCCTACGGCGCCTCGGCGGCGCAGGTGATGCTCGCCTGGCTGGTCGCCGACACGCGCGTGGTCGCGATTCCGAAGGCGGCCGCCGCGGCGCACGCGCGCGAGAACGCGGCCGCCGGCGACCTGATCCTGACGCCGGCCGACCGCGCGCGGCTGGCCGCGGCGTTCCACGTCGAGCGCCGGCGCCTCGAGCCCGACCGGGTGGTGGTCGAGGCCGAGGCCGGGCGCGCCGCCTACACCACGCTCGCCGAGGCGCGCGCCAATCCCCTCGGCCTGGTGCCGGGGCCGGCCGAGCTGGCGGCACGGATGGCCGACGGCGAGCTGCTGAAGCCGATCAAGGTGCAGCCGCTCGCCGGCGGCGGCCGCTTCCGTCTGGTCGACGGTCGCACGCGCTACTGGGCCTGGGTGATCGCGCACGGCAACGCGCCGATTCCGGCGATCGTGACCGGCGCCGCGGGCGCGAAGGAGGTCGCATGAACGGCAGTCCCCTCGCCATCACGGAGTACGGCAGCCCCGCCGAGCGGGACGAGCGCGCCGCGCTCGCCGCGCTGCTCGCGGAGGCGCCGATCCCTCCCGAGCAGATGCTCTCCAACCTCGGGCTCTTCCTCGAGTCCAAGAACCTGGCGCGCATCCTGTTCATGGACTTCCTCTTCCGGCAGATCATCGACGTCCAGGGCGTGGTCATGGAGTTCGGCACGCGCTGGGGCCAGAACCTGGCGCTCTTCGCGGCGCTGCGCGGCATCTACGACCCGTTCAACCGGCATCGCAAGCTCGTCGGCTTCGACACCTTTCGCGGCTTCCCAGCGATCGCGCCCGAGGACGGCCGGGCGGCGATGATGCGCCCCGGCCAGCTCGCGGTCGCCCCGGAGTACGAGGCCTACCTGGCGCGCGTGCTCGCGACGCACGAGGGGCTGAACCCGCTCGCGCACCTCCGGAAGTTCGCGCTCCGCGCCGGCGACGCCACCGTCGAGCTGCCGCGCTACCTCGAGGAGGCGCCGGAGACGATCGTGGCGCTGGCGTACTTCGACTTCGACCTCTACGAGCCGACGCGCCGCTGCCTCGATCTCATCCGGCCGCGGCTCACGCGCGGCAGCGTGGTCGGCTTCGACGAGCTGAACGACCCGGACTCGCCCGGCGAGACGCGGGCGCTGATGGAGGTGTTCGGCCTGCCGAACGTCCGCCTGCGGCGCTTCCCGCAGGTCTCGCGGGCGTCGTACTTCGTGGTGGAGTGAGAGGGGAGGAGGGAGCGATGCTGGGACCAGAGGTGCTGGAGGCCTTCCGCGGGCGGCGCGTCCTCGTGACCGGCGGCACGGGCATGATCGGCCGCCAGGTGGTCGCGCTGGCGCTCGCGGGCGGCGCGCGCGTCCGGGTCGCGTCGCTCGACGACGTGCGGCCGCACGCGGGCGTCGAGTACGTGCGCGCCGACCTGACCGACCTCGCCACCTGCCGGGCCGTGACCGCGGGCATGGATCTGGTCTGCCACGTCGCCGGCATCAAGGGCTCGGTCGCGGTGACGACGCGCCGGCCGGCGAGCTTCCTGGTGCCGCTGCTGCTGATGAACACCAACGTCCTCGAGGCCTGCCGCCTGAACGGCGTCGGGCGCGTGGTCTACACCAGCTCGATCGGCGCCTACCCGAGCCGCGAGGTGTTCCACGAGGGCGACGCCTGGGACGGGCCGCCGATGGACGTCTTTCCGGGCTGGGCGAAGCGCATGGGCGAGCTGCAGATCCGCGCCTACCGCATCCAGTACGATCTCCGGTCGTACGCGGTCGTGCGCCTCACCAACGTCTACGGTCCGGGCGACAACTTCGACCCGGCGAGCGCGATGGTGATCCCGGCCCTGATGGCGCGCATCGCGGCCGGCGAGGATCCGCTCGTGGTCTGGGGCGACGGCAGCGCGGTGCGCGAGTTCGCCTACAGCGCCGACGTCGCCGCGGGCATCGTGCTCGCCCTCCTCAAGGAGACCGACGGCGAGCCGCTCAACCTCGGCACCGGGCGCGGTACCACGATCCGCGAGCTCGTCGAGACCCTCGCCCAGGTGGTGCCGTTCCGCTTCGAGTTCGACGCCACCAAGCCGGCGGGGTTCGCGCGGCGCGTGATGAGCATCGACGCCGCCCGCGCTCGCCTCGGCTACGCGCCGAGC
>Ga0299906_10003011_pt1 | contig 13922 bp, 13 predicted proteins | sample RVTome_14_FD_200259 | JGI IMG/M metagenome (GOLD analysis project Ga0299906, IMG submission 200259) | Soil microbial communities from uranium-contaminated site in the Upper Colorado River Basin, Wyoming, United States - RVT145D125 (version 2) ... | reverse complement strand
GCTCGTCCCGCAAGCGCGAGCGGGCAATAGGCGCCGGTCGTTGCCGATGGGGCTCGACCCGGTCGTGACGCAGCTCGCGCAGCGGTCCCACCGCGACCCGGAACTCGGTGCCGTCGTCAGCGTCGGGCGATGATGGGTCGCTCATGGGCGGCAACCTGGACATCTGGCCACGGGGCGGTGTCAGTGACCCCAGTGTTCCCGAGGACGGCGCAGGTGGCAAGCGCGGCCCTGGCGGATTGTCAGGTCTGCGGCCAGCGGGTAGCATCGGCCGCGGCGCGCGAGGCTCCCAGCGCGTCCCGATGGCCTGGCCGGGCGCGGGCGGCAGCCACGATGCACCCTTCCCGGCGATGGCGCGAGCGCCTTCCTGGCACATGCGGATCCTGGTTAGCAACGACGACGGCTACCGTGCGCCCGGTATCGTCGCCCTGGCGGCGGCGCTGCGGGATATCGCCGAAGTCACGGTGGTGGCCCCGGACCGGGACCGCAGCGGCGCCAGCAACGCCCTCACCCTGGACCGACCGCTGCGGGCCGAGCGCACCTCGCGAGGCTTCTATCGCGTGGACGGCACCCCCACCGACTGCGTACATTTGGGGATCACCGGGCTGCTGGAAGACGAGCCGGACATGGTGGTCTCCGGTGTCAACAGCGGTGCCAACCTGGGGGACGACGTGCTCTACTCGGGGACGGTGGCCGCGGCCATGGAGGGCCGCTTCCTCGGGCTGCCGGCCATCGCCGTCTCGCTGGCAGCCTGGCCGCAGAGCCACTTCGAGACCGGGGCCCGAGTGGCGGTGCTGCTGGTGGAGCGGCTGCGCCGCCACCCGCTGCCTGCCGACACCATCCTCAACGTCAACGTTCCCGACTGTCCTTGGGAGGCGTTGGCCGGGTTCCGGGCCACCCGTCTGGGTCACCGCCACCGATCCGAGCCGGTGATCCGCCAGACCGATCCCCGCGGCCGCCCCATCTACTGGGTGGGCATGGTCGGGGCCGAGCAAGACGCTGGCGTCGGTACTGACTTTCATGCGGTGCGCCAGGGCTACGTCTCGGTGACGCCACTGAAGGTGGATCTGACCCGGCACGATGCGCTGGCGCTGGTCGACGAGTGGCTGCTCGCTTGATGAGCGCGCGCCAGCTCCGGCATCTCGGTATCGGCATGACCTCCCAGCGCACCCGCGAGCGTCTGGTGCGGCGACTGCACGAATCGGGCGTGGGCAATCCTCAGGTGCTGGAGGTGTTGCGCTGGCTGCCGCGGCACCTGTTCGTGGACGAGGCGCTGGCGAGTCGGGCCTACGAGGATACGGCACTGCCCATCGGCCAAGGGCAGACCATCTCACAGCCGTGGGTGGTAGCCCGGATGACTGCGGCACTGCTGGAGGGGCGCTGCCTGCGTCGGGTGCTGGAAGTCGGAACCGGATCCGGTTACCAATGTGCGGTCTTGGCCCGGCTCGCGCAGCAGGTCTATTCCGTGGAGCGCATCCGCCGGCTGCTGGAGCGGGCCCAGACCCGACTTCGCGAGCTCGAGATCCCCAACGTCAGGCTGCGCCATGGCGATGGCAGCGCCGGTTGGCCCGAGCGCGCTCCCTTCGACGCCATCATGCTGACGGCAGCGGCCAAGAGTATCCCAGGGCCACTGTGCGATCAGCTGGCCGTGGGGGCGCGGCTCATTGCCCCGGTGGGCACGGCCGGGTCTCAGGATCTGGTCCGTATCGTGCGTACTACCGCAGGATTTGCAGAGACGCGGGTGGGCCGCGTCAGCTTTGTGCCCCTGAGAGCGGGGGTGGAGTGACATCGAGTGTTCGCGCGACTTTACGACCGTGTGATGAGTTGGGCGCGACACCGCCAAGCTCCCTGGTATTTGGCGGGCTTGAGCTTCGCCGAATCCTCTTTCTTCCCGATCCCCCCGGACGTGATGCTGGCACCGATGGTCCTGGGACGGCCGCACAACGCCTGGACCTACGCCACGCTGACCACCCTAACCTCGGTGTTGGGGGGCGCCTTCGGATATCTGTTGGGCCTGTACTTGTTCGAGGCCATCGAGCCGTCGCTGCACCGTTTCGGCTACTGGGACGATTTCCAGCTGGCCGGCCACTGGTTCGACCGTTGGGGATTCTGGGTTATCTTCCTGGCGGGCTTCACGCCGATTCCCTACAAGGTGTTCACGATCGCGGCCGGCACGCTACACATGGCCATGCTGCCCTTCTTGTTGGGCTCGCTGGTGGGACGGGGGGGACGCTTCTTCCTGGTCGCTGGGCTGATCCGACTGGGCGGTGAGCGCCTCGAAGGGCGTCTGCGGGCCAACATCGACCGGCTCGGCTGGACCACCCTGGCCGTGGCCGTCGCCGCCTATCTGCTGTACCGCGCCCAGGGGTGATGGACAACGACGGCGCCTGCAAGCCATCGGGTCCGCGGCTGGCCGCCTGGCTGGCGGCAGCGCTGGCGCTGGCGGGCTGTGCAGGTGGCGCCCTGGCGCCGGTAGAGGATGGAGCCGTCCGCGCCCAGCGGGAGCCCTCGGCCCAGGTGGTCCGCGGCGACACCCTCTACGCCTTCGCCTGGCGCTACGGCTTCGACCATCGGGAGATCGCCCGCTGGAACGGGCTCGAGCCCCCTTATACCCTCCGGGTCGGTCAGCGGCTGCGCCTGATGCCACCCTCGGCAAGCACTCGCACGGTCGCCGCCGCGCCGGTGGCCCAGGTGCAGGCGCTGGCCAGGGCGCCGGCACCGGTGGCAACCGCGCCGCAGTCACCGGCGCCGACGTCGCCACCATCCCCGCCGGCAGCAGCCGCAGCCCCCACCGCGGCCGCGCCGCCAGCGGCATTCCCGCCCACAGCCGAGACCGCACTCTCGCCCAAACCGGAGGTGGTCACCCAGTGGACACCCCCGAAGACGCCCCCGGCCGTTTGGCAGTGGCCCCTGGAGAGTCCGCAAGTGGTGCGCGGTTTTGATCCCGCCAGGCCCGGCGGCCGAGGGCTGGACCTGGCGGCACTGCCCGGAGCCCAGGTACGCGCCGCCGCCGCCGGCAAGGTGGTCTATGAGGGAAGTGGACTTCCCGGATATGGGCGGCTTATCATTTTGAAACATACGGACTCGCTGCTTAGTGCCTACGGGCATCTGGGTGGATTTCACGTCAAGGAAGGCGACATCGTGGAATCCGGGCAGGTGCTCGCTGACCTCTCCAATGGAGGCGGCAAAGACGCTCCCGTCCTGCGATTCGAGATCCGCCAGGACGGCCAACCCAGGAATCCGCTCGCATTCTTGCCAGGCTAGTGCGGCAGCCGACCGGTGCGCCCGCACGGTTTTGGAAAACCACGAAATGCGACCCCCGTCGCACGCCTTCGCGGGGGCCCCGGACAGAGGAGGGTGGAATGACGCGCAACCGAGAGGAGGGTGACTTCCTCGACGCCGGCGAGGAAGTCAACGTCCTCGAAGTCGAGGCGGTTTGGGAGGAGCGGTCCGATGCGCCCGTAGAAGGTGCCGGGCTCGAGACTGACGGGAGCGAGGCTGAAGCCGAGCAAGCTCCTCGCTTCGGCAACGGCCGCGAGCTCACCGATGTGGAGCTGGACGCGACCCGCCTCTACCTGGGCGAGATCGGCTACTCACCGCTGTTGACCCCCGAGGAGGAGGTCTACTACGCCCGACTGGCCCAGCGCGGAGACGAGGCGGGCCGCCGGCGCATGATCGAAAGCAATCTACGGCTGGTGGTGAAGATCGCCCGCCGGTACATGAACCGCGGGCTGGCGCTCCTGGACCTGATCGAGGAAGGGAATCTCGGTTTGATTCACGCGGTGGAGAAGTTCGATCCGGAGCGCGGCTTTCGTTTCTCCACCTATGCCACCTGGTGGATCCGCCAGACCATCGAGCGGGCCATCATGAACCAGACCCGCACCATTCGCCTGCCCATCCACGTCATCAAGGAGATCAACGTCTACCTGCGTGCCGCACGCAAGCTGGCTCAGACGCTGGACCACGAGCCCAGTGCCGAGGAGATCGCTCGCTTGATGGAGAAGCCAGTGGACGAGGTCAAGCGCCTACTCGGCTTGAACGAGCGCGTCGCCTCCGTGGATACACCCATTGGCAAAGACGAAGACCGCTCCCTGCTCGACGCCATACCCGACGACAACCATCCGGATCCCGCCGTGTTGTTGCAGGACGAGGACATGAACCTCAAGCTGGACGAGTGGCTGTCCCGGCTGAGCGACAAGCAGCGAGTGGTGGTGGAACGCCGCTTCGGACTGAACGGTCGTGAGCGCGCCACCCTCGAGCAGGTAGGCAACGAGATCGGCGTCACCCGCGAGCGGGTCCGGCAGATTCAGATAGACGCCCTCAAGCGTTTGCGCAAGATCCTGGAAAACGAGGGCTTCTCCGGCGAGGTGCTGTTCGACTGAGGCACTTGCTCGGTAGTTGCTCGAGGCCCCGCAGGCAGAGCACTCGGCGGCCGCGGAATCAGTGCCTGGGCGGCTCCTCCAGCATCAGCAGCAGCGCCGCCACCACGCGCCGATCCTCGGCCCGCAGAATATTGTAAGTGCGGCAGGCAGCATCGGTGGTCATCACCTCGATGCCTATCTGTCGCCGGTACAGGGGCGCCAGCACTGCCGGCGGTGGGAAGGCCTGGTGGGTGCCGACGCCCAGCAGCAAGATCTCGGGCTCCAAGTCGGCCACCTGCTGCAGGTGCTCGGCTCTGAGCTCCGCCAGCGACTGGGGTGGCCAGTCGGCCACCAGGACCTGGGCGGCCACCAGGAAGCTGCGGGTGAGCACACGGTCGTCGACCCGCACCTGGCCCTTGGCATAGCCGCGGATGACGTGACTAGCACCGGCCGATTCCAGGCTGAGCTTCACCGCTGCGGGACATCCTTCTGGACAGAGTTTTAAGTATAGCGCCGGAGGGCGCTCGGGAAGCCGCGTTGACACCCGCGGGACGCCCGATTAAGTTGCGCGCTACCTCGCAGTCCGGGCCCAAGCGTCCCAGAAGTGCCGCCGTGTACGAAGCCTTTCCGCGGATCGCCCGCCTGCCCCCCTATGTCTTCAATATCGTCAACGAGCTGAAGGCCAGTGCCCGGGCACGAGGGGAGGACATCATCGATTTCGGCATGGGCAACCCGGATCGGCCGACGCCGCAGCACATCGTCGACAAGCTGGTGGAGGTCGCCCGGCGGCCGGACACCCATCGCTACTCCATGTCACGGGGGATACCGCGGCTGCGGCGTGCCATCTGCAGCTGGTACTGCAGCCGCTACCAGGTGGAGCTGGATCCGGACAGCGAAGCCATCGTCACCATCGGCTCCAAGGAAGGCTTGGCACACCTGGCGCTCGCCACTGTAGAGCGGGGCGACGCGGTGTTGGTCCCCACCCCCGCCTATCCGATCCATCCCTACGGCTTCGTGATCGCTGGGGCCGACATCCGCCACGTGCCGCTGGTGGGCGAGGCCGGCGACTTCTTCCCCGAGCTGGAGCACGCCATCCGCAACTCCTGGCCGCGGCCGAAGATGCTGGTGATCAACTTTCCGGCCAACCCGACGGCACGCTGCGTGGACCTGGACTTCTTCGTAAAGGTGGTGGAGATCGCCCGCGAGCACCAGATCTGGGTGGTACACGACCTGGCCTACGCGGACATCGTCTTCGACGGCTACCGGGCGCCGTCCATCATGCAGGTGCCGGGAGCCAAAGACATCGCGGTCGAGTTCTTTTCCCTTTCCAAGAGCTACAACATGCCCGGCTGGCGGGTGGGCTTCATGGTTGGCAACCAGGCGCTGGTGGCCGCCCTGGCGCGGATGAAGTCGTACCTGGATTACGGCACCTTCACGCCCATTCAGGTGGCCGCGATCACGGCCCTGGAAGGCCCCCAGGAGTGTGTGCAGGAGATACGCGAGGTATACCGCCGCCGCCGCGACGTGCTGTGCGAGGGATTGGCAGCCGCCGGTTGGCCGGTTCAGAAGCCCAAGGCCACCATGTTCGTATGGGCCAAGATCCCCGAGCCCTACCTGGCCATGGGCTCCCTGGAGTTCTGCAAGTACCTGCTCGCCCACGCCAAGGTCGCGGCCTCGCCGGGCATCGGCTTCGGCGAGTACGGCGACGATCACGTACGCTTCGGACTGATCGAAAACGAGCACCGTACCCGGCAGGCGGTGCGGGGCATACGCCAGATGCTGCGGCGCGGCGTGCCCGCCTGAGCACCTGGCGAGCGCAGACTGCTTCAGGAGTCCGCCAGGTGAGACCCGTAAAAATCGGCTTGCTGGGCCTCGGCACCGTCGGCAAAGGCACCGTGACGGTGCTGACCCGCAACTCCCGGGAGATCGAGCGCCGGGCCGGACGCGGCATCCAGGTGCAGTGCGCGGCGGTCAGGGATCTGCGGCGCACTCGCGCCCTGGCACTACCGGGGCTGACGCTGATCGATCGTCCCGAGCGGGTGGTGGACGATCCCCAGGTGGAGGTCGTGGTCGAGTTGCTGGGCGGCTTGGAGCCGGCGCTGAGCCTGGTGCTCCGGGCAATCGAGCAGGGCAAGCACGTGGTGACCGCCAACAAGGCCCTGATCGCCCTGCACGGCAACGAGATCTTCGAGGCCGCGAGGCAGCGCGGCGTGATGGTGGCATTCGAGGCGGCCGTCGCCGGCGGCATTCCCATCATCAAGGCCTTGCGCGAGGGGCTCGCCGGCAATCACATCGAGTGGCTGGCAGGCATCATCAACGGCACCGGTAACTTCATTCTTTCGGAGATGCGCGAGCGCGGGCGGGCCTTCGAGGAGGTGCTGGCCGAGGCGCAGGCCCTGGGCTACGCCGAGGCCGACCCGAGCTACGACGTGGAGGGAATCGACGCCGCCCACAAGCTCACCATCCTGGCTTCCATCGCCTTCGGCATCCCCCTGCAGTTCCACCGGATCTACACCGAGGGCATCAGCCAGATCACACCGGTGGACGTGGCTTACGCCGAGCAGCTGGGATATCGCATCAAGCACCTGGGCATTGCCAGGATCAGCGATCGGGGCGTCGAGCTGCGGGTCCATCCGACGCTGATCCCGGAGCGGCGACTGCTCGCCAATGTCAACGGAGTCATGAACGCGGTGCTGGTAAAAGGCGATGCCGTCGGCCCGACCTTGTACTACGGCGCCGGAGCCGGCGCCGAGCCCACGGCCTCGGCGGTGGTCGCCGACCTGGTGGACGTGGTGCGGGCCCTGACCGCCGACCCGGAGAATAGGGTGCCACATCTGGCCTTTCAGCCCGATGCCCTCTCCGACCAGCCGATCTTGCCCATCGAAGAGGTGGTCACCGCTTACTACCTGCGCCTACAGGCCGAGGACCGACCCGGCGTGCTCGCCGACATCACTCGAATTCTCGGCGACGACGGCATCAGCATCGAGGCGATCCTGCAGAAGGAGCCCGAGCCGGACGCCCGCCACGTGCCGATCATCATGCTCACTCACCGGGTGCTGGAAGGGCGACTGAACGCGGCCATCCGGGCCATCGAGGCCTTGCAGAGCGTGAATGGCCGGATAACCCGGATTCGCCTAGAGCACCTGGGCGGCAGTTAACAGCGGCCGCCAACACCGGCCAACCCGCAGGCATGGCCGCCGGCGTCGTCGTGCAGCTGCTGGCTCCGGGCCTGCTGGGCCCCTGGCCGCAAGCCGTCGACCCGGGCTTCCCCTTGCCCAAGACCCCGGCGCTGCGGCGGCTGCTGGCGGTGGCCGACCGCGGACTGGCGCGGCCGGATCCCGATGCGGCGCTGTTCGAGCTCTTCGGCGTGCCCTGGGACCCGGCGGCGGGACCGCCAGTGGCGGCAGTGGGACTCTTGGGGGAAGGCGGCGAGCCGGAAGACGGTTGGTGGCTGCGGGCCGACCCCGTGCACCTGGTCCCCGACCTGCAGCGGCTGCGGCTGGCAGAGCCAACCCGGCTGGCGTTGCTGCTGGGCGAGGCACAGCTGCTGGCGCAAGCGGCCAACCAGGTGCTGGCGGCCCACGGACTGGCGCTGACCGTGGTGGCAGCAGAGCGCTGGTACCTACGCCTGGGCGACGATCCGGGTCTGTGCACCCGGCCTTGGGCCCCGGCAGTCGGGGAGTCCGCGGAGGCCCTGCTGCCGACCGGCGCGGGCGCGCCGCAGTGGCGGCGGATGCTGACGGAGGTACAAATGGCGCTGCACGCGGCAACGGCCAACGTTCAGCGCGAGGCTCGCGGGCTGCCACCGGTCAACGCCATCTGGGTCTGGGGCGGCGGCAGGCTACCGGCTGTGGCTGGGGCGACGCCGGTGGCCGCGGTCTGTGGCGACCAGCCGGTACTGCGCGGCCTGGCGCGGCTGTTCCGGCTTCCGGTGCACCCGAACCTGCACTCTGACATCTGGCTGGGCGCTGGCAAGTCACAGCTCGTAGCCCGGGAGGACGCCGCGGCGGCCGCGGCGCGCGCGGGCGATCTGGCCGCGTGGGTCAGGGCGGTGGAGCAGCTGGAGTGCCGCGTGTTTCAACCGTTGCTCGCCGCGCTGCGCTCCGGTCAGGTTGCCGAGCTCAATCTCAACCCGCTGCGGGGCACGCTCTTCAGCATCAGTCGCCGCTGCCTGCGGCGCTTCTGGCGCGCCGACCGGAGCCTGCGTGGCTACCTTTGAGACCGGCATCTCGGCGCTGGAAATTCGCCGGCGACCGCTGCCCGAGCAGTGCACGCTACCGCAGAGCCTGGACCCGGTCCTGCGCCGGGTCTATGCGGCCCGTGGCCTGCACTCGGCGGGCGAGCTGGAGCTGGGACTGGCGGCGCTCGCGAGCCCCAGCCTGCGCGGGCTCGAGGCCGCCTGCCAATTGCTTGCCGCGATGCTGGAGCGGGACGCCTCGATCCTAGTGGTGGGCGACTTCGACGCCGATGGCGCGACCGGCTGCGCCGTGGCCGTGCGCGGGCTGCGGGCCCTCGGTGCCCGCCGGATCGACTACCTGGTGCCCGATCGCTTCGCCTTCGGCTACGGCCTCAGCCCGGAGATCGTGCGCTTGGCAGCCGAGCGCCAGCCACAATTGCTGGTCACCGTGGACAACGGTATCGCCAGCCATGCCGGGGTGGAGACGGCGCGGGGCCTCGGCCTGCCGGTGCTGGTCACCGACCACCACCTGCCCGGGGACAGGCTTCCCGAGGCCGCCGCCATCGTCAACCCCAACCAGCCGGACTGCCCGTTCCCCAGCAAGCACCTGGCGGGCGTCGGGGTCATGTTCTATCTGCTCTTGGCGCTGCGCGCCCATCTGCGGCGTAGCGGCTGGTTCCAGCGTCGGGGCATCCCCGAGCCACGGCTGGCGGAGCTGCTCGACCTGGTGGCCCTGGGTACGGTGGCCGACCTGGTGCCGCTGGATCACAACAACCGGATTCTGGTGGAGCAAGGCTTGCGGCGGATGCGGGCCGGCGTGGCGGCGCCGGGCATTCAGGCCCTGGCCCAGGTGGCCGGTCGCGATCCGCGGGCGCTGGTGGCCGCGGATCTAGGCTTCGCGCTGGCGCCGCGCTTGAACGCCGCCGGCCGCCTGGTGGACATGTCCCAAGGCGTGGAATGCCTGCTGAGCGACGATCCCGCCGCGGCCTTGCGACTAGCCCAGGAGCTCGACGCGTTGAACCGGGAGCGCCGCCTCCTCCAGGCGCACATGGAGGCGCAGGCCGAGGCGGCAGTGGCAGGCTTGGCGCACGACGCTGCCGGCACGGCTCTGCCCCAAGGGCTGTGCTTGTACGATCCGAGCTGGCACCTGGGCATCGTCGGCCTAGTGGCGGCGCGCATCCGCGAGCGTACCCAGCGGCCGGTGGTGGCACTGGCGCCGGACCGGGAGGGCTGGCTCAAGGGCTCGGCGCGCTCGGTGCCAGGCCTGCACCTTCGCGACACGCTGGCGGATGTGGCCGCACGTCATCCCGGGCTGCTGGAACGTTTCGGTGGGCATGCCATGGCTGCCGGTCTGTCGCTGGCCGCCGGCAGCTTGGAAGCCTTCGCCCGCGCCTTCGACCAGGCCGTGCGCGAGCGCCGTGGCACGGCGCCGGTCGGCGCCGTGCTTTGGAGCGACGGTAGCCTGGGCGAGGCGGAGCTGGTGCTGGAGACCGCCGCGGCCTTGCGCCAGGCAGGCCCTTGGGGGCAGGGCTTTCCGGAGCCGATCTTCGATGATCACTTCGAGCTGCTGGACCGCCGGGTGGTGGGCGAGCGACATCTCAAGCTCACCCTGCGCCGGCTGGGCGCGCCGCGGCCCTTGTCCGCCATCGCCTTCGGCGCTGCCGAGCACTACTGCTTGACTGAGCGGGCCGAGCTCCGGGTCGCCTACCGGCTGGACCTCAACCACTACCGCGGCCTGCGCTCGCTGCAGCTGATGGTAGAGCATCTGCAGCCGGAGCCGCAGGTCGCACCGCTATAGTGGGTATAATGCGCGCCTTTCCTGCGGGCCGGGACGAGCCGGTGACCCAATACATCAGTACCCGTGGCGGCATGTCGCCCCTTGGCTTTTGCGACATCCTATTGGGCGGCCTCGCCCCCGATGGCGGCTTGGTGGTGCCCGAGCGCTATCCCTCGATCGACGCCGCCACGCTGCAGGCTTGGCGCGACCTGGACTATCCGACCCTGGCCTTCGAGCTGCTGCGGCGTTTCGCCGACGACATTCCCCACGCCGACCTGCGGCGGCTCGCCGCCGCTAGCTACCGTGCCGAGGTGTTCGGGTCGCCGGAGGTGACGCCCCTGCGGCAACTGGACCACGGTCTCTATCTGCTCGGCCTGTCCCACGGCCCCACTCTGGCCTTCAAGGACATCGCCATGCAGCTCCTGGGTCAGTTGTTCGAATACGTCCTCGAGCGCCGCCAGCAATTCCTCAACATCCTCGGCGCGACCAGTGGCGACACCGGCTCCAGTGCCGAGCACGCGATGCTCGGCAAAGAACGAGTACGCGTGTTCATGCTGTCGCCGGACATCGGCATGAGCCCCTTCCAGCGCGCCCAGATGTACGCCCTGCAAGCACCGAACGTCTTCAACGTCGCGGTACGCGGGGTTTTCGACGACTGCCAGGATCTGGTAAAGGCCGTGAGCGAGGATGCGCAGTTCAAAGCCCGCTACCGGATCGGCGCCGTGAACTCCATCAACTGGGCCCGCATTGCCGCCCAGGTGGTCTACTACTTCAAGGCTTGGCTGGCGCTCGGCGCAAAGCCCGGGCAGCCGGTTTCCTTCGCCGTCCCCACCGGCAATTTCGGCAACGTCTGCGCCGGCCACGTGGCCCGGCAGATGGGACTGCCCATCCATCGCCTGATCGTTGCCACCAACGAGAACGACGTCCTCCACCAGTTCTTCCGCACCGGTGTCTACCGGCCTCGCCTCGGGCACCAAGTGCAGCGAACTTCGAGCCCTTCCATGGACATCTCCAAGGCCTCCAACTTCGAGCGCTTGGTGTTCGATCTGGTGGGCCGAGATCCGCAGCGGCTCTCGGCCCTCTGGCGGGAGCTGGGGCAACGCGGCGAGATCGATCTGGGTGCCAGCGGCGAGGTGGCGGCAGTCGAGACCTTCGGCTTCGTTTCCGGCTCGAGCAGCCACGCCGACCGGCTGCGTGTCATCCGCCAGGCGCGTGGTGACTGGGGCTTGTTGCTCGATCCACACACCGCCGACGGCATCAAGGTCGCCCTCGAAGAGCGCCAGCCCGGCGAGCAGGTGATATGCCTGGAAACGGCGCTGCCAGCCAAGTTCGAGGCCACCATCAGGGAAGCGCTGGGAGAGACGCCGCCCCGACCACCGGGCTACGCCGACCTGGAGTCGCGCCCGCAGCGCTATGACCTGCTGGAAGCGGATGTGGACGCCCTCAAGGCCTATATCGCCGGCCGGGCCGGGTGAGCGCGCCCGTCCCCAGGGCACCGTTTCGGAGCGAGTGCACATGGAGCTGAATCCCTACCACCAGATGATCGACGAGCTGCGGGCCCGGGAGGCGGCGCTCAGGGGGTATCTTTGACTATCCGGAGAAGCGTGACCGGCTGATCGAGGTCAACCGCGAGCTGGAGGACCCGCAGATCTGGAGCCACCCGGAACGGGCCCAGGCCTTGGGCCGGGAACGGGCGGAGCTGGAGGCCGTGGTGGAGCGACTGGACGCTATCGGGCGCCGCCTCGGCGAGGCTCAGGAGCTGCTGGAGCTGGCCGCAGACGAGGACGACCCGGCCACGGTGGCAGCGGTGGGGCGAGACCTGGAGCGCTGCGCAGACGAGATCGGCGAGCTCGAGTTCCGCCGCATGTTCAGCGGCGTCCACGACCAGGCCAATGCCTTTGTGGACATCCAGGCGGGCTCCGGCGGCACCGAGGCCCAGGACTGGGCGGAGATGTTGTTGCGGATGTACTTGCGATGGATCGAGCGGCGGGGCTTCGCGAGCGAGGTCCTCGAGCTCTCGCCGGGCGAGGTGGCGGGCATCAAGAGCGCCACCCTGCGCGTGGAAGGCGACTACGCCTTCGGTTGGCTGCGCACCGAGACCGGGGTCCATCGGCTGGTGCGCAAATCGCCCTTCGACTCCGGCAACCGTCGCCACACCTCCTTTGCGGCGGTGTTCGTGTCACCGGAGATCGACGACGAGCTGGCGATCGAGATCAACCCCGCCGACCTGCGAGTGGACGTCTATCGGGCCAGCGGCGCCGGCGGCCAGCACGTCAATCGCACCGAATCGGCGGTGCGCATTACCCACCTGCCCAGCGGCATCGTGGTTCAGTGTCAGAACGACCGTTCCCAGCACAAGAATCGGGCGACCGCGATGAAGCAGCTCAAGGCCAAGCTCTACGAGCTGGAGGAGCAGAAGCGGCGCGCCCAGCAGGCGGCGCTGGAAGACAGCAAGGCCGACATCGGTTGGGGCAGCCAGATCCGCTCCTATGTGCTGGATCAGTCCCGGATCAAGGATTTACGTACTGGCGTCGAGATCGGTAACACGCAAGCAGTGCTCGACGGCGACCTCGATCAGTTGATCGAGGCAAGCCTGAAGAGCGGCCTGTGAGCCGGCTTCGGCCCCCTCCCGACACGGCGGCGAGCGAAATGGCCGAGGCCAACGACGAGCATCGACTGCTGGCCCAGCGCCGCGACAAGCTGCGGGCCCTACGAGCGGCCGGCCGTGCCTTCCCCAACGACTTCCGTCGCAATGCCTTGGCTGCCGAGCTGCACGCCGATCACGGTGGGCGCAGCGGCGCGGAGCTGGAGGCGCTGGCACTGCGAGTGGCGGTGGCCGGCCGGCTCATGACCAAGCGGGTGATGGGCAAGGCGAGCTTCGCCCACCTGCGCGACATGTCCGGCGACATCCAGCTGTTTCTGCAGCGCGAGGTGCTCGGCCCAGAGACCTACGACGCTTTCAGAGGCTTCGACCTGGGCGACATCGTCGGCGCCGAGGGTACCCTGTTCCGGACTCGCAGCGGCGAGCTCTCGCTCAAGGTGGACGGGCTACGGCTGCTGGTGAAGGCGCTGCGACCGCTGCCGGAGAAATTCCACGGGCTGAGCGACCAGGAGCAGCGTTACCGCCAGCGCTACCTGGACCTGGTGGTCAACGAGGAGGTGCGCCGCACCTTCCAGACGCGCTCACGCATCATCGCCAGCATTCGCCGTTTCTTCGACAGTCGGGGCTTTCTGGAAGTCGAAACGCCGATGATGCAGGCCATTCCCGGTGGCGCCGCCGCCCGGCCTTTCGTCACCCATCACAACGCCCTGGACCTCCAGCTCTATCTGCGCATCGCCCCGGAGCTGTACCTGAAGCGGTTGGTGGTGGGGGGCTTCGAAAAGGTCTACGAGATCAACCGCAACTTTCGCAACGAGGGCGTCTCGGCGCGGCACAATCCCGAGTTCACGATGCTGGAGTTCTACCAGGCCTACGCCGACTACGAGGACTTCATGGCTCTCACCGAGGAGCTGCTACGGGGGCTGTGCCTGGAGTTGAACGGCACTCCGGAGCTGCACTACCAGGGCGAGCGCTACGACTTCGGCCAGCCCTTTCAGCGCCTGACCTTGG
>Ga0299906_10003010_pt1 | contig 13922 bp, 11 predicted proteins | sample RVTome_14_FD_200259 | JGI IMG/M metagenome (GOLD analysis project Ga0299906, IMG submission 200259) | Soil microbial communities from uranium-contaminated site in the Upper Colorado River Basin, Wyoming, United States - RVT145D125 (version 2) ... | reverse complement strand
TAGTCGCCCTCGGCGATGAGATCCGCGGCGCCCGCGAAACTCAGGTCGGGGAACGCCTCGCGGAACCCGGTCATGAACGCCTTCACGTCCTCACGACCGCGGCGCGGCGCATGCAGCGAATACTGCAACAGGATGTCGGGTGCGCCGAGCTCGTCGACGATTTTTGGATTCCAGGGATTGCCCCAGAATTCCGTGAACCATCGGCCTACGATTGCGTTGTTGTCCTGTTGCTTCGACATTGTGAATCCCTTCGCTTGCTGCCGTTGCGGGGACGAGCCTGCGGATGGCAGCATGTCCGCCGGACTGGAAACGCAGATCACGCCGCGAAGATACCGCCCTTGCAATTTGTCGTCACTCCGTTTCTTGCTTTCAAAGCAAATCGCGAAGGCCGCCGATCGCGACATCGATTCGGAAAGCTGACAGGCCATGGTGTACCCCCACAAACGTTCGCGCGGCTCGGTCAGGATTCAACCGCAACAAACGGAGTGACGCGAAAGAGCGGGGCACGTACATTGGCATTGGCGGTGACCGCCACGTTTTAGAGAAACCCGCTCAGCCGTAAATGGACTGGGGTTGTGGTGGCGGTCCTGTCGGTTTGCTCAAGGAGCACGCTCTTGACATATGAACGACAGCCCCCGATCGTCGGTGGGCCATCTCCCCGCTCGATAGCGCATCCACCTGGCCGGCTCGTCCCCATCCGCGGAACGGATCAACTCTGGATTGAAAGCGAAGGCTCGGGCGACCCTCTTATTCTCTTGGCGGGTGGTCCGGCCAACTCGCATGTGATTTTCCACCCGGTCTTCTCTGAACTGGCCGACCAGTTTCGCGTGATCTATTACGACTATCGCAGCCGCGGGCGCAGTGAGCCGGCCGCGAGCCTCGAAGGCGTTACCTTCGCCGACGATGTCGTTGATCTGGAGGCTTTGCGCGCCTCCCTGGACCTCGAGCGCATTAACCTGTACGGATTCTCTTACGGCGGCGTTGTCGCGCAAGCCTATGCACTCGCTCACCCCGAGCGGGTGTCGCGCCTCGTGCTGGCAAATACGCTGCACAGCCCTGAGATGTGGCAACGCAACCACGAAAACATCAACCGGGAGCTCGAGAACCAGTACCCGGAAGTCTGGGAGGAAGTTCAGAAGATGCGCGCGTCCGGAAAACGATCGTCACATCCCGACATGCAGTCGCTCTTTGCTCGACACGCCGGGATCGTCCGTTGGTTCAACCCCGAGAACTCAACGCGCCTCCTGAGTGAACCTGGTTCGCGGAACTCAGAGCTCTACTACGCGTTCGTCGGCGACGACATCGAGTTCTTCATCGGTGGCGAGCTCACGCGCCTGCCAGATTTCCGTCCGCGGCTAAAGGATCTGAAGATGCCGGTGCTGATTCTCGCCGGTCGCTTCGATCGCGCGCTCTATCCCAAACTCCAGATGGACTTCAAGCGGTTCTGCCCTCAGGCGCGATTCGTCATGCTCGAGCGCAGTGGCACTTGGGGGCACCTCGAAGAGCCGGAGGTCGTCATGCCGCTGCTCCGCGACTTCCTTCGCCGCTAGTTGAGTTCCTCACGGGGTGTCGATCGGATATTGACGACCGTCTGCAAATCGTTGAATTGTATGGAGCCGGCGGCGAGAGTTGAACTCGCGACCTGCTGATTACGAATCAGCTGCTCTACCACTGAGCTACACCGGCTGAAGGGCGGGTCGTCTGGCGAAACGTTTCAGGTTAGAGCACGGGTCGCGGGACTGTCAAGCTCACACCCTCAGTCGGGGCGATTGGGAACGCGGGGAACGCCTTTTGGGCGCCTCGCCTCGTCGATCTTGGCCTGAATGAGCCTCGCCCCATAAACCTGCTCCGCCCGAAGGCGGTTGTGACGCCTGCACAAGACTCGCAGAAACCTCTCATCGTGGCTACGAAAGATCGCAAACGGGCGTTCATGCTCGATCTCGAGTCCCGTCCGAGCGGTGCACCTCGTTCCGTCAGGGCTTCTGTACTCACATTGGTACCCCCCACGCTCCTGAACCCGCTCGCGAACCTCGGAGGAGATGTACCGGGATTTGGCGGGCTCCGCTCTTGAAATCTCGTCCGGACGAGATTTTGCCTTCCCCGAACTGTACTCGCGTTCCTTGACCACGCGGCGCTCTCGTTTCCTTTTCGGGTCCTTCCGGTCGAGCGCGAGGTCGACCGCTTGCTCCAAAAGCTCCGCCATCTGCTTCGCGGGATTCTCCACACCGAGCACCTCGGCAAGCCTCTCGAGCTTCTCCTTGAACCGACGATCCGCGGCGAAGCGGAAGTTGAATTGCTCCGGCGTCGCCGGAGCGAGGAGGGGCGGGGTGCTCCGCCGAGGTTGCTGCGGTGGCTCGTCGGAGACGGGGCGGATTGGCTCGCCCGATGGGAAAACTTGGCTTTCCACCGCTGGGCGCGAGCGCTCCGGCTTCATGAAAGGGCCCGGTTGCCGCCGAATCGAGGGCGTGAAAACGGGCTTGGGTCGAAGCCGCACGAGATACTCTTCCGCGGCCCGCTTGGTCATCCCGGCGCAATCGGAAAGGAATGCTTCGACATTGCCTTCTTCGAGATGTGTCGCGAGCAGCCCGGCGACGGTGAGGCTGAGTCGATTTTCGGCGAGAGCCACGAGGATCTGCGGGAACCGTCTCGAGACGTTCGCGACCTGCAGTCGAAGCGCGACCGAGCCCTCGCTCAGGTTCAACCGACTTACACAGTACTCGAACATGTTCTTGTATCCGCGTTCGAGCTCGGCCTTTCGCCTCGACATCTCCGCGATATGGGCGATGAGAAGGGCGACGTTCCCCTTCTCGAGCCGGACCAACCTCTCGGCCGAGCGGTCGAGCTCCTCGGTCGAGAGTCCTTCGAGCTTTTCAAAATACACTTTGAATCGTTCGATCATGGCCGCTGCTCCTTGAGGAGCAGTGTAACCGCGGTTTTTTCGAGGCCCCGCTTCGCCCCAGGGCAAGCGCACATGCGTCGAGATGAAGCAAACGTCTAGAGGCGAGTCGAAGCCCGGAAAAAGACTTCGTAGCTCAATAGAAGGGCATCAACAGGCGCAATGCCGCTCGCGAGCTGGTTGAATCAAAAAAACCTGTCAAGTCTTTTTTCGGAAAAAGAGAAGAATTATTTTTCGTCCTCAGAAATGTCCGCGAGGCGGCGGAGCTTTGCAGGGTCGAGCACGACGCCGTCCCGGATCCCCGGCGCAGGTTGGCGAGAGCACGGATGTCTTCGAGGGGGTTGCCCTTGACCAGGATCAGATCCGCCCGCATCCCCGGAGTGATCGAGCCCCCTCATCAGGAGCGTGGTGTCGGAAGGAATCCCCGCCGCTCCCGTGAGTGCGCTGACGAGGAAGAGAAGCTTCACGCGCTAGAACAACCGCACCATCCCCGAGATGGTGTACTCGGTCCCGCTCGGTGAGCCGTCGGCTCCGGGGAACGTCAGTGCCTCGGTCGCGGTGTGATAGCGAAGGTCGAATCCGACTCCGAGCCAGGGAACCGACGGGACCCAGTACTTCACCCCTCCGCCAAAGCTCACGTCGGTTCCCGCGATCGATTCCAACCCCTCGATCGCGCTCGACGGTTTCGTCCGCAGCTGCCCGACGCCGAAGCTCCCATAGGGAACGAGACCCACTTTCAAGGGGTACTGGAAGACGACGCCTCCGGTAAAGACCAACTGCTCGGCCTCGAATTGATCGGGAAGACTGACGTTTCCGATCTCGCCGTCGTCGACTTCGAAGCTGTAGGCGTTCGTCGATCGAGAAAGGCGAAACTCGGCGGCGAGGTTCCGAGTGAAGACCCAGCTCGCGCCGAATCCGTAGAGCTTTCCGAACGCAACACTGTCCGCCGCCCCGGTGACGCTCATATAAATGTTGGACGCGCTTCCGAGGTCCTGGGTTAGCGCCATGCCGCCGAAAAAACCCGAGAGCTCGAGTTTCTTCGACTCCGCCGTCTGGGCGAGGGTTGGGCCCGGTACCGACGCCAGCGCCAGAATCAACAGGCCCCGCCTCACGGCTCGACCACCACGTCGATGCCGTCGGTCTCCGACGAGGCCTCGACCTCCGCGCGTCCGCCGGTGTAGAGAGCGTCTCGGAAGTCCAGATCGGTGCCCCGCTCCGGAAACCCGAAATCGCCGGGAGACGTCGGGTCGGTGATGGGGTTGACGCGCACCACGTACGGGCCCGGTCTCAGGCCCCGGATCTCGTAGTTGCCCGATTCGTCCGCGAACGCGCCCACGGTATCCCCGGTGAAGGGGTTGAATCCCACCACGTGGGCGAAGCCGACGCCTCTTCCCGCCTTCGTGACCCGACCCGAGAGACTTCCGGTTCGCTGCAGGAACGAGCTCGCGGGATAGAGGATCGAAGCTCCGGTCGTATCGTCGGTAGTGAGCGTGCGCCCGATGACGGTCCCCGGTCCGAAGGAGAACGGAAACAGGATCGCCGAGCCTTCCACCGGACGCCGGCGAGAGCCCTGGGTCTCGCTCACCCCCACGTGGGAATGCCCCAACCCGATGAAGTGTCCGATCTCGTGGGTGGCGACGGAGACGAAATCGAAGGTGTTCGGCTGGCCCGCGGGGTTGACCGACCAGACGAAGAAGTCGCTGAAGAAGATGTCCGCCTCCACGATCTCGCCGGTGAAGACGTTGATCACCTGGAGCGTGGCGCCCAGGATCCCGGTCCCTTCGAGATCCGGGTCATCGCGAAATCCGAAGGTGCTCCGATCGTCGAAGAACTCGAAGGCCTCGGCTTCCGTCGTGCCCGCGAACTCGAAGGTGATGCTCGCGGTCTCGATGTCTTCCCAGGTCTGAAACGAGGCGGCGATTCCGTCCACCGCCTGCTGCAGCGAAAAATCCAGCGGCTCCCGGTTGTTCACGTAGTAACGAACGGGAAAGCTCGCGCTGAACCAGCGGAGGTCCACGAGGTCTCCGTCGGGCGTCTCGTTCTGCAAGACCTGATACGAGAAGGCCTGCGGGGAGAGTCCGATCTGAATCGCCGTCACCAGAGCCAGGATTCGAGCTCTCACCGGAGGACCTCCTGGATTCGCGCCTCGACTTCGGAGAGCCGGTAGCGGGTGACGGGATCGCCCGGCTTGCGGGCATCGGTGCGGTGGCTCGCGAGCATCAAGCCCGAGATGTCGCGCTTCAGGATCTTCTCGCCGGAGGCGTCGGCCGCGATGGTGAACTTTCCGAGCGACAGGCCGAGGACGGTCGGGATGCGGGCCCCGCCGCCGGCGCAAAAGAGCAGCACCTCTTCGCCCGTGTCGAACCGGGGCGTCCCCGGGACCATTGCGAGGTACGGGCCGACACGGCCTCCGAGGAGGCGCACCGTCGTGACCCTGGAACCGCTTCCGCCCTTCAGGTAGCGATCGACCTCCAGGGTGACGTAGGTGTAAATACGGGTCCTCTCCGCGTTCCAGTCCGCGCGCGTCCCCGTGACCCGCCCCAGAAAAATAGTCTCGGCCCGCTCGCTCATCTGCTCGAGCGTCATCGCGACGACGGTCGAGGCCCCCGCCTGGGTCGCGGGCACGAGCAGGAGAAGAGCCAGGATTCGCAGCATGGGTAAACCTCCTCGGGTGAGTTGGACCCTCATGATAGCCCGCTCGACCTCGATTCGAGGAACATGAGCACCGCCTCGGCAGCTCGCGCGGAGGCACCCTTTCCTCCAAGCTTCGCCCTTACCTCACGAAGCGCGCGCTTCATCTCCTCCGCCGCCCCGGGCTCGAGGAGCGCTTCGACCTCCGTCCGTATCGCTTCGGCGGTCATGTCACTCTGGATGAGCTCGGGCACGAGTTTCCGGCCGGCGATGAGATTGACCATGGAGAAGAACGGGACTCTCACGAACGGATGGCCCAGGGCGTACGTGAGGCGGCCCACCCGGTAGACGACGACCATCGGTGTTTCCGAAAGCGCCGCTTCCACGGTCGCCGTGCCCGAGGCCACGACCGCGACGGCCGCGTGCTTCAAGCCGTCGTAGGTGCCGCCTTCGAGAACACGGACGTTCGAGATCGTCTCGCCGAGAGCCGCCTCGATCCAGGAAGCGGCGACGGTGGGTGCCTGGCTCATGACGATCTGGAGCTCGGGTCTCTCCTGCCGGAGCTTCTCCACGAGCTCGCGTAGCGCCGGAATGTGGAGCTCAATCTCCCGCCGGCGGCTCCCGGGAAGCAGCAGCAGGATCGGACGGGAGGGATCGAGCCCCAGGTCGGAGCAGAACTTTTCCCGCGTGCGATCGGCCTCGACGAGGTCCACGAGGGGATGACCCACGTAGCGCACTCGAATCCCCTCCTCGCGGTAGAACGCTTCTTCGAAGGGAAGGATGACCAGCATCTCGTCCACGAGATCGCGGATCCGCCGGATACGACCCCGGCGCCAGGCCCAGACCTGGGGACTGACGTAATAAAGGATAGGCACACCCAGCTCGCGGAGACGCTTCGCCAGCCGGAGATGAAACCCGGAGAAGTCCACGAGGATGGCGACGTCGGGCTTCCGCGTTCTCGCCTCCTCGCAGAGCCGGTTCATCGCCCGCCTCAGGGCGGGAATCTTCCGCACCACCTCCACCAGGCCGATGACGGAAATCTCTTCGAGGTCGACGACGAGCGTCGCCCCTTCCGCCTTCGAGCGGGCGCCGCCGAGCCCCACCGCTTCGATCGAGACGCGCTTGCGGAGCTCCCGCAGAAGCTCGGAGGCGTAGAGATCTCCCGAGGCTTCGCCCGAGCTAAGGAGGATGCGGATGGGATTCGACACCGGTCTTTGACAGGTTGTCGGCGACTATAGCATGCTGCGTTCCTCGCCGTGGAACCGATCTCGTCGACACTCGTCGGAACCGTCTTCAAGATCCTGGGAAAGGAAGTCTCGGTCCGCGCCGACACTCCTCGAGGACCGCAGGTCCTGGAATGCCATCTTCGAGGGCGCCTGTTCGAAGACAAGACGGGAACCTTCCGGAACCAGATCGCCGTCGGGGACCGGGTCGAGCTCGACGCGGTGGGCGAGGTCAAAGGCGTCATCCACCGGGTGCTCCCCCGCCACCGCGCGCTCGTCCGCCTCGTGGCCGGTCGCGAGGAGAAGCTCCACGTCCTCGCCGCCAACGTCGATCAGATCGTGATCGTCTCCGCCCTCGTCGATCCCCCGTACAAGACGGGGCTCATCGACCGCTACCTCATCATCGCCCACCAGGCGGGAATCGCGCCCGCGCTCTGTCTGAACAAGATCGAGCTCGGCGACGCCGGGATGCTCGAGAAAGCGGGCGCGGCTTTCTCGATCTATCGATCCCTCGGATACCCCTACGTCGAGACCAGCGCCAAGACGTGCGTCGGGATCGCAGAGCTGCGATCGCTCCTCGCGGGCAAGCGCTCGGTCCTCGTGGGCCATTCCGGAGTGGGAAAATCGAAGCTCGCGGCCGCGGTCCAGCCCGGGATTCGCCTGTCGAGCGGCGAGGTCGACCGACGCGGCCGCGGCCGCCACACCACCAGCGCGTCGACACTCTTCCCCCTCGATTTCGGAGGCGAGCTCGTCGACACCCCCGGGGTCCGCGAGCTCTCGATACGCCACGTGAAGCGGGGAGAGCTCGAGAGGTGCTTTCCCGAGCTCCGGCCGTTTCTGGGCCGGTGTCGGTTCACCTCGTGCAGCCACATTCCCGAGCCGGGTTGCGCGGTGAAAGCGGGGCTCGACGAAGGAGCCATCGCACGGGAACGCTACGAGAGCTACCGCAGGCTGTACGGCGAGCTCGCGGCTTCGTAGGCCTTGCCGCTCTCCTTCAGGAGCGCGCCGATGCGCGCGACCAGAGCTTCGGCCCCTTCCCCGGTCACCGCCGACACCAGGACCCGATCGTCGCCCGTGCCCAGCTCTGCCCTCGCCTCGGCGGAGAGAAGGTCCGCCTTGTTGTAGACCACGAGGCGCGGGATGCCGCCGAGCTCGAGCCCTTCGAGGATCCCCACCACCGCGGCCATCCGCTCGGGGTAGTCGGGCTCGGAAGCGTCCACCACGTGGAGGATGAGAGACGAGGTCTCGATCTCCTCGAGCGTCGCGCGAAACGCCTCGAGAAGCTCGGGCGGGAGGTCGCGGATGAACCCCACCGTGTCGGCGAGAAGCACCTCGCGCTCGACCGGCACCCGGAGCCTGCGGCTCGTGGGGTCGAGGGTCTCGAACATGCGGCTCCCGGCGGCCACGTGGCTTTCGGTGAGGCGGTTGAGAAGACTCGACTTTCCCGCGTTGGTGTAACCGACGAGGGTGACGATGGGAAGTCCCCGGCTCACCCGCATCTTCCGCCGCTCCCCGCGCTTCCTGCGGATGGACTGAATCTCGTTCTGGAGCCTGGCGATGCGGTCGCGCACCCGGCGTCGATCCATTTCGAGCTTGGTCTCTCCGGGCCCTCTTCCTCCGATGCCTCCGGTCAGGCGAGAGAGCGCGGTATCCATCTCGGTGAGGCGCGGGAGCATGTAGCGGAGCTGCGCGAGCTCGACCTGGAGCTTTCCCTCGCGGCTATTGGCGCGCCGGGCGAAGATGTCGAGGATGAGCTGCGTCCGGTCCAGGATCTTCAGATCGCTCGCGGCGGAGATCGACCGCACCTGGTTCGGCTGAAGCGTCTGATTGAAGATGATGAGGTCCGCTCCCTCCTGGAGCGAGCGGATGACCAGCTCCTGGATCTTCCCCTTCCCCAGGAGATAGCGGGGATCGAGCTTGGGCCGCCGCTGCACGATGGTGTCGAGGACCACGACGTCGGAGACCCGGGCGAGCTCCGAAAGCTCGAGGAGTCGCTCTTTCTCGGCCTCGACGCTCCCGGTCGTGACCCCGACCAGAATCGCCCGCTCCCGCTGGTCGGCGCGATAGAGCTCTCCGCGCTTTCTGGCGAAATCGTTCTCGAGCTCGGTGATGAAATCGACGAAGTCCAGATCGATCTGGCTCGGCGGCGCGGGCTCCATGAGGTCCCAGGCGGCGGCCTTGGAGTCGCCGTTGGTCGAGCGCGAGAGATAGGCCGTGCGGACCAGGCCCGGGAGACCATCGTCTCCCGCCGCGATGGCGGACATCGCGTCGAGGCGCAGCAGCACGAGGTCGGTCAAGTCGTCCCGGGTCAGAGGCTCGTCGCCGAGATGGGTGTGGAGACAGCGAAGCCCGCGGAACCGGCGCTCGGCCACGCGCTGCCGCTTCAAGTCGGGAAGGACGATCTGGCGCGCGTCGCCGACCCCGACCCACTCGACTTCGCCCTTGCGATTGACGAGTACTCCCACCTGGCGCCGGATGTCTCTCGAGATCTCCGTGAGCTGGCGGGCGAACTCCTGGGTGACGAGGGATCGGGGCGGAAGACGCCTCTGGTAGAGCTTCTCGAGCCGGTGGCGCTCGCGGGGCTTCAGGCCGATGACGTTGCCTTCGAGCCGGTGAATGGAGGGCCCCTAGTCGCTCTTGCTGCTCGTCTCGGTCGCGAGCAAGTCGAGCTTCGCCCGAGCGGAGAGGTAGTTGGGATCCACTTCCAGGGTCTTGCGGTAGGCCTCGATCGCTTTCTCGCGATCCCCGAGCTTCAGGTAGGTCTCACCGAGATAGTATCGGGAATCGGCGAGGTTGGAGTCGCGGGAGATGGCTTTCTTGAACTGGCGCAGCGCCTCCTCGTAGTGGCCCTGCTGGTACTGGATGACTCCGAGGTGGTGGTAGTAGTAGGCGTTCGAGCCCCCGGAGCGGGCCGCCGTCTCGAACTCCTGGATGGCGTCGTCTATCCGTCCCTGCGAGTAGTAGGCCGCTCCGAGGTTCGAGCGCGCCTCGGCGAACTTGGGATCCTCCTCGAGCGCCATCTTGTACTGGGCGATGGCGTCGTCCACCTTCCCTCGTCTCCTCAGCGCGACGCCGAGGTTGTTCCGGGCCCTTCCGAAACCCGGGCGGACGTCGAGGGCCATCTGGTACATCTCGAGCTCGGCGGCGGCGGGATCGAACTCGTCCCCCATGTCCCCCGCGGTCTCGGCGTAGTACCCATAGAGAAAACCCTGGTTATTGTAGTAGTTCGCGATGGCCTCGAAATCGTCGATGACCTTCGCCCCCAGGTACTCGCGCTCCGGCGTCCGGGTGAAGTCGATCATCACCAGATCGGGCCCGTTGCGGAGGCCGGCGGTGATGTGGCCGTTGTTGACGATGACCTCGGCCTCCTTGGAGATTCGCTCGATGGTCGTCACGTCCACGTAGACCGCGTCGAGGCCCACTTCACGGGCCATCCCTATAAAGAGGTTGCTGTACGCGAGGCAGTTGCCCCGCCCCTCGTAGAAGACCTGCTGAGCGGTCTTGTTCGAGAGCCAGTCGTAGGAGATGGACATGCCGGTGCGGCCGATGATGGCGTTGACGATGGCCCGGGTCTTTTCGCTGTCGGTGCGCAGGCTGTCGACCGACTTTAGCGCCAGTTGCCGAATCTCGTCGTTGATGTCGTAGGGGACCACGACTCTCTGCGCCACGTCGTCGGGAACCCGGGTGGCCAGATCGGCGACGATCTCGTCGGGCGAGAACTGAACGCGCTTCGAGGTGCTGCTGCAGGAGGCCAGGAGTCCGCCCAGAATGGCGACAACAGCCCGCTTCGAAAAGGCTGCTTTCATGAGCTTACCCCTCCGCGCCAGTATAGCACGATCGCGCGCGCCCGATTTGCACTTGGGGATCCGGCGACGTATCCTTCCGTTTTGCAAAGGAGTCGATAGGAGTTGTACATGGCACAGAATCGATTGCGGGTTGTGGCTTTGGCCTTCGGCCTTCTCGTGGCCGGCTCCGCCCTGGCCGCCCTTGCTCAAGACAAGCTCAGCAAGAACGACAAGAACTGGGTCGAGAAGGAAGTCGGCGCCCTCATCACGGCGCAGGAAAAAGCCACGTTCGAGGAGATCAACAAGGACGACCGCAAGCTGTTCAAAGACCTCTTCTGGATGAGGCGGGATTTCAATCCTACGACCTCCGAGAACGAGTTCCAGAAGGACTACGAGGCGCGGGTGAAGGCCGCGGACGAGAACTTCCGCGGAGCTGGTAACAAGGGCTCCGAGAGCGACATGGGGAAGATTTTTCTCCTTCTCGGCGGACCGAACCAGCAGCAGCGGGGCGGACAGCCGGGGAGCGCACCAGGCTCGCAGCCGGGAGTCGATCCCGGCTCCGGCGGTGAGGAGCCGGGAAGCGAGCCCGGCTTCGGCGCCCTGGGGGGGGAAGAGGGTGACGCGCAGACCATGACCTGGGTCTACGATCCCAACCCCGCCCTCGGGATTCCGAACGGGATTTCGGTGCCGTTCCGGCAGCAGGCGGGCTTCGGCTACCGCATGGTCACGAGCGACGAGCTCACCAATCAGCTCGAGCGGGTCAGGGAGCGCCTCGTCGCCAATCCCTCGGTGAACTACGCGCGCGACGAGAACGGCAGGCTCCGCAAGGCCGACATGAAGTTCGACCCCAACAGTCCCGCGAAGCTCGCCCTCAAGGCTCTCCAGGAAACCGGGCAGACGAGCGAGGCCATCCCCTTCGAGGTGACTCCCTTCTTCTTTCGCGCGAGCGGCGGGCAGATCTACGTACCGATCGACTTCGTGCTCGGCCCCGGCCTCAACGCGGACAAGGCCATGGTGTTCGGATCCATCGTGAACAGCGACGGAATCACCGTCTATCAATTCGAGGAGAGCGCCGAGATCGCGAAGGACGCCTCTGGACGCCAGGTATGGGAAATGCCGCTTCAGGTCCAGCCGGGTGCTTACAAGCTCTACCTGGGGATCATGGACGAGGCGGGGACGACCACCGGGACCAAAATCGTCGATCTCACGGTGCCGGAGCTCAGCACGACCGACCTTCAGATCTCGACCATCCTCATGTTCTCCGAAGGCAAACAGATCGGGGAATCCATGGGCTCACCCGGACGGGCTTTCCTTCTCGGCGGCTACCACTTCACTCCGAAGCGGCAGATGGTCTATACGAACAAGGATCAGCTCTCGGGCGTCTTCTACGCCTACAACTACGCCGTCGAGGGCGACAAGCCGAACCTCACCGTACACCTCTCGTTCTCGAAGGAAGGGGAGGGACGCGGCGCAACCAAGGAAGAGCCCTTCATGCTGCAAACGACGGAGATGGCGCTCACCATTTTCGACATCCCCCTGAGCATTCCCAATTTCAAGGAGCCGGGGAGCTACAAGGTGACGGTCAAGATCACGGACCAGGTGTCGAAGAAGTCGATCACCCAGGAAATTCCGTTCCAGGTCCAGTAAAGAAAAGGGGGATAAGGCAGCTCATTTCCTCATCCCCCTTCTTACACCAGGATTAGGCGGCTTTCTTCAGCTTCGCGCCGTCTCCCAGGACTTCGATCGCCTTGTCGAGGACAGGGTCGATTCCCCTCTCTTCGTCCTCGAGGGTCCGCTCGACGGTGAGCGTCGGCTCGAGACCTTCCCCGAGAAGCGGCTTTCCGTCGGGTGTCCAGTACTGAGCGACGGAAAGGACGAGGGCCGTGCCGTCTCCGAGCGAGATCGCTCTTTGCACCGCGCTCCGCCCCGAAGTGGGAACTCCGAGAATCTCGCCGCGCTTCGCCGTACGAAAGGCGCTGGCCACGATCTCCGCGGCTCCGGAGCTCCCGCCGTTGACCAGCAGCACCACGTCCCCTGCGAAGGCGACTCGATCGGGCGCGAGGCGGACGTCGGTGGTCTCCCCCTTCCTCGATTGGAGCCGCGCGGCGACTCCGCCGGCAACGAAGAGCTCCGCCACTTTGGCGCCCTCTTCCGCGAGGCGCCCGAAACTGTTGCGGACGTCGACCACGAGCTTTTCGGCGCCCTGCCCCTTGAGCATCTCGACCGCCCGCTTGACGTCGGTATCGGTCCCCGGGCGGAAGGAGGCGATCTTGACGTAGCCGGCGCCGCTTTCGAGCATTTCGAAGGTAACGGGAGACACCAGGACGTCGCGTCGTTCGACTTCGATCGCGACCGGATCGGGCTGGCGGTCTCGAATCACCTCGAGCGAAACCTTCGTTCCCGCGCCGCCGCGGAGCATCGCTTCTCCGGCGATGACGTTCACTTCGCGGCTGTTCACCCCTCCCACCGACTTGAGGAGGTCCCCGGGCTCGACTCCCGCCTTCTCCGCGGGCGAGCCGGGAAGCACACTCACCACCTGAAGGTAGTACCGCTTGGTGAGCTCGACGCCGATGTCGGGCTTCTTGTGAGCCTCCGGATCCTTGAACGCCAGGTACTGTTCGGCGTCGAGATAGCAGCTATCGGGGTCGAGCGCTTCCAGCATGCCCCGGATCGCGCCGTTCATCACTTGATCCATCTCCGGCGCCGTGAGGTAGTTGTTCATCACCAGCGTCACCACGTCCTGGAACACCGAGAGATAGCGATAGGCGCTGTCGCGAGCCAGAGCCCTACCGAGAAAGCCGCCGAGAATGGCGTAGAGAACGAACGGGACGGAGAACGCGAGGAGGAGATGCTTGAACCGTAGGTTTCTGGATCTCATGGGCGCGCGGAACCTCCAGGGGAATGCTTGTCATTCATTTTGACGTGGGGAGGGCCCCCGGTCAATTCGAACCTTCGCGCCCCGCGAGGCGTCTCGCTGGATCCAGCCATTTTTCCGGGTCTTCGGGCCGGCCCTGGGCCCGAATCTCGAAGTAGAGACGCGGTCCCTCGAGCGAGCCGGTGTCTCCCACCCAGGCGATGGGAGCGCCGCGGACGACCCGGTCGCCGACCTCGACCTGGAAATCGAAAAGGTACCCATAGAGGCTGTGCACGTTTCCAGAGTGCTGGAGGATCAGGAGCTTCCCGTACCCCTGGAACCAGGACGCGTAGACCACCTGCCCCTCGTAGACCGCCGAGACGCTCGTTCCCACCGGGGCTTCGAGCTCGATGCCGTTTCGGACCGTCACCGTCTTGAATCGCGGGTGAAGCTGAGTGCCGAATCGCGCGTCGAGCTCGCCCTCGACCGGCCATCCCACCTCCCCCTCGAACATCCTCATGGGGAGATCTACC
>Ga0299906_10003009_pt1 | contig 13923 bp, 11 predicted proteins | sample RVTome_14_FD_200259 | JGI IMG/M metagenome (GOLD analysis project Ga0299906, IMG submission 200259) | Soil microbial communities from uranium-contaminated site in the Upper Colorado River Basin, Wyoming, United States - RVT145D125 (version 2) ... | reverse complement strand
AAATGTTTTTTCATCACCGGCGCTGAGACCAAGCAGCGGGGTGGTTATATCAGGCTGATCGTCAGCCAGGTTTGCGGGATCGTACAGCTCATACTCGGCCGCTTCATCCTCGATGACAACGTCATCACCATCTTTGCCAGTGATTGACATCGACAGCAGATCGCCAATTTCACTGGGGCGCTCGACCGGACTCCAGGTTGCATGTTGCTCCTGAAGATTTTTTAAGGTTTCCTCAATATCGTCTTCGGTTACCTCGACCGGTTCGACCTCGAGCCTGACATCTCGATAATTACCCAATTCCACTTTGGGCTTGACCGGAATTCTGACCTTGATCACTAAAGGACCCCAGTCGATCTCTTCCAGTTCGATTTGGGCAAAAGGCTTGATGTCTGCCTCGTCTAAGGCATCGGTGACGAGCTTTTCGCTCACTTTTTCCAGAGCCTCTTGCTGTACAACTTTCATACCAAACCGGCGGACAACCGTGTTGAAAGGGGCTTTGCCGGGTCGAAAACCGGGAATCCTGACCTCTCGTGAAATTCGCCTGGCCGCTTTATTGAGTAAATCTTGCTCGTCCGCTGGCTCGATCTCAATGGTCAATAATACTTCGCAAGACTCTAATTCTTCAGTTGTAACCTTCACCCGAATATTCCTTGTTTATATAGTTGAAAGATTGGTGTAAACAACGGTGTGCCATCGTGAGGAGTATGGTTTGAACTTACATCTCGGCACGATGCTGCTGACAGGTGGTTAAATATAGAAATGATCATAGCATAAACAACAGACCGAAGCAAATTATTTAAAGATCGGCTTGCTGCCTTTATTGATCCGCTAAAATCAGCTTGTCTTAGCACCCTGATTACACCTGGAGACATGTCAGCCTGGCCAGCCTGTTTTCCGCCTGACTGGAGTTCATACTACCCGAATGTGGCAGTGACGAGGTTCGAATCAATGATACCGATGTTAACAATTTATGTCAAATGAGTTAATTGATTTGGCCGGGGTTTGGTTCAAACAGACTAAATCAGGGCGATTTGTCAATCGTCTTCAATTATGCTAAACTGACAGCCGACCCTGCTGTTCCCGTGATGCTCCACGCGTCTTGAGCCAACATTACCTTGATAGGGAGCTGTGTTTTAGAGGGGATGCGGTAGCCTTCGAACAGGGCAAGGCACAACCTTCTATCCAGGCCCCCACCTGCGTCAATACGCAGGTTCAAGGACAACTGGAATACACACGGTCCAGCGGGGCTTTTTTAGCAGCTATACCCTCCTATGGTCAGAAGCGCCCTTCAACGATGAAGGACGCTTCTGTCTTTTTGATCCCTTTTGCAAAAGGCTCTCAATAAATAGAGTTGTTGCTGAATAACCAAGCCAAACGTTTTGGACACGGCTGGACACGGATTTATGTTTATTTTAAGGAAAAAATCCGTGAAATCCGGGTCCCATTTCTTATTGAGCAACAAGTCTAATGGTCTTCGCGGTGCTGATTGGTCAGGAGCGTTGTCATCGCTACCAATCCAAATCACAACAGCCATTTTGCCAGTGCAGGATGATGTTCCCTCGATTGGTGTTCAAGGAAATGAAACCGCTCCCCAGATTGAACCTTAGCTCATAGACTTGCCAGACAATGATGATTGAAATCAGGCTCAAGACGCTCAGCGTCGTCAAGTGAAAAAAGGTGTCCCAAAATTTTTCCGTCGTGTCCTGAAAACCCTTCAAAACCCCTAACACCCCAAGCTTGTTTCCACAGCTAACATATCGACCACGGCTTTCATGTCCTTCGTTTCTGCATAGACGCTCAACTGCCGGTCGGCGCTGGCTCCCTGTTTCAGAATGGTGCGAACGTATTCAATCTCCTGGCGGGTTCCCAGTCGGTCGGCCATGTCTGCAACCAGACCCAGAATTTCCTCCATCAGAAACCGGAAGGGGACTTCTTCTTCCTTACCAAGATCGATCAACTTACCATCGATCCCGTCTTTCATGGCCCGCCATTTGTTTTCCTCGATCAAGCCGCGCCGGTAGATACGCCAGGTCTGGTTGCTCTTACGCAGTATGATCAGCATGGCCACGACTGCCTGGATCAGCGCGGCGATAGCGATCACTTCATCGATCTTGGTACAGCAGTCACACATCCTGAATTCAAGCGTTGGAAATTTTGGATGGGGTCGAATATCCCACCAAATTTTGGTCGGTTCCTCGATGCAATTCGTCCTGATCAGCGTATTGACGTAGTGTTCATACTGCTGCCAGGTGCTGAAATACTCAGGCAAGCCGGTTCGAGGCAAATCGGAAAAAATCACACTGCGATAGGATTTCAAGCCGGTATCGCGGCCCAGCCAGAAGGGAGATGAGGTCGAGAGGGCTAAGATGTGCGGCATCATATAGGTCATCTGTTTCATGATATCGATTCGCAAATCGGGGTCTGGGATGCCGATATGCACGTGCATGCCAAAGATGAGCAGGCGCCGGGCGATCATCTTGAATTTTTCTTCCAGCCCTTTGTAGCGATCCTTATCCGTCACGACTTGATCCTCCCATCTCGAAAAGGGATGGGTGCCGGCGGCCACAATTTTACGTCCGTTTTTGGCCGCTATCTCGCCAACGATGCTTCTAAGGCGCGTTACTTCTTGCCGGGCCTCGCGAATATTGCGACAAACATTGCTGCCGGTTTCTATTTGAGACTGGAGAAATTCTGGTTTGACCTGATCACGGAACACCACGGCTCCCTGATCCAAAAGCTTGGAGACATAGGATGTGAGCTCGCGTGTCTCCGGATCGATTATCTGATACTCTTCTTCGATGCCAATGGTTAGATCTTCTAAGTTTACCATTGTTACCCCCTTGTCTTGACAGCTCATCGCCATTGACGAGCTTATTTTCGCTGCATTATAACATAACCGGGCTGGCTGTTCAACTACTCAAATAGCCGGATGCGTTCCGGATTTTGGGCATATACCATGTTGACAAAGCCGTCCGTTCCCCTTACCATAGATACAAATTGAGAGATCCTCAGTACTGGTGAATCATTTCGTCACCACCGTCTTGTCTAATCTGGCGAAGGGGGAAATGACCTTGGATACCCCTAAAAATTCTCCAATGGTGCGCCTGAAGATCAGGCGTTGGCTGCACTGGCTTGGAACGGGTCTGTTCATCCTGTTCTTGCCCCTGGTTCTATCGTATAGTCTTTACTTGGCGCTGCGCCAGCCACCCCCGCCCAACCCCCAACTCATTGCCCATCGGGGCGCTCATAAAGGTAAGTCGACTCCGTTACCGGAGAATACACTGGCCGCCTTTCAGCAAGCGCTCGACATCGGAGTCGATTGGCTTGAACTCGATGTCCATATGACCCAAGACGGCGTCCTGGTCGTCATCCACGACGAGACAGTGGACCGGACCACCGATGGGACCGGTTGGGTCAAAGATATGACCTTGGAGCAGCTTCGCGTGCTCGATGCCGGCAGCGGTGAGCGAATTCCTACGTTTGAAGAGGTCCTCGATCTGGCTAAAGAGGCCAGGGTTGGCCTGTTGCCGGAAATCAAATCGGCCCAGCTTTACCCCGGCATCGAAGCCAAATTGGTCCAGCAAATCGTCGAGGCCGATTATGTGGAAAATACAGCGATCCAGTCATTTACACCCGAAGTCCTCGATACCGTCCACACCCTAAACTCGAACTTGCGCGTTTGCCCCCTCTACGGCCTCGGCCATCTCACCCTCAGCGGCCCGCAACCCGGTGAGGCCAATACCGTCTGTCCCATGGCCGAAATGGTGTTCCTCAACCCCTGGATGCTGCACCAGGCCCACACCCGAAATCGCCAGGTGTTCGTCTGGTTTGGCTTGATCGAGCATCCCTTGACCATGCGCCTCCTGTTGGCCTTGGGAGCCGATGGCCTGATGGTTGATGATCCCCGGACCCTGGCCGGCATCTTGCAGCGTTGAATTAAGGTTGAGTGATCCTGAATTCCCTTCTTTTTCCGACCGTGCTACAATATCAAACTTGTAGTCCGTGATAAGCTGTGTCCAAAACTTTGGTTCGGTTATTCAGCAACAACTCTATTTAACAAAAAGGTGTGCAGATCATGTCAAAAAATCAATTTGGATTGATTGGGCTGGCTGTGATGGGCCAAAATTTGGTCTTGAATGCCGCCGACCATGGCTTTTCAGTCTCGGTATTCAATCGGACCACGTCCAAAACCGAGGAGTTTATGGCCGGTGAAGCCAAAGACAAAAACATCACCGGTACCGTTACCCTCGAAGAGTTTGTCGCCAGCCTCGAACGCCCGCGCATTATTCAGATTATGGTCCAGGCCGGTCGTCCGGTCGATGCCGTCATCGGCCAGTTGAGGCCCCTACTCGACGAAGGTGATATCATCATCGACGGGGGCAACTCCTACTTTCCCGACACCGAGCGGCGGGCCAAAGAGCTCGAGGCGGCCAACCTGCGCTTCATCGGCATGGGCGTGTCCGGTGGCGAAGAAGGCGCGCGGTTTGGTCCCAGTCTGATGCCAGGCGGGACCCAGGAAGCGTATGGTTTTATCGAACCGTTGGTCAAGGCGATTGCTGCTAAAGCGCCGGCTGATGACGAACCCTGTGTGACTTATATTGGTCCGGGTGGAGCGGGCCATTATGTTAAAATGGTCCACAACGGCATCGAGTATGGCGATATGCAGCTCATCGCCGAAAGCTATACTCTCCTCAAGACCGCGCTCGATCCCTCTGCCGCCGAGTTCCACCAGATCTTTAGCGAGTGGAATGCCGGTGAGTTATCATCGTTTCTGATCGAAATTACAGCTAATATCTTCACCAAAATCGATGAGGAGACGGGCCGGCCCCTGGTCGATCTGATTTTGGACAAAGCCGGCCAAAAAGGCACGGGCAAATGGACCAGCCAAAATGCGCTCGATATCGGCTCGGCCATTCCCACCATTACCGCCGCGGTCGATGCCCGCATCCTGTCCTCGATCAAAGAGGAGCGGGTCAGGGTTTCGAAACTGCTCTCCGGGCCGCAACCCAGTTTTGACGGCGACCGGCAAGAACTGATCGAGGCTGTTCGGGCCGCGCTGTATGCCTCAAAAATTTGTTCCTACGCCCAGGGCATGGCTTTGCTTAGTAAGGCCTCGGCGGAGTATGGCTATCAGCTCGATTTAGGCGCCTGCGCCCGCATCTGGCGGGCCGGCTGTATTATTCGGGCCGACCTGCTCGAAGATATTACCAACGCCTACCGCCGTGATCCGCAACTGCCCAATCTGCTCATCGATGCTGAGTTCAAGCAAGCTGTCCAGAGCCGGCAGGAACGCTGGCGATTTGCTGTAAAAACGGCCATCGAACTGGGTATCCCGGTTCCGGCGATGAGCGCCTCGCTGGCCTACTTCGATGCCTATCGGTCCGAGCGGCTGCCGGCCAATCTCATTCAGGCCCAGCGTGATTATTTTGGGGCCCATACCTTCGAACGAATTGACAAAGATGGCGTTTTCCACGCCAATTGGCTGGAGTAAATCAACATGAGCGAGCAAGTTGTCACCCATTTGTCTGCGGCTGCAGATCCTAAAGCGGATCTACGCAAAATTCCCGATCCCTGCGTGGTCGTCATTTTTGGAGCCTCCGGTGATTTGACCCATCGCAAATTGATGCCCTCCCTCTTCAGTCTGGCCTGCGAGGGGCTTCTGCCCGAACATTTTGCCGTCATCGGCGTCGCCCGCAGTGAGATGGATGATGAGAGCTTTCGCCAGAAAATAAAGGCCGGCATCGAGAACCACTCCCGGCTCAAGCCGAAAGAGTGCGGGATCTGGCCTGATTTTGCTGATGATATTTTCTATCATCGGGCCAATTATGATGACCCGGACGGATACGAGGCTCTGAGCAAACTGCTGGCCAAAATCGACCAAGACCGGAACGTAAGCTGCAACTGTCTGTTCTATTTATCGACGCCCCCCGTACTGTATCCGGTCATTGTCGAACAGCTCGGTCAAGCCGGCCTGGCTCAGCAAGGCGATCATAGCTGGCGTCGGATCATCATCGAAAAACCGTTTGGCCACGACCTGGCTTCAGCCGTCGAATTGAACAGTAAGGTCCACGAGGTGTTCAATGAAAGCCAGGTCTATCGGATCGATCACTATCTGGGCAAAGAAACAGTTCAAAACCTATTGGTCTTTCGATTTGCCAATGCCATTTTCGAACCGCTTTGGAACCGCAACTATATCGACCACGTGCAAATAACCGTGGCCGAAGAGGTCGGTTTAGGGAGCCGGGCCGGGTACTATGACACCGCCGGGGTCATGCGCGATATGTTTCAAAACCATCTCCTGCAACTGCTCACTCTGACGGCCATGGAACCCCCCGCCGATTTCAATGCGACTTCCCTGCGCGATGAAAAGGTCAAAGTCCTCAAGTCAGTTCGTCCGATCAAGCCGTCGGATGTCGGCCAGCATACCGTCCGGGCCCAGTATCGCACCTATCGCGATGAACCGGGTGTGGCCAACGGCACGGAAACAGCCACCTTCGCGGCGCTCAAGCTGTTCATCGACAATTGGCGCTGGCGCAATGTGCCTTTTTATCTGCGCTCCGGAAAGGCGCTGGCGGACAAGGTAACCGAAATCTCGATCCAGTTTCGGCATGTACCACACCTCATGTTTCCGCTCCCACCGGGAGCCCTATTGCCGCCTAATGCCCTGGGCCTCTGCCTGCAGCCCAACGAGGGCGTACACCTCAGTTTTGAGACGAAGACCCCCGGCGCCGGGATGCGAACGCGCTCGGTCGATATGACCTTTTTATACGAACAGGATTTTGGCAAGAACACCTTGCCGGATGCCTATGAGCGCCTTATCCTGGATGCGCTGCAAGGGGATGCAGCCCTGTTTACGCGGAGTGATGAAATCGAGCTGGCCTGGAGCCTGGTCGACCCGATTCTGGCCGGCTGGCGTGAAAAGAACGCTCCCGCCCTGGCCTTTTACGAGTCCGGAACCTGGGGTCCCGGTAAGGCCGATGAATTCATCCAGGACGATGGCCGTGACTGGCTCCACGGCTGTAGTGATGAGGAGGCAGGCTGGCTTGGCGGCAAAAGCTGATCCCAGGGTGCATATTTTTTCGACAGTTCAAGCATTGGGACAGGCCGCGGCTGAGTTCGTGGTTCGACTGGCCGCTCAAGCTGTGGCCGAACGCGGCCGGTTCATGGTGGCCTTGTCCGGGGGTTCTGTGCCGAAATTAATGGCGCCCGCTTTGGTCGCCGAACCGCTGCGTTCCCAGGTTAACTGGCCGGCCTGGCACGTTTTCTGGGCTGATGAACGCTGCGTACCGCTCGATAACCCGGACAGTAATTATCGAGGCGCCCGTGAATATCTGCTTGATCAGGCCGGTATTCCGTCAGAGCAAATTTATACGCTCGATGCTTGGCTCGACCCAAATGCGGCCGCCACAGCCTATCAAGCCACACTCGCTCAGGTTTTTCGACCTGCTGCCGGGCAGTTACCCGGTTTTGATTTGATCTTGTTGGGCATGGGCGAAGACGGTCATACAGCCTCGCTGTTTCCAAATCATCCACTTCTCGCTGAAACCAGGCGGTGGGTTGCCCCGATTTTCGACTCGCCCAAACCGCCGCCGGCACGGATCACCTTGACCTTGCCGATCATCAATGATGCCCGGCATGTTGCTTTTATTGCCGCCGGAGCAGGCAAAGCCAATGTCTTAGCCCAAATACTGAGTTCGGGAGACCGAGCAGATGAATTGCCCGCCGGCCGGGTCCGACCGGTACATGGTGACCTGCATTGGTTCATTGACCAGGCAGCGGCGCTCAAACTGGGGATTTGACGGGAAAATCCGATTTATCTTTGCCAACGTCTTTCGACTGGCTTATAATTGGCCTCGAGTATCCAATTACTAATTACCGCCCCAAGAAACGCAATCTATCATAAAGGAGATAATCATGCCTGTACGAAATGCAAGCGCCGTTTGGGAAGGAACATTGAAGGAAGGCCAAGGCACCATGAAGCTGGGGAGCGGTGCTTTTGAAGGAGCCTTTAGCTATGTGACCCGCTTCGAAGAAGAACCGGGCACCAATCCAGAGGAGTTGGTTGGCGCGGCCCACGCCGGCTGCTTTTCGATGTTTCTGGCCGCCGTTCTCACCAACGCCGGTTATACTCCCACGCGAGTTCAAACGTCCGCCAGGGTTCACCTCGGCCCCGTCGATGGTGGTCCCAAGCTCCACACCATTGAGTTAAATACCGATGCCGAAGTACCCAACCTCGATGAGGCGACCTTTCAGGAAGCGGTCGAGAATTCCAAGAAAAACTGCCCGGTCTCAAGAGCATTGACCGGGGTCGACCTTAAGGTCACGGCCAGGTTAGTGAGCTAGAGTTATCTTCTCAAAAAGTAGGAGCTTTTGTAGGATAAACTTAAGTTTGTCCTACATCTGCCCGTCGAGATCAATTGGAGGAAATCATATCTAATGATCGAACGTCCGGGAGATGTTACCCGTAAAGGCAACCCCTTAACCGTTGTGGGGGCGAAACTGAAGGTTGGTGACAAAGCGCCTGATTTTGAGTTAGCCAACAATCTTTTTTCCCCGGCAACGGTGTCTCTGGCGGACAGTGCCGGTCAGGTGCGCTTTCTAAACGTGGTTCCATCGTTGAATACCGGTATCTGCGATGCCCAAACCCGTCGTTTTGATGAAGAAATTGCCAGGTACGGCGACCAGGTAGCAGGCATCACGATCAGTGTTGATTTACCTGTGGCTCAGCAAAACTGGTGCAGTAACGCCGGCATCGAGGTCATGCAGATGCTGTCAGACTACCGGACCATGTCATTTGGCACAGCTTACGGGACCTATATCAAGGAACTGCGCCTCGAACAGCGCGCCGTTTTTATTGTCGACCGTGATGGTACGATTCGTTATGTGGAATATGTGCCCGAAATCTCTCAGCATCCCGATTATGATGGCGCTTTGGCGGCCTTAAAAGAAGTGGCCCGTTAACTAAACTCATCCATATTGTCGCCTGAGGCTTCTACAGCCGGTCTGATCGATTGCGCTGACGGCGGCTAAAATGGTACCATAAAAAGGCCGCCACAACCAGGAGACTGATAATACCCCAGGGTAGCTGCCCCCACTCAAAGGAGCTGGGTCGATCCGATGATAGGGCCGTAACAGCCGGGTCAGGCGTACCCCGCCCGGCCAGTAAAGCGGCCGATGTCGCCTGGAAAACGGACGTGGCGGTTGGCGCAAACGTCGCCGGTCTGGGCAGCGGGGTTGAAGTAGGTGGAATTCGGGTGGGAGTCGGCGTGTTGGTTGGACCGGGCGTTGGCGTTGGCGTGCCGATCCCGAAAATTGGCACAGCGGCTCGATCTCCCTGAAACCTGACAAACTCGGCCGCGATCCAGCCTATGCCATCCGGCGCGTCGGCAAATTCAATCTGCCACCACTCGCCATCTGCACTGACAGCATATACATCGGCTGTTTCACCCAAAAAGAGACCCCCGAGCCGGGCGCCCTCAGCGGAGGGGTCGGTCCGAACATTAAGCGCATCGAGTGCTTCGATGCTGCCGGCAACAACGGGTTCAGCCGGCAAAGATGTTGCTGTTGTCACCGGGACAGCCGCCTCTTCAGTCGCCACGGCGGTGAAAAGGGGTACCTGATCAGGATCGCCCACGAAATCGACCACGACCGCGGCCACCCAGGCCAGGCCGTTTTCAGCGGCCTGATATTCGATCTGCCACCATTCCCCGGTTTCATTCTTAGCGACCACCCGGGCTGACGTGTTTTCATCGAGTTGGCCCAGCAGTTCAAAATTGAGCCCGGGACCGCTGCGCATGTTGACGCCGCCTTCGGGGATTCGGACCGAGGCGGAGCCGGTAGTCGTTGGATTCACACTGCCGTCTGTTGACAGAGTGGTGGCTTCGGTGACTTCGCTTTCATCAGCTGTGGCTGCAGCCGTTTCCTCTATAGCTGGCGCAGCGGGAGCCTCGACCACGGGCACCGCTGCAGGCTCACCTACAAATGTCGCCACCCCCGTCGATACCCAGCCAAGACCATCTGTCCCACCGGCAAACTCGATCTGCCACCAGTCACCGGCCTCGGTCTGGCCGGTAACGGCGGCGGTACTGCCAGCCGCCAGCGTCCCGACTCGATCAAAGGTGATGGCGGGACCGCTGCGGACGTTCGTTAGATTTTCGACCGTAATATAGGGCCCATCTGGCGGAGGCTCTTCGGGGGGGGTATCTTCGGGTTCGTCTCCTGCGGAAGGGTCTTCTTGGGCGGCAGGCGCTACGTCGGGGACTCGAGGTGGGCTGCCGCGCAAAGCAGTGACCAATTCACGCATGACATCCAGATACTGAGTCCCGTAACCCTGGCTCGGCTCGATCTGGGTGCCTTCGAGCCACTCGTTAAAGCTGGTTATGATCAGCATATCGGGCTGGCTGGCCAGGGCTCCTTGCCAGCTTTCGCGTAGATAATCGCCGTTGCGGCGTGGCATGGCAAACGCATTATCACGGGGTTGGCGCGTATCATCATAGCCGGGCATGGCCGTTGCCACCCAGAGCCGTTCGACTTGATTTTCCTCGGCGTAGGCTCGCACCCGGTCGCCCCATTTGGCCAGTTGATCGGCCGGAGAGCCGGCCCAGGCGATGCTGTAAAGGTGATGGCCATCGAACACGGCCTGATAGGCGATATCAACGCCCTCGGCAATCCAATAAGTCTGGTGATCGGGGTCGACCTGGTTGCGGATAGCGGCCCATTCGGCGACCGAGAAGCGCTGCTGTCGCCAGAAAAAGATGACGGGCTTACCCTGGTAGCGCAGGTAGGCCGGGTGCTGTACATGCGTGGTCAGCAGGGTCGCCAGCGCGCCGGTCACGGCCCCGGCATCGCCAAAAAATGGACCGGTCGTTTCAAAATCCACGGCGGCTTTGAAGCTTCTAGCGGCGGCAATATCGAGCAAGATGCGAAAATTGGTCTCGGTCTGATTGCTGGCTTCCTGAGGGCCATACCAGGATTGAACAAAGGCATCGATGCCGGCCCCCTGGGCCTGGATGACCTGCCGCTCGATCGTGGCCGGGTCCGCCGAATGATAGGGTTCAGCCGGCGTGCCCGCCGCTTTGCCCGAACTCCAGGTGCTCTGGTCGAACCAGGCATAGTAGAAGGCCAGCACCGGCGGCCCTGTTTGGGCAGCCGTTTCCTGCGGCCGGATTAATCCGGTTAGAAACAAAAATATAAAGACGACTATTAGATTGGCAAGATAAATTCTTGATTTCATTGTAGTAACGTTGATCTTACGAACGCAGGAGTATAGCATACAACCGGCGGATGGCAAAGCTTTGACCGGCCGTGCAGGGGTGGGTTCCACACTAAATTCATGTGCCCAAGCCCGAACGCACCCTCGCACACTCTTTATCAATTGAGTTCACAATGAGTTGTGGTATAATTAGAATTGTCAGGGCGTTTTGGTCAGGTTCAAGTAAATTCAGGGAAATCATCGCAAACTATACAAAAAAAGTTAATCGTGATAAAATAAATCAGATTATGTAAAATTAGAGGTAGATACGATGCCAACAATGCAGGACGGTGTGGATGCCGTTGCCGAAGGCAATCTTCAACAAGCCCGGCTTATCTTTGAAGCCATTTTACAGGAGAATCCGCGCTCGGCGGATGCCTGGCTGGGATTGGCTGACGTCTTAACCGATACCGAAGATAAACGAATCTGTTATGAAAATGTGCTAAAGATCGATAAAAGCAATGACGCTGCTCGAGAAGGGTTACGCAATTTGGAGCCTCGAGCCAACCCGCTGGTCGCGGCCCTGTCACAGCAGCCCATGCCTGTTGATGATGATGATGATATCGACTTTATGATGGACACGGTGGATGAACCAACGCTTATTTCAGCGCATACGCCGCCGGATGTGGTTCGATCCACCGAAACGGACAGAAGCGGACCATCCACAGCCATGTTGGTGGCCATCGGCCTGGCGTTGTCGATTGTCGTTTTTGCGGTGGGCGGGGGGGTGATTTATGTTGTGCTGTCGTCATTGGGCGGCTAACACTGCCTGAAGATTGATCGTCGTCCCCGTTTAAAGCATTGATTGTATATCATTTATGCTGCCAGACTTTCGTTTACGTCAGAGAGAATATTTACTAGAAATCAGCCGGGCTATGAGCGCTCGGCTTGATTTGTCTTCGCTGCTAAAACTTATTCTGCGCAGCGCCACTGAGATCTTGGCCGGGCAGGCCGGCATGATTACCCTGCGCCGGCCCGATGGCTCGTTTGCGCCCCAGGCCAGCATTGGCCTCCCAATTAAGGCTGTACCGCTCTTTGAACCCCTCTGGCGTGACCTGGAGTCGGAGAACAAACGGGGTGATATTCCTGACATGTCTCTGCGGTTGGCGCTGGCCTCCAGAGCGACCGGGGTGCCGCTGCGGCAGGTGGTCGCCTTGCCTTTGGAGATTGCCGGGGAAACCATCGGTTATATTTTTATTTTTCGGGATCGAGGGGCCGCCTTTAGCGGTAATGACCGCCAGGTCTTGAGTGCCTTTGCCGACCAGGCCGCGATTGCGGTTCAAAATGCATCACTCTATCAGCAGGTCAGCGCCGAACGAGAGCGACTCGACGCGATTATTGAACATAGCGGCGATGGCGTCATGATCATTAACCCCTACCGCATTATCCAGACCTGGAACCGGGCGCTCGTCAACCTGACCGGCATTTCATCTGAGGAAGCTATCGGGCGACCGTGTTATGACGTGTTGGATTTGCAAACCGCGGCCGGCGTCAGCGTCTGCCATACGGCCTGCCCGCTGCTGCGCCCGCCTGAGGATGGGCGTCTCTACGCTGAAGGTATCCACCGCCGCGCCGATGGCCTGTCCATCAGCCTGGCCGATCATTATTCGCCCCAATATGATAGTGATGGCGCCATTACCCAGTACGTGGCCAATGTGCGCGATATGACCCGCCTGCGCGAGGCCGAAGAGTTAAAGCAGACCCTCCTGTCGGTCATCTCGCACGAGTTGAAAACACCGGTGAGCATTATCAAAGGCTATGCCGGAACCCTGGCTCGCGAAGATGCCGATTGGGATGAGGCGACTCTGGCCGAGGGGCTGGCCATCATTGAAGAAGAGGCGGATCGGCTCGATAAACTCATCACCAACCTGCTTGAAGCCAGCCGTTTGCAGGCCGGCGGCCTCAAATTGCAGCTAAGTTATTTGAATCTGGCCGATATGGCTCGCTCGGCCGTGGAAAACCTGCAGGCCACCACCGCCAAACACACCTTCGGAGTCGATTTCCCCAAAAAATTTCCTTTTATCCACGGCGATTATGAACGATTACGTGAGGTTTTGACCAATCTGATCGGTAATGCGATAAAATACAGCCCCGGTGGCGGCTTGATCAAAATTGGGGGCGAGTTGGGAAAGAATAATACGGTGCGGCTCTTTGTTAGCGATGAAGGCATCGGTATCCCCCTGGCCGATCAGGAGCGCATTTTTGAGCGCTTTCACCGTGTTGACAATCGCCTGGCCCGCCAGACACCCGGTACCGGTCTGGGCCTGTACCTGGTTCGAGCCGTGGTCGAAGCCCACAGTGGCCGGGTCTGGGTCGATAGTTCTCCGGGCGCGGGCAGTGTTTTTTGGGTGGAGCTGCCCATTGGCGACGAGCCACGTGATACGTCCGCGAGCACATAGGTACATAGACACTTACCCCTTGATATTGACAAAAACTGTCGATCCAAATTTCTGATAACGTCTATTGCTTGCTCATACTTCATTGATTTGGCTACTGTTCAGGCTCCAAAATCTTGAAGCTCTTATACATCGGATTGAACCACTCCAGCGCCTGCTCATAAATTGCCGCCGGTGAGCTGAAAACAATCTGATAGATTTTGCCCTCACTGGCCGCGGTGATGATCGACCCCTTAAACTGTGCGCCTTCCTTGGTGATGTAAAGGAAATCGATGG
>Ga0299906_10003007_pt1 | contig 13924 bp, 15 predicted proteins | sample RVTome_14_FD_200259 | JGI IMG/M metagenome (GOLD analysis project Ga0299906, IMG submission 200259) | Soil microbial communities from uranium-contaminated site in the Upper Colorado River Basin, Wyoming, United States - RVT145D125 (version 2) ... | reverse complement strand
CGTTCTGCCGCGCCTGCTGTCGTCGGAAGGACTCCTTGCGCACGGGCACTCCTATCGGTGGGAGGACGGTCTCGTCTGGCTGCACGTCACGTCGGACGCGATCATCGGTCTGGCGTACGCCGTCATCTCGTGCACGATTCTGATCTTCCTCCGTCGCGGCCGCGCTCTGGTGCCGTTCAGTTGGATCTTCGTCGCCTTCGGGGCGTTCATCGTCGCCTGCGGCATGACTCACGTCATGGAGGTCTGGACGGTCTGGACGCCCCAGTATTGGTTGTCCGGCTCGGTCAAGCTGGCGACGGCGGCGGTCTCGCTGATCACGGCCATCGCCCTGCCGCCCTTGGTCCCGAGGGCGCTGGCGTTGCTGGAGGCAGCGAGCCGGTCGGAGGCCCTGGCCGAGGAGCGAGCAAGGACGGCGGAGACCAACGCGCGTCTCGCGGCCATCATCGAATCCTCGAACGATGCGATCGTGGCCTACACGCTCGCGGGCGTGGTGACGAGCTGGAACCGGGGCGCGGAGACTCTCTACGGGTATCGTGCCCGAGAGATGGTGGGCCAGCCGCTGCGGAGCATCGTGCCGGCCGATCGCCGTGGCGAGTTGGTTCGACTGGCGCAGCGTGTTCGCCAGCGAGAGGAGATCACGCGCTTCGAGACCGAGCGGCGCTGCAAGGACGGACGAACGGTGGACGTGTCCCTCACGATCTCGCCGATCCTGGACGACGGGGGAGAGGTCGTCGGCGTGTCGGCCATCGCCCGCGACATAACGGCGCGAAAGGTGGCGGAAGCGGCCCTGCGGCGCGCCCACGAGGAGCTCGAGCAGCGCGTGGCGGCCCGCACGAGCGAGTTGTCCCGGGCGAATCAGGCTCTCCAGAGCGAGGTGCACGAGCGCGAGCGCATCGAGGCGATCCTGCGGGCTCAGGAGGCTCGCCACCGGGCCATGCTGGCGGCGGCCATCGATGCCGTCATCACGATCGACGGCACGGGCCGCATCGTCGAATTCAATCCGACTGCCGAGTCGATCTTCGGGTTCACGGGGGACGACGCCGTGGGGGCGCGCGTCGACGAGTTGATCATTCCCCCGGAGCTGTGGGAGGCGCACCGGGGCGAGCTGGCGCGCTACGCCGAGACGGGAGAGTCGGCCATGCTGGGTCGCCAGCTCGAGATGACGGCCCTGCGGGTCGACGGGACCCCGGTGCCGATCGAGGTGGCCGTCGTCCCGACCCCCATCGATGGCGATACACTCTTCACGGCGTTCATCCGGGACATTACGGAGCGCCGCCGTGCGGAGGAGCGCCTGCACGACATGACCGACCAGCTCGCGCGCTCCAACACGGAGCTTCGTCAGAGCAACCGGGAGCTCGAGGAGTTCGCCTACGCCGCCTCCCACGACCTCAAGGAGCCGTTGCGCATGGTGGCGAGCTTCACCCAGTTGCTCCAGCGTCGCTACGCGACGCAGCTCGACGGCGAAGCGAACGAGTTCATCGAGTACGCGGTCGACGGGGCCACCCGGATGCAGATGCTGATCGACGACCTTCTCGCGTACTCGCGGGTTGGCCGCGGGGGCATGACGTTGGTGCCGACCAGTGCCAATCGGGCCGTGCGGGCCGCCTTGCGAACCCTGGATAGGAGCGTCACCGAGGCGAACGCCACGATCCGGATCGATCCGCTGCCGGAGGTCCTCGGCGACGAGGGGTTGCTCACGCAGCTCTTCCAGAACCTGATCGGAAACGCCATCAAGTTCCGGGGCAGCGCACCGCCGATGGTTCACTGTGGCGCCACGCAGAAAGGGGAGCGGTGGGAGTTCTTCGTGCGCGACAACGGCATCGGCTTCGACGCGGCGCAGGCCGAGCGCGTGTTCCAGGTCTTCACCCGACTGCACACGCGCGAGGAGTTTCAGGGCAGCGGCGTCGGCCTGGCCGTGTGCAAGAAGATCGTGGAGGTGCATGGCGGGACGATTCACGCGGAGTCGGTCGCGGGCACGGGGAGCGTCTTTCGCTTCACGCTACGAGGCGCGCCGCACACGGCGTCGTGCGACGAACGGGAGCCGCTCGATGCCCCCGCTTGAGATCGCGGTCGCGGGGTCGACGCCGGGCCTTTCGCAAACGCTCGAAGGGTGGTCGTCCGCGCGCATCGCCCGCATCGACATGGCGGCCGACGTGGGCACCCTGCTGGCGCCGGATGGCGGCACCCCCGATCTGGTGCTGCTCGACCTGGCCGATCGCGGCGCGCCCGTCTGGACGGCGCTCGAGGCGTGCCGGGACGACGATCGGCTGCGGGTCGTCCCCATCGTCGTGATGGGAGAGTTCGCCGACGCCGCTCTCGTGCAGCGCGCCTACGAGCTGCGGGCGAACTGCTGCGTCAGGCGTCCCGCCGATCCCGTGCTGCTGCGCCGGCGACTGCAGGTGATCCTCGGCTTCTGGCTGGGAGTCGCGACGTTGCCGACCTGGCGGACACGTCGTGACGACCTGCCCGCATTGCCTCCGGCGATGACGCCACGCGCGGGCGAGCGCGCGCGCATTTTGATGGTGGACGACCTGGTCGCCGAGGGGCGTCTGGTGCGTGAGGCGTTGAAGCTGTCCGGGGCGCCCGCCGAGCTGATCCTCGCCCGTACCGGTGCCGACGGCCTCGCGCGCTGCCGGGAGTCGCCGCCCCCTCACCTCGTCCTGCTCGATCTGCACCTGGGAGGCGAGGCCGGACACGACGTACTCGCCACGCTCAAAGCCGACCCAGTGATCTGCACGACGCCGACCTTGGTCTTGAGCTCGTCGCGGCAGGAACGGGACATCCGCGCGGCATACGAGCGCTGGGCGAACGGGTACCTGACGAAGCCGCCCACGTTCGACGGCCTGGTCGAGTTGATGCGCCGGGTCGCCGCCTTCTGGTTGGGCACCGCCCTCCTTCCTCCCATCGCCGGCTGCGCCGGGGACGGGACGGCGGCGTCGTGAGTACCGGGCCGATGCCGGATCGCCTCACCGTGCTGCTCGTCGAGGACAACCCCGGGGACGCGAGACTGGTGCGGGCGCTCCTCGATCCGTCGATTCAGGTCGTGCACGAGACGCGTCTGGCCGCTGCCTGCCACGCGGTCTGCACGCGCGCCGTCGACGCGGTGCTCCTGGATCTCTCGCTGCCCGATGCCGAGGGCGAAACGACCGTGACCAGCATGCTGGAGGCGGCCCCGGGACTGCCGGTGATCGTGCTGACCGGACGCTGCGACGAGGCCCTCGAGCTGGCGGCCGTGCGCGCGGGTGCCCAGGACTATCTGGTCAAGGACGGTCTCGACGAAGACCTGTTGCGGCGTACGCTGCAGCATGCCGTCGAGCGGGCTCGCTTGCTGCGTGAGCTGGACGAGCTGCGCCGGCAGCAGGTGCGGAGCAAGGACGAGCTGCTGGCCCACGTCTCGCACGAGCTGCGCACCCCGCTCAACGCCGCGTATCAGCTCGTCACCATCGTCGCCGACGGCATTGGCGGTCCGGTGACCGGCGAGCAGAGCGAGTATCTCGGGCGGGCCCTGCGCAACGTCGGGCAGGTGCGCGTGATGATCGACGACCTGCTCGAGGCCACCCGGATGGAGGTCGCCAATCTGCGAATCGAGTGCCGCACGACGGCGTTGGACGCCCTGCTGCGGGCGGCGGTCACGGGTCGAGAGGCCGCCGCCGCGGACGTTCGGCTCGAGCTGCGCTGCTCGGCGCTGCCGTCAGTCTGGGCGGACCCGCAGCGTGTCGAGCAGGTGGTCGGCAACCTCATCGACAACGCCCTCAGGTACACGCCGCGCGGCGGCGTGGTGTCGGTTCAGGCGGCGTGTGCGGACGCGGAGTTCGTGCAGGTGAGCGTGGACGACACCGGCCCGGGCGTCCCCCCCGACCAGCGCACGCGTGTGTTCGAGCGATTCGCGCAGGTGGACGACGGCAGCGGGCCGTCCCGGCGCGGCCTCGGCCTCGGTCTCTACATCTGCCACGAGCTGGTGACGCGGCAGGGCGGTCGCATCTGGGTGGAGAGCGCGCCGGGAGCGGGCAGTCGCTTCGCGTTCACGTTGCCGAGAGAGGAGTCGCATGAGCGACGGCCGGACGATTCTGCTCGTTGAGGACGACGAGGACACGCGCTTCGCGCTGCGTGTCCGGCTGACTGCCAGCGGGTACGTGACACGCGAGGCGACCGACGTGGACTCCGCGCTGGCGGCCGTGGGGCGCGAGCGACCCGATCTGATCCTGCTCGACCTGGGACTGCCCGGCGGCGGTGGGCTTGCCGTGCTCGAGCGCCTCGGTGGTGCTCCCGACGTCGTCCCGATCCCGGTCATCGTGCTCAGCGCTCGGCCGGCGGCGACGGCTCGTGCCGCGGCACTCGCGGCCGGCGCCGCGGCCTTCATCGAGAAGCTGGTGGACAATCGGGATCTGCTCACCGCCATCGCGGGCCTGCTGGAGCCCGGGAGACCGCAGGCGTGACGGGAACGTCAGTCGGCGCGGGCCCGCGCGCACAGGGTGTGCAACACATCCAGCCTTCCGGCCTGGGCGGAGGTGTCGCGACCTCTGAGGTCGTGCTCCAGACCACGCGCCGCCTCGGCGATGGGCGCGAAGCCGTGCATGCCGGCGGCCCCGGCGAGCTGGTGGGCCAGCTCGGCGGCCCGTCCGTGATCTCCCGCGGTCACGCACGTCGTGATCGCCTCGAGGCGTGCGGCCAGACCCGTGGCGAAGCGGGCCACGACCGGGCGCAGCGCCGGATCGCGGGCCAGCGTGCTGACGAGCGGCTCGATGTGGGGCATTCTCTCGATGCATCGGTTGATCGGGGACGGAGCTTGAGGTGGGTCTGAAGGGCGGGATCCTGGTCGTCGACGACGATGCGTCGATCTGCGGGCTCGTCGAAGCCGCCCTCACGACGCGCGATTTCTCGGTGCGGACGTTCCCGTCGGCCGACGGGGTGCTGGAGGCGGCGACCGAGCGCACGACGGACGCCGTGCTCGTCGACGTGCGCCTGGACGGAGACGATGGCCTGGATCTGTGCGCGCGCATCGTCGACACGAGCGACGTGCCGGTGGTCGTCATGACCGGGAACGGCGACCTCGGCACCGCGATCCGGGCGATGCGCGCCGGGGCGTACGACTTCGTGACCAAACCGGTAGACTTCGAGCTGCTCGAGCTGGTGCTCGTCCGCGCGGTCCGGCATCGTCGCCTCGCGCTCGAGGTCGAGCACCTGCGGACGAGCGGCGGGTACCGCGAGGGGACGGAGATGCCGCTGGGAACGAGCCCCGTCATGCGCCGGGTTCTGGATCTGATCGCGCGCGTCGCGCCGACCGATGCGTCCACCCTCATCGTCGGCGAGAGCGGCACCGGCAAGGAGCTGGTGGCGCGCGCGCTCCACCGCGCCAGCCCACGCCACGACGGGCCTTTCGTGGCGGTGAGCTGCGCCGCGATCCCCGAGACCCTGCTCGAGAGCGAGCTGTTCGGCCACGCGCGCGGCGCCTTCACGGACGCGCGCGAGGCGCGGGCCGGGATGTGTCAGCAAGGCGACGGCGGGGTCCTGTTCCTGGACGAGATCGGCGAGCTGCCGCTCAAGCTGCAGCCGAAGCTGCTGCGCGCTCTTCAGGAGCGCACCGTGCGCCCGCTCGGCGGAAGCGACGAGGTGCCTTTCGACGCGCGAGTGGTCGCCGCCACGAACGTCGACCTGACGCGCGCGGTGGCCGACGGTCGCTTCCGACACGACCTGTTCTTCCGTCTCGCGGTCATCCAGATCGACGTGCCGCCGCTACGCGATCGAGCCGGTGACGTCCTGGCGCTCGCGCAGACGTTTCTGCGCCGCCACGCCCGCAAGGGGGGCAAGGTCGTGGATGGGTTCACCGCGGCGGCCGCGCAGCGTCTCCTCGGCCACCGCTGGCCCGGGAACGTGCGCGAGCTGCAGAACTGCATTGAGCACGCCGTCGTGGTTGCCGAGGGGCGACGCCTGGGCGTGCGCGACCTGCCGGCCTCGGTACGTGCGGGCCACCCGCGGTCCCAGCCCACGGCGGCCGCCGGCGAGTCTCTCGTGACGCTCGCGGACGTCGAGCGCACGCACGTGCTGCGGGTGCTCGACGCGGTGGGACGCAACCACCAGGAGGCCGCCCGGGTCCTGGGCATCGACCGTAAGACCCTCTACCGGAAGTTGCGTCGGTACGCGGCGGGGCGCTAGCGCGGGCGGTACAGGCGTGTCCGCGTGGGGCGAAGTGCCCCGGCGACCCGAGACGCGAAGACCCGCCGGGTCCTCCGCACTGCGCCGGCGGGCACATGGGGAGAATCGCCCCAGGTGTGAACGCCGGCCCGCCGAGAAACGGCGACGAAATGGGCTTGGCACGCGACCTGCTCTCAAGACTCCACGAGGCCGTATGACGGGATCCAAGCGGAGGTGCCCATGCAAGCAACGTTGACCTTGCCGATGTGGGCCGTGCCGACCGACGAGGTCGAGCCGGTCCTGCGACCATGGCAGAAGCGCGTCGTGCTCGCCGAAGACGACGACGAGACTCGACGTCTCATCGCCGGGACGTTGCGCGCCCGCGGGTACGAAGTTCTGGAGGCGATCGACGGCTCGGATCTCATCGATTGGATTCAGCGCCTGACGTGCTCGGGAGCCTTCGGCGGCCAGCCGACGGCGGTGATCGTCTCGGACAACAGGATGCCGCTGCTCGAGGGGCTCGACGTGATCGCGACCCTCGGGTACCTCGACTGGCAGATGCCGTTCATCCTCATGACGGCATACGGCAGCGAGGACACCTGCGGCCTCGCTCACGACCTGGGGGTGTCCGAGGTGCTGCTCAAGCCGTTCGCGATCGACGAGCTCGAACGGGCCATCGAGCGCGCCGTGGAGACCCACCGGCGTGCGATGGAGCAGTGGTGAACGAGCACATCCCGCAGGTGGTCCGCTTCCGTGCCGAGCTGCGCCGTCTGCGAGGGCGGCCCGACGCGGTTCTGCATCGTAGCGGTGTCCTGACGGGCTACTGTCTCGAGTCCCTGCTCGACGCCAGCCGCGGTGCCGGCCGCGTGGATCTCGCGCTGGACGTCGAGCCCGACCCCGAGACGCTCGCGTGGCTGCAGGAACGCCTCAGCCGTGCCCGCTCCCGCGGCATCAGGGTCTTCGTCAGTCGGGACGGACCCCGCCGGCGACCGGAGATGTCCCCGCCGAATACCCCGTCGGATCGACCTGGGTCGGCCGACGGCGAGCGCCTGCAGGTGGTGCACTGACGATGGAGTCCCCCTCGGTTGCCGCGACGGACCGCGCACCGCTTCATCGTCGGCGCCACCTGCAGCGAGTCACCGTGGGATGCCGGGCGCCGCCCGCGCCGCGCAACACGCCGCCCCGCGCGCACACCGACACGCGACCACCGCCAGCCCCGCGCCGACCACCGGCGCGAGCAGATAGATCCACAGGTCCTGGACGTGCCCGCCGGCGAGCGCCGGACCCAGCGACCGCGCCGGGTTCATCGAGGCACCCGAGATCGGACCGCCGCACAGCGCGCCGAGCCCGACCACCGCGCCGATGGCGAGCCCGGCCGTGATGCCGCGCTCCTTGGCGCCGGTCGAGACGCTGAGGATCGTGAACATGAGCAGCAGCGTGAGCACGATCTCCAGCAGGAACGACTGCCCGGCGCTTCCGGCGGGCAGCGTGGCGCCCAGCGCCGCTTGCGCGCCGAACAGCAGCCGCACCAGCACGCTGGCCGTACACGCCCCGGCGATCTGGCTCAGCACGTAGGGGGCGACGTCGGCCCCGGGCAGGCGCCGCGCGAGCCAGAAGCCGAGCGTGACCGCGGGGTTCAGGTGCGCGCCGGAGACGTCGCCGACGGCGTAGATCATCGCGGTGACGACGAGCCCGAAGGTGAGGGCGACGCCGACGTGCGAGATAGCGCCGCCCGTCAGGTGGTCGACGACGATGGCGCTGGTGCCCGCGAAGACGAGCGCGAAGGTGGCGAAGAACTCGGCGAAGAATCTGTGCATCTAGACCTCGGAGCCGCTCCGACTACGAGTATGGCTGTGGCCTACCCCGTCGTCCAACGTTGCCGGATGCTTTGGTGCGCCTCGTCAGGCGGCGACGCCCCGCATCCCCCCCTTTGCCTCGAGTGCCAGATACGCCGCGCCCAATACCGCCCCACCGAAGATGAGCGCGTGCGACGTGACGGACGAGAACTCGTAGGTCGGATCGCCCATCTTGAGGTAGTGCAGGACGCCGTGGACGATCAGGAACGCGCCGATCACGAGCCGCGAGAGCAGGCGTGTGCGCGCGTTGCCGTTCGCCACCAGGGCGATCAGGCCGGCGAAGAGGGGGATGTGCAAAAGCACGAACCACGTCATGGCGACGTCGTCGGAGAAGGAGCCGAGGACGGGCATGCCGCGCCACTCGTGGTTCGGCATGGCATCGAGCTCGTGGGTGAAGAGGGTGGCGAGGGCTAGGTAGAAGATGGCGCTCTTCATGGTGTGACCAAACGGCACATCTCGGCTCAGGCCCGGCGAGCACACGCCGCGACGGCGACGAAGCCGGAGTAGATCTCACGCACTGCCACGACGTGAGGAACTGGGGCGACCTCATCGAAACCCGCGCTCGCGAGCACGCCCAGCCACGCCTCCCCCGTCAGAAATCCCGCCGTCGGCCGCCTCTTCGCATCCAACCGCACGTCATTGAAGCTCCCCAGCAGCCGAAACGGCATCTCCGCCCCGACCGTCACCTCGGGAAACGGCCTGACCCCCTCCCCCACCACCAGCCACCCGCCCGGTGCCAGCGCCTCCCGCGCTTCGCGCAACACCGCGTCCAGATCCCGCGCCAGGTGGAACACGTTCACCCCCCACACCATCTGCCTCGACCCTGGCGCCACGCCCTGCTCCGCCCACCCGCGGTTCAGGTCCAAAGACCCGAACGTGATCGCCACATCCGGATGCGCCTCGGCCAGCATCGACTGCGCGCGCCGCTGGAAGAACGGCACCGGCTCCGTGGCGTGATACGCGGCGAGTCGCACGCCCCGCTTCGCCAGCTCTTCCAGCAACGCCGCCGCCGCGCTCCCCAGCCCGGCCCCGACCTCGAGCACCGTCGCTCCGTCCGCCAGCCGATCCGCCGCCGCTTTGGCGGCTACGCGGTTGGCGATCGCATAGTACGGGTTGTCGTTCGAGAAGTACGCGGCCCACAGGCGCAGCTTGCTCAGCAGCGCGCGCTCGCCGGTGGTGGCGCCGGTCGCGATCTGCGGACACGCGGCGGCGGCCGCGTCGAGCAGCGCGTAGGCGGGCTCGTACTCGGGATCGGTCGGCAGTCCCGCCTCGCGAATCTCCGCGAGTAGGGCCACCGGCAACGCTCCGCGCAGCACGTACTGCTCTTCCTCTCGGTCCAGAACCCCGGCCTGCGCCAGATGCGCCAACAGCCAGGCCACGAACGGCCGGAACCCCGCCACGAACCCCGCTGCGGCCATGACCTCGCCGACGGTGCGCGGCACGCGAACGATCTCCGCCACCCCGAGCCGCCCGCACAGATCGATCGCGTGGTGCAGCGCATAGGCGTCCACCAGCTCGCAGGCTCGATGTTGGCGTGGGTTGAACAGGTCGGGTCCGAAGCCGTCGCGTGCCAGGACCTCGTAGACGCGCTCGTCGACGGGCGCGATCGGGACCGGCGCGTCCTTCGTCATCAGCCCGACTCGGTCACGTCCGACGGCGGGGCGAGCGTCACCGTGCCTTCGAGCAGCAACGTGTCGCCGGTGTGCACCGCGAGACGGCAGCGCCAGAAGCGCATCAAACGCCGTTCGACCTCGGCGGTGAAGCGTACCGGGCCGGCGCTCTCGTGGGCGTGCACGAGCACGCCGCGGTACTCCGCGATGACGGCCATGTTCGTCAGGCCATCGGGCTGCAGTCCCGCGAGCAGCCCCGCCGTCTGCGCCGCGCCCTCCAACATGCGCGGCCACGTCCACACGCCGTCCCTGCGACCGCTGCAGGTGATGCTCGTGCCGGTGTACGACAGCACCGCGTCCACCAGTAGGGCGGGCGGCCGGTGTCGGAGCATCCGTTCTGGCGTGGGGATGCTCATGCGAAGCGCAGGGTGGCGCGAGCGGCGGGGCGGCCGCGGGTGTGAGCCTCGACGGTGACGGTCGCGGCGCCGGACTCGTTCTCGACGCGTGCATGCAGCTCCACGTCGGCGTGCGGGCGCAGTGGCAGGAGGAACGAGGACTGCACCACTTCGGCCAAACGCCCAGCGATTCCGCGCTCGGCGAGCAGGGCGCCGGCCAGATCGGCCATCAGTCCCAGCACGTACGCGCCCGGCAGCAACGGCTCGTCGGGAAAGTGTCCGTTGCACAGCTCGCGGGCGTGCGCGCGGCGCAGCGTCGCGCGCGCGCCGTCGGTCGTGACGACCGTCTCCACGAACGCCTCGGCACTCATCCGGGTCGCGTGCCTCCGCTCTCGTTACCCGCGATGGAGATTCCCACCCCGAGCCGTCCGAGCAGCCGCCACAGATCGCCCTTCAGCCCGCGGCCGCGAAGCTGCGCGTGCAGCGCCTCCTCGTCGTTCACCTTCATGCCGGGAAGCAGCCAGTTGCGTCGGGGTGCGGGCGGCGGCGCTCACGTACTCCACCAAGCCCTCGCGCACGCCGGGCGCGAAATAGAACCACGGTTCGTGCAGCGCTTCGGGCGACGCTACGTCACCGCGGGCGAGCAGCGTCTGTGCGATGGGCGTCTCGGGATACACGCGCACGCCGCACATCGCCGTCACGGCGGTCGGCTCGCACTCGTCCATGACCGCGATCGTCTCGCGTACCGTCTCCCACGTCTCTTCCTCCCCGCCGAAGACGAGGCTGTGGCAGAAGGGCACGCCGCGCTCGCGGCACAGCGCCGATGCGGCGCGGATGTCGTCCACGTTGAAGCTCTTGCGGAAGGCACGCAGGGTCGTGTCCGACGCGGCGTCCGTGCCGAAGTCGATCGACTGGCAGCCCGCTTCGAGCATGGCGTCGAGCAGCTCGCCGGTGAAGTTCCCTGGCGTGACGAAGCACGACCAGCGGGCCCGCTTGCCGAAGGGCCGCAGCGCCTCGCACACGCGCTCGGCGTAGCCGCGCGGGGCGTTGAAGATCGAGTCGACGACGAAGAACTGGTCGACGCCGTGCTCGTCGAGCAGCATCCGCACTTCGGCGGCGATGCCGGCCGGGTCGCGCGTGCGCATGCCGCGGCCCTCGATGATCGGATAGGCGCAGAACGTGCATTTGTAATGACAGCCGCGTTTCGTCTGCAGGTTGGCCATGCCGCCCTGCTCGAAATAGGCCTGCACGTCGATCCAGCGCCGGTCGGCGCGCACCTGATCGACGTGCGGCAGCCAGGCGGGCGCGGCCACCGTCACGGCGCCGCTCGCCGCGTCCAGGCGAGCCAAGCCGGGCAGCGCCCGGGGGTCGCTCCCGGCGTCGAGCGCGTCCAGCAGCCCCGGGAACGCCACCTCGCCCTCGCCGACGATGCCGTACGGCACGCCCAGTGCCGGCAGGTAGTGGCGTGGCATGGTCGTGAACGCCGAGCCACCGAGCACGATCGGCGCGTCGCTCGCCGCCCGGCAGGCGTCCACCACGCGCCGGTAGTGCGGCAGGTACGAGACGGTGTCGGGCCAGGCGCAGTTGTCGACGTTGCGCAGCGACAGACCGAGGACCTCGGGCCGGCTCGCCGCCACGGCGTCCCGTACGTCGCCCTCGACGTCCTCCGAGAAGCACAGGTCGAGGAACTCGACGTCGTGCCCGGCCTCGGCGCACGCGGTGGCGACGTAGCAGGCACCGATCGGCGCCACCGGGTCGGGGCTGCGCTCCTGGTTGGCCGAGACGAGCAGCACCCTCATGCGCCGAGCCCTCCCGCCGGGTCCGTTCGGGGTGCGCGCGTGAGGTTCAGCGTGTTGCGGACACGGAAGACGTCGCTGCCGGGCACGGCGCGGGTCTGGCCGCTCTGGATGCCGGCCTCCCAGCGCGCGTGCTCCCGGTCGAGGAGCGGCGCGATGGCGTTCCAGTCGTTGCCGCCGGAGATGAGCCGCACGAAGCTCTGCCGGAGGGTCAGATCCTCGGGGGCGTGCGCCAGAACGCGCCGCGCCGACCAGAAGTACGAGTCGGGGTCCTGGTTGTGGTCGTAGAAGAAGTAGAGGAAGCGCAGAAAGCGCTCGTAGGCGCCGCGGTAGGCGTCTTCGTAGTCGGCGAGCGCGGCCGTTTCGTCGGCGCCGCCCGCGAGCACGCTGCTCACGGCGCGGGCTCCCAGGAACCCGGCGAGCGCCGCCAGGTGCACGCCCGTCGAGAACACCGGGTCGATGAAGCAGGCGGCGTCACCGGCCAGCAGGTGGCCGGGGCCGGTGAAGCGCGTGCTCGTGTACGAGTAGTCGCGGATGCTGCGCACGGGCGAGACGAGGGTCGCGCCGCGCAGCCGCTCGGCGATGCCGGGGCAGCGCGCGATGAGATCGCGGTACACCGCCTCCAGGTCCTCGGCCGCCACCTTCGTCCAGCGCTTCGTGTCCACGACGGCGCCCACGCTCGTGGTGCCGTCGTGCAGCGGGATGAACCAGAACCAGCCGTCGCCGAAGGCCACCGAGAGGATGTTGCCGGCCTCCGTGCCGCCGAGCGGCTCGGCGCCCGTGAAGTACCCGAAGACGGCCAGGTTCTTGAAGAACTCGTCGAATCGACGCAGGTCGTGGGCGCGTCCGGACAGGGCCGACTGGCCGCTGGCGTCGATCACGAAGCGCGGCGTGAGGTGCGTCTCGCGCCCGGCGCGCGAGCGCACGTGCACGACGGGCTCGGGTCGATCGGTTTCGACGCGTGTCACCGCGTGCTCCTCGCGCACGTCCGCCCCCTGGTCGCGCGCGTGGTTCAGCAGGAGCTGGTCGAATTCGGAGCGGATGACGTGGAACGCATGCGGCCGGCCGCCCGGATCCTCGCGAAACCAGAAGCTCCACGGCTGCGGGCTCGACCCCCACTGGAACGTCCCGCCGGGCTTGCGTACGAAGCCGTGCCGCTCGATGGCGCCCGTCGCCTCGATGGCGTCGAAGATGGGCAGCGTCGCCGAGAGCAGCGACTCGCCGATGTGGTAGCGGGGGAATCGTTCGCGCTCGAGCACCAGGGCACGGTGCCCGGCGCGCGCGAGGGCCGACGCCGCGACCGACCCGGCCGGGCCGCCGCCGACGATCACGACGTCTGGCGTCCCGAATTCGGTCATGGGGCGCCTCAGCGCACGACGCGGGAGACGCGGTCGCCGTCGAAGGCGACGACCATGGTCACCCAGCGGTTCTGCCAATAGGTCCAGGTGGATGCCGACAGCGACGGTGTGCGGTGCGCCGGCGGATAGCCGAGCGACATGACGACCTGGTCGCGCGTCATGCCGGGCTCGACCTCTCCCGCCTCGACGAGGGTCCGCACGTCGCCCGCCGGCAGGGTGCGGCGCGGGTCGTCGCGCACCAGCAGGCGGTCCAGGTACTCGTCGAACGAGAGCGTCTTGCGACCGTACTTGAAGACGACGGTGAGCGGCGGGTGCCCCTCCGGCTCGAAGGTGACGCGGTTTCCTCCGGCCTCCGTGACGTGCACCCGCGTGCCGACCGCGATGCGCGTACCCACCTGGTAATTCACGTCGGTGACGGCGTTCTTCTCGTAGCGCAGGTTGCAGCACAGGAAGCGCGTTTCGCCGACCGCCGGGTTGGGCGGACCCGGTGGGACGCAGCCCCAGGCAAGGGCGGCGAGCAGGGCGAAGACAGTCGGTCGGCTCATGCGACAACGCGTAACAATTTCCCCCAGACCGGGCAATGCGGAGCGGATCGTGCGGATGGGCGCAGACCACGGTCCGGCCGCGCCGGTCCGGTAGTGACGCAGTTTGCCGCGTGAGGCACGGGCGGGCACGCGCCGCCGGCTCCTGGGCGTCGCACACCCCCGCCACGCCGCCCATCCACCCCCCGCGCTCCTTACGTCCGCCGTCGACCCGCACCCGCCCGTGCCTCACGCG
>Ga0299906_10003006_pt1 | contig 13924 bp, 11 predicted proteins | sample RVTome_14_FD_200259 | JGI IMG/M metagenome (GOLD analysis project Ga0299906, IMG submission 200259) | Soil microbial communities from uranium-contaminated site in the Upper Colorado River Basin, Wyoming, United States - RVT145D125 (version 2) ... | reverse complement strand
GCCGTCCGGCCGCTGGCTCAAAGCGGGGGCCGCACGGTAGACTAGTGGTGCGCTTCCGAAATACCGTGTGCACCGAGGACGCCGAGGCGCCCCGCTGGCAAGGCGGGCGACTGAGGCGTACGCGTTGCCGTACGCCGCAAGGAGCCCAACGCAGCCAGCGGGGATGGATCGGCGGCCGAATGCCACGGTATTTCGGAAGCGCACCACTAGAGTGCTTGATTCGCCCGGCGCGCCACAAGGGCGCCGGATCTGAGTGTCGATTCCGACGAGTTCGCGATCTGGGAGGCTTCCGCCCATGAAGGACGCCAAGTTCGATTTCGCCCTGGCCATCGGCGGCGCCGCCGGCCAGGGTATCGCCACGCCGGGGAACGTCCTGGCGCGCATGTTCGTGCGCCGTGGGCTGCACATCTACGCCTACAACGCCTACCAGTCGATCATCCGCGGCGGCCACATCCTGCTGACGGTGCGGGTAAGCGACCGGCAGCCGACCTGCCACGGCGACAAGATCGACCTGCTGCTCTGCCTCAACCAGGACACCCTCGACCGCCACCTCGGCGTTCTCGGACCCGGCGCCCGGGCGATCTTCAACAGCGACAGCGTCGAGGCCGGCGACACACCCGAAGGCGTGACCCTGGTACCGGTGCCGGTGAGCGAGCTGACCGGCGACAACCCCAACAAGCTGCTGCAGAACACCGCCTTCATCGGGGTCACCGCCGAGCTCCTGGGGATCGAGTGGGGCATTCTCGAGGCCGCCTTGACGGAGACCTTCAAGCGCAAGGGCCAGGAAGTCGTCGACCTCAACGTCGGCGCGGCGCGGGCCGCCTACGAGCACACCAAGGAGAACTTCGAGGCCTTTCCGGACCCGGTGCCGAGCAACGACGAGCCGCTCGCCGTCTGGTCGGGCAACGACGCTCTGGCAATGGGCGGCGCCGCCGCCGGCGTCAAGTTCTACGCCGCCTACCCGATGAGCCCGTCGACCGGCGTCCTCCACTGGATGGCCAGCAACGCCCGTGACCTCGACATCATGGTGCGCCAGGTCGAGGACGAGATCGGCGTCGCCAACATGGTGATCGGCGCCGCCCACGCCGGCGTCCGCTCCATGTGCGCGACCTCCGGCGGCGGTTTCGCCCTGATGACCGAGGCGATCGGCGCCGCCGGCATGATGGAGATCCCGGTGGTCTACATCGACGTCCAGCGGGCGGGCCCCTCCACGGGTGTCCCCACCAAGACCGAGCAGGGCGACCTTTGGCAGATGCTCGGCGCCAGCCAGGGGGACTTCCAGCGCTTCATCGTCGCGCCCAAGGACGCCCTCGACGCCTTCAACACCCTCCCCGAGGTCTTCAACCTGTGCGACGCTGCCCAGTGCCCCGGCATCGTGGTCTCCGACCTGCTGATCTCGGAGGGAACGTTCAGCGTCGTGCCCGACGCCATCAACCTGCAGCCCGAGATCGACCGGGGCGAGCTGATCACCGAGGGCAGGTCATCCGACAACGGCGCTCTCGCCGACCCCGGAACCCGCGAGGGCGGCGGCTACAAGCGCTATGCCGACACCGAGAGCGGCATCTCGCCGCGCGCCATCCCCGGCCTCGAAGGCTACGTCCATGTCGTCTCCACCGACGAGCACGACGAGGACGGGGTGTTGATCTCCGACGAGTTCACCAACCCCCACAAGCGCCGCAAGATGGTCGAGAAGCGGGCCCGCAAGTTCGAGACGGTGGCCGTTCGCGTGGCCCCACCGGTGCTCGAGGGCGCCGACGACGCCGACGTGACGCTGGTCGGCTGGGGCTCCACCTGGGGCGTCATCCGCGAGGCCATCGAGCAGCTCGCCGACCTCGGGGTCACCGCCAACCACCTGTCCGTCAAGTGGATCGTGCCGTTCCACGGCGACGAGATCGCCGCCATCCTGGCGAAGTCCAAGCGCGTCATCATCGTCGAGAACAACCACAGCGGCCAGTTCGCCCGCTACCTGCGCAGCGAGACCGGGTTTTCCGCCGACGGACACATCCGCAAGTACGACGGCGAGCCGTTCATGCCCCATCACATCGTCGCCGGCGTGCAGGAGCAGCTTGCCGGAAAGACCGAAATCTACGTCCCGACCCAGGAGATCATGGTCTGAGCGGCCGGGAGCCCGAGAGCAAACGATCTTCGCGAACCGAAAACGAGGCAGATGATGAGCGAAACGAAAGTGGCAGAGCCGGTCACCAAGGTGACCTCGAAGGACTTCAAGGGCAAGGTCGAGCCCGACTGGTGCCCCGGCTGCGGCGATTTCGGCGTCCTGAAGTCGCTGCAGGTCGTCGCCGCCGACCTCGGGCTGCGGCCCCATGACATCGTCACGGTCAGCGGCATCGGTTGCTCGTCGAACTTCCCCGGCTTCTTCAATGCCTACGGGATGCATACCCTTCATGGGCGCTCCCTGGCCGTCGCTACCGGCCTCAAGATGGCCAACCACGAGCTCACCGTCATCTGCACCGGCGGCGACGGCGACGGCTACGGAATCGGCGGCAACCACTTCACCCATATCGCCCGGCGCAACGTCGACCTGACCTACCTGGTCATGAACAACCAGATCTACGGGCTGACCACCGGACAGATCTCGCCGACCAGCGAGATCGGCATGAAGACCAAGTCGACCCCGTTCGGCAACATCGAGAAGCCGATCAACCCGATCACCTCGGCGATCATGAACGGCGCCACCTACGTCGCCCGCGGCTTCTCCGGCGACCCCAAGCACCTGCAGATGTTGATGAAGGAGGCGATCGAGCACGAGGGCTTCGCGCTGATCGACATCTTCAGCCCCTGCGTGACCTTCAACCACGACAACGACTACGCCTTCTTCCGGCCGCGCGTCCGCAAGCTCGAGGACGAGGAGCACGACACCGGCGACTGGAAGTCCGCGTGCGAGAAGGCGCTGATGTGGGGCGACGAGATCTACATCGGCAAGTTCCTGCAGGTCGAGCGCCCGACGCTGGGCAAGCAGGAGCCGGTCCTCGACGAGGGCGGCGCGCTCGCCCACCGCCCGGCCGGCCTCACCGCCGAGCAGGCCCAGAAGGTCATCAAAAGAATGATGTAACCGCCGCCACAGGCGATGATGCGCCACCGGCGCATGCAACCACCTCCCCACCGGGAAGCGAGAACGTGGTGGATGCAAGGCGCGCGCCGCGAGGGCGACGCAGGAGAAGCTACTCTCGTGGCGGGCGCCGAACCCATGAAACAATCGCAAGCCGCAACGCAGCAGACGCCGCGTTATCGCTTTCCGCGCGCCGCTACCAGCGTTGGCGAAAACCCTCGAGCGCCGCCTCGGGGTCGAGGCCCCGCTCGCGGAAATCCTTGACGAACTCCACCGGCAGCGGGAAGTGCACGCGCTCCTCCGGCCCGTCGAGCTGGGCCACCGTGCCCTGCGGACCGCGTAGCTCGTCGACGATGTCCATCACCAGCGTCTCCGGCGCCGAGGCGCCCGCGGTGATCCCCACCCTGGCGACGCCGGCGAGCCATTCGGGACGGATCTCGTCACGCGTCTGCACCAGGTAGGCGGGCACTCCGGCGGCCTCGGCGACCTCGACGAGGCGGTTCGAGTTCGACGAGTTGGGCGCCCCGACAACGATGATCGCGTCGACCTCCGAGGCCATCCGCTTGACCGCCTCCTGGCGGTTCTGGGTCGCGTAGCAGATGTCGTCCTTGGCGGGCCCCACGATCTCCGGAAAGCGGCGCTTGAGGACCGCCAGGACGCCGGCGACGTCGTCGATCGAGAGGGTCGTCTGGGTCAGGTAGGCGACCTTGCCGCCGGCCGGGACCTGCACGGCCTCGGCCTCGGCCTCGGTCTGTACCAGCGTGACGTCATCGGGAACGTGTCCCATCGTGCCCTCGACCTCCACGTGACCGGCGTGACCGACCAGCAGGATGTGGTAGCCCTGGGCGACGTAGCGTAACGCTTCGTCGTGGACCTTGGTGACCAACGGGCAGGTGGCGTCGACGCTCCTGAGCCCGCGGGCGCGGGCCTCCTCGCGGACCTCGGGGGGGATGCCGTGGGCCGAGAAGATGACCACTCCCTCGTCGGGGACCTCCTCGATCTCGTCGACGAAGACGACCCCGCGGGACTCGAAGTCACGGACGACGTAGCTGTTGTGGACGATTTCGTGACGGACGTACACCGGGGGCCCGTACATCTCGAGCGCCAGATCGACGATGTCGACGGCGCGCACGACGCCGGCGCAGAAGCCGCGCGGCTTGGCAAGCACCACGCGGCGGGACTCGGCGTCAGGCTCGACCACGGAAAGCTCCTGTCAATTGGTGCCGAGGGGGGGACTTGAACCCCCACGGGCCGAAGCCCACATGGCCCTCAACCATGCGCGTCTGCCAGATTCCGCCACCTCGGCACTCGATACGAATCGGGGGTCTGCGCCGCCTCAGGATCGCCCGCTGCCCGGGTCGGAGCCGCCGCCACCGGGGCCCGGCTGCTGCGGGCCGCGCCCGGTCTCGCCGCCGCCCTGCGGCTGCCCGGCCTCCGCCGGAGCGCTCACCGGCGGTGGGCTCTCGATGTCGTCGATCACCGACGACTCGCTACGCCCGACGATTCCCAGGCTCAGCGAGGTCAGCATGAAAAGCACCGCCGACACCGTGGTGAGCTTCTGCAGCAACGTCGCGGCGCCCCGCATTCCGAACGCGGTCTGGCTGCCGCCACCGCCGAAGGCCCCGGCGAGGTCGGCGGCCTGGCCCGACTGCAGCAGCACCACGAAGATCAGAAACAGGCAGACGAAAATGTGCAGGATGGTCAGCAACAACTCCATTGGAAAGCCCTCTCTGGCGGAGCCGCCGCGCGGTTGCCGCGACCACACGTCAACCCACTCTGTCTCGGCCCCGGGGAAAACGAGAAGCGAGCGACCCTCGCAAGCTCGGAGTAACAATCTAACAGAGAGATACCGCGCCAACAACGCACGAAGCCCACTCGCCCGGTGACGTCATCTCACAAATCTGACGTGCACCCAGGCCCGCTCGAGAGCCCCAGAATGCCCGCTGGCAGGCTCGCCGGCCCGGCCCGGGAGCCCCCCCCCGGTGGGCCCCGGCGCGGCAGCGATTGCGGGGCCGTGGCGGACCGCTCAGCCGCGAGCCGCCTTGACGATGGCGGCGAACGAGTCGGGGTCGAGGCTGGCGCCGCCCACCAAGGCGCCGTCGATGTCGGTCTCGGCGAGCAGCTCGGCGGCGCTTGCGGGCTTGACGCTGCCGCCGTACTGGATCCTGATCGCGGCGGCTAGGACCGGTCCCAGCAGGTCGCCCAGGAAGTCGCGGATGATCGCGTGCACCTGCTGCGCCTGGGCAGGCGTCGCGGTCACCCCGGTGCCGATCGCCCAGACCGGCTCGTAGGCAATCACCAGATCGGCCAGATTCGCGCCTCTGAGCCCGGCCAGGCCGTTGCCGAGCTGCGAGGTGACGACGGCGACGGTCTCGTCCTCCTCGCGCTGTTCGAGCGTCTCCCCGACGCAGAGGATCGGCACGAGGCCGTGGCTGACGGCCGCCGCCAGCTTGCGGGAGATGAAGGCGTCGTCTTCGGCGAAGATCTGACGGCGCTCGGAGTGGCCGAGGATCACGTGACTGGCCCCGGCGTCGAGCAGCATGGTGGGCGAGACCTCTCCGGTGAACGGTCCCTCGTCCTCGGGATAGAGGTTCTGGCCGGCCACCACGATCTTGCTGCCGCGGAGGACCTCGGCGGCGGCCGCCAGCGCCGGAAACGACGGCGCCACGCCGCACTCGACCCCCTCGACGTCGCGCAGAGCGCCGCGCAGCTCGGTCAGCGCCGTGCGCGCCTCGGGGATCGTCTTGAACATCTTCCAGTTGCCGACGATGAAGGGTGTCCGCTCGCTCATTCTGCCTCCAGATCCGGATGGTCGACGGCCCCCGCCGGAAGCCTAACAGGCCGGGGTAGCCGGGCGCTCACTCCGGCCGATCGGTGAGCGCCTCGATGCCCGGCAGGACCGCCCCGGTGAGCAGCTCGAGGGCTGCCCCGCCGCCGGTCGATACGTGGCTCATGTCCGCCGCCAGTCCGGCGCCGGCGACGGCCGCGGCGGTATCGCCGCCGCCGACGATCGTCAGGGCGCCGCGCGCACGCAGCGCCGCGATCGCCCGCCCGACCCGCTCGGTGCCGGCCGCGAAGCGTTGCACCTCGAAGACCCCCATCGGCCCGTTCCACAGCACCGTGCGGGCATCCGCGAGCGCCCCAGCGAAGCGCTCGGCGCTCCGCGGTCCGATGTCGAGGGCCATGGCGCCGGCGGGGATCTCCGCGGTGATCGCGGCGCTCTCCGGGTCATCGAGGCCGTCGGCGACGACGAAGTCCTCGGGCAGCAGCACCTCGACGTCCTGCTCTCCCGCCCGGCGCACGAGGTCGCGGGCCAGCTCCTGGGAGCCCTCCTCGATCCGTGAGCGGCCGGTCGCCCGCCCCTGTGCGGCGAGCACCGCGTTGGCCATCGCGCCGCCGATGATCAGCCGGTCGACGAGCGGCATCAGGTGGGCGACGGCGTCGAGCTTGTCGGAAACCTTGGCGCCACCGGCGACCAGAACGAAGGGCTTCTCCGGGGCCTGGAGACAGCGGCTCAGCATCTCCACCTCCAGGATCAGGAGCCTGCCGGCGGCCGCCGCCTCGACTCGCGCCGGCACCCCGGTGATCGAGGCGTGCGACCGGTGCGCGGCCCCGAAGGCGTCGTCGACGTAGAGGTCGGCGAGAGCGGCGAGCCGGTCGGCGAACCGCGGATCGTTGGCGGTCTCGCCGGGGTGGAAGCGCAGGTTCTCGAGCAGCGCCACCTCGCCGGGGCGAAGCGAGCAGGCCGCCGCCTCGACCTCGTCGCCGACGCAGTCGGGAAGCAGCGCGACCTCCCGGTGCAGGGCCGCTCGCAATGCCGCAGCGACGGGAGCCATCCCCAGCTCGGGGTCGCGCCGGCCCTTCGGCCGGCCCCGGTGCGACATCACGATCAGCCCGGCGCCGGCGGCGAGCAGGGCCTGCAGCGTCGGCAGGGTCGCGTCCAGTCGGGTGCTGTCGGTAACCTCTCCGTCCTCCACCGGCAGGTTGAGATCGGCGCGCACCAGCACCCGGCGTCCCGCCACCTCGAGGTCATCGAGGGCCAGCTTGCGGCGCAGGACCTCGACCGATCCGAAGCTCATCGGGACATTTCGCCATCGCCTGCGTCGGCTCTTCTTGCGGTCACCCGCAAGACCCACGCGCCAGACCCATCACACTTCCACCACGGCCGGCTAAAGGCTCGCCGCCACGTGCTCGGCGAGGTCCTTGAGACGCGTCGAGTAGCCCATCTCGTTGTCGTACCAGGACATCACCTGGACGAGGCTGCCACCGACGACGCTCGTGAAGCCGGCATCGACGGTCGACGACCGCGGGTCGCCGTTGTAATCGATCGAGACCAGCGGCTCGTCGGACACCGCGAGGATCTTCTTCAACGGCCCCGAAGCGGCGGCGGCGCGAAAGGCGTCGTTGACCTCGTCAGCGGTGGTGGCCTTGGCGACCTGGGCGACCAGATCGACCATCGAGACGTTCGGCGTCGGCACGCGGACCGCGCAGCCGTCGAGCTTGCCCTCCAGCTCGGGCAGAACCAGCGCCACGGCCTTCGCCGCTCCGGTGGTGGTCGGGATCATCGATACGGCCGCCGCCCGCGCCCGCCGCAGGTCGCTGTGGGGCAGGTCGTGGATCCTCTGGTCGCTTGTGTAGGCGTGGATCGCCGTCATCCAACCGCGCTCGATGCCGAAGCTCTCGTTGAGGACCTTGGCGACCGGCGCCAGGCAGTTGGTCGTGCACGAGGCGTTCGAGATGATGTGGTGGCCGGCGGGGTCGTAGGCGTCGGCGTTGACCCCCAGGCAGATGGTGACGTCGGGGCCCTTGGCGGGGGCGGAGATCAGCACCTTGCGGGCGCCGGCATCGAGGTGCTTCTGGGCATCGGCACGGGCTCGGAACAGCCCGGTGGACTCGATCACGATGTCGGCCCCCAGCTCTTTCCATGGCAGCTTCGCCGGGTCGCGCTCACGGAGCACCTTGACCTCGGCGCCGTTGATGATCAGGGCGCCGTCGCCGACCTCGACGGTCCCGGAAAACGCACCGTGCACGGAGTCGTGCTTGAGCAGGTGGGCGAGCGTGGGGGGGTCGGTGAGGTCGTTGATGGCGACGAACTCCAGGTCCGAGCCGTCGCGGACCGCAGCGCGCAACATGTTGCGTCCGATGCGTCCGAAGCCGTTGATGGCCACACGGGCAGACATTGGAGACTCCTTGGTAAGCGGTTCAAAAGCTCCGGTAGACAGGGCGCATACACCGCCAACAGCCCTTCGGGCCCGGCTCGGAAGTACTACCGGCGCGGTCGGCGAACCCCGGGCGCGATCTCGATCGTCAGGGATTATCGGGGCGCGGTGCGGAAGCTGTCAACTCGACGGTTCCGAGGCCTCCAGGGGCCCTTTGGGCGGGTTTCGAACGGCCCGCCGAATGCACAGTCATGCCCATCATCGACAAATGACGCCCATTAAAGCATCTGATCAGGCAGACGACCCGGCCTACCGCCAGTGGTGGTCAGTTCCCCCTCGCCGCGTGCTTGCCACCCCCGCGGCCGATGCCTAGAATTTCCTCATCAACAACAACGGCCCCAGAGCAAGGGGGCCCGGTCGCCGGCCAGTCGCTTTCCGAACGGCCCATCCCAGGTCGGCGGCCTCAGAGCCCGGGCAGCAACGTGCCCGGTTCAACTCGAAGACTCGAACGAAACACACGTCGCGTGCTTGCCGCCGATCCGCGCCGGTGCGCACCCGACGTGCAACGAGGAGCTACGACTATGCGTAGTCCATTGAGGTGGCTCACGCTGGCCGCGATGGGGCTTTGTGTCGCCCTCGTGCAGGCGTTGGAGTATCAAGCCATCGAGTTGGACGAGCTGCGGCGGCAAAGCGACACCCACTACCAGGCCATCGCCGAGGTGGAGTCCGAGCTGCAGTCGTTGCGTATCGAGACCAGCGTCCGCGACGTCCTGGACGCCAACAACATCAACGTTCCGCGCCACAAGCAGCGGGAGATCGCCCGCAGCCTCATCGAGGTCAGCCGTCACTACGGCATGCAGCCGGAGCTCATCCTGGCGATGATCTTCACGGAAAGCCGCTTCGACGTGTACGCGGAGTCGGAGGCGGGCGCCGTGGGGCTCATGCAGCTGCGCCCGGCGACAGCCATGGCCGTCGCCGACGAGCTGGAGCTCAAGTGGAAGGGCCAACGGCTGCTGACCGATCCACAGGTCAACATCCTGCTGGGAACGTCGTATCTACACTCGCTGCTGCAGCGCTACAACGAGCAGGGCCTCGACTATGCGCTGGCGGCCTACAACGTCGGGCCGCGCAAGCTCGACGAGCTGCTGCTCGAGCGCGGCCGGCCGCCATCGCGCTTCGCCCGCGAGGTCCGCAAGGTGAGCGAGAACCTGCGCGCCGAGTATTTCTACGACGATCGGCGGAACTGATCCGCCTTCCGGCTGCCGCACAAACGGCGGCCGGCGTGCTTTGATGGGCCCCGTGGCTGCCGCCACGGGGCCTTTTTCGTGAACGAGCGAGGTGACGTCGGGTGGATCTGCTGGTTCTCCGCAGGCTGGTCGTCGAGCTGCACGAGCGGCTAGGGGGCGCCCGTATCGACCAGGCCTACGGCGTCGGCCGCGACCACCTGGCGATCGTCCTCGGCCTCCCCGGCTCGCCGCGTCTTTGGTTCAGCGCCGAGCCCGAGCTGCCGCACCTCTACGAGCGGCCGGGCTCCCACATCACCCCCCAGCGACCCCCACCGTTCGCGATGGCAGCCCGCAAGCTGCTTTCGGGCCGGCGCATCGAGTCGATCGCCTGCATCGGGGGCGACCGGGTCGTCGAGCTGTGCTGCGGCGGGGATGGGGCCCCCCGCCTGATCCTCGAGGTGATTCCCCGCCGTGCCAGCGGCTTCGTGGTCGACGCCGGCGGCGACGTGCGGGCGGTCTGGCGGCCTCGTCGCGGCCGGCCCGGGCTCGGCGAGCCCTACATGCCGCCCGGCGCTGATGCCAGGCCCCCGGTCTCGAGCCTCGGTGGGGCGGAGTGGAAGGCCCTGGCGGAGGCGCCCGACGCCGACGCCCTGGCGCGCGGGCTGCTCCGTGGGGTCGCCGGGATGTCGCCGCTGCTCGCCCGCGAGATCGCCGCCCGGCACGACGCCGGAGCTTGCTTGCAGCAGGCGACCGAAGAGGAGCTGCGCCGGGCGGCCGAGGCGCCGACGGCCGCCCGCGTCTACTCGCCGGCCCCGCTGGAGGAGCTCGCCGAGCCGCCGGCCGCCGGGCGATTCCTGCTGGCGCCCTACGGGCTTCGCCATCTCGAGGCCGCCGGTACCGAGCTGCAGGTTACCCGCTTCGGCTCGCTCGTTGACGCGGCGGCCGCCTACTACCCTCTCCGCTCCGAGCTCGTCGCCCGCGCCGCCGCCCGCCGTGATCTCGGGCTCGACCTCGAGATCGCCGCCCTCAAGCTGCGCCGCACCCTGGAGGCTGTCGCCAGCGACCTCGAGAGCGCCGGCAAGGCGGAACTGCATCGCCGCTGGGGTGATCTGCTGCTCGCCCACCCTGAGGCGCCCCGCCACGACGGCAGCGTCGAGGTGCCCGACGACTACGGGGACGGGGCGCCGATCCGGATCCCCGTGGATCCGGCCCGCTCCCAGGTGGACAACGCCCAGCGCTACTACCGCCGGGCGCGCCGCGCCGACCGCAGCGGCCAGCGGACCGCCGAGCGCCGGCGCCGCCTCACGGCGCGCATCGACGAGCTGGAGGATCTCCGGAAACGCGTCGCGGCGGCCGCCGGCTCGGGCGACCTGCGGCGCCTGGCTCGCGAGGCCCAGCGGTTGCGGGTCGATCTGCGGGTAACCGCCTGGGAGGCGCCCGAAGCTCGGGTCGAGGACGCCGCGGCGCCGGAGCCGAAGGCCGCCGGCGGCCCCTCGGCCCCTCGGCGGGCGGCGGACACGTCGCCGGACGCCCCCATCGCCGGCGCCTCGGGGCGCAAGGTGGCCCCCGGGGTCGTCGCCTACCGTTCCAGCGACGGCTTCGAGATCCTCGTCGGGCGCAGCGCCACCGCCAACGAGCGCCTCACCCACAAGCTCGCCAAGCCGCACGATTTCTGGCTCCACGCCGAAGGACCCGGCTCGCACGTCGTCATCCGCAACCCGCGGCGGCAGGGCGCACCCAGCCCCGACTCGCTGCGCGAGGCCGCCGCCCTGGCGGCGTACTTCAGCTCTTCGCGGGCGGCGACCAAGGTGAACGTCCGCTGGACGCAGGTGCGGCACCTGCGCAAGCCGCGCGGCGGCGCCAAGGGCCAGGTGATCCTGCGACAGGCCGAGACCTATCTGGCATCGCCGGTGCCCCCGGAGGAGCTGTTCGCTCCCTCCTCTTCCCGGGGTTAGCAATCCGTGCTGAAACCAGGGTCTGGGAGGGGCATCGGATGCGGCCGCCCTCCTTGCCGTCGACCGCCGACCCCACGCTCCGAATCCGTCGGGTCCTCACGAGGGCGTGGTGGCGGTCCTAGGCCAGGCCTAGGCGTTGCGCGGATCCTCGTCGCCGGCGTCGTCGTAGGGGTCGGCGGTGGGCTCGGCCTCGAAGGTCACCTCGCCGTCACCCGGGCCACCTTCGGAAGACACGGGGCCGACGGCGGGACCCGGTGGCGGCGTTCCGGGCGGCGGATGGCCTCCCGGCGGCGCACTCGCCGGGGCCGCGCGGTATACCCATGGACGACCGGTGCCGAAGCGGGTCGCGAACACAGAGCCGAGGCCGACCAGCGCCGCCACCAGCCAGATCACGCTGCCGACGATCGGCACGAAGCGCAGCATCCCGAGCACCAATCCGCCGCACAGCACGATGGCGATCTGGGTGGCATCCGGGCGCCCCACCATGTTCATGACCCGGTTGCCCACCGCCTGGAAGACGGCGACCAGGCCGAAGATGTACGCCAGCCACCAGGCGAAGATCAGCGCCAGCAAGAAGGGGATCCCGATGATCAGGAACGAGAGCACCACGAGCACCACGAAGGCGAAGCAGAGGGCGAACAAGCCCAGCAGACCGATCGCGCCGATCCGCAGCGGCTCGCGCGAGATCGCGTGGCTGGCCGCGGAGACCCGGTCGCCGACGAGGGCGACGGTGAGCAGCGCCAGCATCAGCCAGTAGAAGAGCTGGACGGCGCGGCCAAACCAGGCGAAGGGGGTCAAGCCCCACCACCCCCAGAACGGGAAGCTGCCGCCGAACATGTTGTCGAAGCCGTAGCCGATGCTGACGTTGACGAGCTCGCCGTCGATGCGGGAGCCCGCGGCGCGCCGCAACGAGCCGCCCACCTGCACCAGGTCGCGACCGATGCGGGCGTTGGGGCCGAGGATGAGCGTTCCCCCGACCTTGGTGACGCTGCGTTCGACCTCGCCGTTGACCTCCAGCCGCCCGCCGATGACGACCACGTCGCGCGTGGCGCGGCCGTCGATGCGAACCGCACCGCCGATCGCCACGATGTCGTCTCGCGCCACCTCACCCTCTTCGACGACGATCCTGCCGCCCATCACGAAGCCGCCGTCGGCGGCCTGCACCTGGACGCAGCCCATCGCCAGGAGAGCCGCCGCGACGAGCGGCAACAACCCCGCCAACCGGCGCCCTGCCGACAGTCCCCCCTCGTATCTCGTCGATGTCACCATGGTGCAACGCCTCCTCGCCCGCCTGCCTTCCGGTCTCATTGCCGCCGCTGATAGTTGAGTACCATGCGCGTGAACAAGTAGTTGAGGGCCACGGTGATCAGCAGCACGGCGAGCTGGAACGCCAGGCTGCTGCCGCGGACATACTCGAGGATCCCGGTCAGCAGCGTGCCGATCGGTTGCACCAGCGGTCTGGCCGTCTCGACCGCCTCGACGCCCCACAGGTACACGTTCTTGGCGGCCTGGGCCGCGGCGACGATGCCGTTGGAGGCGTACCCCGCCGCCTCCTGACCCTCGGCCGGCGAGGTCATCAAGAGCCACCCCCCGATGCCCAGCCCGAGCACCAGCAAGGCGGCGAGGCTGCCGGCCCAGACCGCCAGACGTTGCAAGGACACCTCGGTGGCGGGCTGGTAGGCCGGGTATTGCGCCACCCGCGCCATGACGCCGGCGGTGAAATCCACCGGCACCTCGACCGTGCGCAGACCGTCGAGCCGGCGCAGGAAGGCTCGCTCCTGCTCGAGCCGGGCCCGGCACTCGCCGCAACCCGCGAGGTGGTGGCGGAGCCACTGGGTGGCGTCGATCGACAGCGCTTCCTCGAGATAGGCGTTGAGGCTGTCGCGATCGGGATGTTGCTGGCTCGTCATGGCGTTCACGTGGCCTTTTCCGAGTCGTCGTCGAGCAGATCGCCCAACGACCGCCGCAGGGCGTCGCGGGCGCGGAAGATCCGCGTCTTGACGGTGCCGAGCGGCAGCTCCAGGGCCTCGGCGATCTCGTCGTAGGACAGCTCGGCCGCGTGGCGCAAGATGATCGCTTCGCGGTACTTCTCCGGTAGCTCGTCGATCGCCGCCGAGACCCGGTCGCCGAGCTCGACGCCGAGGTAGGCCTCCTCCGGGTCGAGGCCGGGGGATTCGACCTCGCGGCCGACCGAGCCGTCTTCGAGCTCCACCGGGGCATCCAACGACACCGTGACCACTCGGCGCTTGCGGATCTCGTCGATCGCCGCGTTGCGGGCGATCCGGAACAGCCAGGCGGCAAACGGGTACTGCGGCTTGTAGCTGCCGAGAGCCGAGTAGGCCTTCAGAAACACGTCTTGTGACAGGTCCACGGCATCCTCGTAGTTCCCCAGCATCCGGCAAACGTAGTTGACGATCTGAGACTGGTAACGCGTGACCAGCTCCGCGAAGCGGTGTTGCTGGCCTCCGAGCACCGCGGCAACGATCGCTCGATCGTCCTGGTCCATACCGGTAGTTT
>Ga0299906_10003005_pt1 | contig 13927 bp, 11 predicted proteins | sample RVTome_14_FD_200259 | JGI IMG/M metagenome (GOLD analysis project Ga0299906, IMG submission 200259) | Soil microbial communities from uranium-contaminated site in the Upper Colorado River Basin, Wyoming, United States - RVT145D125 (version 2) ... | reverse complement strand
GCCTTTCTCTCCGTCGATAAGCGCGGTCCACCCGGTCGCCGAGTCGTACATAGAGGACATCTGCGCGCAGCCGAAAGCCGTGAGCGCGACCACAAGCATTGTAGAAGCGACAAAGGTTAGGCGTTTCATTGTGATCTCCCCCTTGGTTGCTGATAAATCCCGCCCTTTAGGATGACCCCCCTGCGGCTGGCGGTCAAGACGCCCGGCTCGAGCCCAAAATAGATAGGCGGGCGGGATGCATGAGAAAATTAACCCCTCACCCCTTCCCCCTCTCCCGAGCGGAGAGGGGAAATGGTCAGCGGAAATGGGATGACTGCCATTTCCGAAAATAGGATTGGAGGTCACGCCGTGGCGGAAAAAGTACAGGCGGCCGTGAGGACCGGCCCGAGCCGGACCGAGTTCCGCGAGTTCCCGATGCCGGATATCCCGGCGGATGGCGCGCTCCTCAAGATGGAGGTCGCCGGGATCTGCGGCACCGACGTCAAGCTCTACGCCCATCCGCCCACCACGAGCCCGGTGATCATGGGCCACGAGAACATTGGCACCATCGCGAAAGCGGGCCATGAATTTACCCGCCGCAAGGGCTTCAACGAGGGGGACCTGGTGTTTGTCGAGCACTACGTCATGTGCGGAAGATGCGAGTGGTGCCACCTGGGCCAGTACCGGCATTGCGAGAACACGGACTGGCGCAAGAACCCCGACGCCATCCGCTACGGCTACACCTCGGCGGAGAAGTCTCCCCATCTGTGGGGCGGTTTTGCCCAGTACGTGTACCTGCCGTGGAACGCCGTCGTGCATCGCGTGCCGAAAGGCGTGACGCCGGAGCTCGCCGGGCTGGTGACCCCGATGGCGAACGGCGTCGAGTGGTCGCTCTTCGACGGCGGCGTGGGCTACAACTCCACGGTGCTGATCCAGGGCCCCGGCCAGCAGGGGCTCTCGCAGACCGTGATCTGCAAGCAGGCGGGAGCGTCGCTCATCATCGTCACGGGCACGTCGAAGGACGCCGCGCGGATGAAGGTTGCCAAGGAGCTTGGCGCCGACCACGTGATCGACGTGCAGAAGGAAGACGCACTCCAGCGCATCCTGGAGATCACCGGCGGCAAGGGCGTGGACGTTGCGCTCGACTGCACGGCGGGCGCCGGGACGACGCCGATCCTCCTCGGCGTGGACGCGCTGAAGCGCAAGGCGGGCACGATCGTGGTCCAGGGCGAGATGAAGGAGTTCCCGAATTTCCCGCTCGAGAAGGTCACGGTGAAGTTCATCACCATCAAGAGTGCGCGCGGCCACAGCTACAAAGCGTGCGAGCTTGCCCTCGCCCAGCTCGCCTCGAAGCGCTTTCCTCTTGAGAAAGTCACCACCCACCGCTTCGGGCTCAAGGACGTGGACCTCGCCATCCGCTCCGTGGGCGGCAAGGGCGTGCCGGACGTCATCCACGCGTCACTGATGCCCTGGCAGTAACGCTCGATTCATCCGGACGGTCGAAAGAAATCGGGATGCGGATACTCGTGTACGGCGCCGGCGCGGTCGGCGGCTACGTCGGCGGCATCCTTACGGCGGCGGGAGCGGACGTCACGCTGGTCGCGCGCGGCGCGCAGCACGACGCCCTGAAGCAGCGCGGCCTCATCCTCGAAGGTCCGAAGAGCGGGCGCCCGGATCCCATCCGCGTGCGGGTGTGCCGGCCGGGAGAGGAAAAGCCGCCCTACGATCTCATCATCGTCGGCCTGAAGTCGCACCAGATCGCCGGCGCCGCAGCGCACATGGTGAGCCTGCTCGCACCGGATGGCATGATGCTCCTCGGGCAGAACGGGCTGCCGTACTGGTACTTCGAGAAGCTCGACTCGCCGCTGCGCGGCTCGCGGCTCGAATCGGTCGATCCCGGGGGCGTGCTCGCCCGCACCATCCCGATCGACGCGGTGATCGGGGGCGTGATGAACAAGCCGGCCGATCTCGTCGAGCCGGGGCGCATCCGCCTTGCCGACCAGGCGACCGACCGCCTCGTGATCGGCGAGCTCGACAACCGGATTACGCCGCGGCTCGAAGCGATCAAAGCCGTCGTCGAGCCCGCGGGCTGGCCGGTGGTGGTGAGCGACAACATCCGCGCGGTGAAGTGGCGGAAACTCATGTCGAACGGCGTGTTCAATCCGCTGGCGGCGATCACCCAGTCGACGCACCGTCAGATCGGGGATTTCGAGCCGACCCGGCGCATCTCCCGGTGGATGGTCGACGAGGTGCTCGCGGTGGCGGCTGCGATCGGGGTGAAGCCCGACATGAACGCAGACCAGATGATCGACGACGTGCGGAAGCGGGTGGGGATACTGTCCTCGACGCTGCAGGACGTGCGCTTCGGCCGCGAGCTCGAGCTCGACGCGCTCATCAACTCCGTGATCGACATCGGACGCCTGACAGGTGTTGCGACGCCCTACCTCGAGGTCGCTTCGGCGTGCGCCGGACTGCTCAACCGGCGCATCGTCGACGACGGCGTTGCGTTCGCGCCCGCCGCGGTGCGAAGAAGATAGTTTGCTAAAATTGCAACATGTCGCTACCGAAGGAATACGACGATCTGCCCGGCACGGTGGTGTTCGATTTCGACCGGGCGCGCCAGGGCTACCATCTCAACATGTTCTGCATGTCGCTGATGAAGCCGGAAAACCGCGCGGCGTTCAAGGCGAACGAGCGCGCTTATCTCGACAAGTGGCCGATGACGGAGGAGCAGAAGCAGTCCGTCCTGAAGCGTGACTGGAACGGAATGCTCGCGCTCGGCGGCAATATCTACTTCACCTCCAAGATCGCGGCGACCGACGGCCTGTCCTTCCAGCAGATCGCCGCCATCATGACCGGCTCGACGCAGGAGCAGTACGCCCAGATGATGCTGAAGGGCGGCCGCCCGGTGGCGGGGAACCGCAGCAAGTCGGAGTGGAAGAACCGTGGCTAGAATCGTGGCGGGCGTGGCGGCATCGCATATTCCCGCGGTCGGCGCGGCGTGGGACAACGGCAAGGCCGGCGAGCCCTACTGGCGGCCGGTGTTCGAGGGCTTCGAGCGCTCGAAGGAGTGGATCGCGAAGCTGAAGCCGGACGTCTGCATCGTCGTCTACAACGACCACGCCTCGGCGTTCTCGCTCGAGATCATCCCGACCTTCGCGATCGGTTGCGCCGCGGAATTCCCGATCGCCGACGAAGGCTGGGGGCCGCGCCCGGTGCCACCGGTCAAGGGCCACCCCGAGCTCGCCACGCATATCGTGCAGTCGGTGGTGCTGGACGAGTTCGACCTCACCGTCGTCAACAAGATGGAAGTGGATCACGGGCTGACCGTGCCGCTCACCCTGATGTTCGGCCAGCCGAAAGAATGGCCATGCCCGGTCATTCCGATCTCCGTCAACGTGGTGGTGTATCCGGTGCCGACCGGACACCGCTGCTACATGCTGGGAAGAGCCATACGCAAGGCGGTCGAGTCGTTCGACAAGAACTTGAGGGTGGTGATCTTCGGCACCGGCGGCATGTCGCATCAGCTGCAGGGTCCGCGCGCGGGCCTCATCAACCGCGAGTTCGACACCCGTTTCCTCGACAACCTGACCCGGGATCCCCAGTCGTTGGTGAAGATCTCGCACTTCGAATACTTGCGCGAGACCGGCTCCGAAGGCATCGAAATGGTCATGTGGCTCATCATGCGCGGAGCGCTCGACGACGAGGTGAGGGAGGTCCGCCGCTTCTACCACGTGCCGGCGTCGAACACGGCGCTCGGTCATATCATTCTGGAAAACACCCGACGTTAAGAGGAAAGAACGATGAAGATCTGCGTGGCCGGGCAGGGCGCCTTCGGACAGAAGCATCTGGACGCGTTGAAGCGCATCTCCGGCGTCGAAGTCGCCTCGCTCATCGGCGGCAATCCCGCCGGCACCGAGCAGGTGGCGAAGAAATACGGCATCCCCCATTGGGGGAACGATCTCGCCGAAGGCATCAAGCGCGCCGACGCGGTGATCCTCGCGACGCCGACCAAGATGCACTTCAAGCAGGGCGAGCAGGTGATGCGCGCCGGCAAGCATGTATTGGTCGAGATCCCCGTCACCGACAGCGTCGAGGACGCGGAGAACCTGGTGAAGATCGCCAGGCAGACCGGCGTTACCGCCATGGGCGGCCACGTGCGGCGCTTCAACCCGAGCCATCAATGGGTGCACAAGCGGATCCAGAAGGGGGAGCTCAAGATCGAGCAGATGGACGTGCAGACCTACTTCTTCCGGCGCAGGAACATCAACGCTGCCGGCAATCCCCGGAGCTGGACCGACCACCTGCTGTGGCACCACGCTGCCCACACCGTCGATCTCTTCGCCTATCAGTGCGGCGAGGCGATTTCCGACTGCTTCGCGGTGCAGGGGCCGATCCATCCGCAGCTCAACATCGCCCTGGACATGGCCATCATCGCCCGGGTGCCCTCGGGTGCGATCCTGACGCTGTCGCTGTCCTTCAACAACGACGGGCCGCTCGGATCGTTTTTCCGCTACATCTGCGACAGCGGCACCTACAAGGCGTTCTACGACGATTTGAGCGACGGGAAGGACGTGAAGATCGACGTGTCGAAGGTGGACGTATCGATGGACGGCATCGAGCTCGAGGACCGCGAGTTCATCGCGGCCATCAAGGAGAAGCGGGAGCCGAACGGCAGCCTCGCGCAGCTCCTGCCGTGTATGCGCACGCTCGGGAAGCTCGAGAAGATGATCGACCCCGACCGCAAGGCGCACGCCTAATAAGATCCCTCCTCCCCCCTTGCGGGGGAGGATTGAGGTGGGGGGTCAAAAGCCTATGCGAGCTCTTGTTGTTTTCACGCTGCTCGCCGCCTCGCTGACCACCGCGATCGCGCAGGAGCCGGCGTCATCCGGCCGTCCGTGGTGGTGGGACGATGCCTTCTGGCAAAGGGGTGAGATCGCCGCCACCGGCAGCCATCCGGTCGAGACCCGCTGGATGAGCTACAAGAGCGCCAATACCGATATCCCGGCCCTGGTCGCCCGTCCCAGGGACGGCGCGAAATACCCGGGGATCCTGTTCATGCACGGGCGGCGCGGGCTCGACGACCTCGTCCAGCTGCAGGTCATACGGCTCGCCGCGCGCGGCTTCGTGGTGCTGGCGCCTGACGTATACCAGGCGCATTTCATCCCGGCCATGCCGATCGAGCACGACTACAAGCTGGAAGCGGATGCTAATCGCGGCGTCGATGCCCTGCTCGGCCTGCCGGACCTCGCCAGCCGCCGGATCTGCCTCGCCTCACACACCCGCGGCGGCTACTTCACGCTCAAGATGGCGGTCACGCTCAAGCGCCAGGACGGGGAGGTCGCCTGCTACGTCTCCTGGTATCCGCACTGGCAGGACCCGAACGCGCCGGAGCCGATGCAGGTGTACGGCTACGCGAAAGAGGCTGACGAACTGAAGATCCCGACGCTGGTGTTCGTCGGCGAGCAGGAACAGTACCAGCGGCGGCGCGTCATCGAAGAGGCGGTCAAGAACATGGAGCGGATCGGCCGGCCGGTGCGTCTCGTGGTTTATCCCGGCGTCGGGCGCGGTTTCGACTTCCGCCCGGCGGACGTGCGCACCTTTGCCGACGATCTGGCCTCCAAGGACGCGCTGTCACGCGCCGCCGATTTTGTCCGGCAGCATCTGCGGAATTAAGACGCTGCGCCTCGTCGCGAATCACCCCTCGGCGTCGTAGCCCGGCAGCACGCGCGCGTCGATCACGCACAGCCCGCCCTTCTGCACCGTCTCGAGGCCTTTTTCGACGGCGGGCTGAAGGTCGCCGGGCTTCGTGACGGGGCCGATGCCGGCGGCACCCATCGCTTTCGCCATGGCGGCGAGATCGATGTCGGGATCGCCGATGCGCATGCCGATCCAGCGGTTCTCTACCGGCCGGCTGCGCTCCTTCGCCACACGCTCCTGGTGCAGCTCGTCGTTGAAGAACGAGCGGTTGTTGCAGATCACGAACAGGCACGGGATCTGGTAGTGCGCCGCGGTCCAGATCGCGGTATTGGCCATGAGGAAGTCGCCGTCGCCGAGCACGCCGATCGGGAGCCGCCCGCTGTCCTTCAATCCCAGCGCGGCGCCCACGCAAATTCCGGGCCCCGAACCCACGCCGGCGCCGCCTTCCGCGCCCAGGTAGTCGAGGGGATGGCGGAAGGTGCTGTTCGCGCCGCTCCAGCCGATCGGCAGGTGGGCATAGCAGACGTCGATCCCGCGCGTCGCCTTGTTGAGAGCGTCCGCGACGCCGGTCAGCGAAACTGCGTCGGCCGAAGCGCTGGGCCTTTTGTGCGCCGGCGCCTGAACGACGCCGGCCGCGCGCGCCTTTGCCGCGACCAGCAGCATCGGCACCGCGGCCTCGGGCTCGCACATGAGATAGACGTCGATCGGCGGCAATCCCTGGTGGTCCATGCTCCAGCCGCGGTGGCTGTGCTGGTCGCACGAGACCTGGATGATCTTCGCCGTGACCGGCTTCGATCCCCAGGCGTTTTTCAGCAGGCCGGCGAGATCGAGCCAGTCGAGCGACAGGATCACGTCCGCCTCCGAGATCATCCTCAGCGTTTCCGGCCCGAAGCGATTTGCGGGCGGCGCGGCGTGCAGGCGGTGATCGGTCGGGAACGCCGCGGCAACCTTCAGGTTGGTCAGCACGCGCAGGTTGAGCTTCTCCGCAAGTGCGACCCGCGCCTTCCACGCGTCGAGATCCCGCGAGCAGCGCCCCGCGAGGAGAAGCGGATTCTTCGCCTCGGACAGCAGCTTCGCCGCCGCGGCGACCTGCTCGCGCCCCGGCAGCACCATCGCCGGCGCTGCATAGCGCTTGACATCGGGGAGCGCCGGCATCGCTCCGATCTTGCCCATCTGCAGTGAAATATCGAGGTTGATGTATACCGGGCCACGCGGCGCGGTCTGCGCGATCTGCGCGCCGCGCAGCATCGCTTCCATCGCCGCCTCGACCGAGCCGGGCTGGTTGTCCCACTTGGTGAAGTCGCGGATCAGTGCACCCTGGTCCGAGGCGGTATGCACCCAGTCGATCCAGGGGCGGCGCTTGGCGGCGTCCCACGGGCCGGTTGCGCCCAGGATCAGCACCGGCGCGCGGTCGCACCAGGCGTCGAAGATCGACATCGTCGCGTGCATCAGCCCGACGTTGGAGTGCAGCGCCGCCGCCATCATGCGGTCCGTCGCCTTGGCGTAGCCGTGGGCGATGGTGACCGCGTTCTCGTCGTGGATCGAGAGCAGCATCTGCGGCGTGCGATTGCCGAGGTAGTTGACGATGCTGTCGTGCAGTCCCCGGTAACTCGCGCCCGGGTTGAGGGAAATGTAGGGAATGTCGAGCTCGTGCAGGATCGCGGCGAAGGCGTCGCTGCCCCAGTATTCGGCGCTCTCGCGCGAGCGCACCGGCGTGTCGTGGACGATGGCGGCGGAAGGATTGCTCTTCAAATTCATCGCTGCTCCTGGCGGGAATCGGGCAAAGATGCGGATGCTATGATAACGACCTTTCCACTGCAAGAGAGCGGCGATGAAGCGCTTCGACATCGCGGTGATTCCGGGGGATGGCATCGGCCGCGAGGTGGTGCCGGCGGGCTGCACGATCCTCGATACGGTTGCGCAAGCTCACGGCGGCTTCCGGCTGCGCTACAAATCGTACCCGTGGAGCTGCGCCTGGTACCTCAAGCACGGCAAGATGATGCCCGACGACGGGTTGAAGCGCATCGGCGATGCGGATGCGATCTACCTCGGTGCGGTGGGATTTCCCGGCGTGGCCGATCACATTTCGCTGTGGGGCCTGCTGATCCCGATCCGGCGCGGCTTCCAGCAGTACGCGTGCGTGCGGCCGGTGAAGCTGCTGCCGGGCGTGCGCTCGCCGCTTGCGGGCCGCGGGCCGCAGGACATCGACTTCATCGTGGTGCGGGAGAACAACGAGGGCGAGTACTCGAGCATGGGCGGACGCATTTACAGCGACAGCCCGCACGAAGTCGTCACGCAGCTGAACCTCTTCACCCGGCGCGGCACCGAGCGCATTATCCGCTACGCGTTCGACCTCGCGCGCAGGAAGAAGAAGAAAAAAGTAACCTCCGCCACCAAGTCGAACGGCATCATCTTCAGCATGCCGTTCTGGGACGAGGTGTTCTGGCAGGTCGCCAGGGAATACCCGGGCATCGCCGCGGAGCAGATGCACATCGATGCGCTGTCGGCGCGCTTCGTCACCCACCCGCAGAACTTCGGCGTCGTCGTCGGGAGCAATCTCTTCGGCGACATCCTGACCGATCTCGGCGCCGCAATTGCCGGCTCGATCGGCATCGGCGCTTCGGCCAATCTGAATCCGGAGAAGAAATTCCCTTCGATGTTCGAGCCGGTGCACGGCTCCGCGCCCGACATCGTGGGCAAGGGCATCGCCAATCCGCTGGGCCAGATCTGGAGCGGGGCGATGATGCTGGAGCACCTCGGGATCGCGGCGGCGGCCAACCTGGTCGTGAAAGCAATGAGCTCGGTGCTTGCGTCGGGGGTCAAGACCGCCGATCTCGGCGGCCGGGCCAGCACGAGGCAGGTGACCGCGGCGGTGGCGAAGGAGATCCGCCGCCTCGCGCTCTGAAATGACTGAAGAAAATCTGTCCGCGGTGGCCTGCATCGCGGGCGGCGGGCCTGCGGGGCTGGTACTGGGACTGCTTCTTGCCCGTGCCGGGGTCGATGTTGTCGTGCTGGAGCAGCACGCCGATTTCCTGCGCGACTTTCGCGGCGACACGATCCATCCCTCGACGCTCGAAGTGATGCACGAGCTGGGGCTGCTCGAGGCCTTGCTCAAGCTTCCGCACCAGAAAGCCCACAACCTGCAGGTCCGGATGGGCGATGCGGCGCTTTCCGTTGATTTCAGCGGCCTCTCCACCCACTGCAAGTTCATTGCGTTCATGCCGCAGTGGGAGTTTCTCAACTTCATCGCCGCGCGCGCGTCGGAGTACCCGGCGTTCCGGCTGCGGATGCGCACCGCGGTGACCGATCTGGTGGAGGAGGGCGGGCGCGTGACCGGCGTCCGCGCGCTGGCGCCGGACGGTCCGTTGACGGTCCGCGCCGACCTCATCATCGGCTGCGACGGCCGGAATTCCGATGTTCGCGAGAGAGCGGGGCTCAAGGCCATCGAGATCGGCGCGCCAATGGACGTGCTCTGGTTCAGGCTCCCGCGCCGGGAGGGCGATTCCGAATCGCCGATGGGACGATTCGCGAGCGGAGCCATATTCATCATGCTGAACCAGGGCGTGCACTGGCAGTGCGGTTACGTGATCGCCAAGGGTGCGCTGGAACCGTTGCGGGCGAAAGGACTGCCTGCATTCAGGAACAGCGTGTCGGAGCTTGCGCCGTTCGTCGCGGACCGGGTGGACGAGCTGCGCGACTGGGAGCAGTTGAAGCTGCTCACCGTGCGCGTGGACCGGCTCGAGCGCTGGTACCGCGAAGGCCTGCTTTGCATCGGCGACGCCGCGCATGCCATGTCGCCCGTCGGCGGCGTCGGCATCAATCTCGCAATCCAGGACGCGGTGGCGACAGCCAACCTGCTGACGGGGTCGCTGAACGAGCGGCGGCTGAGCGTCGATGACCTGAGGCGGGTCCAGGAGCGCCGCGAATTCCCGACACGCGTTACCCAGCGGATCCAGGTCGCGGTTCAGAGGCGGATCATCAGCCGTTTCCTTGGCGGCGATGTCACGCCGCCGCTTCCTGTGCGCCTCATGGCGCGCTTCCCGCTGCTGCAGCGCATTCCCGGATGGCTGATCGGGAACGGCGTGAGGCCGGAGCACGTGCGGCGATGAGCGACTCGCGGATCCTGGCTTCGAGGCGGATTGCGGTGAAGGAACGACGGCTGAGAGCGCTTTGCATCGGCGCGGCGCTGTGGTTCGCACTCTTGCCGGCCGCGGCGGCGCAGACAGACGCGCATCCACCACAGGCGGCGATCGCTGCGGCGCATCCACTCGCTACAGCCGCCGGCCATGAAATCCTCAAGCGCGGCGGCAACGCGTTCGATGCGGCGGTCGCCGTCGCCGCGGTGCTGGCGGTCGTCGAGCCTTATGCTTCCGGGCTCGGCGGCGGCGGCTTGTGGCTGCTGCACCGCGCGTCGGACGGCTACCAGGTCATGGTGGATGCGCGCGAGACTGCGCCGGCGGGCGTCAAGCCGGAGCTGTATATCGATGCCTCCGGCAAACCGATCCGCGGCGCGACGACGCAGGGCGGAGCCGCGGCGGCCATTCCGGGCGCGCCGGCGGCGCTCGTCCACGTCGCCGGAAGCTACGGAGCTCTGCCGCTGACCGCGTCGCTCGCCCCGGCGGTCCGGCACGCCCGCGACGGTTTTCCCGTGGGCGAGCGTTACGCGCGGCTCGCCGGCTTGCGCGAGCGTCTCCTGCGCCAGGACCCGGATGCGTCCCGCGTCTTCCTCGACGGCGACCGCGCGCCGCGGGCGGGATGGCTGCTGCGCCAGCCGGAGCTGGCGGAGACCCTGGAACTCCTCGTGCGGGATGGAAACGGCGGATTCTATGGAGGGGCGGTCGCCCGCGCTCTCGTCGATTCGGTCAACCGGGCGGGCGGCGCGTGGCAGCTCTCTGATCTCGCCGGCTACCGCGTCATCGAGCGCGCGCCGCTGCGCTTCCAGTACCGCGGTGCGTCGATCACGACGGCGGCGCTGCCTTCAGCGGGCGGCATTGCGCTCGCGCAAAGCCTCCAGATGCTCGAGCGCTTCGAGACGGGCGATGCGCGATCTCCGCGCGACGCGCATCTGGTCATCGAAGCGCTGCGGCGCGCGTTCCGCGATCGCGCGGCATACCTCGGAGATCCCGATTTCGTCGCGGCGCCGGTGGAGCGGCTCACGAGCGGGAGCTACGCGCGAGAGCGGGCCGCCACCATCGACCCGGGCGCGGCGACGCGCAGCGACATGCCGGAGCGCGCGCCGGGCGCCGCCGGGAGCACCCATACCACGCACCTCTCAGTGGTGGACGCCGCGGGCAACCGCGTCGCCGCGACGCTGACCATCAACCTGCTGTTCGGATCGGGTGTCGTCGCACGCGGGACCGGCGTCCTCCTCAACAACGAGATGGACGACTTCACGGTCCAGACCGACGTGCCGAATGCGTTCGGGCTGCGCGGCGGGAAGGCCAATGCCATCGCGCCCGGCAAGCGGCCGCTCTCCAGCATGACACCCACCTTCGTCGAGGACGCGAAAGGCGTGCTCGTGGTGGGAACCCCGGGCGGCTCGCGCATCGTGAGCCAGGTGCTGCTCGCGGTGCTCGACTATGTGCATGCGCCGGCGGTCGATCTCGCAGTGATCGTGCGCGCACCGCGCTATCACCATCAGTGGTGGCCGGACCGCGTGGGGATCGAGCCGGAAGGGTTCCCCGCGCAATGGCGTGCGGCGCTGGAAGCGAAAGGCCATCGTTTGGAAACGGCACGGCGCAAATGGGGCAATATGCAGGCTGTATTCAAGCCGAAACGAGGCGGCATCGCGCAAGCGGCGAGCGATCCGCGCGGCGCGGACCGGTGACCTCACTGATCGCCCACCACCGGTATTCATCCGGTATCATTAGCGCCGGATGAAAACCACCTTCCTGGATTTCGAGCAGCCGGTCGCCGAGCTCGAGGCGAAGATCGAGGAGCTGCGCTTCGTGCAGGACGACACCGCGGTCGACATTTCGGAAGAGATTTCGAAGCTGCAGAAGAAAAGCCAGGCGCTGACCAAGGACATCTACGGCAAGCTGACCGCCTGGCAGATCGCGCAGGTGGCGCGCCATCCGCAGCGTCCCTACACGCTCGACTACGTCAACAGCCTCTTCACCGGCTTCGAGGAGCTGCACGGCGACCGCGTTTTCGCGGACGACTCGGCGATCGTGGGCGGGCTCGCGCGCTTCAACGGCGAGGCCTGCGTCGTGATCGGCCACCAGAAGGGCCGCGACACCAAGGAGAAGATTTTCCGCAATTTCGGCATGCCCAAGCCCGAGGGCTACCGCAAGGCGCTGCGCTTGATGAGGCTCGCCGAGAAATTCGGCGTGCCGGTCTTCAGCTTCGTCGACACGCCGGGCGCCTATCCCGGGGTCGGCGCCGAGGAGCGCGGCCAGTCGGAGGCGATCGGCCGCAATCTCTATGCGATGACCGAATTGAGGGCGCCCATCATCTGCACCATCATCGGAGAGGGCGGCTCCGGCGGCGCGCTCGCCATCGCGGTCGGTGACGCCGTTCTCATGCTGCAGTACTCGACCTACTCGGTGATCTCGCCCGAAGGTTGCGCCTCCATCCTGTGGAAGAGCGCCGATTACGCCGAGGAAGCCGCTGAAACGCTCGGCATCACGGCGACGCGCCTGAAGGCGCTCGGCCTGATCGACCGGATCATCAGCGAGCCGCTGGGCGGAGCGCATCGCGATCACGACGCGACGCTGCAGGCGGTCAAGAAGGCCTTGCAGGACGCCTGGCGGCAGCTCCGCGAGATTCCGCTCGACAAGCTGCTCGAGAGCCGCTTCGCGAAGCTCATCGGCTATGGCAAGTTCAAGGAAGTCGAGCAGAAGTAAATCCCCCCTCAACCCCCCTTTTACAAAGGGGGGAGGCAAAATCCCCCCTTGCCCCCCTTTGACAAAGGGGGGACGCGAAATCCCCCCTGGCCCCCCTTTTACAAAGGGGGGAAGCGAAGCGGGGGGATTGGTTGCCCGCATCGCTGCGCAGCTCGAGGACATCATCCAGCCCTCCGACCGCCTGCTGGCGGGACTTTCGGGCGGCGTCGATTCGGTCGTTCTGCTGGATGTCCTCGCGCGCATCGCGCCCACGCTGCGATTGCGGCTCTCGGCGCTGCACGTCAATCACCAGCTGAGTCCCAACGCGCGGCGGTGGGAGTCGTTCTGCCGCCGGCTCTGCCGCGCGCGCGGCATCCCGTTCCAGAGCGTGAAGGTCGCCGTGCGGCGGGGCAACAGCGTCGAGGCGGTGGCGCGCGCCGCGCGCTACGCGGTCTTCGCGCGCCAGGACTGCAAATACGTCGTGCTCGCTCACCACCGCGACGACCAGGTCGAGACGCTGCTGCTCCAGCTCCTGCGCGGCGCGGGAGTCAAGGGATTGGCGGCAATGCCACTGCTTCGCAAGGCAGAAGGCAGAAGGCAGAAGGCGGGAGGGAACGGCGGGAAAACAGGTCATCCTTCATCCTTCATCCCTCATCCTTCCATTTTGCGGCCGCTGCTCGACGTGACGCGCGAGGAAATCCTCGAGTACGCCAGAGGCCGGAAGCTGAAGTGGATCGAGGACGAGAGCAACCAGGACATTTACTTTCAGCGCAACTTCATCCGGCATGAGGTGCTGCCGGTGCTCGCGCGGCGCTTTCCCGCCTACCGGGCGACCCTTGCGCGCGCGGCGGGCCACCTCGCGGAGGCTGCCCAGCTGCTTGATGAGCTGGCCGCGGCCGACGCCGCCGGCCATCTCGTGGACGGAGCCCTCTCGGTCGCGGCATTGCGGCGGCTGCCGCCGGCACGCGCACGGAATCTGCTGCGCTACTTTCTTGCCTCGCAGGGCGCGACCATGCCCAACGCCGAGCGTCTCGAAGAGGCGTTGCGGCAGGCGCTTACCGCGAAGCAGGACGCCCGCGTGCGGATCGAGCTGGGCGGTTTCGAATTGAGGCGATTCGAGAACCGGCTGCACGTGGTTGCGGGCCGGACGGAGCCTGCTGCGGGTTATGCGCGGCGGTGGCGCGGCGAGAAGGAGATCGCGCTGCCGGAGCTGGGCGGCGTGCTGGCCATGCCGCGGGCGCGGGGCGCCGGGCTGAGCCTTGCCCGGCTGAGCGGGCACCCGGTAACGATCCGGGTGCGGCGCGGGGGCGAAAGCTTGCAGCCGGACTGCCGGCGCCCACGGCGCAGTCTCAAGAACCTTCTGCAGGAGGCGCGTGTTCCGCCGTGGCAGCGCGGCCGCGTTCCGCTGCTCTTCTGCGGCGATG
>Ga0299906_10003004_pt1 | contig 13927 bp, 11 predicted proteins | sample RVTome_14_FD_200259 | JGI IMG/M metagenome (GOLD analysis project Ga0299906, IMG submission 200259) | Soil microbial communities from uranium-contaminated site in the Upper Colorado River Basin, Wyoming, United States - RVT145D125 (version 2) ... | reverse complement strand
AGTGGCAGCACATCGCGGGCGACTGGAACCCGACGGACCCCGCGAAGTTCATCCAGCCGGACGCGTTCGCCAACGATCGGCTCCTGTACATGCCTCGCGGCAACAACGAGGAGAACAGCCTTCCCCCGCCGGGAGGGACGACGCTCACCTACGGTCCGACCTGGCAGCAGTACTCGATTCGCGCCGGCGGCACGTACCACGCGCCGATGGGAATCGTGGCGGCGGTGAGCTATAGCTTCATGGCGGGCCCCTGGTCGGGCGCCATCGTGGACCGGCTTTCCGCCACTGACCCGGACGTCACGCGCTTCGGGCCGCCGCGGGTGCCGGTAGAGGGCGGCACGCAGCCCAACCCGCTCAACACCACCATCCGCTTCTGCGGAACTGCCGAAGGAGCCTGTCTCGCGAATCCCACCCGGGGCGACGGTCAGGTGCAAGCCGAGGGGGTCCATACTCTCGGGCTCAAGCTCGGGAAGAAGTTCGCTCTCGGCGGAGTCCGCGAGATCGAGGTCTCGGGAAACATACTGAACCTCCTCAACGGCGCCGACTACTGGCAGTACAACTACAACGGCGCGAGCGAGCGCTTCAACCCCAACTTCCTGCAGATGCGGAGTCTCCAGTACTCCCGTTCGTTCCAGCTCTACCTCGCTTTCCGGTATTAGCTTCGGCTTAGCTTCGTTGGGGCCGCCGCGCGCGAGCGCGGCGGCCCTTTCCGCTTCTGGGGGCGTGGCATAATGCCCCTGAATCGTCCGCACAGGAGGATTTCGTGAGCGGCAAGCTCCGGCCATACCTTGGCATCTTTCTCGTCTCGATCGCTTTCGAAGCTCGCTCGGCCATGGGGCAGTCCGAGCTTTCCGAGAAGCACCGGCAGTGGCTCGAGGAGGAAGTCGTCTACGTCATCACCGAGAGAGAGCGGGAGGCCTTCGCGGAGCTCCGATCGGGGGAGGAGCGCGATGCCTTCATCGAGGCCTTCTGGAGGCGGCGCGACCCCGATCCGCTCACCGAGGTGAACGAGTTCCGCGAGGAGCACTACCGTCGGATCGACCACGCGAACCGGGTCCTCGGAAGGGAAACACCCATTCCCGGATGGATGACGGAACGAGGAAAGATGTACATCATCCTCGGCGAGCCCCGCGAGCGCGACGCCTTCCCGAGCGCACCGGGCATGTACCCCGCGGAAGTCTGGTTCTATGAGGCGAAGCGGGAGAAGGGCATCTCCTCGCCGTTCTACCTCCTGTTCTTTCAGCAGGGCTTCGCCGGCGAGTACCGTCTCTACAGCCCGAGGATCCACGGACCGGAAAAGCTCTTCCCCGCCTGGCAGTTCGCCGAGAACTCGCGGATGGAAGCGTACGAGATGCTCCAGACCCTCTCCGCCGAGCTCGCCCATGCCTCGATCACCTTCCGGGCCGACGAATCCGCGATACCGGGCATCCTTCAGGACTCGCTCTCGACGGAGATCCTCCTCTCCGAGATCTACCGCTCGCCCCAGCGCGCCGTCGACACGCGTTACGTCGATGCCATCGCCCGCGGCCGCGGCTTGGTGGAAACCGACTACCTCTTCAACCACGTGCCGAGTCAGGCGTCGGCGGATCTGCTCCCCGGCCCGGACGACCTCGGCGAAGTGAGCTTCGTTCACTGGGGAGTCGAGATCGAGCCTCAGCACCTCACGCTGGTCTTCGACGATCGAAGGAAGGTGTACTACACCAGCCTCGAGATCCAGGGTGAAGTAACGACCGCCGAGTCGTCGGTTCCGGTTCTCCGGTTCGGCCGGGAGGAGTTCCTCGAGCTTACTCCGGCTCAGTTCCTCGAGGTCCAGGCTCGTCCCTTCGCCTACCGGAGCATGGTACCGCTCGTTCCGGGCGAGTTTCGTCTGCGGGTCATCGTGAAGAACCGCGCCCAGAACCAGTACACCATCGCCGAAACCGCGGTCTCGGTTCCGGAGGTCCTTGAGGGCGAGGTCCTTCTGGGAGCTCCCGTCCTCCTCCACGGTGCCGAGTCCTCGCCGTCGCCCGCATACGGGCCATATCACCTCGGGACGGAGAAGCTCGATCCGAACGCGCGAAGGGTCTACGCCGTGGACCAGGATCTCTGGGTGCTAGTTCCCCTCCGGGGTTCGGCCCCTCACGATCGACTGGCGATGCGTTTGTTCGACCGGGAAACGGGGACGTCCGTGTCCCAGCCCCGGACGGTGCCGCTCGGCGATCGAAAGGGAAGGAACATTCTCGAACGGATTTCCCTCGGGGGGCTCGAGAACGGCCGCTACCGGCTCGAGGTCGCGCTCGAAGACCCGTCGGGGAGCTCTCTCGCGTCGAGCGCGGCGGATTTCGACGTGAGCCCGCGGACGTCCATCCCGCGCCCCTGGTCTCTTCGCTGGCCGGGGCTCGACGTGAGCGTTCCCGGAGTCGTCGAGACCGCGCTCGCGGAGCAATACCTTCGCCTCGAGCACCCGGTCGAGGCGCGGCTTTTCTACGAGCGCGCTTTCGCGAGGAATTCCTCGCTTTCGACTCCGCGAATGGCGCTCGCGCGCTACCGGCTCGACGAGAAGGATCCGGCGAAAGCCGTCGAGCTCCTGGAGCCCATGATCGAAGCGCAGCCGGAGAACTCCGAGCTCAGGCGCACTCTGGGTGACGCCTATCTCGGAAACGGCGATCCCGCACTCGCTCTTCCTCACTTCGAAAAGGCGCTCGAGCTTTCGGGACCCGAGCCCGCGCTCTTGAACGCGCTCGGCGCCTGCCACGCCCGACTCGGGAATACCGAGCAGGCCATCGCGTATCTAGAGGAGTCTCTCCAGGCGGCCCCCGATCAAGAAGACATCCGTTTGCTGCTGAAGGGGCTCAAACCCAGCCCTCCCTGATCCGAATGCGCGGGATTCCGGGGCCCGGAATCCTCTGCCCGCAGACCAAACGCTACTGTTCGACTTTGAACTCCGACTCCGGGGGCGAGGGGGCGCTTTGCTACCGCGCCGCTCCCCCGCAGATTCCCGTCAGGTTCAGCGCCTCTCGACCCGAACGGAGGCGCCGGATAGAGGCTCCTTCCCTGAAGGTTCCAGGACTCGGCCGGAGATGGAGCCAGCCGATGTCTACGCGTCCAGGACCTCCGGCCATCGCGAGAGCGAGCACGGCAAACAGAAGCTTTGTAACCATTCTGTAACCTCCCCTGGGAAGAGCTCTTGTCGAGGAGGCATTGTCCTCGGGCGATGTGCTTCCGACATCAATGGGAGATGAGAACGGCGTGAATTCCGGGTTCCACGGTTTGCATCGTCGGTCGAGTGTGAGTAGTCTCCCCGCTCATGCTGGAAGTCTTTTCCTCTCCCGAAACCTGGGTCAGCCTCCTCACGCTCACCGCGCTCGAGATCGTTCTCGGGATCGACAATATCGTCTTCATCACCATCCTTGCGGGGAAGCTACCCCCGGGGGAGCGCAAGAAAGCGACCCGCCTGGGCCTCGGGGGGGCGCTGGTGAGCCGCCTCGCGCTGCTCGCGGCGATCAGCTGGGTGACGAAGCTTACCGCCCCCCTGTTCTCGGTGATGGGGTACGAGGTGAGCGGCCGCGATCTGGTGCTCATCCTCGGAGGCTTGTTCCTGATGGCGAAAGCCACGTTCGAGATCTACGACAAGGTCGAGGCGGCGCATCCCCTCGTCACCGATGGTAAGGCGGCCCGCGCCACCCAGCTCGCCTCGGTCATCGGACAGATCATGCTTCTCGACCTCGTCTTCTCGCTGGACTCCGTCATCACCGCGGTGGGAATGGTTCAACACCTCGAGGTCATGGTGGTGGCGGTGATCATCGCCATCATCGTCATGCTGGTCTTCGCGACCGCCATCGGGGAATTCGTGGAGAGACACCCGAGCATCAAGATCCTGGCGCTGTCGTTCCTGGTCATGATCGGAGTCCTTCTGGTGGCGGAGGGAACGGGACAGCACTTCAACCGGGGCTACGTGTATTTCGCGATGGCGTTCAGCCTGGCCATCGAGCTCCTCAACATGAGGTATCGCGCGCGCAGTCAAAGACTCTCCGCCTGAGAGCCCCGCCGTGCACGGAAAGGGCCAGCGCCTCTTCGGGCTAACGGCGGGAGAGCTTCTCGTTCAGCTTCCTCACGTAGACATCGAAGTCGGAGCGATCGAACGACCGCTTGGTGAGGAGATTCAGCTTCAGCACCAGATTGTTGATTCTCTTCCCGAGCTTCAGGCGCTCGCAGTCGTCCTCGACGGTCGAGAGAAGCTCCTTCAAGCTCAGGATCTCTTTCCGCAGCTCTATCTCCGGCGGAAGAACCCCTGCGTCTTTGAGAATCTTGTACGCGAGCCGCAAGTCCTCGGGAACGGAGGCGTTCGACTCCAACGGCAGCGGTTTTCCCGCGAGAGGGAGGTCGTCGAACTCCCCCTGCTCCATGGCTTCCCGAATCCTCTCTTCGGTGAGGCGCTCGAGCCAGTCCATCCGGGCTCTACAACTCGTCGAGAAACTCGGAGACGCGCGAAAGGCCCGCTTCGAGCTTCTTCGCGTCGTAGCCGTAGCCGATGCGCATGTAGCCGTCGCGCTCGAAGTGATCGCCGGGAACGATGAGAACGCTCTTCTCGTCGCGGATCCGCTCGAAGAGCTTGGTGGATTTGATGGGCCAGTCGTAGCGGAGAAACGCGATCGCTCCCGCCTTCGGTGGGACCCAGGAGAGGTGACCCGAATGCCGCGCGACGAAGGCCGCGAGGATGGGGAGCTGCTCGGTGAGGATTCTTCTCGTTCGCTCGAGGATGCGATGTCGCCGTTCCGGCTCGAGCGCCACGGCCGCGAGGCGATCGGAGAGGGTGGTGGCGGAGATGGTGGTGTAGTCCTTGAACGACCAGAGCTTCGCCGCGGCCTCCGGGTCGGCGACCATCCACCCGATGCGGAGGCCGGGAAGGCCATAGGCTTTCGAGAGCCCGGAAGTCACCACGAGCCGGTCGTACCAGCCGTAGAACGTCGGCGAAACGTCACCCTCGAGCTCCGCCCCGAGGTAGACCTCGTCCGCCAGGATCCAGGCGCCGACTCCCCCGGCAACCTTGGCGATCTCGCGCATCGTATCCTCGGTCATCACGGCGCCCGTGGGGTTGTTGGGATTGCAGAGGGCGATGAGCTTCGTCTTGTCGCTCACGAGCTTCCGCAGGTCGTCGACGTCCGGGGCCCAGGAGAGATCCTCCCGCAGATCGAGGGATTTGACCGTCGCCCCGAGAGAGCGGGCGAGCCCCCAGACCTGCATGTAGTTCGGCATCATCACCACGGCTTCGTCTCCCGGCTCGAGGAGGCTCAGAACCGCGATGTAGTTCGCTTCCGCGGTTCCGGTGGTGACGACCACGTTCTCGGGATCGGCGCCGGCGTAGAGATCGGCGATGCGCTCGCGAAGCTCATCGGTTCCCCGGGTCGGGGGATAGCTGAGACGCGTGTCGAGAACCTCCCGGCCCTCGAGCAGGTCGCCGAGGGTGAGGGGAGTCACTCCGCTTTCGGAGAGGTTGATCTCGACTTTGTGCTCCCAGATCGACTGGGTGCGCTCCATGACGAAAGTTTCGTATTTCATGACGCGGGTCGGGAATGCGGTCTCAGGAATCGGCGCCGAAGCGGCCAGCCAGGGCCTCGATCACCCGCTCCAGCTTGACCTGGGTGTCCTCGTCGAGCGAACGAAAGACCAGGCCGTAGTGGTCGTTCTCGTTCTGGGGAGACACCGCGTGCCACCGGATGGAGGCCTCGAGGCTAAGGGACTCTCCGAGCTCCTCGAAATCGAAGATCAGTTGGACGCGGCTGATTCCGAAATCGTTCGAGGCCTCGAGAAGCGCGCCCCGGGAGGAGATGTTGTGAATGAACCCTTCTTCACGGCCCTTGTCCCATACCACGGTGCATCGTATGGCCCCATCTGGCTGAAGACGGGCTTCGCCGCGCTTCTCCATGACTCCTCCTGAGAATTCATGCTATGCCGAGTCGCATCAATTAGTAAAGAGCCAAGCCCTGGCCTCTCCGCCGCCGGGCGGCTACAATCAGGGGCGATGACCCGGAAAAGAAACCCTACACGCTCGGTGAGAATCGGAAGCGTGACCCTGGGCGGCTCTCACCCCGTGGTGGTCCAGAGCATGTGCGCCACCAAGACCGTCAACGTGGAGGCGACGGCGAACCAGGCGGAGCAGCTGCGCCGGGCGGGCGCGGGAATCGTGCGCGTCGCCGTCGACAGCAACCAGGACGCCGTGGCCGTCGCCGAGATCCGGAAACGGACCGAGGCCAACCTGTCGGTGGATCTGCAGGAAAACTATCGACTTGCGGAGAAAGTCGCCCCTTTCGTCGACAAGATCCGGTACAACCCCGGCCACCTCTACCACCACGAGCGCCAGAAGCCCGCCCGGGATAAAGTGGCTTACCTGGTGGACGTCGCTTCCGCGAACGACTGCGCCATCCGCATCGGCGTCAACTGCGGCTCCATCGATCCAGAAAGGGCGGGGGAGTTCGAGCACGACTCCGTAGGAGCGATGGTAGCCTCGGCGCTCGAGCATGCGGAGATGCTCGACGAGAGGGGATTCGACCGATACTGCGTCTCGTTGAAGGATTCCGATCCCGCGAAGGTGGTCGAAGCCAATCGGAAGTTCGCCGAGAAACGGGGGGACGTTCCCCTCCACCTCGGGGTCACCGAGGCGGGCTTACCGCCGGAGGGCATCATCAAAACCCGCATCGCTTTCGAGCAGCTCCTCTCCCGGGGAATCGGCGATACCCTGAGGGTCTCGCTCACGCTTCCGAATCCAAGGAAGCACGAGGAGGTCGAGGTGGGCCTGGAGATCCTCGAGGACATCGCCGCGGGCCGCTTTCGGTCCGTTCCGAAGTTTCCCGACGACCGCCTCAACATCATCTCGTGCCCCTCCTGCTCTCGCGTCGAGAACGAAGAGTTCGTCGAGCTGGCGCAGAAGGTGAAGGAGATCACCCGCTACGCCCAGGATCACGCGATCGTGATCGCCGTCATGGGCTGCCGTGTGAACGGTCCCGGCGAGACCGACGACGCCGATCTCGGGTTGTGGTGCGCCCCTCAGTTCGTGAACCTGAAGCGCGGCCCGGAGTCGATCGGGGCCTTCCGCTACGACGAGATCCTGCCGCGCTTGAAGGCGGAGCTCGACCGGATCATCGAGGAGCGGAGCCAGGCTCAGCGCCCGGCGACGAGCTTGTAGTCGCCCGGCACGGCGAAGACCTTCGGATCGATGGCGCCGGTCGAGATCTTGGTGGTCTCCGTCGTCATCTTCATCATGATCCCGCCGCCCTGGCCACCCTGAGCCTGCGGGTTCTGCATCTTTTTCATCATTTCCGCCAGGCCGCCCATTCCGCCCCCGCCCTCGGGCTCGGCCGGCTTTCCTCCCAGAGCCTCTTTCTTCGCCGCCTCGGGATCCCCGATGTACATCACCGTCCGCATGGCGTGGCCTTCCATCTTCTTCATCTCGTCGGCCATCTTCTGCATGTCGGCGCCGAACGACTGCGTCGGTCCCTGGCCCCCGCCCCCCGCCCACTGCTGAGCGATGCTGGCGGTGCCCATCTTCTCCGCCATTCGGCGGTGAAACGAGTTCACCTCCGCCGAACCGGGGACGTCCTTCGCCATCCACATCTCGCTCAGCGTCGACATCGTGCCCGCCTGCTGTTCCTTTTCGCTCTTCATGGTGACGTCGAGCTCGAGGAGGTACTGTTTGCACGCGAGCCCCTGGATGGTCTCGCTCCGACCGGTGTCGGTAACCTTGGCGTCGGTTTTCATCGAAACGTCCGAGCCCTGGGCCGGCTTTTCGGCCTTCTTCCCCTGGGCGGCGTTCATCGCCTGCTCCATCTTCTGCCTCATCTCCGCGAACGTCATCACGGAGTAGGTCTTCTTCTTGGTATCCAGAGTGATGATCTTCTCGCCCGCGAGATCGGTGATCGTCGCCTGGTCCCCGTTGTCGGTGCGCATGAACTCACCGCTCACCCGGGTGGTGGATTTCGTGGGCTTGCCCATGCCCATCATCTGCATGATGCCGCCCATCGTGGTCTGTTCTTCGTAGGTGACGTCGGCCGCCGCCGGGCCGGCGAGGAGAGCGAGCGCGAGAATCGAAAGAATTGTTCTACGCACGACGGATGCTCCTTTTGACGAAAGTTCGAATTGTGGATTCGCCCCATTTTGGAGGATGGGGGAAGGAGGCGTCAAGCCGGCGCGTGCGCCGGGTCAGCCCGGCTTTTTTTCCGCAGTAGCGGCCTTGTTCTTCTTCCTCTTCCCCTTGGGGCGGGTCTTGCCGGTGCTTCCCTGAAAGATCTTTCCACGCTTGGTTCTGCGGTCGCCTTTACCCATGAAGGGCATTCTAACGTAAAATCCGCCTATGGGGCGCATCGACGTCAACTGCGACATGGGCGAGAGCTTCGGCGTCTACGACATCGGCGCCGATGAAGAGGCTCTCCTTGAGCTCGTGAGCTCGGCGAACGTGGCCTGCGGGTTCCACGCCGGCGACCCGCGGATCATCGACCGCACCGTGGCCCTCGCCGCCCGGCATGGGGTCGCCGTGGGGGCCCATCCCAGCCACCACGATCTGCGGGGTTTCGGCCGCCGCGAAGTGAAGGCGAGCCCCGAGGAGGTCGAAGCCGACGTGGTCTATCAGGTCGGCGCGGTCCTGGCGTTCGCCCGGACCCACGGAGTGCCGCTGGTTCACGTCAAGCCCCACGGGGCGCTCTACAATCAAGCGGTGGACGACGAGCCTCTGGCGCGCGCCATCGCGAGGGGTGTGCGCCGTCTGAGCCGGGAGCTCATATTCGTCGGGCTGGCGACGTCCAAGGCCATGCGCGAGGCCGCCGAAGCCGAAGGCCTGCGCTATGCCGGTGAGGCTTTCGCCGATCGAGTATACAACCCCGACGGCACTCTTCAGTCGCGCAAGATCCAGGGCTCGGTCATCACCGATCCCGTGAAAGCGGCGAAGCAGGCGGTAGAGATCGCGACCGCCCGCCGAGTGACCGCCCACGACGGCACGGTGGTTCCCCTCGATGCCGAGACTCTGTGCCTTCACGGGGACAACCGGGCGGCGCTCGAGAACGCGCGAGCGGTGCGCCGGGCGCTCGAGGAGAAGGGTCTCGAGATCCGCGGTCTCTCCGCCTGATCTCCCGCCGATGCGCTTCCTTGCCGCGGGGGAGTCCGCGCTCGTCGTAGAGCTCGGAAACGCCATCGACCCGGAGCTCAACGCCCGGGTCCTCGCCCTCGACCGGGCGCTTGCCGCGGAGCCCTTCGACGGTTATCTCGAGGCCGTTCCCAGCTACCGCTCGCTTCTGGTGTTCTTCGACACGGAAAGAGCTTGCGCGGATTCCGTGGAAGAGCACGTTCGCCGACTCGGAGCCGAGGGCGAGCGCGTCGACCGAAAGCCAGCGAGGCTTCGCGAAGTGCCGACGGTCTACGACGGGGAAGACCTCGAGGACGTCGCGCGCCGGATCGGCGCCACCGTGGAGGAGGTCGTTCGCCTTCACAGCGATCGAGAGTACCTCGTTTACATGGTGGGCTTCACTCCGGGCTTCGCGTACATGGGCTCCACTCATGAGAGACTCGGGCTGCCGCGGAGATCGTCGCCGCGGACGCGCGTCCCCGCGGGGTCGGTGGGCATCGCCATGGGCCAGACGGGGATCTATCCCTCCGCGACTCCCGGCGGCTGGAACCTCCTCGGCCGTGCCGAGCATCGGCGCCTCTTCGATCTGAGCCGCGATCCCCCGAGCTACTTCCTCCCCGGAGACCGGGTTCGCTTCGTGCCGGTCGACTCCCTCCCCGACTACCCCGAGGTCGCCGCGCCTCTAAGGGCCTCGAGCGCCTCGACCCTCGAAGTACTGGACGGAGGCCTCTTGACCACGGTGCAGGACCTCGGGCGAGGCGGATACCAGAGGTACGGCGTTCCCGTGGCAGGTGCGGCGGACAGCCGCGCTCTTCGCGCCGCGAATCACCTCGTTGGAAACGACCCCGGGGCGGCCGGGCTCGAGTGCACCGTGTCCGGGCCGAGCCTCGCCGCCCTTCGGCCGATGGTCGCGGCGGTCACCGGCGCCGACCTCGGAGCCGTCGTCGAAAGAAGCGACCTCGGCCGAGTCGAAGTCCCGCCCTGGTCGTCGTTTCTCCTGCGGCCGGGAAACGTGCTGCGGTTCGAAGGGCGGCGCTCGGGCGCCCGCGCCTACGTCGCGTTCGCGGGAGGGATCGACCTCCCCGAGGTGCTCGGGTCGCGCTCGACGTATCTCACCGCGGGTTTCGGCGGTCTCGAGGGCCGGGCCCTTCGCTCCGGGGATCGATTGGGGCTTGGCGCTTCCACGCGTTCGGCGCCTCCCGGCCTGAAGTGGCCGCGTGAGAATCGGGAGCTTCAGGAAGAAGAGACCAGGATTCGGCTCGTTCTGGGACCACAGGACGACTACTTCACCAAGGAGGGGCTCGCCACCTTGAGTTCCTCCGTCTACACGGTCGCGAGCGCTTCCGACCGCATGGGACTTCGATTCGAGGGTCCCGCCCTCGAGCACCGCCCGGGGGATTTCGTTTCCGACGGAATCATGCAAGGCGGAATTCAAGTCCCCCCGAACGGCCTTCCCATTCTGATGCTCGCGGACCGCGCGACCATGGGAGGCTATCCGAAGATCGCGACGGCGGCGCTCGCCGACCTTTCCCGGCTGGCTCAGCTCCTTCCCGGCGACCGTGTACGGTTTCGCCTCGTCTCCCGGGAAGAGGCGCGCTCCGCGTATCTCGAGCTACGGGAGGTGCCTATCAGCTCCCGGAGTCCGGCTTCGGATGGATCTTCTTTCCCGAGTAGTCCTTCAGTCCGCAGAAACCAGCGACCTTGAATCCTCTTTCGCTCAACAGGGCCGCGGCACGCGCGGCTCTTCCACCGCCGTTTCAGGCGGTGAGGATCGTCTTGTCCCGCGGAAGCTCGCCGAGCCTCGACTCGAGCTCGTCGATGGGGATGTTGACGTAGCCTTCGATCGTTCCCAGCTCTTCGATCTCCTCGGGCTCGCGGACGTCGAGAAGAAGGGCGTCGGCTTCCGCCAGCACGCGGTCGATTTCCCGGGCCTCGATACGCTTCTGCTCCGATGGGGCGCCCGCCTCTCTCTGGCAGCTTAGAGAGCCGATCCAGAGCATGGCAACTAGAGCTCTTCCCATTCCTCGCATGGTCACCTCCGATCGCCGGTCATTGTCTCACGGTCACCGCGCCGTAACCATTCGCGTCGTGTTTGTTCACGCACGCTTGAACCGGCCTTCATCTGAGCTTGTTACAAGACGAACCGCTCACCATAGGAGAAGAAAGAAGGAGGAATCGATGACCGTGGAAGAACGAGGTTCGGGGGAGTATTTCGGCGACGTCATGGCCAGGCGGATGGAGCGGCGCGATTTCCTGAAAGGGGCGGGTGCGATCGGGGCGACCCTGGTGGTGGCGCCGGCGTTCGCGGCCACGCGTGCTGACACGAACGCCGCCTCTCCGCAGTTCGTGGGCGGCGCCGATCCGGGTACACGGATCCAGTTCCAACCCATCGCCCCCGCGTTCGACGACGTGGTCGAGGTGGCGGAGAACTACGACGTCGACGTCGTCATTCGATGGGGCGATCCCATCCATCCCGACGCGGAACCCTTCGATCTAATGCAGCAGAGCGCCAGCCGCCAGGAGAAGCAGTTCGGGTTCAATTGCGACTTCCTGACGTCCATGCCGCTTCCCGGGTTCGTCGAGTCGGCGGTAGCGCGCTCCGGGCGGCCGACCAGCTTCGCCTTGTTCCTGCTGGGATTCCAGTTCGCCAACCTGTGGCGTCGCTCGTCGCGGCGAATGCTTCTCTGGGTGAACCACGAGTACACCACCGGAGTCGACATGTTTCCGGGCTACAGCGGATCCATGCCGACGGAGGAACAGGCCAGGACCGAGTTCGCGGCCCACGGCGGCTCGGTCGTCGGGATCGTGCGCGGCGACGACCGAAGCTGGTCGTTCGACATCGACTCCCCCTTCAACCGCCGCATCACCGGCACCACCAGGATTCGCCTCGGCGGACCGCTCGCCGGAAACGACCTGGTGAAGACCTCGGCCGATCCCGATAACCTCGACTTCGACGACGCCGGCAACCTCTGGATCGCGACCGACGGCCAGCCGAACGCGCGGGAGTTCGGACAAAACGACGGAGTTTTCGCTGTTCCAACGGAAGGGCGCGACCGCAGCTTCCTGAGGCAGTTCTTGAGCGCTGTCCCCAGTGCCGAGGTCGCGAGTCTCAAGTTCACGGGTGACCAGAAAACGCTCTTCGTCAGCATCCAGCACCCCGCGGAGGGGACGGGGCTCGCAAACCCCTCGAGCACGTGGCCCGACGGGGAATTCCCGCGGCCTAGCATCGCGGTCCGGCACCGGAACGGAAAGAAGATCGGGAGCCTCTAGCAGGGTGCGGAAAAATGCATCTGCACCCTGCGCGAGCGGAGCGAGCCCGGCCCGCCAAATGGGAATGTTCCGCCGACATCTTCAGGCCGCGGGGGTGGGGGCCCCGCGGCACCGATGCACTCTAGAGGCGCGCCCTGTCACCAGAGAAGAACGGGAAGCTCCTCGGCGCGGAGCTTCCCGTTCAACTCTTCCAATGACCCTAGGTAGCTTCGGGCTTCTTCCGCGAGCCGTTCGTGCTCGCGCGAAAGCTCTTCGAAGTATCGCGTCTGCGCCTCGGTCGGAGCCGCGTTTACCGAGTTCACGCTCGAGAGCAGATCGGCTAGCTTCTCGTAGAGCCGCGGCGCTTCGCCGGCCGAGGGACGGTCTTCGAGCTCGGGGGTGACGAGTCCGTTCGTTAGACCCTCGATCCGAGCGAGGTTGTCCTTCAGATCCCGTTCGAGGGCTTCCGATATCGTCTTGCTCAGATTCCGGGCCGCGGTCTTTCTTTCCTCGATCTGCGACTTCAGGCTGTCGAAGATCTGGAGGAGCCGGTTCGTCTCCGATTGCATCTCCCGAATCGATTTCGTCATTCGGAACTGGGCGGCGAGGTGGGAGTCGTCGATTCCCGCGGCGGGATTCGACACGACGTCGAAGCTCTCCTCGAAGGTGTCCTCACCCACGACGAGGCGCGCCCGGAAGCGGCCTGGAGGCACCCGCGGGCCCACGGGTCCTCGTTCCGCCTCCGCCTCCTCGCCTTTTTTCATCTCCGCCTTCGGAGGCTTCGGCTTTCTCGGAGTCGGTGGCTCGAGGTTCAAGTCCCAGCTCGCGCGCTGAACGCCCGGCTTGCGCGAGAGGTTCTCGAGAGTCCTCACGGTCTCGCCTCCCTCATCGAGGATCTCGAGCTTCAGCTCCGTTCCCTCCGGAACCTCCTCCTTCAGGAAGTAGCTCAGAAGAGCCCCGTACGGCGGGTTGGGGGCGGCGAAGACCTTGTCGCCGATCCCGTATCGGGTGGGCTTCACCTGGAAGCGAACCGCGCGGCGAATGGGAAACAGATGGGCGCGCTTCTCCACCGCCTCGGGGATGCGCTGGATGGGGGTCGCGTCGTCGAAGAGGAACAGACCGCGGCCGTGGGTGCCGACGACGAGATCATTCTCCCGGGGGTGGACGAGAAGGTCGTGGACCGCGACGGTGGGAAGGTTCTTGAGATGGAGCCTCTCCCAGCTCATTCCCGAATCCCGCGTCGCATAGAGACCGAGCTCCGTTCCCGCGTAAACGAGGTCGGGATTCCGCGGGTCCTCCCGAAGGACCCACAGGTAGGCGTTCTCGGGAAGGCCCCGGCCGATCTCGACGAAGCTTCCTCCGTAGTCGTCCGTGCGGAAGACGTACGGGCGCAGATCGTCGTGCAGATGGCGATCGAAGGAGACGTAAGCGATTCCCGCGCCCTTCCGCGAGGGCTCGACGTGGGAAACCGTCGAGTGGGCGGCAACTCCGGGCACGTTCGCGACGACGTTCTCCCACCGGCCGCCGCCGTCGCGGCTCACCTGGAGGTTTCCGTCGTCGGTGCCGGCCCAGAGCACCAGCGCATCG
>Ga0299906_10003003_pt1 | contig 13929 bp, 12 predicted proteins | sample RVTome_14_FD_200259 | JGI IMG/M metagenome (GOLD analysis project Ga0299906, IMG submission 200259) | Soil microbial communities from uranium-contaminated site in the Upper Colorado River Basin, Wyoming, United States - RVT145D125 (version 2) ... | reverse complement strand
CGAGCTGCTCGAAGCAACGCTGCACGGTGGGACCCCACAGGCCGATGTCCTTCACTGTCGGCACGATCCGCGTGAACAGCAGCTTGCGGAAGTTGCCCATCATCTCCGAGTGCTCGACGTACGGGCGCACGGTCTCCCAGCCGATCCCGAGGTTGTCCCACACCTCGCGCGCCATCAGCCGCCCGTACATCAGCCGCGATGCTTCGGCCACGAACTCCTCGCGCTCGGCGCGTTCGGCATCCGTCAGCGACGGATAGAGATCGCGCAACGCCAGGCGGCCGAACGCGACGTGACGCGCCTCATCCTGCATCACGTATGTGTTCAACTGCTTCGCCAAGCCCTCCTCCGAGAAGTCCCTGATCAACGCGAAGGCGGCCAGCGCGAGCCCCTCGATCATGATCTGCATGCCGAGATACGTGAAGTCCCAACGCGGATCCTGGATCACCTGATCGAGCAGCGTCTTCAGGAACGGGTTGATCGGATACGCCATCTCGATCTTGGTGCGCAGGTAGCGGTCGTAGATCTCGACGTGGCGCGCCTCGTCCATCACCTGCGTCGCGCCGTAGAACTTCGCGTCGATGTCCGGCACGCTCATGACGATCTTGGACGTGCACACCAACGCGCCCTGCTCGCCGTGCAGGAACTGCGAGTTCAGCCACGCCGTCATGTGGTGCCGCAGCTCGGCCCGGTCCGGCTCGGCCATCTTCTCCCAGATGTCCGAGCCGTAGATCGGGATGTAGTACTCGGGCATGTCGGGCCGCCGGGGATCGACGTCCAAGGACCAGTCGATCCGGTGCTCGGCGTTCCACTGCTTGTCCTTGCCCTTGCCGTACAGGGTGAGCAGCTGCGCGCGCCGCTCGTCGTACTCCCACTGGAACGTGGTGCCGAACCCGGTCGGGATCTGCCACGTCGACTCCTCGACGGGAAGCGCGTAGAAGTCTTTGCTCATCGATCCCTCCCGGGCGGTTTGGTCAATCCGAAGCACAGCAGCTCGGCGAGCGTTTCCGCGACCTCTTCGGCGTCGTCGGCCGGCACCGTGATCGCATACGAGATGAACAGGCGCGCGCAGGTCTCGGACGCACGGTGGGTCAGGATCGGCGACGCGGTCTGCGCGCGCGCCGCGAACACATCGTCCATCAGACGCATCGCGAGGCCGAACATCGGGCTGGCCTCCACGGTCAGGAACGGCAGCAGCTCGGCCGGCTCCGACGCCATCACCTGGTCGAGCAGCGGGTGCGAGCGCAGCCAGCGCAGCGTGGTCAGGAACGCGGCCTCGAGCGCGGGGCGCAGATCGGGATGCGGCTCGATCGCCTCGCGCACGGTCGCGATGATCCGCTCTTCCTCGCGGAGCACCAGCGCGAACCACAGGTCATGCTTGTTCTGGAAGTACCGATACACGGTCTGGCGCGACAACCGAGCCTGCTTCGAGACGTCGGTGATGGTCGTACGCGCCAGACCGTGACGTTCGGCGCACGCGAACGCTGCATCCAGGATGCGCGCGCGGGTCAGGTCCTCCGGGACCGACATCCATATGACAGTACGACATCAGATGTCACATCGTCAAGAGATACACTCCCCCGCGTGCTCCGACGCTGGTCTGCCGTGCTCGCGCTCGCCGCGACGCTGCTCGCACTGCCTGCGAACGCCTTTGCCCAGGAGATCGATGATCCCCGCGTCTTCGTGCTCTGGCTCGATGCGACCACCCTCGACGACTGGGCTGCTACCGGACCCGGCCCCCTCGCGGCCATGACCGATGCCGGCGTCGCGTCGGTCGCCACCCCGCCTGCGATCCTCGATCCGATCCGAGCGGCGCTCGCCGCCGCCGAGACCGTCGGCGCCGGGCGCATCCTCAACGGTGCTCCGACCACGGACAGACGCGGCACACCCCTGTTGATCGGGCTCGCTGCGTTCGGCCTCGAGTCCGCGATCCTCAGCGGCGCGCCGGAGACCATCCCCGCAACGGTCGCGCGCGCCTTCGGTCCCGTCGACGCGATCACGTCCGCGCGCTTCGCGCGCGCCGATCCGCAGTTCCCCGGCGGCGCGCGCACCAACGTCACCGCCATGGCGGACGCGGTCACGGCATCCAGCGCCGACGTGGTGATCGCCCAGATCCCCGACGTGCTGGTCGCGGAGCTGTCGCTGGGCTCCGACGCGACGGCGCGCGCATCCTGGGTCGCGCAGACCGTCGAGCGCGCGCAGACGGTGCTCGCGGCGATGCAGGAGGCCGCCGACGGCACCGACCTGGTGATAGCGGTGTCCCCGACCCCGTCGGGGCCCAGGCGGGCCGAGCACATCGCGCTCGGCGCGATCGCGATCGCCGGCAACGGGGTCCCCTCGGGGCCGCTGCGAAGCCCGACCACATCGCGAGATGGCCTGGTCTCGCTGACCGATGTGGCACCGACGATCCTCGCGTGGTTCGGTCTCTCACGCGACGACGTGGACCGTGGGGCGTTGCCGCGGTACGCCGACGCGCCGCCCGGCTTCGCCGGGTCGGCGATCGGCGGGGTCGAGGGTGAGGGCCTCGAGCGCGCGCGCGCGGTCGAGGCCGACCTGATCGAGGCTGCTCGCGCACACAACGGCGCGGCGCGATCGTTCGCGATCGCGGGCATCGTGCTCGCGCTGCTCGCGGCCGGAACGGTGCTGTCGGGACGCGGGGCGCCTCCTCGACCGCATCGGTTCCCGCGAGGCTGGCGCGACGGTCTCGCGACCGCATCGGTTGCCTTCGTGCTGTACGCCCCGGCGCTGCTGCTCGCGCCGCCCCTTGTCGCCGCGATCATCGCGATAGCCGCGGGCATGGCCGCGCTCGCGGTGCTGGGGCGCGAGCGGGCGTTGATCGTCGCCCTGCTCTCGTGCACGGCGTTGCCGATGGCGGACATCGCCTCGGGAGGTGGCCTGATCGCGGCCTCAGCGTTGCCAACGCCGATCGCCGGCGGGCTGCGCGTGCGAGCGCTCGACCCGGTCGTGCTCGGCATGATCCTGGCGGGCGTGGCGGGGATCGGCGCGCTGCTCGATCGGATGCGATCGGACGAGCGCGCGCCGCTGTGGCCGCTGTCGTGGGGCGCGGCTGCAGTGTTCCTGGCGGGAACCCACGGCGCGGGCGGCGACGTCGGGGCGGTGCTCGCGCTCGCGCCGGCGGCGTTGATGCTCGCGGTGATCGTCGCGGGCGCGCGGCTGGAGCGGCTCGCGATCGCCGGGGTCGTCGCGGCGACGATCGCCGCGGCGGGCCTGGTCACGCTCACGTTCGGCCCGGCGCTGTGGGTCGATCAGGATCCGCTGATCCCGCAGGCCGCGGTCCCGAACCTGGTGGGCAGGCGGGTCGATGTGTTCGTCGATCAGCTCTCGAGCATCTGGCTGCCCGTGCTGGTTCTGGCCGCGGCGTCGTTGCTGCTGCTCGCGTTGCGACGGCGCTCGTTGCTCGGCCGCGGCCTGTGGGGCATGCCGTTCTTCCGCGCCGGGCTGGCCGCCATGGCGACCGGGGCGGCGATCACTGTCGTGACCGTGCGCGGTGGGCTCGCGGCCGCGGGCGTCACGGCGGTTCTGCTCGCGGCGGCGGCGTTCATACCGCTGCTCGCGCCCGAGCGCTAGGGAGGCCCGCGGTCGCCGACGCCCGGTTAACCCCGGCAGCGCATGAGGCAGGATTCCGATACCTGCGGCGAGAACCGAGCACCGAGCCGTCGGAAGGGAGTTCTCGTGCGCCGGATCGCATCACTGCTCGTCGTCGCGCTGGCCGTGTCCGTGCTGGGCGTTGCGCGCGCCGACAACCACTACGTCAAGATGACCGACGTGCGCGTCGCGATGGACGACGGCGTCGTGATGACCGCCGATGTGTATGTGCCGACCATCGAGGACGCCGACGGCGACGGCTTATACCCGTGCGTGGTCGAGGTGACCCCGTACCGCAAGGAGTCGCGCTACTCGGAGGGCGCGAGCTTCCTGCCGGCGCAAGGCATCGCACTGATCGAGGTGGACGCACGCGGCACCGGCGGCTCGGAAGGCGAGTACGACATCGTGTTCAGCGTGCGCGAGCAGGCCGACGCGGCCGCGTGGGTCGAGTGGGCGGCGACCCAGGCGATGGGTCCCGACGACGCGCCGCTGTGCGAGGACACCGTGGGGATGTACGGCGGCTCGTACTCGGGGATCATCCAGTACCTGGTCGCGAGCCTGCCCGAGACCGCGCAGGGCGACGTGCCCGCCGCGCCGCCGCACCTCGCCGCGATCGCACCACAGCGCGCGTACGGTGACCTGTACCGCGACATCGTCTACCACGGCGGACAGGTGATCGGGTCGTTCGGGCTGATCTGGTCCAGCGGCACGAGCGCGTATTACCTGCAACCCCCGACGGATATCGACACGCCGGCGGGGCAAGCCGCGTGGCTCGATCACCTGAGCAACAACGACCCGATGATGGTGCCCTATCTGACCGAGCCGTTCGCAGACGCCGAGTACACGAGCGACGACTCGGATCCCGCCTTCACGCAGAAGCTCTACGAGGACTCGAGCGCGCTACCGCGCATCGAGAACATGAAGGTGCCGGCGCTGCACCTCGCGGGCTGGTTCGACTCGTTCACGCGCGGGCAGCTGCTGACGTTCCAGCGCGCGCACGAGCTCGAGCAGCAACTCGGCGACCGCGGGCCCAACTTCTTGATCGTCGGCCCATGGAACCACTCGGGCACGCACTTCATCACGCCGGATCAGGGTTTCCGCGAGCAGCTCGCGGACTGGTATGGGTACTGGCTGGAGGGCGAGGCGAGCGGGGCGACCGCGCCCGCGTGGTTCTCCGAACCACGCGTGCGCTACTTCCAGATGACGACCGGCACCATCAACGCGCAGAGCGCGTCTGATGGTGCCTGGCGCACCACCTCCTCGTGGCCGCCCTCGGATGCGGAGCCCGCGACGTGGCATCTGGATAACGCAGGGGGGATGACACGTTGCAACGATGTGTGCGTCGGCGTCACGCCGGACGAGCCTCGGATCTACGCCTCCAACCAGAGCGCGGGCATCGCCGAGATCCTGTCGCGCTGGGATAACGCGGCAGGGACACCGCACCCGCAGCACGATCAGCGCCTCGACTCAGGGAAGGGACTGACCTACCAGACCGCAGCGCTCGGGGAACCGCTGTCGATCGCCGGTCCTGTCGGGCTGACGCTCAACGTCGCGCTTCAAGGCCTCGACGCCGGCGCCGTGGATCCCGAGGGCACCGGAGGGATCGCCGGGATCACTCCGTCGTGGCTCGACACCGACTTCGTGGTGAAGCTTGCGGATGTCGCGCCGGACGGCTCGGTGCGGCTGGTGACACAGGGGTACCTGCGTGCATCCCACCGGGCCTACGACCCGGAGCAGAGCGTTTACATCGACGGCAAGCTGATGTCGCCGTTCCATCTCCACACCGCGGCCGCGCTTGATCCACCGATCGCGGGCGAACAGCGTTCCTATGACATCGAGATCTGGCCCGTGGCGAAGACCTTCGCGGTGGGCCATCGGATGCGGCTGGACATCTACTCGGCGGACACCCCCAACCACCTGACGATCGTGAAGTCCAACATGCACATGGTTGATCGCTCGTGGTTGCGGCTTCCGGTTGTCGAGTGAACGGTTGTCGATCGAACGTCGTCGATCGAACGGGTAAGACGGTCTACCGCGAACCGGCACGAACGGACTATAGCCACGCTCCGTGGCGGTCCGTACGCTCGTTGTATCGACAGCAAGACAGTGAAACGCCCGGAACGTCACCGAACGTCCGGTTCGATCGTTACCACGGGCACCACGTGCGGAGATCTGGATGCGAAAGATCACGTTTGGGATCATCGTTGCGGCGCTCACGGCGAGCGCGGCGATGCCGGCTGCGCAGGCGCAGGGTGTCGCAGTGCTGTTCGTCCCGCCGTTCACCGAACAGGTGACGGGCCTCTCGGCCCTCAGGCTTCCTTGCGAGATCGGCGACGCCGGCGTGCCGGCGACCGCCTCGGATCCGGCGACCGGCACCTTCCAGCCGCTGTCCGCCGGCGTCACGGTGACCGGTTGCTCGCTGCACGGACGCTCCGAGTACCGGCAGTGGGACCTCGGCGAGGTCCTCCCGCTGCTCGCCGGTCAGCCGGCACAGGTGATCGCGATCTTCGACGGCGAGGCATCGGCGATGGCATCCGGCTCGGGGACCGGCCTCTCCGCGAGCCTTCAGGTGCGACTCGGGGACGATGGCGTCGAAGGCGGCTGGCAAACGATCGTGAGCGCGTCGTGCGCCGGCGACGGTTGCGGCGGGCATTCTCGGAGCGGTCCGTTCGTGTTCGCCGCGGACCTGGACGCGCTGCCGGCCACGCTGTACGCGACCTTCCTCAGCGAGACCCACGCCGAGGACGCGAGCGGTCACGCCGACGCGGTCTTCACCGGCGCGCTGACCCAGCTGATCATCCGGCCGCTGGAGTAGGCCCCCGCGCAGCCACACGCTAGGCCCCCGCGCAGCCACCGCTAGACTCCCGCGCATGACGCGCTAGACTCCCGCGCATGACGCGCTAGACTCCCGCGCATGACGCGCTAGACTCTCGCGCATGAACCGCGCGGCGTTCTTCGACCTCGACAAGACGCTGATCCCCGGCTCGAGCCTGTTCCTGCTCGCACGCGGCCTGTACGAGCGGGACTTCCTGCGCGCGCGCCACATCGCGAAGTTCGCCTGGACGCAGTTCCTGTTCGTCGCGCTCGGTCGCGAGCGCATGGGCGAGGTCGACGACATCCAGGAGGCCGCGTTCGGATTCGTGAAGGGACGCCACCAGGACGAGTTGCGTCAGCTCGGGCGTGAGATCGCACAGGAGCGCATCCTGCCGCGCGTGTACGAGGACATCGCACGCGTGATCGAGCACCATCACAAGCTCGGCGACGAGACCTGGCTGATCACCGCGGCGCCACAGGAGCTGGCCGAGGTGATCGCTGAGGGCCTCGGGATGACCGGCGGGCTCGGCACACGTTCCGAGCTCGACGACTCAGGCATATACACGGGGCGGCTGGCCGGCGAGCTGCTCCACGGGCCCGAGAAGGCCAAGGCGGTCGAGCGCCTGGCCGCCGATCGGTCGATCGATCTGCGCGAGTCGCACGCGTACTCGGACTCGATCAACGACATGCCGCTGCTGGAATCGGTCGGCGAGCCGCACGCGGTCAACCCGGACCACGAGTTGCGTCGCCTCGCGCGCGCGCGCGGCTGGCCCGTTCACGAGCTGCGCTCGCGGCGTCGCGCGCTTCTGATCGGCATCCCCTCCACGATCGCCGCCGCCGGGCTGTTCTCGGCCGGCGTCGCGATCGGGCTGTGGCTCAACCGCCGATCTTCACAGCGCGGCTAGGGTCGCTCGGGCCGCAAAGGAACCGGCGGCAGATCGGCGTCCTGCCGCATCATCCGCACGAGCAGCGCGACGGTCTGCCCCTCCTCGCGAACCGGGCGTCTCGGCGGATCGGCCCGCGGTGGCGCCACAACGGCCGCCCGTGCGGCGCGCGTTGACCGCCGGGGCGTGCGCGAGGTCGTGGGCGTCGAGGTCGTGCCACGGCGGACGAAGATCTGTGAGACGTACAAGGTGCCTCCCCGCAGGGTCACGCCGACGCCGACCTGGTTGTACTTCGCGTTGAGGATCACCGCGCGATGCGACGACGAGCTCATGAACGCACGATGGATCTGGCCGACGCTGGAGCCGCGCCCGACGTTCTCGCCGATGACTGTCCAGCCACTCACCTCCGAGCGCAGCGAAGGGTTGTGGTAGATGCGGCCGTCACGGGCCATGCGCGCGCTGTGCCGCTCGGCCGCGGCCGCCAGATCGCCGCGGACCTGGAGCGAGCGCAGCCCCCTGGCGCTCCGCTCGGCGTTGATCCGGCCGACGAAGTCGGACTCCACATCCGCGAGGGCCGCGGGTGCCGACGCGAGGTTCGCCGCGAACGTGAGCAGCGCGACCATGACGACACGAGATCGTCGCAGGGGGATCCTCCCTCGTGTGCGAATCAACAGCGTGCTTCTCGGCAAGGTTGGAAGCTGGGGAAGGTCCCGCGCATCCTACGGAGTTCCCCGCGGATGTCAAAGCACTTCGGGAGGTCAGTCGCGGTATTCCACGTTGGAGATCTTGGTCAGCTTCTCCCAGCGGTGACGCGACGCGATCCGGCGGATCGTGCCCGAGCGCGAGCGCATCACGATCGATTCGGTCGTCGCACCCCCGGGGAGATAGCGAACACCTTGGAGCAGCGGGCCATCGGTGAGGCCGGTCGCTGCGAAGAACACGTTGTCGCCTGCGACCAGGTCGTCGGTGGCCAGCACGCGCGACAGGTCGTATCCCTGCTCGATCGCTGCGGCACGCTCCTCGTCGTTGCGGGGCCACAAGCGACCGAGGATCGTGCCCCCTATACATCTCAGTGCCGCCGCTGAGGTCACTCCCTCCGGCGTGCCGCCGATGCCGTACAGCACATCCACGCCGGTGCCCTCCATCGCCGCGCTGATCGCGCCGGCGATGTCGCCGTGCTCGATCAGACGAACCCGCGACCCCATCGCACGCACCCGATCGATCGCGTCCTGGTTGCGCTCGCGATCCAGGATCGTGACCGTGATGTCCTGCGGATCCATGCTGCGCGCCTTCGCGACGTTGCGGACGTTGTCCTCGATCGAGGCGTCCAGATCCAACGCGCTCCCGCCCAGAGGTCCCGCCGCGATCTTCTCCATGTACATGCACGGGCCGGGATCGAACATGGTTCCACGCTCCGATGCAGCGACGACCGCGAGCGCGTCGCCCTGACCTCTGCTGAGCAGCGTGGTTCCGTCGATCGGATCGACGGCGATGTCCACGGCAGGAAGCTCGCCGGTCCCGAGGTGCTCGCCGTTGAACAACATCGGCGCTTCATCCTTCTCGCCCTCACCGATCACGACGATGCCGTCCAGCGGGATCGAGTTGAACATCAGGCGCATCGCATCGACGGCCGCTTGGTCTGCCGCCTTCTTCTCCCCGCGGCCGGACCAGCGCGCGGCGGCGAGCGCGGCCGCCTCTGTGGTCCGAACCAGGTCCAGCGCCAAGTTCCGATCAGGCGCTGCTCGCTCGACGGTCATCGGTGCCCTCCTCGATCCCAGCGTGGAAGCATCCTAACGCTGCCGACGCACGAGCAGCGACCACTCCACGATCAGGTCGTGCGTGTGGACGCGAACCCGGCAGCGCGCGCGCGCTCGAAGTCACTCAGCAGCGAGTCGCCCGAGCGCGGTGGCTCCTTCTTGTCCAGCCACGCCGAGCGCTTGGCATCGTTCTCGAGCACGATCCATTCGTAGGAGTACGTGCGGGGCCCCGCCCAGTACGGCTCGATCCACCGTTCGTCGAGCAGCTCGGCCACGATCGCGTAGCCGGCGCGCGGCCTTCCTTCCCAGAACGACTCCGGGATGCCCCAGCCGGGAGTCCGGCGGCGGATCTCGTCGATGCGCGAGTACTCGCCCTTCCAGGCGATCTTGACTCGCGCGCGCGCGACCATCAACCCGCCTCGAAGCTGGATCCACACTCCATCGTCCGAGAAGACGCCGGCCTTGTACGCGGGACCGGCCCGGTCGCGGGTCTCGACGGCGTAGCGATAACGCGGTTCGGTGGCGTCGCCGGCGTGATGCTCGAGCGCGCGGATCTGGACGTGAGCGCTGGCGTCGTCGGTCATCGGCGGCACGATACCACTGCGATCCCTCCGCGCTCACTTCTGAAACCGACGATCGCCCGGTGAAGGTGGCGCGTTAGGATGCGCCGGGGAGGAGCCATGGACATCGACCCGACACGCGCGCGCTACGGCGGCTTCGAGACCGGATACGAAAGTTTCTACGTCAAGGCGCACGATCCGGACAGTCCACGCGGATTCTGGATCCGCTACACCGTCATGCGCCGGCGGGACGCGCCGCCTGCGGGCTCGCTGTGGGTCGCGATGTTCGACCGTAACGGCCCGGTCGCGCTGAAGGCTGCAGAGGCTGTACCGAACCATGATGCGCCGGCGTGGATCGCCATCGGCGACGCGACGCTGGGTTCCACGGGACTGCTCGGCACGGCCACGCGCGACGGCGTCGAGGCGGCGTGGGACCTACGCTTCTCGTCCGACGAGCAGCCCTTGTATCACCTGCCGCGCGCGTGGATGTATCGAGCGAAGCTCCCGCGAACCAAGCCGATCTCACCGATGCCGCTGGCGTCGTTCGACGGGGTCGTGCGCATCGGCGACCACGCGCTCGAGGCGCGGGGATGGCCGGGGATGCTCGGCCACAACTGGGGCGCCGAGCACGCCGAGCGCTGGATCTGGCTGCACGCGGCATCCTTCGACGGCCGATCCGGCTCCTGGCTGGACGTGGTCCTCGGCCGGATCAAGATCGGTCCGGCAACCACACCGTGGATCGCCAACGGCGTGCTTTCGCTGGACGGCACGCGCCTTCGGCTCGGCGGCATCGAGCGCGCGCGCGCCACCAAGGTGCGCGAGCGCGTTGACGGCGCCGAGATCGAGTTGCCGGCGAAGGGCGCGCGCGCGCGGCTGGTGGTCGCGGCACCGCTGCAGCGTTCTGTGGGATGGCGCTACGGAGACCCCGACGGGTCCGAGCATCATGTGATCAACTGCTCGATCGCCGGGATGACGGTCGAGCTGTCACGCGACGATGGACCGGCCGAGACGTTGAAGGTCGCCCACGGCGCGACCTACGAGCTGGGGATGCGCGAGCAGCTCCACGGCGTGCCCTTGCAGCCGTGGGGAGATTGACCGTGTCGGGGGGGCGGTACCGCGGGGACCGGTACAGCAGCGCGCGCGGTACAGCTACGCGTCGGTGGCCGCGTGAGCCACGGGCCTTACAGCAGCGCGTCGGCGAGCGCGCGCAGCCCATCCAGATCATCGAGCGCCAGCCACTGCAGCATGACCTCGCTGCAGCCGGCCGCCTCGAGGGCGGCGAGCTGCTCGCGCATCTGTGCGGATGAGCCGGCGATCTGGCCGCGCGCGGCGCGGGCGTCGGCGTCCGAAGCGCCCGGCGCGACACCGGTCATCATCGTCTTGCGCACCGCCGACGGCTCACGGCCTTGTTCCACCAGCAGCTCGTCGAGCCGCGCCGCGCGCGCGCGGTAGGTTTCGGGCGGGAGGTAGACGGCGTTCCATTCGTCGGCGTATCGCGCTGCCAGCGGCAGGGTGCGACGCGGCCCGCCGCCCCCGACGCAGATCGGCGGCCGGCGGCGGGGCGTGATCATCGCGTCCCGCAACCGATAGTGCGAGCCTTCGAACGACACCGGCTCGCGCGCACCGAGCAGCTTCGATACCACTTCCAACCCCTCGGCCAGCCGGGCGAACCTGGTGTCCAGATCGCCGAGGTGATAGCCGAACGCGTCATGCTCGCGCTCCATCCAACCCGCACCCAGGCCGAGCACCAGCCGGCCGTCCGACAGCTCGTCGATCGCCGCCGCCTGGCGTGCGAGCATCACCGGGTCCCGGAACGAGAACGGGGCGACCAGCGGTCCGAATCGGATCCGCTCGGTGTGATCCGCCAGCCAGACCAGCGAGGTGATCATCTCCAGCGAATCGTCGTCCGGCGCGCCGGGGTTCACGAAATGATCCGAGCGGAACAGGCCGGCGAAGCCGAGCTGCTCGACCAGCAGCGCGATCCGGTGCCAACGGCCCCAGGTCAGACCCATCTGGCCTTCGATCATGATCGAGACGTCCACGTTCCCTCCCGGTCGGTGGCGGTCCTGATGCGAGGCGAGTAGGGTCGCTCGCCGTGGGCTATTTCAACACGGATGCATCCGGCTCCGGCGAGTTGCGGGTCGCGCGCGACGGCGAGCTTCCGCGTGTGACGGCAGCGGACGGCGTTCACCTTCATCCGCTGCTGGGCGAGCGTCTGAACATCAACGTCGTGGTGCTCGATCCGGGCGCCATCGCCGAGGTCCACACACACGACGAGGAGCAGATGGGCTACATCGCGCTCGGCTCGTGCACATTCACCGACGGCAGGCTGAGCTACGAGCTGCGCGCCGGCGACACCTACCACGCACCGCCGGGGACGCCGCACGGCGCGACCGGTGGGCCCGAGGGCTGCACGATCATCGACGCGTTCAGCCCGCCGCGCGCGGGATTGCGCGAGCTGCTCGAGGCGAGCGGATCCGACCTGCCCGGCTGAGACGCGCGCGTCATCGCGTGGGCGGGTAACGTGGCCGACATGACCCGGAACGGACTGTGCCTTCTGCAGGTGCACGCGCACCCCGACGACGAGGCATCCAAGGGCGCCGGCGTGACCGCGCTGTACGCGGATGAGGGCGTCCGAAACGTCCTGGTGACCGCGACCGGCGGCGAGGCCGGCGACATCCTCAACCCCGAGGTGGACACGCCCGAGACGCGCGCGCGGCTGCACGAGATCCGCATCGAGGAGCTGCAGCGCAGCGTCGAGATCCTCGGCTACGACGCGGTCCACCTGCTCGGCTATCGCGACTCCGGGATGCCCGACACCGAGCCCAACGCCCACCCGCACGCGTTCGCGAACGCCGAATTGGACGATGCGGTCGGGAAACTGGTCGCCGTCATCCGAGAAGAACGCCCGCAGGTGCTCATCACGTACAGCGATTCTCAGGAGCGCTACCCGCACCCCGACCATCTCCGCGTGCACGACATCAGCATGGCTGCCTTCGATGGCGCCGCCGATCCCGAGCGCTATCCAGACGCCGGCGAGCCGTGGCAGCCGCTGAAGCTGTACTACGTCGGCTTCACCAAGCGCGCCCTCGAGCTGGCGCATCAGTCCTACGAGCAGGCCGGCATCGAGAGTCCGGTCGCGAAGTGGCTCGACGCGTTCCCCGACGGGCACGACGAACGCTGGCGGACCAGGATCGACGTCGCGAACTACATCGCGCGCAAGCGCGAGTCGCTGCTCGCGCATCGCACCCAGATCGCCCCCGACTGGTCCTGGCTGAGTCTGCCCCCGGGGCTGGCCCAAACCGCGTACCGGTTCGAGGACTACTGCCTCGCGCGGTCCCTCGTCGACCCGGTGTACGACGGCGACGGGTTCGAGACCGACCTGTTCTCGGGCATCCGGGAGGACGCGGGCGCGCGGTGAGCGACCGGCTCAGTCCGCCAGGGTCGCGATGACCGGCGCGTGGTCGCTCGGCGCGCCCTCGCCGGCCTTGGGTCGTCGCTCGTTCCGGTCGACCCGCATCTCTTCGACGCGTCGCGCGAGCGGCTCGGTGCCCAAGATCAGATCGATCCGGAGCCCCCAACCCTTGTGGAACGCGCCGGCGCGGTAGTCCCACCAAGAGAAGATGCCGCCGTCGGTCGTGTGCCGGCGCAGCAGATCGGCGAATCCCCAGTCGAGCAGCGCACGCACGCGCGTGCGTTCGGGCTCGGAGAAGTGGATCGAGCCTTCCCACCCGGCTGGGTCGTGCACGTCACGCGCCTCGAGCGCGACGTTGAAGTCCCCGGCGAGCACCAGCGGCTCCTCGGGCGAGAACGTCCCGGCGATCCAGGCGCGCAGGGCATCGAGCCAGACCAGCTTGCGCTCGTAGGCGGGATCGCCGATCGCGCGGCCGTTGATCACGTAGGCGGAGATGACCGTCAGCGCGTCGTAGCGCGCGGTGAGCAATCGAGCCTCGTCGGGGGTCGGGTCGGCGGTGAAGCCGCGCTCCAGCGACAGCGGAGCCTCGCGGGAGAGGACGGCGACCCCGTTATAGGCGCGCTGACCGTAGGTCGCCGCGTGGTAGCCGCGCTCGGCGAGCTGCTCGTGCGGGAACGCCTCGTCGGGGCATTTCGTCTCCTGCAGGCAGACGATGTCGGGCGCCTCCCGGTCGAGCAGCGCGAGCAGACGCGGCAGGCGCTGCTTGATCGAGTTGACGTTCCAGGTGACGATCCGCCCGGCTCGTTCGCGTGTTCGCGGGCTAAGGCTTCCGTCCGATGACGACCCGGGTGATGGGCAGCTCCGGATCGGTCGTGCTCTTGACGTCGGTGTAGCCG
>Ga0299906_10003002_pt1 | contig 13930 bp, 10 predicted proteins | sample RVTome_14_FD_200259 | JGI IMG/M metagenome (GOLD analysis project Ga0299906, IMG submission 200259) | Soil microbial communities from uranium-contaminated site in the Upper Colorado River Basin, Wyoming, United States - RVT145D125 (version 2) ... | reverse complement strand
TTACCGATCGGGTCGGTAGCCACGGTAGCATCATGACGCCGATCGCGGTTGCACGTCGTGTTCTTGTCATGATGAGGTTCCCTGTATTGTCATCACCGTCGTTGGTTGGGCTCGGGCACGAAGTGCATCCGGATGCGATCCGTTTCGGTGGTGATCTCGGTGATACGAAACGGCACTTTGCCGTTGAACCAGACGAAACGATTGGGCAACTCCGCCAGACCGAACAGGTGGTCGGCGGTGATGCGCCGGGTCGGTTCTCGGCCGGTTTGGGCATGGTCCAGCGCCGTAGCGATATCTTCGCGCCACGGTTCGAGCGGCATGGGCAGCGAACCGGCTTGCGCGCGGTGGACCGTGACCCGCAGCCCGTCGTCGTCGGCGGTCAGGGTCAGGTGCAACGAGGCGATGGTCCGCACCGTTGCTCGTTCGACCAGCCCCGCGATCACGATGCGATCGTCCCTGAAACCGATCATCGGTTCGTCGAGCCACTGCGGGACCCATCGGGACACACCCGGCCAGATCGCCATCCGTGCGCCCAGCCATCGGTTGAGTTGGTCCTGCGTGAAGGTGTGATCGAACGGCTCGCCCGCGACCATCTTCGACGAGAGGGTGTTGAGGGTCGTGGTCAGATCATCGCGCACGCGCTGGTGATAGACGGCGGGCACCTGAATCGGCCGGTACCAGGCGGGGATGTGCTGAAACGTCAGCCACACGCCCACCGCAGCCAGCAACAGGACCGCCACTCCCACGATGAGCAGGCGCAACACGCGTTTTCGTCGACGTCGTTTGGGCATGGCAGCGATTGTCGGTAGCTGCAATGCGCGTTGCTGTCAAGCGGATGCGTCGCGGATGACCTCGGCGTCGAGTACAAGGTCGAGATTGACGCGTCGCTTGGGGGGTTCCTAGAATCGGATGCGTAGTCCGCGCGGGGTGCGTCGGGCGACCGGCGTGGGTGAGCGAATCCATGGTGGTGCGAATCTGGAACGTTTTCGTCGTCATGCTCTGGGTCGTAAGCATGTCGGCCCTGTTTTACCGTGACATTCTACCCTCGTGGCAGGCCGGCGCCGCGCCGCCCGCGATCTCGGTCGATCGGTTGGCGCACGTGCGTCACGATCGGCAAGCGGGCATCTTCGGCCCCGAGGGCAAACGGGCGGGCACCGGTTGGGTGCGGTACATCACCAGCTCGCCCGGGATCGTGATCGTTCAATCCACCACGCTCATCAACAATGTGCAGTTTTTGCCGCGGCTGCGCATCCTGACCACGATGATTTACCGCGACGAGGGGGTGCTCGATTCGTTCGAGACCCGCGTGTTGGGAGCGCCGATTCAGATCGATCTCAAAGGTGAGAACTACGAACCGGATTTCGCCTGCGAGATGCGTGCGGGTCGACGGACCTTTCGCTGGCGCATGGATTCCGAAAGCAGCCAGATGCTTTCCGAAGTATTCCGGCCGTTGGCGCACCTTCCCGATTTGCACGTCGGGCAGGCATGGCAGATGCGCGTCGTCGATCCGTTGAAGGCCATGACCGATCAGGAAGTCCGTTTCGATCTTGTGCTGGTTCGCGTGACCGGCACCGCGTCGATCGAACACCACGGTCGATCAATCGAGTGTTTCGTGGTCGAGTCGGACCAGCTCAAAGCGTTCGTCGAGCCGGGTGGCGAAGTACTCAGGCAGGAATTCGTCGTGCCCGTGCTGGGTCGGTGCTCGATCGTCGACGAGCTGTTCGATGAAGAGGCACTGATGCAATCGTCCGGACGCGTCCCGAAGGGGGCGGCGTCGCGTCCTTCCGTCCTTCCGTAAGTCGAGGACCCTACCGCGTGATCGAGCTGATCGACGTGACCAAGAAGTACGGTTCGCATTGTGCCGTCGACGCGATTTCGCTGTCGGTCGCGCCCGGGGAACTGTTCGCATTTCTCGGCCCGAACGGTGCGGGCAAGACGACCACGATCAAGCTCATCGCCGGCCTGCTGCGGCCCACGGCCGGTGAGGTGCGGGTGTGCGGACGGACGATCGGGCTGGACGGGGTCGCGGCGCGGGCCCGCATCGCCTACGTCCCGGACTCGCCGTTTCTTTACGAAAAGCTCACCGGCCGGGAGTTCCTGCGATTCGTCGGCGAGATGTATGACGTGCCCCCCGATGCGTTCAAGCAGCGGTTCGGCGTGTTGACCGACCGGTTGGGGGTGGAGCCTTTCCTCGATCGCATGATCGAAACCTACTCGCACGGCATGAAGCAGCGGGTCGTGCTCACCTCGGCCCTGATTCACGACCCGCAGGTGCTGCTGATCGACGAGCCGATGGTGGGGCTCGACCCCAAGACGGTCCGCAGCGTCAAGGACCTGATGCGGGAGATGACCGACGCCGGCCGGACCGTGTTCATGAGCACGCATACGCTCGAAGTCGCCGAGGCCGTCGCCGACCGGATCGGCATCATCCACCGTGGGATTCTGGTCACAGTAGGGACGCTCGCCGAACTGCGTGAACGCGCGTCTCAGCAGACGTCATTGGAGGATATTTTCCTCGGCCTGACCGCCGATGCCCACGACGATCAGTCCGAAACGATTCCGGAATAGTCCTTGCCGGTGGGAGATCAACCGCGCGCATGTCGACCGCGATAACCGCTCCGACGCCCTACACACCGTCGTTCAGCCTGCTGCTGCGCTGCAAGCTCCTCGCGTTGCGCAACCGAGTGGGTCGGGCGCTGCGCGAATCGCCCCTGAAGGTCGGCGCCGGTGTGATCTTCGCCGCCGGGATCTGGATCGCGCTCTACGAACTGTTCCTGTTTGTCTTCAGCTTCACGCAGGAGCGTTGGTCCCTGGAAACCGTCATCGCCTGGCCGCTGCTGTTCGAGATGCTCTTCGCGGTGCTCACGGTGATGCTCGCCTTTTCCAACGGCATCATCGTCTACGGCGGTCTGTTCCGGCAACGGGAAACGTCCTACCTGATGGCCTCACCGTTGCCGCCGTCGCAGATCGTCAGGCTCAAGCACTTCGAAGCATTGTTCTTCGCGTCCTGGTCGCTCATCGTGCTGGGGATACCGCTGATGCTCGCGTTCGCGAGCACCGCCGATGCGCCGTGGCATTTCCATTTCTTCTTTCTCGCGTTTTTTCTCGTCTTCGTCCCGCTGCCCGGCGCGATCGGCACGCTGGTGGCCGGTTTGATCGCCCTGTGGTTCCCGCGCAGCGCCAAGCGCGTGGTGCTCGCGTTGGTCGGGTTGCTCCTGCTCGCGATCACCTGGTGGATCTACGCGTTGTGGCAATCGGCTCCGGACAATCAAACCCTTTGGATCAAGCGATTCTATACGCACATCGCCGTGGTGCGGTCGGCCTTGCTGCCGTCGACCTGGGTGACGCGCGGTATCCATGCCGCCGCCGAAAACGAACTGTCGCGAGCGGGTTTTTATCTGCTGGTGCTGACCGCCAACGCCTTGTTCGGGACCTGGCTCGTGGTGCGGTTGCTGGCCCGGCGGCTTGCCGTGGCGTTCGATCGGGCCCAGGGCGTGACCGCGCGTCAACTGAGCGCGTCGGAATCGGTGTCGGAATGGATCGGCTCGGTGATGTTCGTCTACCTGCCCCGACGGCTGCGGTTGTGTGCGATCAAGGACCTGCTCACGTTCGTCCGCGATCCGATGCAATGGTCGCAGATGGCGATTCTGTTCGGCTTGCTGTTCGTCTACGTGCTCAACATGCCTCGCCTGACGCGCTATCTCGACTTGGGCGAATGGCGGTTGGTGGTTTCCTTTCTCAACCTGGCCACCGTCGCGCTGATCCTGGCCACCTTCACGGGCCGGTTCGTGTTTCCGCTCGTTTCGCTCGATGCGCAGCTGCTCTGGCTCGTCGGCACCTGGCCGATGCCACGCCGGCAACTGCTGCGCGGAAAGCTGTTTTTCTCGTTGACGATCACGTCGCCGGCGGCGCTGGCGGTCGTGGGCTTGTCGGCACGAATGCTGGAATTGACCGCTGCCTGGGCGATGGCGAACGTCGCGATCATCACCGCCGTCTGTGTCGGACTGTGCGGCTTGTCGGTGGGGCTCGGGGCACGGTTCGCCGTGCTCGACGAACGCAACCCCGCCCGCATCGCCGGCGGCATCGGGGGAACGATCAACCTGATCACGTCGGTGGCGTTCGTGTGCCTGGTGCTCGGCGCATCCGCCTTCATCCACTGGCGCGCCGCCGATCAGGCGATCACTCACTTCGACTCGGTCTGCATGATGCTCATCGCCGCGGTCGCCGTGTTCTCATGCGCCGTCGCGATCGTGGCCATGCGCATCGGCACGTCGCGACTCGAAACCCTCGAAGCGTAGCGATCTCGATCTGAACGCTATTGACCGAATGCGTAAAGATGTCCTTCGGTTCGAACGTAGAGCTTGCCGTCGACGATGGCGGGGGTGGCCATGATCGGTTCGCCGAGATCGTTGCGGGCGATCACGTCGAGCGTGGTGCCGGCGGCGAGGACGACGACGGTGCCGGACTGCGACGCGAGATAGACTTTGCCGTCACCGGCGACCGGTGAGGCGTAGTACTCACCGAGCGCGCCGAGCCGACCCTCGAAGCGTTTCTCACCGTTGCGGGCGTCGAGGCAGGTCACGATGCCGCCGTTCTTGACCAGGTAGACGTGCCCGTCGTGAACGAGCGGCGACGGCACGTAGGGCAACGCGCGCGTGTATGTCCAGGCGACGTGGGTGTCGGTGATGTCGCCCTTGCCGTTCGGACGGATGGCCAGGAGCACGTTACGGGCTTCGGCGAAAATGCCGGCCATGTGGTCCCACTCGACCCGGGTGACCGTGCCGTTCTTGTCGCCGTCGAAGTGCTTCCACCGCCGGGAGATCGCGCCGCCGTCGTCGGGCCATTCGGCCTTGGACAGCTTGCCGTCGGCGTCCGTGTCGTGTTCGGCGGCGAAGCCCGCGAACGGCGGAATGATGACCCGACTGCCGGGATCGCCCCCGGGCGCCCAACCGGCGACGAACAGCAGGCCGTTGCCGGCCGTCGGCGTGGGGCAGACGATGCGCGACAGGCCGCGCACGGTCCAGCGTTCCGACCCGTCGGCGAGGTTGTACGATTTAATCCGCAACGTACCGGCCACGACCAGTTCCTCGACGTCGTCATGCCGCCAGACGAACGGGGTGGCGAACCCGCGCGGGAAGCCGGCCCGATCCTGTTTCCAGGCGGTTTGGCCGGTCTTCTTGTCCACCGCCATCACGAACGAACCGTGGTCCTGGTCACAGTTGAGGATGACCCGATCGCCGGCGAGGACGGGCGAGGTGCCGGCGCCGAAGTCGCCGGTGATGGGGATCGGCAACGGTTTTTTCCATATTTCATGACCGTCGAGGTCGTAGCAGAGCAGTCCGTAGGAGCCGAAGTAAACGAACAGGTGCTTGCCGTCGGTGGTCGGTGTCGGTGCGGCGGGGCTGCCGATGCTGTGAACGTTCTCGATGCGTTCGGCCGGCGCGGCCTTGCGCCATTCGATCCGTCCGGACCGGCGATCGAGGCAGATGATCTCGAGCTTGTCACCGTCGATGGCGGTGAGAAAGATGCGGTCGTCCCAGATACACGGCGACGAATGGCCGGGCGGCAGCGCGGTTTTCCACACCACCTGTTCGGACGTTCCGAATTGCGCGGGCAGCGTGCCGCCGTCGGCCACGCCCGAGCCGGCCGGTCCGCGAAACTGCGGCCAGCGCGCCCCGGCCCGAACCACGGACCCGCTCAACTGGACCATCAGCAAACCTACGATACAGGACGACGTGACGCTATGCATTGCAACGTTCCTGAGGTGTACGTTACCGACATCGACAAGCCTTTAGGATCACCGCTGGGGTCAAAATGGTCAAGCGGACCGAAGCGCAAACGCGACCACGAAGCGCCGAGCAAGCTCGGCAAGGAGGCCAAACACCGGAAGGACGCTCTACTCGAGCAGCGCCGCAGCAAGTGCACGCGACCCACAGATTCTGCCGAAGAGCCCGAAAGAAATTCTGCGGAAGAGCCAAGAAGTTGATGGGGCGCGCCACGATCATCACCACGGAAAAGCACTATCTTCAGCACTCCGACGCGAGCGGGAAGGCGGCGACGCAGCGGTACGAGTCACTGCTCGGTGAGAAGACTGACGTATCGCTGACGTATGAAGGAACTCAGGGAGCTTCAGCGACCACTTCTTCGCAGGCGAACCCATCGCAAAACCCTACCTCTGAACAACTTGGGTAACTGAGGGCGGTAGGAATCGAACCTACGACCCACGGCTTAAAAGGCCGCTGCTCTACCGACTGAGCTACGCCCCCGAAGTCATTGGGGTACAAAGAGTAACGACGTGTTCGGCATCGTGCAAGCCCCTTCGGGCACCCCCTCCGGCGCTATCAGGATATGCCTGTGTGTATAGCTCGGGGTTCCTGGGAATCTCTGTGCGTGAGACTTCTGGCCGTATGATGTTCATTTGGCTTGATCAGAAGGAGTCGCACCATGGCCCGGAAGTCGAAGTCAAGCCCGAAGGAGCGGCAGGAGGTGGTGCTGATGTTGCTGCGGCGTGAGGAGCCGGCGGCGGCGTTGGCGCGGCGGTATGGCGTGTCCGAGAACACGCTCTACAAGTGGCGGGAGCAGTTTCTCGAAGGTGGGCGCGCGGCGTTGACGAACGGCAAAGACGCCGGCGACGCGAGATCTCGGCGTGTCCAAGAGCTGGAGCGCGAACTGGCCGAGCGGGATCGGGTGGTTGGCGAGCTGACCATCGCGAACCGCATTCTAAAAATAAAATAAAAAAAAAACGGCGGACGGCTCGTACTGAGCGATTCGGTTCGCCAGGACGTGAAGGCGGGCCTTTCGGATGTGCCGAGGCCCCGACTCACGCGGGTGCTGGAAGCTTTGAACATCGCTTCGTCAAGCTGGTATCGGCAAGGCAAGTTGTCGGAGGATCGCCGTCGTCCCGGGCCGGCACCGCGCGCGATGCCGCCGGCGGTGGAAGGTTGGGTGTTGGCGATGGCGAAGGCGAACCCGTGGTACGGCTACAAGCGCATCGCCGCCACGCCGGTCAGCCGGCTCGACCAGCTCCTCCCCGACCGCGGGGCCGCCACCGTCCGCTGATTCTCCGACGACCACATCACGCTCGCCGAGCAACCGCCGCGCGCCGACCGCCTGTGCTTCGTCGGACGCTTACGGTTACACTCCGTGCTCCGGGTTCTACGTGCGCCTTTCGCCGCGCGATTCTCGGTAGAGCAGCCCCCCACGGTTTGGAATCGGCGCGCCCGATAAGCGCCATAGCCATGCGGATTCCATGGTCCGTTAATGCGCCGAGGCCTACCAACTGAATCACGTCGACGGCCGAGTCGATAACGATATGGGCGGTTGATTGCCGCTCTGTTCCGCCACAACGGCAACCGCTCCCATGCGAGGGGCCATGGATACTGAAGTTCTGACGATCGACGAAATCGCGAAGGTCCCGCGCGTGTGTCGACCGACACGATCTACCGTCTTACAACTCATGGGGAACTCGCCGACGAAAGGTCGGGCGCATCGGGCGAATTCCGAGGTCGGCGGTCGAGCAATACGTCCATTGGACCGCCTCCCTCAAAGCGTTCGCGTGGTAGAGCAACCGTGTCTGGTCCGGCTTTGTCCGGGCAGTAAGGACCGAGAGGAATGAAACGGCCTGGCCACGCACATCAGGAACGGACGGGAGCGCCGAAGCTGAGCGACGACGACGTCGCCACTGGCTCCGATTACCCTCAATCTCAGTACGCGACGATCGTCTCGTCGATGCGGCGTTGGGCTCCGGGGATTCTGCTCGGCTTGGCACTGGTGGGCGCCGGGGCGCTGTTCGCCGCCCTCGCTCATCAGTCCACGCTCGTTGTGCAAGGGATGGCTTTGCAGGGAACGGAGTTGCAGGTCAAGTCGATTTCCGCCTTCCGGCAGATCTACAGTGCCGAGGTGGTCGGCAAAGCGATCCACAACGAACTGGAGGTTACCCACGACTACAAAGACAAGCCGGGCGCCATACCGTTGCCCGCGTCCTTGACAAAGGAACTTGGCGCGCACGTCGAGAAGACACGTCCCGGCGCTCATGTTCGGCTCTACAGCGACTTCCCGTTTCCGTGGCGAGCGCAAATCGATCACACCGACGCGTTCGCCGCTGCGGCAATCAAGGCTCTACAACGCGACCCCGACCAACCCTTCTACCGGTTCGAGTCGTTCGAGGGACGGAGCTCGCTGCGTTACGCAATCGCCGACACGATGTCTCAGGGCTGCGTCAATTGCCACAACAGCCACCCGGACAGTCCGAAACGCGACTGGAAGGTAGGCGACGTCCGCGGCGTACTGGAATTCATCCGGCCGCTGGACAATGAGGGACCGATGGCGGTCCTGTCGGCCCAAGGGACGTTTCGAACGTATCAGGCGCTCGCCGGACTTGCGCTCGGGCTCGGCGTGCTGGGACTGGGGTATTCCAATCGATCGCTCCGTCGAAGCCGGGCGACGTTGCAGCACCAGAGCCAGGTGCTGGATGAAATGGGCCGTGTCGCTCGGGTCGGCGGGTGGGAGTTCGAACCATCGAGCGGGCGAATCACGTGGACGAACCAGATCTACAAAATCTTTGAACTCCCGCGGACCTACAAGCCCGAACTGTCGAAAGACCTGGCGCATTTCCCGATTGAGTCCAGGGACATCGTCACCGGGTACATTCAGCGAGCCATCGAAGCCGGCGAACCCTTCGACTATACCCTGCCTTTCGTTACCGCCAACGGCCGCGAGCTGTGGGTACGCGGCCTCGGCAAGGCCGAACGCCGCGCCGACGGCACGGTGCGCCTGTACGGGGCCTTCCAGGACGTAACGGAGTCTGAACTCAAGAGCCGGGAACTGGGCGAGGCCTACGCCGATTTGGAGCGACGTGTGGTGGAGCGGACCGCTCAGTTGAGTGAGACCAAACAGGCCGCAGAGGGCGCGACGCACGCCAAGAGCGAGTTCCTCGCCACGATGAGCCACGAACTTCGCACACCGCTGAACGGCTTGATCGGCATGACCGAACTCATGCTCCGCACGAATCTGGACACGCAGCAGAGGCGATACGCGCAGCTGGCCAAGTCTTCGGGCGATGCACTACTGAGCCTGATCAACGACATACTGGATTTTTCCAAGATCGAGGCCGGCAAGCTGGAGCTCGAATACACCAACTTTGACCTATGGTATGCGGTTGAGAGCGTGGCCGCGTCTCTTGTCTCGCGCGCGGAGGGCAAGGGGGTGGAGCTGATTGTGGGGATGCATCCGGAGGTGCCACCGCTGGTCAGGGGTGACCCTGGGCGATTGCAGCAGGTCCTTCTGAACCTGGTCAACAACGCCATCAAGTTCACGGAGTCCGGTGAAGTTTCGATCCGGGCGAAGCTGGAGGTCGGAGCGAATCTGGAGGAAGAGAACGACCAACGGGCCCTGGTGCGTTTCAACGTCAGGGACACGGGCATCGGCATTCCGCAGGACCGCCTGACCGTCCTATTCGAGTCTTTTTCGCAGGTCGATGCTTCGACCACGCGCAAGTACGGTGGTACGGGCTTGGGTCTGGCCATCTGCAAGCGGCTGGTCGAGCTGATGGGCGGACAGATCGGCGCTAGCAGCGAGGAAGGCGAGGGCTCGACGTTCTGGTTCATGGTTCCGTTTGAGAAGCAGGCTTCGGACGGTGCGCTCGTTCGTAGCATGAGCGGAGTCCTCCGCAACCTGCGCGTCCTCATCGTGGACGACAACGCCACGAGCCGCGAAATCCTTCAGGAGCAATTGACGAGTTGGGGTATGGATCACCGGGCCGTTGCCGGCGGCCACGAGGCGCTGGCGGCGCTGCGCGACGGGGTCACAGCCGGTACACCATTCGGGTTGGCCCTTCTGGACATGCAGATGCCCGGCATGAACGGGCGGGAGTTGGCGCAAGCCATCAAGGCGGACGCCCGCATTCAAGATACCGTCCTCATCCTGCTCACGTCCTCGCAGGAAGAACAGGATCCGAAGCAGTTTCGCTCTGAAGGCTTCGCCGAATACGCAGTAAAACCGGTGCGACCATCGCAACTCCTGGACACCATCACCGAAGCAGTCGCGTGGGCGTCGGCGCCTTCTGTCGGCGGCAGGGAGGTCGGCCAGGCTCCGCCCGCGAAACCGCTCCGGATGGGAAGCGGGCGACCCACTGGAGCGCGCATCCTGCTGGCCGAAGATCATCCGATTAGTCAGGAAGTGGCAACCACGATCCTTCGCCAAGCCGGCTATCAATGCGATGCCGTCGCCGACGGCAGGCAAGCGCTGGAGGCCGTGATGGCGCAGCAGTACGACCTGGTTCTCATGGATTGCCAGATGCCGGAGATGGATGGATTCATGGCTACGCAAGCGATCCGGCAGGCCGAGCAGGCCGGGCAAATCAAGCAGGGCAACGCCGGCCGACTTCCCATCATCGCGCTGACCGCTAACGCGGTCAAAGGGGATCGTGAATGCTGCCTTGATGCCGGAATGGACGACTATTTGACCAAGCCGCTCGATCCGGATCGGTTAATCGAAGTGATTCAATCCTGGTTGGCGAAAACCGCGGCACTACACACGCCAGACGAGGGTCCACGGCCGCTCGAACCGCCGCCGCCTTTGAGTCAGCCGTCGTGTCTCGGACCGACGCCGGACCCTGGCGCCGCGCCGGCTCTGCCGCAGCCCGAGGCGCGACCGCCATTCGACCTTGAGATGCTTCGCAAACAATGGGGCGGCGACCCGGGCTTCGTTCTCAAACTGATCTCGAAGTTCCAGAAGCAGGCTCTGAGCGAGTTGCAACAGATTGAACAGAGCATCGCGGCCGGCGACGCCGAGCGGACGACACAGTTGGCACACGGCTTGAAAGGAGCCGCCTCGTACCTGTGTGCACCAGGCGTCCGCGAGTCGGCCGCGCAGTTGGAGGCGATTGGATGTGCGAGAGACGTGCGCGAAGCGGGTACGGTTCTCAGAGAGCTTCGTGTTGAACTACAGCGCTGTCTCGACTTTTGCCCGGAGACCGCAACGCCCACGGCAACGCGCTCACCCGATGATGGGGTCTGCGATGCGAACTATAATCTCTGATCGTTGATGACAATGAGGTCGCCCTGGATGTGCTGACGCATGCACTGACGCAGGCGGGCCGTCAGGTGGAGGTTGCCAGGGGCGGAGCGGAAGCGCTGGAGTTCCTCCGCGAGGACTCCTGTCGGCTGGTGATCTCGAACTGGGAAATGCCCGGGATTGATGGCCCGAACGCTGCCGGCGGGTTCGCCAGGAGGAGTTCCCGGGCTATATCTATGTCATGCTGCTCACGACACGCGACGACGCGGACAGCATTGTCGAGGGCCTCTCGGCGGGGGCGGACGACTTTCTCACGAAGCCCTTTCGCCCCGGCGAGCTTCGCGTCCGTATCCGCGCCGCCGAGCGCATCCTGTCGCTCGAAACCCGTGATGTGGCCATTTTCGCGATGGCCGAACAGGCTGAATCCCGCGATCCGGAAACCGCGACGTAAACCTCAGCGAAAGCCAACTTCGGACGTCATTGCGGAGGTCTGCAGCGGGCAGCCGGACATTACCGAGCTCGTTCAAAAAGTCGCAAGTCGCTTCGAGAACCGCACGTTCTTGCCGCAGTTACGTGACGTCGAACGATTCCTCGACCGCGCTGGCGTAGCGCACGGCCGGCTCAGATCACGTCGCGCTTCAACCGAACTCGTCATCAAGACCCTCGCTGGATTTGCACGGGAGGAGCTTGAGCACCTTGCGCAGCCGCCGGAAGGCCACGGTGACAGCGACTACGCCGTACTCGCGAGGGAGATCATGGGTGACCGCCGCGCGAAGCATAGCGGCCCGGCGAAAAAGGGCGATGGCCAGTGAACCAGCCCTGAACCGGCTTGTCCGCCGGCACTCGACCGCCTCGCGGAATGCACCGCCTTGCAGCCGATTCTCCGACGAGCCGCGAACAGCTATCGCATAACCCGAGACCGTGCGTCCGAACCGGAGAACCAAACCCGGCTCGACCACGGCGACCGAGAGTCTCTCGCGCGGTATCACCGGTCGCTCAACGAGCGTTCGCCTCCCTCTAGGCCCAAAACAAGCGTACTTTATTGGCCTTTTTCGTCGTGCGCCGCGCCCGAGGATCGCCCGGCCTGACCGATGGCAAGGGCAGTCGTTGCGTCTTCCGTTGTGATTCATTCATCGTCGGCCTCGCTTTCCGGTTCCGGTAGACCCCGGCGAATCGGGACATCCCTATCCCGATATCTCGTCTACATCAACAACGCAGCGGCCGTCGCAACGCATCGACCGCCCGCGCCGAACACAGGCTGCCACGGATTCCACGCGAGCAAGCGATACACAATCCGCCGCCCGGTCCGCACGATCTGACACGGCACCCGCAGGAACGCGTTGACGAACGTCTTGAATGCCATGGCCAACACGGTCTGCTTCTCGTCCTGGTACTTCTTCGCCCAACGCCCGGTCTCCGGAAGCAGCAACGCGAACCACGCCTGGAGCGTCCAGGGCAACGACGCCATCACCCTGTACGCCCAGTTGCTGACCAGGTTGTCCACCGGGGCCTGCAACGCCTTCGCCCCGTGCTCGAGCTGCTCGATCAGGTTCTCCTGGTTGCAACGGCCGTTGGCCGACAACACGATCTCGTCGGCCGGACTGTCCATCACGTTCGTGATGTAGAAGAAGTACCGGATGTCGTCGAAGAGGACCTCATCACCCTTCTCCACCGACAGGTTCTTACGAACCACCACCACGCGGTAGGTTTTTCGACAGGCCGTCGGGCGGTAGGCGAACGAGGCCACGTCTTCCGAGATCAGACGGATGTTCTTGAATTCACGCTCGCGAACGATCTGCACTTTGACGTTCTCAGGACGTTCGCGAGGCGTCGTCTGCACCGTGTACTTGGCCGGCCGCTCGAACCGCCGCCAACCGCGTTCCGGCAAGGATTCCGCGATCTTGACCAAGTTCGCCATCGCGTCGATGCCGAAGATGAACTCCACGCCCGCCCGGTCCCATCGATCCAAATGCTCGGTTTGCGAGAAGTCCGTGTCGCCCCGCAGAAGTATCTTCTTGAACCCGGCCCGCTCACACAACGCGATGCACTGATCGAACCGAGCCGCCGCCCCTTCCTGCGAAGGCCGATTGCCGCTGCGGTTCTCCAGCACCAGCGGCTCACCCGTGTTGGCCAGCGACACCACCAACGGGTGGTAACCCCATTGGCCTTGATAGTGGATGTCCATCTGCTGCTTGCACTCGCCGGTGGTCGTGGCCATCGTGCCGTCACCATCGAGGATCGCCCGCTCGAAGAACGACGCCGGTTGCCGGGCCCAAACGCCCAGCCGAACTTCGTTGATGCTGTTCATCAACGTCTCGACATCCCACGCGTCGAACCGACGACAGAAGTCCCCCTCGGTGGTCGGATCGGGAATCCGTTGGGCGCCCAACGCATCGAGATAGACCTCGTCATTCCGCAACCACTCGATGTCCTCCAGGCACGTGCCCCCGCTCAGCATGTTGTAGGCGATGTTCAACACGTGGTCCGACTCGTGGTACGGCAAGTGGATCTTCAACAGGTGGAGGTTCGCGTCGATGGCTTCCGGCAGGCCGATCTGCCGGGCCGGCAGGTGGATCGCTCCGATCCCACCGGCCCCCAGGCCGCGGGTCCGACCGCTCAATTCGTAGTGGATGTTGCCGGCCGTCAGCATCGGCTCGTCTCGCGGGGACCAGGCACGATTCCGGAGTCGGGCCCGAATTCTGCGCTTGCGGTTGATCAGCTTTTTTCGTCTACTCTTGCTCACTCGAAATGCCTCCTTGCAAAAGGGGTTGCGGTTGTTTCTATTCCGCTTCTACCCTGCAAGCCAAGGCATTTCGAGTTTTTCTTCGCCGCTGAACCCAACGGGTACACTTGTTCAGGGACTAGCTGCGTCCAGTTTGCGTCCCCAATAAAACTAGCTGCGTCCCCTTTTATGCCC
>Ga0299906_10003000_pt1 | contig 13936 bp, 15 predicted proteins | sample RVTome_14_FD_200259 | JGI IMG/M metagenome (GOLD analysis project Ga0299906, IMG submission 200259) | Soil microbial communities from uranium-contaminated site in the Upper Colorado River Basin, Wyoming, United States - RVT145D125 (version 2) ... | reverse complement strand
AGACAAGATCGCAATGACCTGGCAGACGCACATCTCCCCGCCTTCGAGAATCTTGAGGATCCGGACCCGGGTCGGGTCCGCCGCGGCCTTCAATACGGACTCGTAATTGCGCAGTCCCATCTATCGTGCCTCCATATCGTCAAATAACGAATTGTTATCGTACCGCATCGGAAGAATAATATCCACCGCATGAGATGATGAACGGGGAAGTGAACATGGAGAAAAGCCCTGCATGGGAATCGGCATCTTCGCCGCGAAATGGATTGGGCCCTTATTTTCCCGCTGTCGACTCCTGAGGCATCTCCATGCTGAAGGCGGCGAAAATGGCCTTGAGAAAAGCGGTGCGTCGCATGTCGAGTCTCCGGCCTTTCCATACGACCAGGGTCTGCTTGACGTGGCGCGAGAAGCCGTCGATGGAATGGTGCCTGAGGGTCTCATGGCGAAGCCGTTCCCGAGCTACGCTCCGCGGGAGGTAGGCGATTCCCCCCATCTCGGCAACCGCGCGGAGGAGGACCTGCAGATCCTCGCAGGTGATGATGCTTCCGAAGACGTTGATATCCTTCCCGGTCCGTCGCAGGTTCTCCTCAAGGAAGAGTCTCGAACAACATTTGGCGCTCCTGAAGAAGAGTGTATGGGGCTGGAGGGTGTCCAGGCCGACGGTTCCGGGTCTTATTCCCAGTCCGGGCGCGCTGACGAAAATCATTTCCTCATCCGGGAGCGAATACGCATCATATTCCGACAGGTCGAGCGCGGCATAGTCGTGAAGCACGGCGAACTCGACGATGTGCTCCTTCAATTGCCGGATCACGTCCTCCGGGGCTCCGAACCGAAGATCCACGTTCCCCGGCTTCCCGTCGGCAGCCGTGAAGCTCTTCAGGATCTGCGGGAGGTACGAAACTCCGAATCCCGGGGTGCAAGAGAAGGAAACGCACTGCCTTTCCCCTATACCGCGTAGTTCTCCCATCAGATCCTTTTCGATCGCCAGGATCCGGACTGCTTTTTCCAGGACGAGCCTGCCTGCCTCGGTAGACTTGAGAACCGGCCCCGAGCGATCGAGCAACGGGCATCCGCACAGATCCTCGAGAAATTTGATCCTCCGGGAGACGGCGGATGGAGTCACGAAAAGTCTTTCCGCGGCTCCGGAAACGCTGCCTTTTGCAACCGTCTCGAGCAACGTGCGCAAATACGTGGTTTCCAAGTAGATTCTCCCGTGTTTGCGTGGCGCGCAAGGAGGATTGAGAATTAATCAATATATTTATACGCAAACATAAAGCTACAGTCAACCAAATGTATATTGTCGACAGTATTCCGCCGGCCCCCTGGGGGCTCCAGGGGGCCGGCCTTCCCGAAGATGGACGGATCGTGTCCGTTTCCCTTTCCAGGTGTGTTGCGAGCCCAAAATCTCCAAGGAGGAAACCATGCGGCAGAGGACATTCCAAAGAAGAACGTTGATCTGCATGATGCTGCTGGGGGGTGCACTGGTTCCCTATCTTACTCTCTGGGGTTGCGGCGGAGGGGGGTTCGACGCCCCCACCACGACCTCGGCCCCCGCGCTGCTCTCCCCCCAGACCCTCAAGACCTGGGTGGACGAGGGAAAGGTGAACGGGGAAGGGTATGACCGGGTCGTGATCCTCGACGTCACCACCAAGGCCTCCTATGATAACGCTTCCATCGGGCACATTCCGGGGGCGCAACTGCTCGACACGGGATCCGATCTTTTCCAGACCCGGATCGAAGGGATCGCCCCCGCCTACGGAATGGTCCCCGACGGGAGCCGGATGGATGCCCTGATCCAGAAGTTCGGCATCGACCGGAACACGACCATCGTGTTCACGACGTCCTCGAACCAGCCCATCATCTTCGCCACGCGGGCGTACTTCACGTTCCGGTACTGGGGGTTCCCGAAGGAGTGCCTCAAGGTGCTCGACGGAAGGAACAAGGCGTGGAACGCCGCCTTCCCGGGGACGTTGACCGCGGTCGCCCCCGTCGTCACCCCCTCCACGTACAGCGTCCGGAATCTCGGCGCCCTCAACGCGGGTCTGCGGGCCTCCCTCGGCGAGATGATGGCAACCGTGAAGGCGGCCTCTTCCAGCGTCGTCATCGTCGACACGCGCGGATCGGACAACGCCGTCGGCGTCGGCTCGAAATATTCCTACGACGGCGATTTCGGGACGACGGCAGGCGTCTTCCTGCCATCCTCTCCGGCCGATTACGTGGTCTTCGAAGGCCACATGAAAGGGGGGAAGGCGCTCGGGTACACGAGCCTCACGGACGCCGCGAACAACGACCGTTTCCTCCCCGTCGACAACCTCGTCGCCAAGTTCGGCGCCATCGGGGTCGACAGCTCCAAGACCGCGTACGTATACTGCCGAACCGGCGTGATCGCCTCCTCGGAGTTTTTCCTCCTGGATGCCGTCCTGGGCTGGAAGACGATCCTCTACGACGGTTCCTGGAGCCAGTGGGGCCACATATCGGGTGACTCGACCAAAGGCGGCGTTCTCGACTCCTGGTCCGCCTGGCGGACGGACACGAGCGCCCTGTCCAGCCTGATCGTGTACAACGCCGACAACACCCTCCTCGTCGAGAAAATCGCGCTCGACCCGGCGGCCGTGCAGATGTACTCCAACACGGCCGACCTTAATGCAAACCAGATCGAGAAAGAGGACGCCGAGTACATGAGCGGGGGCGGCACAAGCGGCGGCGGCACGACGACCGGCGGAGGAGGCGGGGGTGGATGCTGACCGGACACCGGCCGGGGTACGAGCCACGAAACACGATCAGAACGTCACCATGTGAAAGGAGAAGGACCTATCCCATGTCGAGAAATCAAAGAACGGGAATGACCGCTTCGCTGCTGTTTTGCCTCGCGATCCTGTTCGGGCCCCTGGCGGGCGCCGCCCAAGCGGGCCCGCAGGTCCGGTTCGGCACCGACAACCAAGGCGTCCTGCAGATCGACTACAAGGGCCAGTTCCAGATGCTCCTCCGCGACACGGGGTCGGGCGAGGACAAGGACGACTCGACGTCTTCGTTCAACTTCCGGCGGAACCGCATCGCCCTCGTGGGGAAATACGGGGAGAGGGTCGGCATCTACGTCCAGACGGAGTACACGGAGAACCAGAACGTGACGCCCCTCTCCGTGAGCGATGACGACAGCGGCGGCAATTTCATCCTCCTGGACGCCGTAATGCGGTTCCGTGTCAACGACGCGTTCCACGTCAACGTGGGAAAGTTCAAATACAATCTCTCGCGGGAGAACCTCGAGGACTGCCTAGCCCCCCTCACCCTCGACCGCTCCCTCTTCCTCCGCGCCCCCTTCGTCACCACGAGGGACCGCGGGGTCGCGGCCTGGGGGAACCTCTTTGCGGATCGCTTCCAGTACCGCGTCGACGTGATGGAGGGGAGGGCGGCCACCACGTCCGCGGCCACCGCCCCGAATTCGTCCTTCCGGTTTTCAGGAAGGGCGCACGTGACCCTGCTGGATCCCGAGAAGGATTACGGATACAAGGGGACGTATCTGGGAAAGAAGAAGGTCCTCACCGCGGGAGCCGCCTTCCAGTATGAGCCCGATGTTGCCTTCGCCGACACGGTGGCGAAGACGAACAGCAAGGACTACATGGCGTGGACGGCCGACCTGTTCTTCGAGTACCCGGTGGAGGAGGTCGGGACGTTTACCCTCTCCGGCGCGTACGAGGAGATCGACCTCGACGATGCCTACCGGGGCGCCAATCCGGACCCCGATACCATCGGCCTCAACGGGGAGAAGAACGGATACTACGTGAAGGCTGGATACCTCCTCCCCTCCCTGCCTCTCCAGGTCTTCGGGCGTTACGAGAAGTGGAACTTCGCCAGCCTGGACGCGATATTCGACCAGGAGATCCAGTGGTACTCCGTTGGAGCGAACTACTATTTCCGGGGGCAGAACCTGAAGCTCACGATGGAATATTCCAAGACGAACTTCGACGTGGAAAACGCGACGAGCAAGGACTTCGGGACCTTCGTGACGCAGCTGCAGCTGTGGTTCTGATCCCCCAGGAGGAGGAGAAACGATGAGGAGACAGATCGCGATCGCGGTCGCCGCGGCCGTGCTGGTGACGACCATGGCGGGATGGGCCTTCGCGGAAGGTTCGTTTTCCGGGAAGGTGACGAAGGTCGAAGGGGAAAGGGTGACGATCCTGTCCGACGGACCGGTGCCGTCCTGGGTCCGTGCAGGAGTGGCCGTCACGGCGGGAGGCGGCGCCCCGAGGGTGCTCCGGGTGCAGGGGAGCGAAGTGACCCTGAAGTTCGGCAAGGAGAAGGCCGCGAAGCTCAAGGCGGACCAGGTGCTGAAGGTGACCGAATCCTCCGGCGACGAACTGCAGGGATGTTGAGGCAGACCATGCGGAGGAAGACGACGCGCCTCGCGCTGGCAATGGCATTCGTGGCCGTCTGCCTGGCCGTTCCGGCCCATGCCGGGAAGGCCGGGGTCGGCTGGAAGGAGACGATCGCCGCGAAGAAGGGGAAGGCGAAGACCATCGCCCAGCTGGCGGCGATGTACGACTCCGGCTCCTGCACCGAATGCCACAAGGAGGTCCATGACGACTGGGCGAAATCCATTCACGCCCGGTCCATTTTCAGCAACGGCAGAACCGCCGCCACGTTCCGGACCGCCATCACGAACGGGCTGATGGAATGGCCCTACTCCGGGGTGAAAAGTCCGAAAGACATCACGGTCGAGCATCTGATGGGGTGCGCCAAATGCCATCTGCCGCAGCTTGCGGACGCCGAGGACAGCGTGGCCCGGGAAATCGTCGCCACCATCGACGTCTGGCAGGACGCGCTGAAAAACAAGGACAAGGCGGCGGCGGGAAAGGCCGCGGAAACGCTGAAAAGCCTGAACATCAACTGCCTGATCTGCCATAATCGCAACGCCATCGTCCACAAGTGGGTCGACGGCTATCCGAAGGCGGGAGAGGTCTACGGCTCGTCCGAAGGGAAGCACGAGGACAGCAAGTTCCCCATATTGAAGAAGAGCCTGGTCATGAGCGAGTCGATCCAGTGCGGCCAGTGCCACGGGCTCGGACCCAACATGGAGATGGACAATCCGACGCAGTGCTGCACCAGCTACGGCAGCTACCTCTGGGCCTACACCGCCGAGGGGGGGCGGGAGACGTGCCAGGACTGCCACATGAAGAAGAGCAAGCTCGGCCATAACATGCAGAGCTACCGGGACGCGGGGATGGCCAGGGCGGCGGTCGATTTCAAGGTCGAGTCGTACGGCTATTACTGGCGGGACGTCACGACCATCACGCCCAGGGCGGTGGTGAAGGTCGACATGACCAACCGGGCCGGGCACTCGATCCCGGACGGTTGACCGACCCCCAACCGACTGGTCCTGTCGGTAAGCGCAAGAACGAAGAACGGGGAAGAGGTGTTCAAGCAGGAAAAGATCTACATGCCCGTCCCGCAGCAATTGGGGCGGGGCGACCGGATGGGGCGCGGCCCGTACGAGAAGAGCGGCATCATCGAGGACACGGGTCTTCCCCCGGGGAAAACCGTCCACGAACGATTCGATATCCTGTTCCCGACCCGGGACGAGAAAGAGGGAAAGGAAACGGTCCGGAAGATCCTCGCCCATGAACTCGAGATCGAGGTGCAACTCTGGTACCTGCCGTACGGAAACATGAATTCGGACCCGTTCCTGTGGCATGAATCCATACAGAAGGTGAAGATTTCGGAAACAGGGAACTGACGGGAAGGCGAACGGCACGGTGCGCGGGGACGCCCCCCGTGGGAATTACGGCCGGCGGAAGACCCGGAAGTGCGAACGGGTCCCCGCCGGACTTTTTTGCTCCCTGGAGCTCCCGGAGAATGTCCTCCTCCGGGGGACGTAATACTCTATAATCAATGAATCCCCTTATCGAGGGTGAAGTTTATTACTGATTGGGCGTCCATGGATTCCGGGAAGGGAGAAAGAGCGACTTCGGCCCTTCTTTTTCTCTTACTCGCCCTGGCCTTCCTGGGGAGCTCCTGCGGCCTTCCGGGGGCGAAAAATTCCTCCTGCGAAACCTGTCACGAGGGGATCGAACCCGCTTCCGCAAGCCACGGATCCTGCGAATCGTGCCACGGGGGGGATCCGGCGGCAAAAGCGAAGGAAGCTTCGCACAAGTCGATGTTCGGCGGGAAAAACCCGTCGGACCCGTCCGCATGGGAAAAAGGATGCGGAGAGTGCCACCGGTACCAGCTCGAACGGGTGAAGTCCGGCCTCATGCACACGAACGCGGGGATGATCCGGAACATCCAGCTCACCTGGGAGGGGGAGGACGGGAAACGGTATGCCGCGCGCGGGGCCGATGCGTACGACGAATCGGGGAACCCGATGCGCCTCGCCGGAGTGGAGGATCTCCCTGGCCTGTCCGGCGAGCTGTACCGGAAGTTCTGCTCCCTGTGCCACGTCGGGCTGGAATCCGCCGGGGTGTACGCGGCCGGCCACGCCTCCGGGTGCGCCGCCTGCCACTTCCCCTTCAACGATCGCGGAACCTACGAAGGAGGGGATCCCACGGTGAAAGGGAAGCCCCCCTACTCCGCCACCCACGCCCTCGTTCCCCTGCCGGACAACAAGGTCTGCTCCCGGTGCCACAACCGCAGCGGCCGGATCGCCCTCTCCTACGAGGGGCTGAACGACGGAAACAATTCCCTGGTCCCCACCCGCGACGGGGGTCCCGGGCCCCGGATGATCAGCGGGAACAGGAACCTCACGCACATCAAGCCTGACATCCACTTCGAGAAGGGGATGGACTGCATCGACTGCCACACCTCCCGGGACGTCATGGGCGACGGGTACGCCTACCGGAACCTGTACCGGCAGATCGAGACCTCCTGCGAGGATTGCCACGGGAGCGGGAACGCCGCACCGCGGTTCGAGGAGGTCACGCGGGAGAACGACGAGGCGGTGCGGGAGTCGAGGAGCTACAAGGTGCGGGTGCGTCCCGGAATGCGGATGGCGCTCACGGCGAAGGGGCGGAAATATTCCAACGTCTTCGTCCTGGACAATGCCGTCCTTGTCCTCGGGAAGCGGACCGGAAAGAGGTTCCGGAGCAAGGTGGTTACGGGAACGCCGGAGCATGTCGTGGCGGGACACGAACGGCTGGAGTGCCACGCTTGCCACTCCCGGACCGTCGTGCAATGCTACGGGTGCCATACCCGGTACGACCGCACGAAGACCGCCCGGGACTATATCCGGGGCAAGGACACGCCGGGGGCTTTCAGCGAGACCGAGGACCTCAGGAAACTGTACCCCTTCCCCCTTGCGGTGAACCAGAAAGGGAGGATCTCCCCCGTGACCCCCGGGTGCCAGACGTTCGTCACGGTGATCGACGAGGAGGGCCGTGTGGTCAAGGAGGAGGCCGTGGCCCGGTTCCGGGGGAAACGACAACTTCGGTTCGCCCCGTTTTATTCCCACAACACGGGTCCCAGGGCGGTGGGATGCGGCGAATGCCACGGGAATCCCGCCTTCCTCGGCTTCGGTCAGCACGTGATCGAAGGGAGCGGCATTGCGGGAACCCTGCTCTGCGAGAAATCGGACGACAAGCCGCTGGACGGGTTCCTGACCATGCGAAACGGGAAAGTCCGGGCGTTCGCGGCGATCACCCGGGAAGGATCCCGTCCGTTGAACGAAAAGGAAGTGATCCGGGTCCTCAAGGCCAACCTGTGCATCGTGTGCCATGACCAGGGAAAGGACAAGGACGATATCTACGCGAAGAAAATCGATTATCGCGCTCTGGACGATCGGGTTCATCGCCGTCTGCTGGGCGGCCGCTAGCCCGGCGGGAGCGTCCCCGGCGGCGGAACCGTGCGCCGCATGCCATTCCGTCAAGGTGTCGGGCGCGCACGCGACGGCTCCCTGCCGGTCCTGCCACGGGAATGGGGGATCGGCGCATGCGGATCCCGCCTCCGGGAAGCGCCGGACCGCCGGATGCATCCCGTGCCACCCGGGATACGGCGCCATCCTGGAAGGCCCGATGGGGACGCGGTCCGCCGAGATCCGTTTCGTGGAGCGCACGTACGGGAAGTTCGACGAACGGTTCTTCGGCAGGAATTGCGGCTCCTGCCACGTCACCGGGTGCCTGGACTGCCACGGCGAGGGGCACCGGATCGCCCGACCCGGGACCAAAGAGTGCCTCCGTTGCCACAAAGGCTATTTCGTGGGGCCGGAGTTCCTCGGGCGGGCTCCACGCGAGGACAGCCTCCGCTACCAGCGGGGGACGTTCCGGGATGGGACGGCGTATCTCAAGATGCTGCCGGACGTGCATGCGGAAGCGGGGATGTCCTGTCCGGATTGTCATGGGATGGAGAGCCTCGCGCGGGGCAGGAAGTCTTCCAAGTCGTGCGTCGACTGCCATACGCCGGGGAGGGAAGCGGTGGAGCACCGGATTCCGGCCCACATGCGCGGGCTGGAATGTTACGCCTGCCATTCCGCGTGGGCCGCCCAGGAGTACGGCACCTTTTTCCTCCGGTTCGCGGACCGCTCCCGGGCGGAGCGGTTCCAGCTGTGGATCAACGACGGCGTGTACGCCAGGAGCGCCTACCTGAGAAGGCAGGACGCCCCCCCGCTGGGGAGGAACCGGCACGGGAACGTCAGCCCCATCCGCCCCCAGTTCATCGCCTATTTCACGGACGTCCGCGCCGACGGACGGGCGGACCCTGAAAACCGGCTCCTGGCGGCCGAATGGAAGGCGTTCTTTCCCCACACCGTGCGCAGGGGGGTCCCGCGGTGCGAGGCGTGCCATGAAAACCCGTCGAGGTTTCTCCTGGAGCGGCCTCAGGACCGGATATACGAAATTTCCATGGACGGGCTCGGCCTTGCCTCCTTCTGGGCGCAGGCGGGCCAGCGGGTGACGAACGGCAGCTTCTTCGACAACGCCGCCTGGACGCGGATATCGGCGAAAGGCCCCGCCTATCAGCGGGCTTACGTGGAAAAATGGAAACGTTGGATCGAAAGCGTCGAAGCTTCCTCGGGGAGATAGCGGCGGGCGCCGCGGCTCTCGCCTCCCTGTTCTTCCTTGGGAAGTTCTTCGCCCCGAGGCTGCCGGCGAAGCGCGCCACGCTGTCCGTGCCGAAAGCGGAGATCCCGCGGAACGGCGCACTCGTCTACCGCGAGAGACAGGTTGCGGTCATCCGGGAGGAGGAAGAATATTACGCTATCGGGCTGGCGTGCACCCACCTGGGGTGCACGGTGGCCGTGACCCCCGGCGAGCTCGTCTGCCCTTGCCACGGCAGCGTCTTCGACCGGAGGGGGAACGTTCTCAAGGGGCCGGCGGACCGCCCCCTGCCGAGGTACGCCGTGGAGGAGCGGGGGGAGTATCTCCTGGTGTCCATTTAGAACCTGTCCGGAATGGAGGGACGATTGTTCGAGGAGTTTTTACGGCATCTTTTCCCCAGGGTAGTGCGCGAGAGGGACCTGAAGATCGCGTACACCTTCTGCCTCGGGGGAATGGCCTTCACGTCGATGCTGTTGCTGGCGGTATCCGGCCTGCTCCTCCTCTTTTATTACCAGGCGACGCCGGAAGGGGCGTACCGGTCGATCCTGTTCCTGGAGTCTTCCGTCGCCGGCGGTAGCTACCTCCGGGCTCTGCACCGCATGCTGTCCCACCTCCTCCTTTCGCTGGTTTTCCTGCACGTGCTCCGCGTGGTCTTCACGGGGGCATATGGCCGGGCACGGGAACGGAACTGGATGACGGGCACCGGCCTGCTCCTCCTCGCCTTGTTCGGGGCCTACACGGGCTACCTGCTCCCGATGGACCAGCTCGCCTTCTGGGCCACCCGGACCGGGATGGAACTTCTGGCCGTCGCTCCCTTTGGAGGGGCGATCCGGGATCTTCTGGTCCCGGACGGCGTCGGGATGCCGGTGTCCCTGCTCCGTTTCTACGCACTCCACATCGCGGTGGTCCCCGGGTCGATGTTCACGTTCGCGCTCATCCACTTTTTCCTCATCCGGAAGAACAAGGGGGTCCTGCCGTACCTGTGAACGGAATCGTGAACAGTTCACCCACGTTCTTCCGGCTCGTTTGGCGCGCGATGGCGGCATTCGCCTGCCTCGCGTTCCTGCTCGCGGCATTCGTGAGGGCGCCGCTCCAGGAGGCGGCGGACCCGGGCCTGGTGCCCAACCCGGTGAAGTCCGCCTGGTTTCTCCTCTGGATCCAGGAGCTGGTGAGCTATTCCAAGTTCCTGGTCTACCCCGTGCTCCTGCTCCTGGTCGCCTTCTTTTTCCTTCCCCGGATCTCCAGGGGGGCTTCCGGAGAAAATGCGGAGTGGTGCTGGAGGAAGCGGACGCCGACGCAGCTCGCGGTCGTTGCCGCCTTCCTCCTGATCGTGTTCCTCACCATCGTTGCCGCCTTCTTCCGAGGGGAAAATTGGACATTCGTCGTCCCTTTATGATCGTCTTTGCCGCCCTTCTCCTTCTTCCGGCGGCTTCCGTCGCGCCGGCGGCCGATCCGGGATGCCTTCGCTGCCACCCCGCCCATTACGAGGGAAAGGGCCGCTGTTCCCGCTGTCACGGGGGAAACGAGAGCGGCAAGCGGTCCGCCATCGCCCACCTTGGCCTGGTTCCCGCCCGGTACAGCTATTTCCGGATGGAGGAAAGCACGGCTGTCCGCAGGGGCGGGGAGCTTCTGGGAGATTTCGGATGCCGGCGATGTCATGTGTCCGGGGAGAAGGGGAACCGGCTCTCTTCCGACCTGGACACCCTCCCGTTCCGGTCCTCCCCGGAACGGATCGCGGATGCGATCCGCGCCCCGGCCTGTTACATGCCCGATTTCCGGTTCGGCGAGGAGCAGATCGCCGCCCTTGTCAACGCGATTCTCGCCGCTTCCGGGAAGAAGGGAAAGCCCGCCGGGGAGACGCCCGTCCGGGTCCACTTCGAGGAAGACGGAGGGGAGGAAGTCTTTTCCCGACGTTGCGGGCCGTGCCACAAGGCGCTCACCGCCGGGCACGGCGGCATGGGGAAGGGGAACATCGGGCCGAACCTCTCGGGCCTGTTCTCCCCGGAATACCCGAAGACCGATGCCCAAGGGAAGCCGTGGAGCGTGGAGCGTCTTCGGGTGTGGACCGCCAACCCGAGGAAGGAGAGGCCTGCGGCGCGCATGCCGCCGGTAGGCCTTGAAAAAGGGGAATTTCCGCGGGTGCTGGAGCGGCTCCGGATTCCGTCCGCAAAGGACGCAGGGGAGTAAACACTTCAGCGGCCTTCCCTACGGACTCGTAACCGCACAGTCCCATGATTGATCCCTGCATATCGTCAATTAACGAATTGACAGGCCGTACAGGCGAAGCGATAATGCAACAGGCACATCTTACACGTTCCCGGATTCTCCGGGGAAGGAGGCGGATCTTTGAGGAAGCTGGAAATCTACGAGCCGCCGCTGTGCTGTCCGACAGGGGTGTGCGGGCCGGCGCCCGATCCCGCCCTGGCGAGGCTACAAGAGGACATCCTTCGGTGGAAAAAGGTGGGCGTAGTCGTCGAGCGGCTTGCAATCAACCAAGTCCCGCAACGCTTCATGGCCAACGCGACGGTGGTCGACCTGCTGACCCGCGAGGGGCAGGAGGTCCTGCCGGTCGCCCTGCTCGACGGAAAGGTCGTCTCCAAGGGGAAATACCCGACGTACGACCAGGTCACCCGGGAAGGGATGCAGGTGTCGCACGACGCGATGAAAGAGGAATAGCGGCGCATGCATAAATACACGTTCTTTTCGGGCAAAGGCGGGGTTGGCAAGACCACCCTTGCGGCGGCCACGGCCGTGCGGACGGCGGGGGGGGGGAAACGGACCCTGATCGTCTCCACGGACCCTGCCAGCAACCTGGCCGACGTCTTCGAACGTCCCATCGGAAACCGGGTCACGGAGATCGCGCCGAACCTGTTCGCGCTCGAGATCGATCCGGATACCGCCACGAAGGAGTACGGGGAGCGCGCGCTGGCGCCCCTGCGCGCCGTCCTTCCTCCGGACGCCATGAAGGTTCTCGAGGAACAGTTTCGAAGCGCCTGCACCGTCGAGATCGCCTCGTTCGACCGGTTCACCGATTTCCTCGGGGACACGGAGTTCGATCACGTGGTCTTCGACACCGCGCCCACGGGTCACACGCTTCGACTGCTCGAGCTTCCCGTCGGCTGGTCCCGCCATATCGAGGAAGCCGCGCAGGGGAACGGCCAGACGTGCATCGGACCGGTCGCCTCCCTGCAGGGGGCCAAGGCGAAATACGACCACGCCATCGCCGCGCTTCGGGACCCCGGAGAAACGGAGTTCACGCTGGTCTGCCGACCGGAGCGGACCTCCGTGGACGAGCTGCTCCGTGCCCGGGAAGAGCTGCGGACGCTCGGGATCGGAAATTTCCGGATCGTGGTGAACGGGGTGATCCCGGCCGGGGCGGGGGGGCCGTTCGCGAACCAGTCCTCTTCCCAGCGGAAACAGGTCCGCCGTCTTTCCGGGAGGATCGACGGGCCCTGCATCGAGGTACCGCTCCAGGCCGGGGAAGTGAAGGGCCTTTTTGCCCTGGGGCGGTTCGCCGCCATCGCCTTCGACGGAAAGGAAGACTCCCTCCACGACGGATTCACGGGAACCCGTCCCTTCGCGGGGTTCTCTCCTCCGCACGCTTTCAGGAAGATGTTGACCGGCGCGGCCGGAAGCAGGACGGTCGTCCTGACCGGCAAGGGAGGGGTCGGGAAAACCGTCGCGGCGTGCTCCTTGGCGGCGCGACTCGCGCGGGAGGGGAAACGGATCCTCCTGGCGACCACCGACCCGGCGGCCCACATCGGGTTGGTCCTTTCGGCGGAGGTGACGAGCGAGGTTCGCCCCGTCCCGGGATACCCCGGGCTGTTCGCCGTGCGGATCGACCAGAAGGAGAGCGTCGAGGCGTACAAGGCGAAGATCCTCTCCCAGGCGGCCGCGTCCGGCCACACCGGCGAGATGATCGCCGTGGTAAAGGAGGAGCTGGAATCCCCCTGCACGGAGGAGATGGCGGTCTTCGAGGAGTTCTCCGGCCTGGTGGAGCGGGACGATTTCGACGCCGTGATTCTCGACACTGCCCCCACGGGGCACACCTTGCGGCTTCTCGAACTGCCGTACGACTACGCCCGGCAAGTCGAGATGATGGTGGCCGTCCGGAAGGACGACGACGGGGCGACCGGCGCCAAGGGAAAACTCGACGCGCTCGTCCGTCGCCTGAAGGATCCCCGGGTGACGACCTTCCTCCTCGTGATCTACCCGGAGTACACCCCGATCTTCGAGGCGAAACGGGCGGCGGAAGATCTCAAGGAGTCCGGCATCGAGGTACAGGGCGTCATCGCCAATTTTATCCTCGAAGAGGACGACTGTTCGTCTCCCTTCTCCATGTCGCGGTATATGATGCAGCAGCACTATCTCAAGGTGGCCGAGGAGACGTTCCGGCTGCCGATCTTCAAGGTGCCCATGCTGCCGTCGGAGCCCGCGGGCAAGGATGCCCTGGACCGGGTGGGCAGGGAGTTGCTCGGGATGGAAAACATCGCACTCGCCGTTCCGGTTGCGGCGGCGGGAATCGAAGGAGGGGCGAAATGAAGACGAAGGAGTTCGCGGAGCAGTTCAAGGCGCTTTCGAAGGAAGACCAGATGGCCGTCCTCCGGCAGATCATGCCTGGATTCTGCGAGGGCATGATGGGCGACCCGAAGCGGATCCGGGAGATGTTCTCCCTGATGACGGAGGAGTGCGGCGAGCCGATGGCGAACATGGTCTCCGTGATGGGGATAATGATGGGGCGCAAGGGCGGGGGCTGCTGCGGATGAGCGGTTCCCGTTCCGCGTCTCCGGGGGAATCGCCGGCCCCGAAGCGGCTGAACGTGTTCGAGCGGTACCTGAGCCTCTGGGTCGCCCTGTGCATGGGAGTAGGCATCTTCGCCGGGAAGATGTTCCCCGCCGCTGTCGACACCCTGCGGAGGA
>Ga0299906_10002999_pt1 | contig 13942 bp, 13 predicted proteins | sample RVTome_14_FD_200259 | JGI IMG/M metagenome (GOLD analysis project Ga0299906, IMG submission 200259) | Soil microbial communities from uranium-contaminated site in the Upper Colorado River Basin, Wyoming, United States - RVT145D125 (version 2) ... | reverse complement strand
CTGGACCCCCTCCAAGAGCCTATCATCGTTCATGACGCGTCGATCCGGGTGTTCACCAATGGCCAGGCCGTTCCGTTTCTCGTCGACACCATCATGTCCCAACCGCCGGAAAATCGCACCCTACGCTTTGACATGGTCGATCAGAAGAAGCCGCTGATGAACTCGAACGGCGGAGCCCTCGGCTGCGGATGGTTTGTCGAATTGAATGGCCGCTTCTGGGTCACGGCGCTGGGCAAGTCACTCGATACAAGGTGGAAAGGCCACGGGAAGCTTGTCACCGACCCGGTCCTCGAGGTTGCCACCTCGATTCAACCTCGAGGGTACGTGAAGCCACCACCCTGCCCTGTATACATCAAGTGCCGATGGACCAAGAAGTGCAGATGGGGCATCTGCGTACCGTGGTACGAATGCAAGGGGCGTATTCTCGACTGCAGCAAGTGTTCGGTCGGTGGCGGGTTCGAGGTCCTTCCACCACGCATAGAGTTCGAAGCCGAGATCGACTACAGCGGCGTGGAGATCACGGCGCGCCCGTTGTCGGCCATCGAAGGTGCGATCGTGGCCGCGGTCGGCGAGACGCCGGGAATCTCGACGCCTGATCTCGCGGCCAAGATCTCGAGGCCCGAGCCCGCGGTCGAAGCTGCTGCGAAGTTTCTGAAGGCGGCGGGACTCCTTGACAGCGCCGGGGGCTGGACGCTGCGGGACGGTACCGTCGAAGCAGGCTTCCGACCGGGAGGAGTCATTCTCATCGACGTCGTACAACCCAACGTCTATTACATAATCAACTTCAGGAGATGCCTCGACCTTCCTTTTAACGCGCCGGAGGACGATCCCTGCCTCGAGATCAAGGAGGAGTTTCCAAGCGGTCGCTTGGCAACGACGTCGATTGTGGCGCGGCAGGAGAGCGAGTTCCCAATCGTGATCGAAGATACTCCAGACCTGGTTTTTGATGGCCCATGGAAGGGGCGCACCGTCAGAACGAATGTGCTGGCCTCGCAGTTCGAGGCGACGCAGCTCGGATTGGGTCTGAAGGCGCTGGTGCGCTCGCGCTGGTCAGATGTCGCGGCGATCGAGGCGTACTTGAAGGTGCACATGCTCGACACCGGCAACGGCGAGGCGATCTTCGTGGAGTCCCCTGCGGCGGATCCGGTGAGCGACGGAAGGCGGATGCTTGTCGGTGCCGGCTCGCGACAGAGCATCGGTCGACTCGTTCGACACGTCGAACGCACCTCAGGGCTCACGCCGGACGCGAGGATCAATTACTTCGTGATCACACATACCGGCTCCGATATGCTAGCCAATGCAGCCCAGGTCGTCGATCGCTACGACGTTGAGACCATCATCCATCCCGGCCTGCCAGAAGGCTTCGCCTTCCGGCGACTGCTGCGGAAGGCAGCGGACCGAGGTGTGCGTGTCGTCAACTTGCGTGAGGAGGATATCGAGATCGAGCTCGGCGACAACATCGAGGTCGATACCCTCTTCTCCTACGATCCATCCCTGCCGACCAGATGGTGGCGGCGAAAGCGTGACGCCTCGATCGTCCTCAAGCTGACGCACGGAGCGAGGACCTTCTTGTTCACGGGGGATATCGGCGTTGCCGTCGAAGAAAGGCTGCTCACGTCCGGAGCCGACCTCCACTCCGACGTGCTGAAGGTCGCCGACAACGGAAGCGATTCCGCCTCCTCGGCACCGTTCCTAGCCGAGGTCTCCCCGCGCTTCGCACTCATCAGCGTGCGTGGCCAAAAGGGGTGGGCGACTCGGCCGTCGCCCGTGACAGTCTCACGACTCGAGGCCCAGGGGGCTCGCGTCGTCAGTACCGGCGAAGGCGACCCCGATGAAGCGAACCGGGCCGCTGTGCTGCGCGACGATATTGCGGTCCTCTCCGATGGCGACACGCTGCTCGTGTACCAATTCGACCCGATACTGGATCGATGGCAGTCGATCAGCCGCTGAGGAGGATGATCATGCGCTCTCTGATAGCCGCATTGTTGCTCACACCGACTGTGGTCGGTACACAAGCCATCGAGGAGATTACGTTCACCGTCTACGAACCCGCCATGGGACAGGAGTGGCGGGAGATGGGTTCTATCGAGTCGGAGTCTACATACCGGGTGGACATCGGTGGCGAGTTGCAGGAAGAGTCGACCTCCAGTCTGTCAGAGTTCGAGATGTCTTTCTCGATCACGCGCGTCGATGGCAGCGAACTCCGAGAGCTGACGGTCCACTACGTGCTGGACCGCACGACGACCCAGGTCCGCGACGGCTCGGGCCAATTGGAAGTCTCTGCGCTGGAAGGCAACACCTATCTTGTCGGACTATCGAGCGGACCCCCGGCGGTGCACCGGCCAGACGGAACCGCACCCCCGCAAGCGGAGGTCGACCTCGTCGTCGATAGCCTCGCACATCTGGCGAAACCGCGCAGGCTATCCGAGTACCTGGCCAGTCTTGGGCCCGTCGGCGTGGGTGCCACGATCACCCTTCCGCCCTCCATCGTACGGGACGCGTGGAGCTCGGACCTGTTCCTGGCGGAAGAGGTCATATTGAAGCTCGACCGGATCATCGTCTCTGCGGGAGACTCGGTGGGGGTATTCGATGCTGCCATGCGGCTTGCCAATCCGCCGGGTTCGCCGGTCTCGATCGACGCACGCGTTCGTGGCACGATGTGGGTACACGGAAAGGGGGGCCGGATCATCAAGAGCCGCCTGGTGGGCCCCATCATGCTCGACGGAGAGTGGGGAGACGATCCAAGAATCCGCATCGAGGGCAACGGGCTAGTCGAGTCCGCTCATGAGATCACCGAAGGGCCGGAGGCCTCGCGCCGCTAGCGAACTCCACGCGTTTCCGGGCTTAGGAAGAACGGATCAGAAACCCACTAGATTGTGGGTATCAGGTAGTTAAACGTACCGGAGTGCCTGGCACGACTCGTGGTTAGCCATGCCGGGCTTGGGGGAACTGACGGGGTGGCCGCTGAGCCGGCAAGAGCGGTCGAGGAGCGAGGGGAAGATGCAATGATCGAGCACCACACCAGCCCCGAAACGGACCCCCGAGGGCCGCGGCCGTGGATCGCGGTCCTCTTGTCGCTCGTCGCGCAGGGCGCCGGTCATCTCTATGTCGGTCGATGGCGCAAGGGACTGATCCTCTGGCTGGTCGGCATCGCTTTTTTGTCGGCGGTGTTGTGGCTCGGCCTTGCCTCGACCTTCGCGGGGATGCTGCTCTTGGTCGCGGCAGGCCTTCTCTACACGGTCGGGGTGGCGGTGTCTGCGGCCGTGGACGCGCGGCGCGCTCGCGGGACGAAGCCCTGGAGGTACCGCTGGCCGGCGGTGGTCGCCGTGCTCGTGTGCCAGATGGTGGTCGGGAGCGGACCGCTGGACCCGAGAGCGCACGTCAGGGCATTCAAGGTGCCGAGCGGGAGCATGGAGCCGGCGCTCCGAGTCGGTGATCTCCTGATCGCCGACATAAAGGCGTGGAGCCGCCGCGACCCCGAGCGCGGTGACCTGGTGATCCACCGATTGCCCGGGGATCCGGAGCGGATGTTCATCAAGAGAGTCATCGCCCTTCCGGGGGAGACCATCGAGATCCGCGACAAGCGGGTCTCCATCGACGGCGAGCCGATCGACGATCCCTGGGCGACGCACTCGGACGACCGCACGTACTCTGACAGCCGCTTCTATCCCGAGATGGTGCGCCGGCGGGATCAGTTCGGTCCGCTGGTCGTGCCCGACGGTACGGTGTTCCTGCTAGGCGACAACCGCGACAACTCCAACGACAGCCGTTACCACGGGCCGATTGACCGATCGCTCCTGGTCAGCCGGCCGCTCTATCTCTACTGGAGTTCCGACTCCAGCCGGATCGGCCGCTCGCTGTCTCGGGAGTGATCTTCCGCCAACTCGTGCTTGCTGTACTCGAAGGTACCGGCAAGCCTGCCCGCAGGCGCGCTGGGTTGGTGAGCGAGTTGAGTCAATCAACTGGATGGGAAGCGGAAGGTGGTTCGCCGCTCGCCGCCTCCCCCCTCCCCCCCGCCGGTCATGCCGCGCCCCGCCCCCGCCCCTTCAGCTCTACCGCCAGCGCAGCTTCCGCCCCGGTAGTACACTTCGGACGTTGGCCGACCGCCGATCGGTGGGCCGGAGCGGCAGGGAGGAACAGGATGGCGCAAGGAACGCGGCGTCAGAAGGCGAAGGTGAAGGACAGGGGCCTGGCAGAGGCGCCGGCGATCGACGAGGCGGCAGAGCTGATGAAGCTGGCGGGGAACCCGACTCGCCTGAAGCTGCTCTACCTGCTGGAGACCATGACCGAGGTGAGTGTCTCCGACCTTTCGGAGCTCTTGGGGGTATCGGTGTCGGCGGTCTCGCAGCACCTGTCCAAGCTCAAGGCATACAGGTTGGTCAACAGCCGGCGCGAGGCACAGACGATCTACTATCGGCTGGCCGAGCACGACTTCATCGGCAGGCTTCGGGAGGAGTACTTCGGGGCCTGGGCGAACTGATCGGGTAGGGCTACATCAGGCTACATCGAAGGTGGCGGCGCGGCCAACGGGCAGTCAACCCGTGACAGGAAGCCGCAGCTGCGCCGCCGCCCGCCGCCGCTCCCCCTCCCCCCGGCGCCGCTCCCCTTCCCCCCGCCGGTCGTACCGCGCCGTCGTCACGGCGTCGGCGTGGCCGGCCAGCCGCTGCACGGTGAACACGTCGACCCCGGCCTCGAGAGCAGCACGAGTTGGACATCCGAATCCGGCTACGGCTCGACCTCGCTCGACCAGGCCAGGGTGTGGCCGGCTTCGAAGCCGTCGGTGAAGATCAGCGGATCGGCGAGCGGTACCGCTCCGGTCTCGACCGCGCCGAAATCGCAGCCGTCGCTGCCGGGCAGGTCCGGCACGCCCGGTTGATCGACCAGCCGGGCTCCGGTCGACGGTTCGCCGTGGCCGCGCTGGTCGGCGGCGGCATCCGGACAGCTCCCGGCGTCGATCAGCGGCGACGGTCCGGCCAGCTCAGGTTCGTGGGTGGGGGTCGGTCCGCCGTTGTTCTGGAGACCGCCGAGTTCGGGCAGGAACGGTGTCGCCAAGGTGCCTACCAGATCTCCGTGGATGTTCGGGGCGCCGGCCGGGAAGACCGTCTCGCACCCCTCGTTCGAGCCGATGAAGCTCGGGGTGCGGACCGCCAGGCCGGTCAAGCTGCTGCTGCACGAGAGGTCATCGATGAACGGGGCGGAGAGGTCTACGTTCTCCGCAATGACGCTGTTCTCGACCGACAGGCTGAACACGTGGCCGGTCACGGCAGAGACCGACATCCCGCCGCCGATGCCGGCGATGCTCAGAGAGGTCGCCGCCGTGTTGCCGGTGATCGTGACGTGGCGGAGGGTCAGCTCGGTATCGCCGGATGAGCTCGACGCGACCACGACACCGCCGCCGGAGCGGCCGGCCTCGTTGCCGCTGAAGGTGGAGTCCACGACGGTCGCGACGACCCGGCTGAGCCTGAGCGCCCCGCCGTTGCCGTCGGCGGCCTCCGCGCGGTTGCCGGCGAAGGTGGAGCCCACGATCTCGACCGTGTTCGGGCCGCCGAGCGTGCCCAGCCCGCCACCTCCCGTCGGATCCTCGGCGACGTTGTCCTGGAAGAAGCAATCGGCGATAGAGACGCGGGCTCCGATCACGGCCAGGCCTCCGCCGACGTTTTCGGCACGGTTGTCGAGAAAGTGGACCCGCTCGAAGACGGCGGTGCCTCCGTCAACCGCCGCACCGCCGCCGGAGGTGCCGTTCGGAGCGCTGTGGCCGCGGACCAGGGTCAGGTCGGAGACGCCCAGCCAGCCGTCGCCGCCAGCGGGCTCGAAATCGAGGGGCCGGTAGAGGTGGTCGCCGTCGAGCCGGAAGACGTCGAACCCGGGCCCGCGGATCGCCAGCGACTCGGTGATGGTCGGCAAGTGATCGTTGAGCAGGATGGTCGCCGGCAGCGGAACGGCGAAGACGATCCGGTCGGGACCGGCGCCAGCGGGGCAGTCATTGTAGACGGCGTCGGAGTTGGCGGCGACGATCGCTTCCCGCAACGAGCAGAGGCCGTTGGTCAGATCGACATCCAGGTCGGAGTCGACGGTGATCGTCTTGGCGGCGGCGCCGCCGGCGAGCGCCACCGCGACCGCGGTGAGCAACGAGGAGCGAAGAACCCGGGTGACAGGCGACATGAGAATCCTCCTGTCCCCTCTCGCGACGTTCGGCCCACCGAGTGGACATCGGCCACCGCGTCGGGCTACGGCGGCGCTACGACTCGATCTCGCTCGACAGGCCAGGGTGGTGCCGCCCTCGAGGGCGTAGGCGAAGATCGTCAGCCGCTCGAGACCACGCCGGCCATCGCCAGCACGGCTTCCGGGGCCATCGCCGGCCGCATCGGATGACGACAAACCAGGGCAAGGTGGGACGCTGAAGGTGCAACGATTGATCCGACCTTCAGTTCGGGGCGGGGATCCGCAGCTGCGCCGCCGCCCGCCGCCGCTCCCCCTCCCCCCGCCGGTCGTAGCGTGCCGTCGTCACGGCGTCGGCGTGACCGGCGAGCCGCTGCACCGTGAACACGTCCACCCCGGCCGAGAGCAAACTCGAGACGTAGAGACGGCTCATCCCGTGCGGCGTGATTCCGGTGAGCCCCGCCTGCCGCTGCCGCTTCTGGAGGATGTACCGCACCGCCTCACCCCGCAGCCGGGTGAGCCGCAGGGCACCGCGAGCACTGATCGGCACGAACAGCGGCCCGTCGTCGCTACCCCGGGCGGAGATCCACCGATTCACGAGCCTGCACGCCGGCTTCGAGAGATAGACCGCCCTGTCGCGCTGCCCCTTCCCGGCCCGGACGGTGATCAGGCACTCGGCCGCGTCGAAGTCGGCGAGGTCCAGCCCGCACAGCTCCGCCCGCCGCAGGCCGCCGCCGTAGAGGATGGCCAGCACCGCCGCATCCCGCCGCCCGGCCGGCGAGTCGTCGCACGCCGCGAACAGCGCCCGCACCTCGTCGCGCTCCACCGCCCGCCCGGACGGCAGCGTCTTCGCCCGGACGTTGGCGACGTCGGCCGCCCGGGCGTGGGTCTCGGCGTCCATCAGCCCCAGACGCCAGCAGGTCTTGAGCACGCCCCGAAGCGCCGAGAGGATCTTGTTGACCGTCGCCGGGGCGTAGCGCTCGACGAGCTGCGCCCGCACCCGGGCGGTGTCGCGGTAGCGGAGCCGGTGCCACGGGTAGCTCCAGGGGTCGGAGGCGCCGAGGAGCTTCACGATCGTCTTGAGGCTGTGGTGCACCGCCCAGTAGCTGCCGCGGCTGAGGGAGTCGCGGTAGACGGCGGCGGGGTTGTCGGCGGGCCGGCGGTTCATCGCCGCGCCTCGGCCAGAAGGTCTAAGTACTCGGCGATCGCCGTGTCGATGCCCTCGTTCTGGCCGCTAATCCGCTCGCGGGCCAGCTCGATAGCGTTGGGGTTGACCTCCAGGTCGGCGCGCCGGAGGCCGGCGGCGGCCGGGGGGTCGTCCACCACCCGGGACACCTGGTCGGCGACGGCGTCGCCGAGGCCGGCCCAGCGTCGGGCGAAGTCGATGAGGTCTCCGGCGTCGATCTCGTACAGCATGGTGTGCCTCCTCTCGTGGTCGTCATTGGGAGGCCAGTGGCTACGGCAGAACGCCGATTCTCGTCAACCAGGGCGAGTCGCCCCTCCGTCGCCTCACCACCGCCCACGATCTGCGGCGATCCTGGGTGGCCATGAAGACCACGCTGATCATCAGCGCGTTGGCGATGCTCGTCGGCGTTGTCGTGCTCTTCGTACTCGGATCGCGACCGGACGAGCCGATCACCGGGAGCGTCCCGGACACGTCCCGAGGCCCCTCGTTCGAGGTGCAGGTGGTGAGGCCTCGCATCGCCCGGCCCCTGTTCGGGATCCTGCCGACCGAGATCGAGGCGATGCTGCGGGGGGACGATGAGCGGTTCGACCACGCAAGCCGTCGTGCCGAGATCGGCAACGTCGGGCACGACCGCCTCGAGCTCAGCGCCGACGGCTGGGACCTCGCCATCGAGGCCGACGAAACAGGGAGGGTCGCTCCAGGGACGCGCCTCGTGTACCCGTTCGCCGTCGGGGGCAGGCAGGTGAGTCTGCGCTGCCGACCTGCAGATCCTGCCATCGGCTATCTCCACACCACCAGGCGGGCAGCGTCCGATGAACTCGACGGCCGCTTCCACGTCGAGCTCATCACCTGCGAGAACGCCAGGACGGGAAAGACCATCGACTGGCCGCCGGCACGGCCCTTCGGCTTGCCGCCGGTACCGCTCACCGCTCGCGGGAGCTTCGAGGGACTGCCACAGGTCTCTCGACAGCGGCCACAGCCACCGACCGCACGCCGAGACCCGCCGCGGAGTGCTCTACCTCAACCCGGGCTCGGCTGGCCCGCGGCGCTTTCGCGTGCCCGTCACGGTCGCCCGGCTTCGGGTCACCGAGAGCGGACTGGAGCACGAGATCGTCGAGCTGGCGGTCTGAGTCCGGTGGTTCGTTCGAATCGCACCGTTTGGGGCAGACTATGGGAGTAAGGGCCGGCCGCCTCTAAGAAAGCGACCGGCCCTAATCGGTACCGACTCCGGTGCCGGCCGGGCCGAAGCGGGCGATCACGTTGCGGTGGGTGGCGCCTCGGGCTTCGAAGGGCTGCACCTCGACGTCCGCTCCCGAGTCGGAGAAGGCGCCCTGGACGTAGTCGACCGCGCAGCGGAGACCGGCCGGGTTGCCGGTGGAGCGCGGCGCGCACTCCCCGGCGAGGTGCTCGACGTGACGGCGGAGCGCAGCGGGATCGGCGGTCGGCAAACCGTCGACGGAGTCCCTTCCGACCGTCGGCTGCCGCAGGACGGCGCCCACGATGCCGAGCAGCAGCGCGAGCCCTCCTGCTACTCCGAGGAGAATCCGACCGATCGACAGGAGTGCCTTTGCCATCGAGGAGGTTTACGGTCCAGCGTGGCACCACGCTCGATTCCCTTCGACGCCCGTGGTACATTCCGGCGTTGCTTGGCGCGCTTCAAGGCAGCGACCAGTAGCCAGACCGCGCGCCCTGCATGGCACGTGTTCCGGGGTAGCTCAGTTGGAAGAGCACTCGGCTTCGGACCGAGAGGGCGCTGGTTCGAGTCCGGCCCCCGGACCCACTCTTATGGGTAACGCGATATGACTGGACGTGATCGCAATCTCGGCATCGGCGCGAGTCCGGTGGCAGTGAACCCGGGGTACGCTGGCTTTCAGATCGCGAAGGCCCTCACCACGAGCCAGGAACACGCCGACGAGGCGACTCGGGAGCGAGCCCGAAGCAAGATCTCCAAGTGGGAGGCCGTTTTACGGAACATCCTTACCGGCTCCGTGGCCTACGGCTCCAGGACGCCCCTCGGGGGAGTTCCGGCATGGGCGACACTAGAAGTCGTCACTGGCGGTTTCGCCACCGGACACCTGCTCGCGGCCGGTCCTCTGCAGGAGCACGAGCGTGCTCTTCTCGAAGATCTTCGGGGGGTCCCGGAGGGTGAGGAGCGAAGGGTCCTGAACGCCCACTTCCTGACCGACGCCGGTCTCACCGAGCTTCGCGAACGGCTACGAACCGGCCACTACGACGTAGGCGTTCCCGAGGAGTCCGCGCTCATGGTGGTCGCGTGGCTCGTCACGAACAGTTACGCCGAGGAGGCACGGGCGCTGCTGCAGGAGATCTCCCCCTACCTCACGAAGCTGCGCTTCTACCCGATCCCGCTGGAGCGACCTCGACGTTTCGGTTCACGGGCCCACTTGCAGAACGTCGGAAGTACCATCGGCGATTTACAGAGGATCGAACCGAATCCGCGCATCCTGGCTCAGAAGGAAGCCGTCGAGATCTGGGCACCCCTCTACGATCGCATCGTGGCGCTGTTTCTTGAAACGGTCGAGGATGGCCGGCCCTGCCAGAACTACCCGGTTCGGTGGTCGGAGCGGGCGATGGCCCTGCTCGGCGAGTACGCGGAACTGAGGCGGGAGCACACACTGTGCGGGAAGCCCGAACGCCTGCAAGGGCATTTCGCGCAGCTTCGCGCGTTTCTCGCCCGGTGTGCAAGAAACCCCGAATCGCTCACCGGCCAGGAGGTAGGGCGGATCCAGCACATCTTGAACCGATACATCGAGAAGCGTGGCGTTCCCGCGTCGCTACAATGCGAGGCGGTTCGCAGGCGTCAGCGTGGAGATGTTCGGGGACCGACGCACCATGCACTCGCGGCAGCGGTGATCGCGCGACTCGAAGAACACCCCAGAGACGACGGGCTGGATGACATCAGCCATCTCGAGCAGCCAGTCAACGAAGAGGAGTCCGCCACCTCCGGCATCCCGGCTGGAACGCTGATCCCACCATCGATTCAGCATAAGGTCGCGCGATGCCTCAACGAGACCGTGCCGGTCCTGGTCGAGCGTGGCCTGATCACCTCTGGAGAGACCCTCGCCCGCGTACTGCCTCAGATGATCGCGGGCCTGCGGGCCGCGGGGATCCGCGACCCGGAGTTGCGACAGCTCTACACGGCTATCTATCGATCGTTCCGGCGCCGCCGTTCCCTGCTGCTCCTTAATCTCGAGCACCAAGTCCAGCTCGAGGAGCTGCCCTGGGTTGCAGCCATCGATCGCTTCCGTAGCGAAGACCTGTCGAGCCGCGAACTGGCGAGACAGGCGCTGGAGGAGCTGGCTCTCCTCACCATCACCGCATTCCCCCATGCGATTCTCCCGAACAAGCTCCTCCAGGAGCTACGGGCTCTCGCCAAGGGCGCCGGCTTGGACTTCCCGCTTGTGGACGAGGTTGCCGCCGACATCTTCATGGGGCAGTTCACCCGGAAGTTTCTCGAGGCGGCAAAACTGGCCGCCGATCTCTTGGACGACTCGCTCTACGCCACTTACTACGATATTGACTACGACGAAGTCAGAGCGATCCCCGAAACCGCGGACGCGGGAAAGCCAACTTGGTTCTGGCGAGCGAACCGGGCCACCCAGGATGGGTTCGTCGAGCTTTGTGGGTCTCGCGCCGGCGTTGCCCTCGGCGGTTGGGACCCCGCGACCAACGGGATGATCATCGAGCAGCAGCAGATTCTCACGACGCAGAACCTGGCCGCGCTGATCACCTCCCTCGATCTGACCGAGCCACTACGAGGTCACCTCGGCGAGCTCGCCAGGCAGTGTTTCCGGTGGGTCTGCCGGCGCCAGCGGATGAAGATCGATCGGTGGCATGCCCACCTGATCATGCTGAAGAACACGGCCTACGCCTGGCGGCAGATGGTCTTCTTCTTGTCCCTGCTTTCCGAGCGTGAGGTTGCCGATCTCCTTCGCTGGGCAGAGGAGCACCTTGGTGCGCAGCCGGAAGGGTTCCAGAATCGCTTCCGCCCGGCCCTGAAGGGTCTCCTCCTCGCCTCCCAGGGCCTTTCACTCGCCAGCGAAGCGGGGCGGAGGGTGGGAGCCCGGCGGTTCCTCGGCTGGTCCAAGGAGACACACTGGCTGATGGCCGATATCCGAGATCAGCAGCGTTCGCCAGACCGAGGTACGTCCTCGTGAACACGCGGAGGATCACCGCGGCCGCTGCCTAGCCCTGGACATCCCTGCCTTGACTGAGCACCGGTATAAGCGCCGCGGCTACGATGAGGCCGTTGAACTTGCCCGCGACCTTTTTCGAGTGCAGGCACTCCAGCATTTCTCGCGGGAGGAGATCGAGGGATTTCTTCCAAGTTGTGGGGTCGAGGGAGGCACCCCATCCGACGGTTGGCCCGTCGAAGACAAACAACCGACGATGACGGCTACTACGAGGTGATGCTGGTGGAGCGATCGACTTCCTGTGGCGGCGGCGACGCGGGGGTCTGGGTTCGTTTCCTCGTGCCTCGAGACCGGGGGAATTCGGAGGTTGTGGCCCTTTGGTACAAGGACGGAACTCAGCCATAGGTGTAGCCGCTGTGGAACGTCCCTGGGTCGAGTTCAGGAAGTGGCCGTACGAGGAGGGCGTTTGGCATCTGGAGATCGCAGCTGCTGACGGCCGCTTTGGCGCGTGCCAGGACTTCTACGCGAGCGAGTCGCAGATTCTAGAGTTCGCGCGGGAGCTCCAGGCTTTCCCGCGGCACCGCGAACACGCCGTCGTTCTTGAGGTCGGACAGCGGGATCCCAAATGGGCCCACTGGGTCTATCTGCGTGGCTTCTTGGTGGATCCCCTTGGTCGTGCAGCACTCGTTGTGGAGGTATCGACCAACCGAGAGGACCCGCATCGGCGCGAGGCACACTTTTCGATTCTCTGTGAGGTTGCATCGCTAAACAGACTGGGCCAGCTACTGGCGAGGTGGATCGTCGAGGACGATTCGACCTGTAGGGTGGAACTCACTCCGAGCTCGTGATCACCGGTCGCCTCACCATCGGCGTGATCTCAGACACCCACGGCCTGCTCCGGCCGGAGGCGGTGGCCGAGCTTCGCGGCTCGGATCTGATCGTCCACGCCGGCGACGTCGGCCGCCCCGAGGTCCTCGCCGCGTTGCGCGCCGTCGCGCCCACCTTCGCCGTCCGCGGCAACATCGACCGCGGAGCATGGGCGGAGTCGCTGCCCGCGACCGCCGTGGTGGACGCCGGGCCGCACCAGCTCTACGTCCTGCACATCCTGGAAGAGCTCGACCTCGTTCCCGAGGCGGCGGGCTTCTCCGCAGTGATCAGCGGCCACAGCCACCGACCGCACGCCGAGACCCGGCGCGGCGTGCTCTACCTCAACCCGGGCTCGGCCGGCCCGCGGCGCTTCCGGTTGCCGGTGGCGGTCGCCCGGCTACGGGTCACCGGGCACGGGCTGGAGCACGAGATCGTCGAGCTGGCGGTGTGAGGCTCTGCCAGCGTAGCCGTCAGCGTCTATAATGAACTACCTGAAGATGCGCGCCGAAGCTGCAATCCCCGCGTCGGCCACCGTCGACGAGACTGTGTGCAGAGCCTGCGGTTCCTCCAGTGGAGCTGCTGCCGCCTACTGCTCGGCCTGCGGCACTCCACTTCTGCACGACGACCTCCCCGTGTCCCATGTCGGAACCCGCACTCGCACTGGAGAGCGGCTCCTTGCGGCCTACGTGATCCCCGGCATCCTCATCACCCTCTTCTGTTGGATACCCGGCCTCATCGGCATCGCCCTGGCGATCGATGCCTACGGCAAGCTCCGCAGGGGTGACGTCGAGGGTGCGGATGGCGCCGCGTGGAAGGCACGGATCGCTCTCGCGATCGGCGCCGTGATCATCGGTGTGAGTTGGCTAGCCCCCGTTGCAGGACGTCTGCTCGACTTCCTGACCTCCCTGTGACTGCTTGCCGGCGAACTCGACTGCTTCGGAAACGGCCGGTCAATCGTCGGTTGCCCGAGGATGCCGCGTCGAGCGGCCTTTGTGTGATTCGCCTCGGTGGCGGCGCCTCCTCCTCGCTGTCGAACGCCGCCGCCCCCTCCTGCAGCGCCTCCACCCCCGCCGCCGTCACCACGTAGACGAACCGCTCGTCCTCCGGCCCACTCGGGCTCGGGCATCGGGTCCGGTGTCATCGGCTACCCCCTCGGTCTCGCTCGAACCGCTCGCGCAGCTCCTCCGCGGTCACCCGCGACGCCGCCTCGAGGTACTCGATCGCCGGCCGCACCTCGTCCACGAGCACGGACTCGATGACGCCATACGCCTCGGTCGCCACGTCGCGCGGGATGCGGTGCTCCAGCATTGCGTCGCGGTCGGGCGACGGCGGCAGGCCGTCATGGATGGTCTGGAGCCGGTCGGCGATCGCCACCAGCTCGAGGGCAACCCCGGCCAGGGCGCTCCGGCGGGCTCGTCGAGATCCAGCCGGCCGACCGCGGCGCGGACCAGATACCAGCCGTCACGCGGTTCGACGCAGAACGCCTCGACCGCCCGCCGAGCGAGTTGCCGCAGGCCTTCGTCCCGCGTGACCGCCGGCCGGTACACCCAGCGGTTGCCGCCGCGCTTCTCGCCAGCCA
>Ga0299906_10002997_pt1 | contig 13948 bp, 8 predicted proteins | sample RVTome_14_FD_200259 | JGI IMG/M metagenome (GOLD analysis project Ga0299906, IMG submission 200259) | Soil microbial communities from uranium-contaminated site in the Upper Colorado River Basin, Wyoming, United States - RVT145D125 (version 2) ... | reverse complement strand
CCAGATCGAGGGCGACAAGCGTCGGCATCCAAACGAGCAACGCTGCGACCATGAACGCCGTCGCCCGAATCCCGTTGCTGATGAGCTCCCCGACTCGGTAACGTGGCTTGTCCGACCATAGGAACAGCTTCCAGTATCCGTCGTTCTCAATGCCTGGAAACAGAGGTCCGACCTTGGCGGCCACGAAGCACAACCCCACCGTCAGCACACACGCCCACGGAATCAGCAGCAGATAGAACGCCACCGCGCCCAGCACGCCGTCGCCGCAGCGCATGCCGCGCAGGCTGCGCCATGGCCGAAACGTGAACGCCAGGAAGGTCGCGAAGAACGCGTAAACGACGTTGACGTAGCCGCGGCGGTCCCACGCCGGCATGGGCGCCGGCGGGCGCGCGGCCCAGTCGTCTTCGAGCGCGAAGCCGCACTCCGGGCAGCGCGGCTCGCTCAACCCGGTCAGGTTGTAGCGGCAACGCGGGCAGCGAGGCGGCGCACGGGTCATGGCGCGTCCGGCGGAGTCCCGCCGGAAGCATAACCCGCCGCAATCCGCGATTGCGAAAAAAAAATTGGCGGGCGCGGCGCGCCGGCGACGGACTGTGTATCGGAAGCCGAAAGAAATGCCGGCGGCGCGGCCGAAACGCTTCACAGGCGCGGCGTCGGGGGGTATTTCACCCTTGCGGCCGGACGGACGGCCCGATTCTCACTCAAGATTTGGAGAACGACATGATGGTAGGACGGATGTTGCGGGCGGCGCCCGCGCTGCTGGTTGCGCTCGCCACACTGAGCATGGGCGGCTGCCCCGAGTCGCTTCAGTCGCTCTTCGGACAGGGGCTCTTCGGCAACCTGTTCGGCGGCATCTTCTCGGATCCCAACAGCATCTTCTCCGACCCGAACAGCTTCGTGGACGATTCCGACGACGGCGGCGGCGGCGACAACGACGACGGCGACAACGGCAATGACGGCGACGACGTGGACGACATGGACGATCAGGACGACGACGAGCCCGCCAACCGCGCCCCGACCGCCAACGCCGGCTCGGACACCAGCGTGCTGCGCGGCGCGAACGTCACGTTGGGCGGCGCCGGCGCCGACCCCGACGGCGATACGCTCACGTATGCGTGGCGCCAGACCGGCGGGACCGAGGTCGAGCTGACGAACGCGAATTCCGCCGCCGCCAGCTTCCGCGCGCCCAGCGTGGCCGGCGCGCTGCGCTTCGAGCTGACCGTCAGCGACGGCAAGAGCAGCGCGCGGGACACCGTGGTCATCGTCGTGACGGTTCCGCCGGCGATCCTGTTCATCGCCAACAACGACAGCGGGCGCGTCACCTCGCACTCCAGCGACGCGCTGGACGGCGAGATCGAGCCCGCCACCGCCCTGGACCCCGGGGCCGCCACGTCGCTGTTCCAGGTGCGCTCGATCCTGGTCACGCCCGCCGGCGTCCTGTTCGCGACGCGGCAGAACGGCGGCATCGTCATCTTCGACGACGCCCTGAGCGCCGACGCCGCCGCGCCCGCCGACCGCGTCGTGGAAGGAAACAACACGCTGCTGGAAGCGCCGATCTCGCTGGCCTACGACGCCGACAACGACCGGCTGTTCGTCGGCAACGTGAACACCGAAGTGGGCGTGCTGGTGTTCGACGGCGTGTCGAAGGCGGCCTTCGACGGCGCGGTCGCGCCCGACCGCACCTTCGTGCCGCCCGACCGCTTCCCGATCACCGGGAGCATTCAGATGACGGTCGACGCGCTCTGGTTCGATGAGGACACGGGCGAGCTGTACGTCAGCGACACCTCCGGGCTGAACGTCAACTCGAGCCGCATCCTGGTCTTCGACAACCCCGGCGCCGCCGACGGCGAGACCGCGCCGGTCCGTACCATCACCAGCGCCGCGTTCGGACACATCGAGGACATCGTGGTGGACAAGGCCGGGCGGCTGTATGTGGTCGACGGGCTCGAGTCCGTGCACGTGTTCGACGACGCCGCCTCGCTGGACGGCGACGTGACGCCCGACCGCACGATCACCCTCAACCGCACGCCGACCGCCGAGCTGCACGGCGTCGGGGTGGACAGCGACGGCGACGGCTACCTGTCCGACCGCAACGGCGACGCGGTCTACACGATCGAGGACATCGGCTCAGCGGACGGCGCCGTCACGCCGGACGCGACGCTCGAAGGCTTCGAGACGCGCATCGCCGGCCCGCGGCAGATGTGGGTGTTCGAAGAATAGCCGCGTCCAGCGACGGGACCGCGGCGCGCGGTTCGTTCGTCCTGTTCGCGCTCCGGGCCGGCCCGCACGCAGGTGCGGGCCGGCCCTTGGTTCGCTGATCCCATCGTCCGACGCCGTCCGCGCCGTCGGGCCATTCCTTTGGATTGCTGGCGCCGTTCGCGCGCCGGCGCGTTTTCGCCAAGGCTGGCGATTCTAACCCAGCGTCCGGCGCCACTTGCCCAGCAGCGCCCGCAATTCCGCCTCGCTGGCCTGCTCCAGCTCCGCCGCGCGCAGCTCGCGCACGACCACCTCTTCCGGCGCCTCGAACAGCCGCAGTTGGCGCAGCCGGCGGCGCTGGGCGGCGGCCAGGACGGGGCGCTGCGCGTCGCGGCTGAAGGTCTGCTCCAGCTCGTTGAGCACGGCGTTGGCGCGCTGCAGGGCCTCGCGCGGCACGCCGGCGAGCTTGGCGACGTGCAGGCCGTAGCTGCGGTCGGCCGCGCCGGGCACGATGCGGTGCAGGAAGACGACCTGGTCCTCGTATTCGCGCACCGCGACGTTCAGGTTGAGCACGTTGTCGAGCAGCTCGCCCAACTCGGTCAGCTCGTGGTAATGCGTGGCGAACAGCGTGCGGCAGCCGATGCGCAGCGCCAGGTGCTCGGTGATGGCCCAGGCCAGCGACAGGCCGTCGAAGGTGCTCGTGCCGCGGCCGATCTCGTCGAGAATCACCAGGCTGTCGGACGTCGCGTTGTGCAGGATGTTGGCGGTCTCCAGCATCTCGACCATGAACGTGGACTGCCCGCGCGCCAGCTCGTCCGCCGCCCCGACGCGCGTGAAGATGCGGTCCACCACGCCCAGCCGCATGCGCCGCGCCGGAACCCAGCAGCCGCAGTGCGCCAGCAGCGTCAGCAGCGCCACCTGGCGGATGTAGGTGCTCTTGCCGGCCATGTTGGGGCCGGTGATGAGCGCCAATGCCTGAGGCGACGAGGGGCCAAGGGGCCCAGGGGCCGCGGGTTCGAGGAATCCAGGGTTCGCGGGTTCCGGTGAAACGCTCGCTCCCTCGCCCCCTGGATCGCTCGCCCCCTCGCTCCCTCGCCCCCTGGGTCCCTCCGCCCCTTGGCCCCGCGCCGCCAGCGCCGTGTCATTCGGCACGAACCCCTCATCCAGCGTCTGCTCCACGACCGGATGGCGCCCCTGCTCGATCTCCAGCAGCGGCGCGTCGACGAACTCCGGCTGGCAGCAGCGCCGCCGCAGCGCGTACTCCGCGAAGCCCGCCAGCACGTCGACCACCGCCAGCGCGCCGGCCGCCTGCTGGAGCCGCGGGATGTGCGGCTCGGTCTGGTCGCGCAGCGCCAGGAACAGCTCGTGCTCCAGCTCGTTGGCGCGCGACGCGGCCGAGAGGGCCTCGTTCTCGTAGCGCTTCAACTCGTCGGTGATGTAGCGCTCGGCGTTCTTGACGGTCTGCTTGCGCACGTACTCGGGCGGCACGCGCTCGCGGTGCGGGTTCGTGATTTCGATGTAGTAGCCGAAGACCTTGTTGAAGCCGACCTTCAGCGTCGGGACGCCCGTCCGCTCGCTCTCGCGCGCCTGGTAGGCCGCCAGCCAGCTCTGCCCGTCGCGGCTCACGCCCCGCAGCCGGTCCAGCTCGGCGTGCTGGCCGTCGGCGAAGATGCCGCCCTCGCGCAGCGTCGCGGGCGCGTCGACGTCCAGCGCGTCGCACAGCGAGCGCGCCAGCTCGTCCAGCCCTTCCAGCCGCTCGGCCAGCGCGTCGGTCTCCTCGCTGCGCAGGGCGCGCAGCGCCGCGCGCAGCGCCGCCAGCCGCGCCAGCGACTCGCCCAGCGTGCGCAGCTCGCGCGGGCCGCTGCGCTGCACGCCCAGCCGGCCCGCCACGCGCTCGATGTCGCCGATGTCGCGCAGCGCGCCGCGCAGCGCGGCGCGGCGCCCTTCGTCCTGGCGCAGGGCGCCGACGATGCCCTGCCGCTGGCGGATGCGGGCCACGTCGCGCAGCGGGTAGCACAGCCAGCGCCGCAGCAGCCGCGCCCCCATCGCGCTGACGGTGTGGTCCACCGCCGCCAGCAGCGCCCCGGAACGCGCGTGCGTGCGCAGCGTGCGCTCGATCTCCAGCGAGCGCAGCGTGTTGGTGTCGAGCGTGACGTGCTCGCTCAGGGCCAGCCGCTTGGGCGGCCGCAGGTGGCGGATGGCCCCCTTCTGCGTCTCGCGCACGTACGCCAGCAGGGCGCCGGCCGCCTGGAGCGAGGCGTCGATCGTCTCGAAGCCGAAGCCGATCAGCCCGCGCACCTCGAACTGCTCTTCGATGAGCTGCTGGGCGCGATGCGGGTTGAAGTCCGCCGCCGCCCGGTAGGTGACCGCCGCCGACAGCCGCTCGCGCAGCGGCGTCTCCAGCGGATGCCGGCCGGCGCCGGCCGGCTCGGCCAGCAGCAGCTCGGCCGGGCGCGCCCGGGCCAGCTCGTCCAGCAGGCGCGGCTCTTCGCAGACCTGCACGAACAGCTCGCCGCTGGCCAGCTCCAGCGTGGCGAAGCCGGTCTGTCCGTCATGCTGGCAGACGGCTGCCAGCAGGTTCGCTTCCGAGCGATCGAGCAGGCCGTCGTCGGTCAGCGTGCCGGGGGTGACGATGCGCACGACGGCGCGGTCGACCAGGCCCTTGGCCTGCTTGGGGTCCTCGATCTGCTCGCTGATGGCCACCTTGCAGCCGGCGGCCACCAGCTTGGCCAGGTAGCCCTCCAGCGCGTGGTGCGGAATGCCGGCCAGCGGCGTGCGCCCGCCGTCGCGGCTGGTGAGCGCGATGCCCAGCAGCGCGGCCCCGCGCTGCGCGTCCTGGTAGAACAGCTCGTAGAAGTCCCCCATGCGGAACAGCAGCAGGGTCTCGTCGCCGACCTGCCGCTTCTGCTCGCGCCACTGGCGCATCGCGGGCGTCAGCCGCTCGGCCTCCGCGGGCGCGGGCGGCGCGGGCGCTTCGCGGAGCGTGGAATTCGGGGAGGACACAGGCTGACTCTAACGGCGCGCCGCGAGCGTCTCAACAAGGAAAGGGACGGAGGGACGAAGGGACGGAGGGACCGAAGGCGCCAACGGGGCCGAGCCATGAAGGGACCAAGCGCGGTGGGCTCCCTTCGGCGCTACGTCGCTTCGTCGCTACCTCCCGCCGCTACGTCGCTACGTCGCTACGCTGCCGCTCTTCGCTTCGTCGCACTTCCTCAATGATCAGGTCGTAGCCGTCGGTCCCCCGGCATTCGGCCGCCAGCACGGATCCCGCCGCGGCGTTCAGTCGCCCCAGGCAGACCGCGTCCACCTCCGGCGCCTGCTGCGCGTGCCGCGCCACGGCGCCGTCCTTCCGGCGGGCGTCCACGACGACCTCGAAGCGCCGCCCGATCCAGCCCCGGGCGCGCTCGAACGCGACCGCCTGCTGCGCGAGCATCAGCCGCTGGTGGCGCTCCTCGATGAGCGGCGCGTCGAGCTGCTCCTTCATGCGGCCGGCGGGCGTCTCCGGCTCGCGCGAGTAGCGGAAGGCGCCGGCGGCGTCGAAGCCGAAGCCGCGCACGAAGGCTTCCAGCTCTTCGAACTCGGCCGAGGTCTCGCCCGGGAAGCCGACGATGAAGGTCGTGCGGAGCGCCACGCCCGGGACGCGGCGGCGCAGCTTCTCCAGCAGCGTCTCGGTCTGGCGGCGCGTCACGCGGCGGTGCATGCGCCTCAGCATGCGGTCGCTGATGTGTTGGAGCGGCATGTCGATGTACTTCACGATGCGCTCGCTCGCGGCGATCGCGTCGATGATCTCGTCCGTCAGCACCGACGGATAGACGTACATCAGCCGAATCCAGTCGGCCCCGTCGCAGGCGCCGTCGAGCGTCCGCAAAAGCCCCGCCAGCCCGGCTTCGTAGCCGACATCCGCCCCGTAGCTGGTCGTGTCCTGCCCGATCAGCAGCAGCTCGCGGGCGCCGTCGGCGCTCAGCTCCGCGCACTCGGCCACCAGCTCGTCGGGCGTCTTGCAGCGCAGCGGCCCGCGGATGCTCGGAATCGTGCAGAAGGTGCACTTCTGGTTGCAGCCCTCGCTGATCCGCACGTAGGCGTAGTGCCGCGGGGTGAGCCGCAGGCGCCCCTGGTCCTGCCACGTCCCGGCTTGCGACGCGTGATAGTCGCCCAGATAGCGGTCCACCGTCGCGTCGCGGTCCAGACGCCAGACGGCCCGCACGATGTCGTCGCGGTTGTTGACCCCGACCAGCGCGTCGACCTCGGGGACGGCGTCGCGGATGCGCTCGCCGTCGCGCTGCACCAGGCAGCCGGCCACGACGATGCGGCGCAGCTCGCCGCGGCGTTTGCGCTGCGCCAGCTCGGCGATGATCTCCATCGCTTCCCGGCGCGAGGACTCGAGGAAGCCGCAGGTGTTCACGACCATCGTGTCGGCGGCGTCCTCGTCGCCCGTCACGACGGCGCCGGACTCGGCGATCCGCCCGAGCATCATCTCGGAATCCACCAGGTTCTTGGCGCAGCCCAGCGATACGAAGCCGACGATCGGCGCGGTCGCGGGTTTGCCGGCGCCGCGCCGCGCGGCGACCGGCGACCGGCGCTCTGGCGGCGCACAGGCCGCCATGACGGGCAGGCCGACGCGGCCGGCGTTTTTCTTGCCGAGATCCCCCATGCGGAGCTTCCTATGCGCTCAAAGCGAACACAGCAGTATCGCATGCCGGGCACAAAAAAGCGAAGGGGCCGCCGCGCCGGAGCCGCGCCTGGCGCGCCAGGGGCGCTGAACGGCGGCCACGGCGTACCCACGCTCGCGGAACGCCCGCGCCTCGCGCGCGACGGCTGGACATCGGCTCGCCGCAGGCCGACCCGCTGGTGGCCCGCGCCGCGCCCGCACATGAGCGGAATCACGGCCGACCATTCACAGGCCGATCGCCCCGAGCGTAGAATTCCCGCCATGCGATCCCCTCCTGAAGGTCCTGGGCTGCTTCCAGGCTCGCCGGCGCAGCGGGGAGTCGCGCCCGGCGCCGCGCCGGCCGCGGTGCGCGCCCTCTGCCTTTGGGCGCTGGCCGGACTCGCGTTCTACCTTGCTTGGACCGGCTGGTCGTGGATCCGCGCTGTGCTCCCCGATTTCGAGTATTTCTACAAGGGCGGCGCGTGGCTGCTGGCCCATGGCGGCCTCGACCCGGGCTACGACCTGCTCGAGAATGGCGTGCGCCAGCCGCGCGGCAGCCTCGAATGGTACCTGCCCTTCGTTTCGCGCCTGATGACGCTCTTCGCGTGGGCGCCGTTCGAGGTCGCCGGCGGCGCCTGGCTGGCGTGCAACCTGGCGGCCTTCGTCGCGCTCGTGCGGCTGATGGGCCGGCGGCTGACGGACCTGCCGGCCCGCGACTGGCCGGTCACGCAACTGGTTCCCGTTCTGCTGATGCTGCTGGCCTGGTCGTGGGAGTTCCGCCTGAACCAGATCGACACGCTGACGCTGCTGATGCTGGTCGGCTCGTTCACGCTCTGGGAAAGCGGGCGGCGCGGCGTCGCGGGTTTCTGGCTGGGTCTGGCGACCCTGGTGAAGATTACGCCTGCCCTGCTCATCGGATGGTTTCTCCTCAAGCGCCAGTTCCGCGTCGTGTCTGTGGCGCTGCTCACGATCCTGCTGGCCGGGCCGCTGTCCGACGCGCTCGTCTTCGGCCCCGCGCACGCGGCGGATTGCTACCGCGCCTGGCTGCAGCGCGCCGCGGCGCGCTCGTCGCAGACCGGGTTGATCCTCAATCAGCTCGAGATGGACTGGCGCAACCAGTCGCTGGCCGCCGTCGCCAGCCGCTGGCTGCATCCAACCAACTTCGCCACGCATTTCGACAACGACCCGCGCCTGCGCCCGCCCGATCCGCCCGCCACGCTGAACGTGGTCACGCTGCCGCGCGGCGTGGTGGCGGCGATCGTCGGCGCGATCTCGCTGGCGTCTCTGCTCGCGCTGGCGTGGATCGCCCGCCGGCCCGCCGCCGAGCTCGACCGCTGGCGCCTGCGCTCCGAGTGGGTCCTGTTCCTGCTGGCGAGCCTCTGGCTGATGCCCGTGCTGCGGCGTTACCACTTCGTGCTGGCGGCGCCGGCGCTCAGCGTGCTCTTTGGGGCGATGCACTTTGCGGGCATTCGCTCACGCTGGACGCGCGCCGCGCTCGCGTGCGTGGGATTGTTCGCGCTGACGCAGTTCGCGGTCGCCGAGCGGCTCATCTGGGGCACGAAGTTCATGGAAGGCGGCGGGGTCCTGCTGCTCGGGCTCGTGCTGCTGGCGACGCCGCACGTGCTGTTGGTGGTCGGCATGCAACGCGGCGCGCGGCCGCGGGCGCTTCCCGTGCGCCCGCTGCCAGCCGCCGACGGCGCCGCCGCCAAGCCACCCGTGAGCGCGCATGCCTGAGACGGCCGCTCGCAGAGCTTGGATTCGCGCCGGCGTGGCGGCGCTGTGCCTCGCGTACGCCGTCGTCGCGCTCACACAGGCCGCCAAGCTCGACTTCGATTTCGAGCACTTCTACCTCGACGCCGCGTACGTCTGGCATCATGGCGACCTGCCGCCGCTGGAGGGCCCCAGCGCGCGGCGCCTGCCGTTCTACCTGCCGGGCGTCTCGCTGCTGCTGGCGCCGCTGGCCGCCGCCGGACCCGGCGTCGCGGCGGGGCTGTGGACGCTCGCGCAGGCGGCGGCGCTGGCCTATTGCCTGTTCACGTTCGCCGCCTGGAGCGACCGCGACGGGCGGCGGCTGTTTTCGAACGCGGCGCTCACGCTGGCGGGCGCCTTGTCGCTGCCGGCGCTGTACGAGGCGGCGCGCTTCAACCAGCTCAGCGTTCCCGTGCTCGCCATGATCCTCGCGGGCGTGGTGGCGATCCGTCGCGGCCAAGCCGTTGCGGGCGGCGCGTGGCTCGGCGCCGCCACCTTCCTGAAACTGCTGCCTGGATTGTTTTTCGTATGGCTGCTGCTCAAACGGCAGTGGCGCGCCGCGCTCGCGCTGCTGCTGGCGGTCACGACGCTCGACCTGACGCCAAGTCTGATCGTGCTCGGTCCGCAAGGCGCCCTCGAGCGCCACCGGCAGTGGTTCTCGCACAACCTGCGCGGGGCGCCGGCGGGCGGCATGACCGACCCCAAGCTGCGCGAGCACTTCATCGATCATCGCAATCAGTCGCTCGGCGCGGTCGTCGCGCGGCTGGCGTGGCGCGAGCACCCACACCGCGTCGCGGTCCCGCTGGCGGACTGGCCGCTGGGCGCGTGCCGGATCGTGGCGGCGTGCATCGCCGGCGGCGTTCTGGCGACGCTTTGTTTCGCGACCCGCCGGCCGCTGGCGCGGCTGAGCGAGCTCGAAATCTTCCGCGAACTCAGCCTCTACGCGCTGGCCATGATTGTGCTCTCGCCGCTGCTGCGCCAGTACTACCTCGTATGGGCGGCGCCGGCGCTGCTCACGCTCGCGGCGGCCGTGATGCGGCGATCCGTGCTGGCCGGCGCCGCGCTGCTCGTATGGGTTGCGGGCATGCTCGCATGGATGTGGCCGGCGGCGCGCCTGTACGGCGCCACGTTGCTTACGCTGCTGATGATCGGCGCGGCGTTGCTTTGCCTGGGGCGCAGGCGCCGGTCTTCAACCGGCGATGTGCCGGCGGGTAGGTAACCAACAGGTTGAGCGCCCGTCCTACACCAGGCGGTTCAAAACAGGCCCACAAACAAAGGCCCCCCGGCCCGCGATGACTCGCGGACCGGGGGCGTGCGCGTGATGAGAGGGAGGAAGTCTGAGTCCGTCGCGCCGTCGGTGGCGCTCTTATCTGCTCCGACCGGCGGCCTGTTCCGCCGGCCGGACTGCTGCCGCTCCGAGGCCCGGCCGAGCCGGGCCCGCTCGCGCTTCCGCGAGGCGTATGTTCTCGCGACCCGCTGGCCGCGTAGGCGGGTCGGACACGCCGGCGGCTCACGAACCCGGCCGTCCGACCCGAGTTTCCGGGCGGCGATCGCTGAGGGCGTTCCCCCTTGCCGCGGTTTCCCGCGAAGCCCTCGTCGCCTCGTCCGCCCCGTCAGCGTCATCCGCTGACGGATGGAGATAGGGCAACGTGCGTGCCAGGACGCGAGATCGGCGTTTTCGAAGCAAAAAAAGGCGCCGGCGCCTGAGATGGGAAATGGGCGCCCACCGCGAGCACGCGGCGCCGCCGAGTTTTCCCCAGCACACGAAGTGTGGGGACGGTTTGCCCCGTCTTCTACACCGGGTTGGAAGCGGCTGGCGGGCGCGTTACCGTCCTTGCGATGAGCCACGATCTCCAGCCCGAGGCGCCGCGCGCGCCGATCGCCGAGGATTGTTATTGTCCGCGCTGCGACTACAACCTGCGCGGACTGACCAGCGACCGCTGTCCCGAATGCGGCTGGCAAATCGACTTCGTCCGGCCCGGCGCCGTCCTGATCGCCTGGGAGCGCCGCCGCGAGCAGGGAGCGCTGAAGGCGTTCACAAGGACGGCGCTGGAGGCAATACGCCGGCCCAGGTTCTTCGCCCGCGCGGCGCACGCGCCGGTCAGTTACCGGCACGCGCAGTGGTTCCGCTGGATCTGCGTGGCGCTGGCCTACGGGTCGGTCCTGGCCGGCGCCGGCCTGGTCCACTACATGAGCCCGGACCTGATCCCGAACGCGGCCCAGGAGACGGACTGGTGGTTCGTCGTGCTGGTGGGCCTGTGCGCGGGGCTGGCGCTGTCGGCGTTCAGCGGGGCGCCGACCTATCTGTTTCACCCCCGGAAGGCGCCGCTCGAGCGGCAGAACCGCGCCGTCGCGCTCGCCTACTACGCCAACGCCCCGCTGGCGCTGTCGCCGCTGCTGGCGGCCTTGGCGTGGCTTGCGACGCTGGTCGTGCAACCCGACAACTTCTCGGGCAAGTTCCTCATCGTCGGTTTCCTGATCGTCCTGCCGGCGCTGGCGATCCTGGCGCTCTGCTGGCGCTGCTGGATCGTGCTGGCGGCCCATGTGCTGCGCGGCGTTCGGCGTCCGCTGACCGTGGCGCTGGCGGCGCCGCTCCTGTGGGGGCTGACGACCGCGGTCACGCTCGTGCTGCTACCCGCCGCCGCCTACTTCCTCGCGATCGTCTACTACAGCCTGCTGCCGGTTCCCCTGCGTTGAGGGCTGTGGCCGGCTCACCTGGGTCGAGGGCGCGGGCCGGCCGTCGAGGTAGAAAACGATGTCGTCGCCCACGCGACCGCCCGGCGCGGCCCCGTCGAGCCCGCCGTCGTCGACGCCGTTCTCGCCCACGCTGTAGACGCGGGCCGGGGCGGCCGGGGAATAGAGCAGCGGCGCCTCGCCGGCGGCGAACGGGTCCAGCGGCAGGGCGGGTATGCATTCGGGCGTCAGCTCATCGAGCCGCTCGGGCCGGCGCGCGTGCTCCAGCTCGAAGAGCCGGATGGCCAGCGCCAGGCCGGCCAGGCGGCAACGGGTCTGCTCGCGCCAGGCGTTCAGAAGCATTCCTCGATATGAGGGCAGGATGATCGCGGATAGCAGATGCGCGTTGCGCTGGAGATTGTTGCTGAAAGTCGGGAACGCCGGGCTGATCCGATCGCCCGTCTGCGGGCTGGGCGCATCGCCGCTGCGCACGAAAGCTGTCATGTAGTCGAGCGCCAGCGCGCCGTCGGCGAGCATGTACGGGCGCGAGAACATCCGGTCAAAGCGGTTGGGCGGGTGGTCGGTCCCGTCGCGCGCCCGGAGGATCCACGAGAAGATCATGGCCCGCTCGAAGCGCATTGCGTTCCGACGCGCCTCATCCATCCAACGGTCTTCGAGCAGCATGCCGGCAAGGCTCGTCAGCGCCGCGCGGCGCTCTGCGTCTGGCGGCGCGCCAAGCGGCGCCACGTAACGCTCAACGGCGTCGGCCAGCCGGCGCGTCTCGGACACCGCCGACAGCCAAGCCAGCATCGTCGTTGGCGCCGCCGCCATGGACCGCGCGCAGGCGGCGGCGTCCAGGAGCGTCTCGAGCGCGGCAGCGTCCGCTCCGCGAGACCGCTGATGGCTGGCGATCATCTCAAGGAGCTTGATGGTTGAACGGAGCGAAGCCCAGTTGGCCCGGACGTTGGCCGGGTCGGGACGTTCTCCCCAATCCGCCCGCAGTCCGCGTGCCAGCCGGATCAGCCGCAGCGCCTCGGCGTTCCGCTCGATCAAGTCGGCCGTCGCCGGCGGAGGGCGGCCCGTGCGGTCGTAACGGTCGAGGAGGGTCGCGAGCGACGGCCCCTCGGGCAGCTCCTTCAGCGACTCGACCGCCCGCGTGAGCAGCACGGCGGCGTTCTGGTCGTCCGGGATCGGTTCGACCTCGAAGTCCGCGGCATAGAGCGGCTCGCCGGTCGCGACGATCTCGGCGACCTTGGCGTCGAAGCGCCGCCGGGCCTCGTGCGCCCACCAGGCGTAGACGCCGACGAGCGCGAGCAGCAGGAGGCCGCCGGCCAGCGCGAGGCGCTTGAGCCACCAGAAGCGCGGCGGGCAGGGGACCGTGGCTGCGGCGCCGTCCATGACCTGATTCGCAAGGAACGTCGGACCTTTCATGAGCGGCGCCCTGCTGCCGGCGCGTGTTCACAGCGATGCCGACGTTGAACCATCGCGCGCCTCCTCGTGCGCGTGAGAACCGAACCCGATTCACAGACGACCGGGTCTCAATTCTCCCGCGCCGACAGGCACGCTGATAGTCTCTCCAGCGTCCGACGGAAGCAGGCAGCGGGTGGCTCGGGCGTCCCCGCCCGTGCCCGCCACGGAAGCGACGCTCTACGCTCGCCGAAAAAACGGGCGAGACGCCCGTACCCCCCTGTGGGGAAAGCTCACAGCTCAGACGCCCGTGCCACCGACGTGGCACGAAGCTCGCGCGCTCATCCGACGCCGCAGGGGCCCCAGCCGCCCTGCCGCGCTCTCGACCACGGCGCGACGCTCAGGCGACGAGATCGAACTCCACGTTGGCGAATCGGGTTCGCAACTGCTCCACGATCTCGGCGTGACGCTGGCAGACGCGCGACTCGCTGACGCCCAGCACGGCGCCGATCTCGGACATGGTGAGTCGCTCGTAGTAATACAGGGTGATGATCAGCCGGTCCTGCTCCTTCAAGCCGCGCGTGAGATAGTCGCGGATCATCTCGCGCTCGGTGTGCAGCACGGGACTGGGGCCGGGGTCCACCGGGGCGGGGATCCCGGTGCGCGCGTCGTCGCGCCGCTCCGTCGGCGTTTCGAGCGAGACCGAGTGCGACGCCAGCACGGTGGATTTCATCTTCAGAAACTTTCCGAGCGTCAGGCCCAACTCGGTCGCCAACTGGTCCGAGGTCGGCGATACGCCGCAGCGCGATTGAATGCGCTCCTCCGCGGCGCTCACCGAGCGTTCGAAATTGCGGCTGCTGCGTCCGAGCGGGTCGATCTCGCGCTGCCAGTCGCGAATCGCGCCGATGATGCGCTGGCGGCAATAGGTCTCGAACTTCACGCCCCGGCCGGGGTCAAAGGTGTTGACCGCGGCGATCAGGCCCTCGTACCCGGCGCTGGCCAGCTCGTCGGACGTGACGCGCGGCCAGAGCCGCCGGGCCACGATCTCGGCCAGCTTGTTGACCAGCGGCATGTAGCGCTCGACCAATCGGTTGCGCAGCGCGACCGATTTTGTCGCCACATAGTCCTCCCACAACGCTTGCGTGTCTTCCTTTAACGCCGTCATTGAAGTTGCGCGCCTCCGTGCGCCGCACCGTCTCCGGTTCGGCAGAACCCACCCTGTGACCTGAGACCTCTCCGAAAGAAGATCAATTGACGACGGAAGGATAAACGAATGTT
>Ga0299906_10002996_pt1 | contig 13951 bp, 13 predicted proteins | sample RVTome_14_FD_200259 | JGI IMG/M metagenome (GOLD analysis project Ga0299906, IMG submission 200259) | Soil microbial communities from uranium-contaminated site in the Upper Colorado River Basin, Wyoming, United States - RVT145D125 (version 2) ... | reverse complement strand
GGGCGGGGCCCGGCCTGGTCCAACTCGCTGTTCGAGGACAACGCGGAGTTCGGTCTGGGCTTCCGCCTCGCCCTGGACAGCCACCGCGACCAGGCCCGGGAGCTCCTGACCGGCCTCGACGGGGCCGTGGATCCGACGCTGCGCTCCGAGCTGCTGGAAGCCGACCAGAACGACGAGGCCGCGATCCTGGCCCAGCGCGAGCGGGTGGCCCGTCTCCGGGAGGCGCTCGCGCGCCTCGACGCTCCGGAGGCCAGGCGCCTGGCCGAGCTGTCGGACTACCTGGTCAAGAAGAGCGTCTGGATCGTGGGCGGCGACGGCTGGGCCTACGACATCGGCTTCGGCGGCCTCGACCACGTTCTGGCGAGCCACCGGAACGTCAACGTCCTGGTCCTCGACACCGAGGTGTACTCGAACACGGGCGGCCAGCAGTCCAAGGCCACCCCGCTCGGCGCCGCCGCGAAGTTCGCCATCGCGGGCAAGGCGGTGGCCAAGAAGGACCTGGGCATGATGGCGATGGGCTACGGCCATGTCTACGTCGGCCACGTCGCCTTCGGCGCGAAGGACGCCCAGACCGTGCGCACCTTCCTCGAGGCCGAGTCCTACAACGGCCCGTCGCTGATCATCGCCTACAGCCACTGCATAGCCCACGGCTACGACATGGCCCAGGGGCTCGAGCAGCAGCGGCTGGCGGTGGACTCGGGGGTCTGGCCCCTCTACCGCTTCGACCCCCGGCGGATCCGGGACGGGCAACCTCCCTTGAAGCTCGACTCGGGCGCTCCGAAGATCCCGGTCAAGGAGTACATGCGCGGCGAGGCCCGCTTCCGGATGAGCGAGCGCTTCGACTCCGAGCGCTACAAGACGCTGCAGCGCTGGGCCCAGAAGGCCACCGACGAGCGCTACGCGATCTACGAGCAGCTGTCCCGGGTGGTGGTTCCCCAGAAGGGCGCCATCCCCGAGAGCGCACCGGCGCCGCCTGAGAGCGAGTCGAACTGAGGGGGAGCAGATGGACCTTTCCACGCGCTATCTCGGCCTCGACCTGGCGAGCCCGTACATGCCCGGGGCGTCGCCCCTGGTGGACGACCTCGACACGGTTCGCCATCTCGAGGACGCGGGCGCACCCGCCATCGTGATGCACTCGCTGTTCGAGGAGCAGATCCAGAAGGAAGAGCTGGGCACCTTCGCGAACACCGAGAGCCACGGCCAGTCCTTCGCCGAGGCCATGTCCTACTTCCCGAGCGCCGACGCCTACGCGCTCGGTCCCTACGAGTACGTCGAGCAGCTGCGCCGGATCAAGGCCGCCGTGGGGGTTCCCGTGATCGCCTCGCTCAACGGCTCGAGCATCGGGGGCTGGCTCGACTACGCGAAGCTGCTCCAGGAGGCCGGGGCGGACGCGCTGGAGCTGAACGTCTACGCCCTGGAGACGGACTTCGAGATCGACGGCCGCACGGTGGAGGAGCGCACGGTCGAGATGCTGCGGCTCGTCAAGGAGAAGGTCTCGGTCCCGGTGGCCGTCAAGCTCTCCCCCTTCTACTCGTCCCTGGCCCACTTCGCCTCCCGGCTGGCGGGGGCGGGGGCCGACGGCCTGGTCCTGTTCAACCGCTTCTACCAGCCCGACATCGACGTGGAGAAGCTCCAGGTGGAGCGCGCCCTGCGGCTCTCGGATCGCACCGAGCTGCCGCTCCGGCTGCGCTGGCTGGCGGTCCTCTCCGGGTCGCTGGAGTGCGGCTTCGCCGCCTCGGGGGGAGTCCACACCTACCTCGACGGCATCAAGGCGCTGATGGCCGGCGCCCACGCCGTCCAGCTGGTCTCCGCCCTGCTCCAGAGGGGTCCCGGCTACCTCGCGACACTGCGCGCGGAGACGGCTCGCTTCCTCGAGGAGCACGAGTACGAGTCCCTCGGGCAGCTCCGGGGCAGCATGAACCTGGCGTCGTGCCCGGACCCCGCGGCGTACGAGCGGGCCAACTACATGCTCATCCTGCAGAGCTGGCGGTCCAGCGCAGGGATGTTCCGTTTCCAATGAGTCTCCTCCACCGATGGTCTCCGACCGAGGAGGAGAGAGGAGGTCGAACATGAGAGTGCTCTCGAGGAAGCCGCTGGGCGTCCTCGCACTGCTCGCCCTGGCGTCCGTGGCAGGCGCCACCCAGGACGCGGAGCCTGTGGGAGCCGAGTGCCGGACGTGCCACGAGGACAAGCTGGCGTCCTTCGACAAGACCCACCACGCTGGCCTCACCGACGGCTGCACGTCCTGCCACGTCGGCGCCGAGGAACATCTGCGCGGCCAGATGGAGGGCGAGGACACCCCCGCCCCGTCCTTCGCCGCCCTCTCCGCCGAGGACATCAACGGAACCTGCCTCGGCTGCCACGAGAAGGGGCAGAGCGCGAACTGGATGGGCAGCGCCCACGAGCGGCGCGGAGTCGCCTGCACGAGCTGCCACAGCGTCCACAGCTTCGACACCCTCAAGTCGCAGCTCAAGGCGGGCCTCACGGCCTTCGCGACCTCCGGCTCCGGCGCAACGGACAGCTCGGAGACCTGCTATTCCTGCCACCCGGCGATCCGCGCCAAGACCATGCGGACCTCCCACCATCCGATCCGGGAAGGCGTCATGGACTGCGCGAGCTGCCACAACCCCCACGACGGAAGCCGCCCGAAGATGCTCAAGGCCGAGTGGAATAACGAGCTCTGCTACGAGTGCCACACGGAGAAGCGCGGGCCCTTCCTCTGGGAGCACGCTCCGGTCCGCGAGGACTGCATGAACTGCCACGACCCCCACGGGTCGAACCACGACAAGCTGCTGGTGGCGCGGAACCCCTACATCTGCCAGCGCTGCCACCTGAACACGCGCCACCCCGGGTCGCTCTACGACGGGTCCGCGGTCTCCGTGGCCACGGATCCCTTCGCAGCCAGCAACCGGGCCGTGGAGCACGCCTGCAAGAACTGCCACCAGAACGTCCACGGCAGCAACGCGCCGTCCGGGCCGTACCTGGGGAGGTGACCGTCATGAACCGACTCGCGCTCGTCGCCGCAATGCTCGCCCTGACGATCCCGGGCATCGCCCAGGAGGACTTCGAGACCGGTGAGGTCAGCCTCGGGATCATGCAGACCGACTCCGACACGATCTCGTCCAAGTTCCTGGAGTACCGGGACCTTCCCGAGGGCGCCGTCGCCCCCTCCTTCCGCTTCCACGGCAAGAGCGGAACGTTCCGCTACGACCTGCAGGCGTTCGACGTGTCGCAGGAGGACCAGCGCTACTCCACGGCGCTGCGGAACGACGTGCTGAGCTTCGAAGCTCAGTACTACCGCGTCCCCCACAGCTTCGGCAACGGCGGGAAGAGCATACTGACCCGGGTCGGCGAGGACGCCTTCCTGCTGAGCGACAGCGTCCAGCAGTCGCTCCAGTCTGCCCTCGAGGCCCAGACCGCGGTCAGCCCCGGCGGCATCAACTACGACTTCCTGAGCGCCCTGGTGCAGCCGTCCCTGTCCGCTGCCAGCCTCGTGGACCTGAAGCTGTCCCGGGAGCGCGCCAACGCGTCGTTCTCGATCACCCCCGCGGAGAGCCCCGTGGCTTTCGAGGTGGTCTACTTCCGGGAGCGCCGCACCGGAACCCGGGCCGCATCGGGAACCGCGTTCGGCTTCGGCAACGTCGTCGAAACCCCGGAGCCCCTCCACTACCTGACGCAGGACTTCGGACTCCAGGCGGTGCTCGACGGGAGCTGGGGCGTCGGCCGCGCGGCGGTCCACTTCAACGACTTCAAGAGCCGCATCCCCTTCCAGACCTTCGACAACCCGTTCCGCTTCACCGACTCCACCGACGCCAGCGCCTACCAGGCCCCCGGCTCGCGCTCCATCGGGGGCGCCAGCGTCGGCCTGATCTCGCTGGCACCCGACAACAAGGCGATCACCGGAAGCGTGGGCGCGACGTTCAAGATCGGCGACCGCAACCGGCTCAGCCTCGACGCAGGCTTCGGGACGTGGCGCCAGGACTCCACGGAGCTGATCCCGTACACCACGAACACGTCGATCGTGACGCCCAGCGGGCTGCCCGCGACCACGGCGCCACTTCCGACCGACACCCTCGACGGCCAGATCGATCGGCTCTCCCTCTCCGGGTACTTCACGTCGCGGCTCAGTGACGACCTGAGATTCACCGCCCGCTACCGCCACTACGACCACGACAACAAGACGCCCCGGATCCGCTTCGAGGAGGGCTACGTCCGCTTCGACGGCGTCTGGGAGGAGATCCCCCGGATCACGGTGCCGTTCGGGTACACGAACGACCGCTTCGACGCGGGCTTCAGCTACGACCTCGAGCCCGTCACCCTGGAGGCCGGCTACACCTTCAACCGCCGCGACCGGACCTTCCGCGAGACGGAGCAGACCACCGAGAACGGGCTCGTCTTCAAGGCCGACGTGCGCCCGTCCGACGTGGTGCTGCTGAGGGGCACCTACGAGATGGCGACCCGCGACTTCGACGAGTACGACGCGGTCCACGCGGAGGAGCAGTCGTTCCTCCCGCCGCACGGGGACCCGGCAAATCATACGCTCCTGCGTCGCTACGACCAGGCCAAGAGAGACCTGCAGCGGTTCGGCGCGAGCCTCGAACTCAGTCCCGGGGGAAGCGCCATGATCCTGCTGTCGTACATGAAGACGAAGCACGACTACGACGACTCGCCGGTCCTGAACGTGACCTCGGGCGGTATGGAAGCCCCCCTTGGGCTCCAGCAGCTCGACTACGAGACCTTCAGCGCCGAGGTCGACTTCGCGCCCACGGACCGGGCCAACCTCTACGCGTTCTACACCCGGGAGAACATGGACGACTTCCTCTCCGGTCGTCAGAGCGCAGCCACGCTTTCCACGAACCCCCTCGACGGCTGGACGTCCATGGTCGCCGACCGCGTGGACAGCCTCGGCTTTGGAGCCGACTTCGTGCTGGTCCCCGACGTCTGGAACCTGAACGTGTTCGGCCGCTACCAGCAGGTGGACGGCCAGAACGACCTGTTCAGCCCCCCCGGCGGGGCACCCGACACCGCCCGGAGCGTCGAGCTCTTCGACGACACCGAGCAGTTCACCGCCTTCGCGAAGCTCAGCTACCAGCTCGCCCGCTCGTGGCTGCTCAGCTTCGGGGGCTTCTTCGAGGACTACGACATCCGGGACGCCCAGACCGAAGGGCTGCTCAACTACATGCCGGGCTCGCTGTTCCTGGCGGCGAACAACGAGGGCTACAAGGCCTTCGTCGGTTTCGTGAACCTGCGCTACACGTTCTAGCGCAGGTCGCCGGGCGGCTCCCTCCAGCCGCCCGGCACATCCCACCCGGGGCGGCCGCTCGGCCGCCCCTTTTCGCGTCTCAGGGGACTACGGTCACCGGAACCGGGGCCACCTGAACGAGGCTCCCGGCCACGCTGCCGAAGAGGAGCGCCTCGACCTTCGAGCGGCCGCGCCTCCCGGTGAAGATCTGGGTCACCTGGCGCTCCCGGGCGATCTCGCAGAGCGCCTCGGTCACGTGGCCGTGGCGGACCAGGGTCTCGATCGCGAGGCCCTCCCCCAGGCTCGCAGCGAGAGGTCGGAGCACCTCCGTCTCGGCCCTCTCGATCTCCTTCTTCCGGTCGGCGTGGCGGCTGGCCTGCTCGTCCGGGGTCAGGACGTCGTAGGGGGACCAGTCCACGACGTAGGCGATCAGGAGAGATCCCCCTTCCCGGCGCGCCCGCTCCGCCGCGAAGCGCGCCGCACGCGCCGCTCCCTCACTGCCGTCGACACCAACGAGAAACCGCGAGCTCATCGGCCTCCTCTCCAGCGCAGGTCTGCGGGCATGATACCCCATGGCCCGAACCGGTCCCGGGGCCGACGCAGCGGCCCGGGCCCCGAGCCCGCCGCCGCGACGGCGCGCTCCAGCAGCGGCGGGCAGCCCCGGGCGACGACCATCAGCGCCGAGCGCAGCGCCGGCCGGCGCGCCAGGACGAGGAGCGCCCGTGTCCAGGCCAGGTGCCTGCGGGTCGCGCGCTTCCACCACGCCTCGTAGAGGTCGGGCCGACCCAGCCGGATCGCCTCGATGCCGGCCCGGGCCCCGGCGAGCGCCAGCCCCACGCCCTCACCCGTCAGGGCGTCCAGGTAGCCCGCCGCGTCTCCCACGAGGAGCACCCGCCCCGCCACGCGCCGCTCGACCCGGACGCAGAACGGTCCGGCCCCCCGTGGCCCGTCGCTCGCCTCGCCCAGGCGCGCCGCCAGCGCCGGGAACTCGCCGAGAAAACCGCGGTGAGAGCGACCGATGCCTGCCCACCACAGGAACGCGACCCCGACCTGCGCTCCGCCCACGGGAGTGACGTAGGCCTCCACGCCCTGCCCCCAATGAACCTCGACGAAGGGCTCGAAGGCGCCTCGCACCCGATAGTGGCGCCGCGTCCCGAAGCGCGCCGCGCCCGGCTGCGAGGCGATCCCCGCGAGCTCTCGCACCCGGCTCCTCAGACCGTCGGCACCCACCAGCCAGCGCCCCCGGATCGGGCCCCGGTCGGTGGCGAGCTCCACGGCCGCCTCCGACTGCGTCACGCCGGTCGCCCGCACTCCCGTCCGGACCTCCACTCCCAGCTCCCGGGCACGATCCCGGAGCGCTGCCGAGAGGACCGCTCGGCTCGCGCCGAGACCGCGTCCTCGCCGGAAGCGTCCCGTGGCCACGCCCCGGGAGTCCACGTAACGCAGCCCCAGGATCGGCGAGGTGGCGTCGTCGGGGAGCCGGACCCCGAGGGACGCCAGTGCCTCGGCGGCAGGGGGAAGCAGCCCCTCGCCGCACGCCTTGATCCGCGGGAGCTCGTGCTGCTCGACCACGACGGCGCGCATCCCGCGCAGGGCGGCCTCGCACGCGGTGGCGAGGCCGGCCGGGCCGCCCCCCGCTACCACGACGTCGCAGCCCGTTCCGCTCAAGCCAACACGCTCCCGTGGACCCGCCCCGGCCCCCTGCGTCCGATCCACGCCGCAAGGACCACCGCCACGAAGAAAAGCCCCGTCGCCAGCCCCCACCAGACGCCGGCGAGCCCGGCACCGCGGTGGAAGGCGAGCCACCAACCGAGGGGCAGGGCGAGGACGTAGTAGCCGACCAGGTTGAACAGGGCGGCCGGGCGCGTGCGCCCCATCCCCCGGAGCACGCCTCCCCCGACCACCTGGACTCCGTCGAAGAGCTGGAACGCGGCCGCCACGGGCAGCACGGCCGCCGCGAGCCCGATCACCTCGTCGTCCGCGCTGTACCAGGTGGGCAGGACCGACCGGCCGGCGACGAAGACCAGTGCCGAAGCGAGCATCACCAGCGCGCCCATGCCGAGGGCCACCCACGCGGCCCGCTGGGCGCCCTGTGGGTTCCGGGCACCGATCAGGTTCCCCACCCGCGTCACGGCGCCGATGGACACCCCCAGCGGCACCATGAACGACAGCGACGCCAGGTTGAGGACGATGGTGTGGGCGGCCAGTGGCACCTCGCCGAGCAGGCCCGACATGATCGTGGCGGACTGGAACGCCCACATCTCCAGACCGAGCTGCAGCACCCGGACCAGGCCCGCCGGCCGCCAGGCCTCCCGGGTCCACCCGGTCCAGCCTCCCCGGTGCAGCCGGAACCAGCGGACCCACGCCACCAGCGCCAGCAACATGAAGGCCTGGGTGGCCGCCGTGGCGACGCCGGCTCCGACCACCCCGAGCGCCGGCGCGCCCCAGTTCCCGAAGATGAGCATCCAGTTCGCCACGACGTTCAGGAGGTTCGCGCCGAGGATGATCCACATCGCGGGGAGCACGATCCCCCGGCCCTGAAGCCACTGGCGGCAGGCGGTGAAGAGGAGCAGGAGGGGAAGCCCGGGGATCTGCACCAGCACGTACTCGTGGGCCAGGCTCGACAGGTCCCCGGCCTGACCGAGGACCGCCAGCACCGGACCCGTCACGTACCAGAGGGCCGCCGTGGGCAGGCTGATCAGGCCGGCGACGATCAGTCCCTGCTGGAGCACGAGGGACATCCGCCGCGCATCCCGCGCGCCCCGGGCCTGGCTCACGATCGGGTCGATCCCGAAGACCACGCCGGTGCCGACGATCACCGTCCCCATCACCCAGAGCCGACCCAGGGAGACCGCTCCCAGCGCCTGGACACCCTCCCTTCCCGGCAGGCGCCCCACCATCAGCAGGTCGACGAAGCCGAGCAGCATGATGCCGAGCTGCGTGGCCACCACCGGCCACGCCAGGGCGCTGAGGCGGCGCACCTCGTGGAGCACCGCCTCGCGGCCGCCGATTCGGGAGAGCCGCCGGGTGGGCGTCTCGGATCCTCGGTGCCGCGGGGCACCGGCCGTCAGTCCTGGGCCTCCGCTTCGCTGAACTCCGCCATGCGCGCCTCGGCCTGGGCGCGGCTGTGGCGCTTGCCGCGCCCGATCCCCTCGCAGAGCCGGCGCACGTCCCCGGTCCAGCGCCCCTTGCGCACGAACCCCGGCCAGAAGGGGAAGGTCCGGCACTGCACCGGACGCGCCGCGTAGACGGTGCAGCGCCGGGACTCCGCGTCCAGGAAGACGCAGGCGCGGTCCCGCACCTGGAGCTGGGTCCATCCGTCCTCGTCCCGGAACGTGTAGCGGCGCCTGAAGGCCTGCGTCGTGAGCTCGAGGTGCGCGGCGAGCTGCCGGACCTCCTCCCGGTTCACGTAGACGTAGGCGTAATCGCCCCGGTTCGTGCAGCAGTCGCCGCACTCCGTGCACTCGAAGCGCAGGTCCCATCGAACCTGACGCGCGCCGGGGCGCTCGGCTTTCCTGGGGTCGGCCATGAGGACGGCAGTATAGCGGCTACTCGGGAAGCAGGACCGCCGGCAGCTCCTGGGCCGCGACCAGCGCCTCGAACGCCGCCAGGTCGGCGCGTCGACGGTCTTGAAGACGCCTCCCCCTGCCCTTCGAGGGGCCCATGGAAGGGTGGCCCCGGGTGGAGGTGCTTCCGGGAGCGGCGACGGCCCTCGGACGGATACGGAGCGCGATGCGGATCGCGCTCGTGACGAACGCCGCGGACTGGAGCGGCGTGCCCGCGGCCCTCGGCCGCCTCGGCTTCCCGCCGCTTGCCTACCGGCGGGCCCCGCAGTAACGTTCCGGCGCCGTGGTCCTCGCTCGGATCAAGAGATGGCTCAGCGGCGGGGGTCCGCCCGCTCCGGCCGCGCCCCGCCCTCTGATCGGCGGGGCCGTCGCGATCGGCGGGCGCGAGTGGAAGGTGCGGGAGGAGCGCCGCGCCGGTCCCTGGCCCCAGCTGCTGGTCCTGACCGCCGCCGACGATGACGGATCGCAGATGCACGTGCGCATCGCCGAGGCGGAGCAGATCGCGGACCTGGCCGAGGTCGAGCCCCGGGCCGCCTCCCCGGCCTGCCGCTGGTTCGCCGACGAGGCGGGCGCGCGCTGGGAGGCGCGGCTCGTGCTCGCGGACACACCCGGGCGACAGCTCGTGAAGCTCATCCACTGGCCCGATCGCGTCCACGAGGGGGAGTACCCCTTCGAAGACGGTCTCGGCCTGCGCACCGATGCCGAGCTGCGGGAGCTGCTCGCGCGAATGCGCAGCTAGGTCAGCGGCCGCCTTGGATCCTCTCGCCCACACCCTCGTCGGCGCCGCCCTGGGCGAGACGGGCCTCAAACGCCTCGCCCCGAGCGCCGGCTTCGTGCTGGTGGTGGCGGCGAACCTCCCGGACCTGGACGCCGTGGCGACGCTGTTCGGCCCCGACGTCAGCTTCGCGCTTCGCCGCGGCTGGACCCACGGCGTCCTGGCCATGGGGCTGCTGCCGCTGCTCCTGGTGGGTGCGGTCCTGTGGCGTGACGCCCGTCGCGGCGACGACGCTCGGCTCCGGGACCCCCGGCACCGCCGGCGGCTGCTCGACCTCGCCTACCTCGGGGTGCTGAGCCACCCGTTCCTCGATTGGCTGAACACCTACGGCGTCCGCCTGCTGATGCCCTTCGACGGCACCTGGTTCTACGGGGATGCCCTGGTGGTCGTGGACCCCTGGATGTGGCTCCTGGCGGGGGCGAGCGCCGTCGCAGCCCACGTCGCCTCGACGCGCGCCCGCGTCGCCTGGGCCGCCCTCGGCCTCGGGACGAGCTCCCTCGTCTGGATCGGCCCCGGCGTGCCCGGCTGGTCCCGGATCGCGTGGCTCGCCGGCATCGCGGCCATCGTCGGGCTGTGTGGCGTGCGCCCCGGACCCCGCGCCCTCGCCCGCGTTGCCCAGGGGACCCTGGTCGCCCTCGCGCTGTACGTCGCCGCGATGCTCGGCCTCTCCCGGGCGGCGCGAACGGCCGCCGCGCAATGGCTGGGCGAGCGCGAGAGCGGCGCGGAAGTGCTGGTCGTGAACCCGCTGCCCGCGGACCCCTCGCGCCGCGACGTCGTGGCGGCGACGTCCGACGCTCACCTTTTCCTGCGGGTCCGCGGGCTCTCCCCCAGCACCCTACGACCGCCCGTCGAGCGCGCCCGCGACGCGGCCGTGATCCGGGCCGCGCTCGACGCGCCCCAGATCGCCGGGTTTCGAGGCTGGCTCCGGGTTCCGAGCTTCGAGGTGCGCGTCGCGCCGGAGGGCTACGCCGTCACCATTCGCGAGCTGCGCTACGCCGCCCCGGACGGGGTCGGCTTCGGCGTGACCACGGTCCACCTCGACCGGGAGCTGCGGCCTTTGGCCGCGGAGCGCGTCCCCGGACCGTACGGTCGCTAGAAAGCCGACGACCCCCTCGCCACGAGGCGCCGCCCGGCCGGATCCGGCTCCATCACCACCAGGGAAAGGCCCCCGGCCCCGGAGCCGCCGAAGAACGTGAAGAGATCCCGGGAGCCCTCCCGCGCGTAACACAGCGGCAAGCCCGGCCCGGGCCCGTAGAGGTCCTCGAGCTCGGCCGAGGCCGCTCCGGGAACGTAGACCGCGATCCACGAGCGAGCGCGCGCGTGCTCTTCCCGCGGGGATTCCTTGTACGCCACGGCAAGCCGCCCGCCTGCGGCGTGGAGGCCGACGAGGCTCCGGTCGGGCGGCGTCGGGGGAAGCCTGAAGGCCGGAGCGGCGACGCCGGACGCCGAGACCGCGTAGACGACGCTCTCGCCTCCCAGGCGGTCCTGCTCGAGGATGTAGACGCGGCCGTCGACGCTGCGGGTCATGAGGTCGAGCGCCCTTTTCTCGATCGATGGCCAGCCGAGCACGTCCTCGAGAGAGCCGTCCTCGGAGAGAACGCTGAGGCGGTCGATGCGCTCCCCGGGGCCGCGTCCGCGGAGCAGCAGGTCTCCCGAGTCGAAGACCTCCATCTGGCGCACCATGATCTCGTCCCAGGGGACCCTGCGGGCGGAACGGGAGCGCCCCGTCCGGTCGAACGAGACGACGTACTGCTCGCCGTCGTGGCCGCGCTCCACCCAGAGCAGAACGTGGATCGCGCCCTCATTGCCGAGAGTCATGCTGACCGGCCGGGCTTCCAGGAGGTCACCGAAGCCCAGCTCCCCGGCCGGCTCGAAACGGGTCTGATCGCCGTCCAGGCCCACGCGCAGCACCTCCCGCGGCCGGTAGGGGCCGGCCCCCCCGGCGTCGCTCCCGCGACGCTCGGGCAGCGACTGCAGGAAGAAGGCGTTGCCCTCCGCGTCGCACCGCGCCGAGCTCCAGGCGAAGTATCCGTCCCCGAAGGGGGTGGTCCGAACCGCCCGAAGGGGAACGGCGGCGGCCTGCGGGAGAGAGGGGCTCGGGGTCTCCTCCGGCCGCTCCTGCGACCACAGGACCGGCGGGGAGCCCACCAGGGCGGCGGCCAGGAGCACGGTAGGCGGGAATCGGATCGCCACAGGCATCTCGATCACCTCATCTCTGGTTCGATTGTGGCACCCCCGTACGAGAGCTGTCCACCTCTCCTTTCGTCGGCAGAGCGGCACCTGAATTCTCTCTGCGGATACCGTAGATTGGGGTCAGGAGAGAGACAGAAAGGACACGTATGAAGATCGACATCGGCATCGGTGAGGAGGGACGCAAGGCGGTGTCCGCCGAGCTTTCCCGGCTGCTCGCGGACTCCTACACGCTCTACCTGAAGACCCACAACTACCACTGGAACGTGACCGGGAAGATGTTCGACACGCTCCATACCATGTTCGAGCAGCAGTACACGGAGCTGGCCATGGCCGTGGACGAGATCGCGGAGCGGATCCGCGCCCTGGGACACACCGCCCCCGGCAGCTACGCGAGCTACGCGAAGCTGGCCAGCGTCGCGGACCCGGGGGAGAGCGTCCCCCAGGCCGAGGAGATGGTCCGCCAGCTCGTCGGCGACCACGAGACCGTGGTGCGCACGTCCCGGGAGGTGCTCCGCGTCTCAGAGAAGGCGGGGGACGACGTGACCACGGACCTCGTCACGGGGCGGATGCGGATCCACGAGAAGACCGCGTGGATGCTCCGGAGCCTGCTCGACTGACGGCGCGCGCCCGGCCGGGTTAGAGTGTCCCTTCCCTGGGTTCGGGGGCAGTGAGGTAATGGAATGCTGAATCGCGCCGTCATCGCGGCGACCGCTCTCGCGGTCGCCTCCCTCGCGTCCGCACACGATCACGGACGCGGCGAGGTCTCGGTGAAGGTCGGGGGCAAGTCCGTCTCCGTGGAGTACGGGCGGCCCAGCCTCGAGGGTCGGGACATGCTCGGACAGGCCAGCGACGGCATGGTGTGGCGGATGGGCGCCGACGCCCAGACCAGCCTGACCTCCGAGGCGGCGATCAGCTTCGGGGACCAGACCCTGGAGCCGGGCCGCTACGAGCTGCGCGCCAGGAAGATCTCGAGCGCGGAGTGGCACCTGCTGGTGGGCGACGCCGGCTCCCCCGTCGCGACGGTGCCCTTCGAGGTGGCCGACCTGGAGGAGAGTGTCGAGACCTTCACGATCGAGCTGGCCGGGGAGGGCAGCGCCGGAACGCTGACGGCGAAGTGGGGCACGAAGGCCCTCACCGCCGCGTTCACGGCCCGCTAGCCCGCGTGCAGACCGACGGCGGACCCGGGCGCCTACTCGGGTAGCGCGAAGGCCACCCAGGCGTCGCTGGAGGGCATCCCCAGCTTCCCGCCGCCGGCGGCGACCACGACGTATTGCCTCCCGCCCGCCTGATAGGTGGCCGGGGTCGCGAAGCCTCCCGAGGGGAGCGGCGCCTCCCACAGCTTCTCCCCGGTGGCCTTGTCGAAGGCCCGGAGCTTTCCGTCCCGGGTCGCCGCGATGAACACGAGGCCGCCGGCGGTCACGACGGGTCCGCCGTAGCTCTGGGTGCCCGTGGGGGGGAGCCCGGCCTCGGTCAGCTCGGGCAGTTCCCCGAGGGGAACCTGCCAGGCGATCTCCCCCTGGTTCAGGTCGATCGCGTTGAGCGTGCCCCAGGGTGGCTTCACCGCCGGGTAGCCGTCCGGGTCCAGGAAGCGGTGGTAGCCCGTGTGGCGATACCGGACATCGAGCGTCGGGGCGTCACCGGGGCCCGGAGCGGCGCCCTCCCGCCCGGAGTGGACGAAGCCGACGATCGCCTCCAGGTCGCTCTCGGACAGGAACGCGAAGCCGGGCATCCGCCCCTTTCCGGCCCTCACCAGGGCCGCCACGTCCTCCGGGCTCATACGCCCGTCGAGGTCCACCAGCGACGGGTACTCGCCCAGAGCGTCCCCCTGGCCGTCCACGCCGTGGCAGTAGAGGCACATCTCGGCGTAGAGGCGCTTCCCCTCGGGCAGCGCCTCGCCCTCCAGGTCCACCATGGTCAGGATCCACGGCAGGTCGCTGGCGTTGACGTAGAGCAGCCCGGTCTCGGCGTCCCACGCGGCGCCGCCCCACTCCCCTCCGCCGTCGAAGCCGGGAAAGATCACCGTGCCCTCGAGGCTCGGCGGCACGAACTGGCCGCCGGAGCGCGAGCGGCGGAAGCGCTCCAGGGCGTACTGGTGAGCTTCGGGAGTGCGCTCGGTGAGGTCCTCCTCCCGCAGCACCTGTCTCGCGAAGGGCGGCGGCTTCGTGGGAAGTACCT